>SAMEA3387495__coassemble_1158_pt1 | contig 53952 bp, 51 predicted proteins | sample SAMEA3387495__metabat2_high_PE_036 | metagenome-assembled genome bin SAMEA3387495 (sample SAMEA3387495) | Felis catus | biome: Faeces | place: United Kingdom | collected 2012
ATCCATTCCTCTTCTGTTAATATAATCAACTGTGAGCGGTACAACGCTCTTACAATTTCAGAATGCTGATGTGGCTCAGAGGTAGAGCACTTCCTTGGTAAGGAAGGGGTCACGGGTTCAATTCCCGTCATCAGCTTAAGGAATCAGAAATTATATTCTGGTTCCTTTTTTTATATCATCAATTCTCTATTTTTCCAAAAAAACTTTTAAAATGAATATTTTTATGATATGATAAATAATCAAGAACATTTCAGGAGGGAAAGAGATGGAAAACGAAACCATTTCCAAAAATTTTATTGAAAATATCATTGATAAAGATTTAGCCGAAGGCGTATATGACACTGTACACACACGTTTCCCACCGGAACCGAACGGCTATCTTCATATCGGTCATGCCAAGTCTATTCTTTTAAATTACGGACTTGCTCAGGAATACAACGGCAAATTTAATATGCGTTTTGACGATACCAATCCTACAAAAGAAAAAATTGAATTTGTAGAGTCCATCAAAGAAGATATTCACTGGCTGGGCGCTGACTGGGAAGATCGTCTTTTCTTTGCGTCTGATTACTTTGATCAGATGTATGAAGCAGCAGTGAAACTGATCAAAAAAGGCAAAGCTTTTGTCTGTGATCTGACTGCTGACCAGATTCGTGAATACCGCGGTACTCTTACCGAGCCAGGAAAAGAAAGTCCTTACCGCGATCGTTCTGTAGAGGAAAATCTCCGTCTTTTCGAAGAAATGAAGGATGGAAAGTATGCTGATGGAGAAAAAGTTCTCCGCGCCAAGATTGATATGGCATCTCCTAATATGAATATGAGAGATCCTGTCATCTACCGCGTAGCACATATGACCCATCACAACACAGGCGATAAATGGTGCATTTACCCTATGTATGACTTTGCGCATCCTATCGAGGATGCTATCGAAGGCATCACTCATTCTATCTGTACATTGGAATTTGAAGATCACAGACCCCTCTACGACTGGGTAGTAAAGGAGCTGGAATACCCTCATCCGCCTAAGCAGATTGAATTTGCCAAACTTTATCTCACAAACGTTGTCACCGGTAAACGTTATATCAAAAAACTCGTGGAAGAAGGAATCGTAGACGGCTGGGACGATCCGCGCCTGGTATCTATCGCTGCTCTCCGCCGCCGCGGCTTTACACCGGAATCCATTAAGATGTTTGTGGATCTCTGCGGTGTTTCCAAAGCCAACAGTTCTGTAGACTATGCAATGCTGGAATATTGTATCCGCGAAGATCTGAAACTGAAACGTCCACGTATGATGGCCGTTCTTGATCCGATCAAGCTGGTGATCGATAATTATCCGGAAGGACAGATTGAATATCTGGATGCTCCGAATAATATGGAAAATGAATCTCTTGGTTCCCGTAAGATTCCATTCGGTAAAGAACTTTATATTGAAAGAGACGACTTCATGATTGATCCGCCAAAGAAATATAAGAGACTTTTCCTTGGTACTGAAGTTCGTCTGATGAATGCATATTTTGTTACCTGTACCGGTTTTGAGGCAGATGACGACGGAACCGTAAAAGTTGTTCACTGTACTTATGACCCGGCAACCAAGGGCGGAAATGCACCTGACGGACGTAAAGTAAAAGGAACCATCCACTGGGTAGAAGCTTCCCAGGCAGGAAAAGTAACTGTTCGTCTTTACGAAAATATCGTTGACGAAGAAAAAGGTGTCTATAACAAAGAAGACGGTTCCCTGAACCTGAATCCGAACTCGCTGACAACTGTTACCGCTTATGTAGAACCTGAGCTTATGAAAGCAAAAGGATATGACAGCTATCAGTTTGTAAGAAATGGATTCTTCTGCGCAGATATCCACGATTCTAAAGAGGGACAGCCTGTATTTAACCGTATTGTATCTCTGAAGAGTTCCTTTAAGCTTCCAAAAGCATAAAAAAATCCCCCCTTGATGTTCACAAATACATCAGGGGGGGATTTTTTTATGGAAAAACCCATAATCCTGTATTTTTCAGAATAAACTGTCCCAGTATAATTACTATTCCAAGATAAAAGTATACAGGACGCAGTAAGAATCTAGATTTTATCAGCCTCATACCGTACATCCCGCTGCTTCCCAGAAATAATCCAGCTATTAACACCGCATAAATCACAAATGGATGATACCAGAAACTTTTTATAAAATGTCCCCGGAAAAGTGCTTTTATCGCTCGTGTCCCACCACAGCCCGGGCAATAAATCTGATATCTTTCCAACAGAACACATTCTCCCCACAAATTCGTAAGGTACTTTCCTGTAAATCGTTGAAAAAAAGCTGCTGCAAACGCCACTATAACAGCAATTGTCAAAACTGTACACAGCTGATCCTGAACTTTTTCTTCAAAAGGTCTCATCTTTAATCTCTAAGCGGCGAACCCTTTCCATCTGTCCTGATCTGTCCACACAAAATAAGAATACCTTCTATCAGCCCCCAAATGCCAGCTGCCGCTATCATAACAATTGACAAACCGCCTGTACAGCATGAAAGAAGAAGGCCAATTCCTGTCAGACAAGCCTGCGCAATCCCCTTCCCAGTATACCCAAGATAAAAGTTATGTACCCCAAATCCACCTAAAAAAATACCAAATAAACCAGCTGCCATCTTACTTCTTAGCTCCGAATCTCCCGGAGTCTGAACATGAGGCGGAGCCATATCTTTGCCAGAGGGTGTTCCTGATCCCTCTGATCCGGCACCATTGATTTTCGCTCCACATTCCGGACAAAATACATCTCCTTCTTTCAGCTGATTCCCACATCGTACACAATATTTCATTCTATCTTCCTCCTTTTACTTATATCACTCCGCTGTTTTTTCTATTAGATTAAGCCTTCAAAATAAGCCGCACTGCTGACACCACCGGCAAGCACACCAAACAAAATCAGTATCAGTATAATAAGAAGGATCACAATCAATAAGAAGCAGAAATAAGATCTTGCAAAATTCTTAAGATTTCTGTTTTTAGTTCCGCCCACTGAAAATACAATCAGAAGTACTAATCCTACAATGGGAAGAGAAAACAGAATCTCATATCCCAAATATCCCCACATACTGATCGGTTTATATTCCTCTGGAATCATGTCCGAAGAAACATATGGCATGTAATCCTCTTTCTGTCCGAAATTCACTGTTGCATTTGCATTATTTTCATTTTCTCTTGATGCACTATTTTCGTTTTCTCCCGATACCTTCAATTCTGCACCACATTGACGGCAAAATTTAGCTGTATCTGCATTTTTCTGTCCACATTTTTTACAATACATAAGAAGCCTCCTTTTCCGTATTTAATAAATCTTCTAAAAATCTCTTTCAATCTCATCAAGAAGTTTTTTTCTCTGTTTTTCAAAAACATGCGGCAATATGCACAATAGTGCCATACTTCCTAACATCCCGATGATTCCGGCAGCCATCATCACAATTCCCACACTCATCTCCTGCCCTCCTAACACCTTATTCTCCTGTAATCCATCCATTTGATACTGCCTGCCCGTAAAGTTCCTCTAATTTGTCCATTTCCATATCATTGGCATTATTTTTAAGCTGCTGTTCATAAAGATTTTTGGCCTTTTTGTAATAATCACAGAATCCTGTATAATTTCTCTGACTGATATCCATCTTTTCCTGTTCAGCAGCCTCCAGAAATGCCAGAGCTTTATATGTTTTATAATTTTCTCCATGCTGCTCCAGCATCTGTTTTAGCAAACTGGAAGCCTCGCTAAATTTACCCATATTCTGATAAAGAACTGCCAAATTATAGCTGGTGTCATAGCTTCCCATCCCCTGCTTGCGAATCTGCCTGAACACCTCTGCCGCCTTCTCATAATAAGAAACATCATCTGTTTCATTTCCCATGTCGCTGTATACCTGTCCAAGTTGTTCCAAAATACCAATATTATATTCCACAGATACTTCTTTTCTGGCTTTTTCCAGCAGCTCTATTTTCTCGCTGTATCCGGTCACACTGTCACCCTGACTGTCAATACATTTGCATACCATAATATACGCACGCATCTGCACATAGTCCTCTTTTGTCTTTTCAATACAATTCATAAAAATCTCTTTTGCACTCTGGAAGTCTTCTTCATTAAACAAAATTTCTCCCTGCACATAATCAATTTCCACTGAATCAAGTCCCTGACTTTTTGCTGTTTCAAGAGCCTGTCGTGCTTTTTCCAGATCACCGGCATAGGCAAGAGCAATGGCATAATCACGATAATAATCACCGTTATCCGGTTTAATCTCAATTGCTTTTTTATAACACATTGCAGCATTTTCATAATCTTCCTGTTTTTCATAAGAATTCCCAAGAAGATAATATACATTATTCAAAGAATTTTCATTTTCCTGAAGTTCCGGATTTTCCAGAATCACCTCTTTGATAAACGTAATGTTATCGCCATATTGTCTTTGGTGATCCAGGGCAAGCGCTTTTTGGAAATATGCATCCAGTCTTTCCGGCATCAGCCTCACAGCCTTTTGATAATAGGATTCAAAATTTTCAAATTCTCCTGAAGTGATACACTGTGATTCCATCCTCACCAATTCTTCATACTGCTTTTGTCTGTCTATATCTCTTCTGAAATATCCTCCGATTGTAAGTGCCGCACTTGCTGCCAGAAGGCAGAATGCTAAAACATAAATCACTTTCTGTCTTACACAAAGATCTCGGTATCGTTTATCCTTCTTCTGTATTTCTTTCAGATCACTCAGCAGCAATTCCGCTGTCTGATAACGTTTCGCCGGATCTGGTTCCAGACATTTCATTATAATATGTGCAAAAACATCGTTGATCCTGATTCCCGAATTCCGAATATCCTCTACATATCCACTTTCATCCTGTTTGGGCTTTTTTCCCGTCATAAGATGGTACAGAACTGCCCCAAGACTGTAGATATCTGCCCTTCCATCAATGGTCTTCCAAAGGGAACGGTCCAATTGATTCTGATTATAATGAAGCGCATAAATCTGTTCCGGAGCAGCATATCCATTGGTGTATCCGGATACCCAGGCAGTATCTCCATCCAACGTAGCTGAAATGTTAAAATCGATCAGACAGATATTTCCATTTGGCATAAGCATAATATTTCCAGGCTTCAGATCACTGTGAATAATAGGCGGCTTCTGGCTATGAAGATACCCCAGGGTAGCACAGATCTGTCTGGCCCAGATGATCACAGATTTTTCCTTGAATCTTGTTCCCGAGTCCAGATATTCTTTAAAGGAATTTCCGGGGATATAATCCATTACCGTATATATATCCCCGTCTGCTTCCAGAAAATCAAACACCTGCGGCAGACAGGAATGCCTGAGATTTTTCAGGACATCTGCCTCAGCTCGGTTGTTCAGCACATCTTTTATTTCTGTGCGGATTTTTTTCAGTACAACGTATTTTTTTAGATTTTTATGATAAGCTTTGTAAATCTCGCCGCTGTTTCCAGCACCGATTTTTCCAATAATCTCATAAGTTTCTGAAAGATGGCTCAGCATTTCTCTCGATCTCCTATTTTCCACATGTACTGTTATCCGTTACACTGAAGTTCATAGTTCCGGAGCCTGACTGCATTCCTGCATTTACCAGAACAAGATCCTGCACACCTGATTCTTTTCCAGCCAGTCCACTGCTCAGAGGATTTGGTACCCCTGACATATCCTGAAACGGATTATTTACAAGATCCATTCCCGACAATACATCAGCACTTTCGGATATCCAGGTACCGCTTAGCCCCCCTGCTGTAAGAGCTGCTGCAAAAGCATCTTTTCCGCCTTCCTGTGGAGAAGAAACGGATCCGTTTACAAGAGAGGCTGATGCCGCCAGATTCAGCGTTCCGTCCGGTCCCATCCTATACAGTACAACAGATGTCTTTGCAGAGGGATTTCCATCTCCTGTGTCCATTCCAAAATAGTGACTGGCAATTCCTATATCCACACTTGTTCCATTATCTTTTATAAAACATTCCTGTGTTCCGCCGTAGGCTACACCGTCAACAGCTCTTCCAAACCCTTCTCCCGATCCAATCCGTACAGACGCAGAAGTAACGGTATCATTTGCAGCCACATAAGTGTCCAAAACAAGCTGACCGCCGCTTATAGAAACAACAAGAAGTTCCTGAATACCATCTCCGTTAAAATCTCTTTTTTCTATTCCCAAAACTCCATTTACTGATCCCATACTTGAATCATCTCCATAAGTATAGGGAATCGGAGTGCTTAAGTTTACTCTCGGATTTGCAGATAGAATTTCTGATACATAAGCATCCAGAATCTGATCCGGACTTGCTGCCTGAGCCGGCATTTCTTCTTCCTGAAGTTCTTCTGTTGGAAACTCTTCTGCCGGAAACTCTTCTGCCGGAAACTCTTCTGTCGGAAACTCTTCTGTTGGAAACTCTTCTGCCGGAAACTCTTCTCCGTTTTCACCTGTAGACGGGTCTGTTTCCACAGGAGCAATTACCTCCCAATCCTCTGTATCAGGATCTGCTTCTGGCTCCAAATCCTCTTCTGAATCTGTTCCAGGATTTCCATCCTGATATACTTCCTCCTCACCTTCCAAAGGCACACTTATATTTTCTGATGGAATGATGACCTGGATTACATACTCCAGGCTCTGGAAATATCCTGCCAATTCATTTTCATCTGTCCCCTGTTTTACATAGACCTTGTAACTAGAAGAATTGATCACAGAAATATCTGGTTCTTCCGCTTCTGATTTTGAAAAATAAGCCTGTCGAAACTCTTCCCACGCAGCATTGGCAGGATAGAATTCAACCTGAAGCACTTCCTCTCTCTCCTGGAGCAGGCTTCCAACTTCATCTATCTGTTCCTGTGTGATTTCCTCCGCAAGATAAACAATAAACGGCGTCTTCATCTGAATTTCTGTCGGCACAGGTGTCGGTGTAGTAATTTGCTCGGTTTCTCCTGCCGCATCAGAACTATCTTCTTCCACCGGCATAGGAGTCGGTGTCAGTTCATCATCCCAGCCATCCTGAAGCTCTGTAGTAAAAAGTTCTTCCGGCGTTGGAGTTGGGATTTTTTCCGGAGCAGGTGTAATCACCTCTATGTAAATGTAAATATTATTAAATCTGTCAATTGTATCCTGTGCCTGGCTGGCACCATTCTCATCATTATTTTGCCGATAAATATCAATTGTCTGATTATAAATATTCTGGTATCTGTCCATCCGGTCTCTCCAATTATCCAGATCTGAAGTAACCACATTCTCCGGCATGTTTTCAAGATTTTCATTTGTACGATCCAGCATTCTCAGCGCATTATCCGGATCTCCCATCTGATTATAGGTATCTGCCAGCCTCATAGTTGCATCCGGTGACTTTTCATTAATCTCAAGAGCTTCCTTAAAAGCAACCTCTGCTTTTTTATATTCACCTGCTTCCAGATATTTGTCCCCAACATCTAGTTTTTCCTGAAACTGATCTGCAATAGTTCTTTTGGGATTTACAAACAGCACTACTCCCAAAATAATTAAAAGGCATACAGTTCCCGAAATTACAGGTATCAATATTCTTGGACCCACTTTTCTTCCTGGACACTTGTTTTTTTTGTAATTTACAGAAATCTGCTGTTTTACAGGCGTTCCACATAAATTACAATATTTCTGATTATTTTCTAATTCATTCCCGCACTTTGGACAATTCATCTGTCAGCTCCCCTTTCTGAAGATAAATTCCTCATCTGACATCCGAATCCGGTCTCCATGCTCTAGTTTTTCCGGATGTGCAGGCATTACACGTATCCCATTCAGATAGGTATAATTGCTGGAATTCAAATCTTCGATATAATATTCCCCCTCTCTGAACCGTATCACACAATGCTCTCTGCTGATTGTAGGATTATTACGGATACAAATATCTGTCATCAAGGCTCTTTTCCCTAGCTTACAGTTTTCGACTGTGATTGAAAATATTTCCTGCGTTCTTTCCCTCACAAGCTCTGCATGAATTTTATATGTTTTTTTCAAAAGAATCGTTTCGTTATCACCGTCATCTCGTAAAAGAACTGTTTGTGAATCATTGTCCTCCTCATAAATTCCTGGCGCCTTTTCTTTTTCCCAGGTTTTCTCTTCTGCTGGCAGTTCCACAGCCTCTCCCTTTTCCCAGGGCTTCTCTTCTGCTGGCAGTTCTACAGCTTCTCCCTTTTCCCAAGGCTTCTCTTCTGCTGGCAGTTCTACAGCTTCTCCCTTTTCCCAGGGCTTCTCTTCTGTTTCCGATATAACATCTCTCCATGGCTGCTGACTGAAGCTGTCGGCTTTCATTTCAAAAATCTCATCCGACAGATTCCCCTTGGGCTCTGGCGGAATCAGCGGCAGCCTTTCGGATTCTGAAATTTTAAACGGATCCGATGATTTCTTTTCTTCCTGCTTTACAGGAATACACACCAGTTTCACTTCTCCAGTAGCAATCTCCGCATACATATACCGTTTCTCCATCATTATTTCCGAATGAGGGATTCCTTTTTCTGTCAGATTCGAAACAGCTTTTTGAATTTTATCCTCGAGACGATCCCTTTCTTCCTGTATAAGGTCTTCTCTCCAGGCCATCATATTCACCGTGCCGGAAATATCATAAGTAAATACACAGTGTTCTCCCTCTCTGTGCAGTGTAACAGGAAGAAGATTCCTGTTTGCAGACTTACTTTCTATAATTTTCCAGGTCTCCTTATCCAAAACTTCATTCTGGCTGGAATAATACCTAAATAAAGAATGTCTTCCGGCAAAGTCATACTCAAATTTCATTTTTCTTCTCCTCCTAATAAATATCCAGCTGTATCAGCCGCCATTTTCCATTTTCCTTCACAGGAGCAATACCATTTTGATTAAAAGCCTTTGCTCCTTCAAATTGTGGATCTATGACAAAATCCCCATTTTCTTTGATAAATCCCCATTTTCCTCCTGAACTGGCAGGTGCATATCCTATTTCTGAAAAGCTCCCTGCATTTTCAAAAGCTCCCTGCAGTACTCGTTTGCCTTCTGAAGAAACAAAGCCCCATTTGCCAGCCTGCATCACCGCAGCGGGATCTGCGGAAACAAACGGCATTACCGAATCATAAGATTCTCCGATCTGTATTCCATCCTTGTTAATCAAATGATATTTTTCTCCGATTTTTACAAATACAACTTCATTTCTGGAACAAAATCCCCATTCATCACAAACAATCTCATCAAATCCAAAATCTGTAAATGGATGAAAGTCTTCATGAATCAAAGCCCATTTATTCCCTTTTTTTACTCCGGCAATTCCGTTTAAAAAAGGTGTAGCTCCATCATATTCAAATTCAGTCATCTTTTTAAAATCTTCGCTTAAATATCCCCACTTTCCATCTTTTTCTGCCACAATAACTCCATTGCTGCAGGTGCCCAGAAATTCATAAGCTTCATCCGGCTGTCTTCTTTTATAATTATTTTTGTCTATGTAATACCAGGTTCCCTGTTTTTTCACCGGTGCAAAACCATTTTCTCCAAAAAGGCCGATGTTTTCATACTCTGTCCGGATCACTGGGTTTCCTGCCTCATCAATTATGCCCATTTCTTCCCCGTTTTGAACCATCATACAGGATGCACATGTATTCGATATGCTGTCATACTCCTCTCCAAGATAGCGGAAGCCTCCTGCCAGAGAGCTTAATTTTGCACGCAAAGAACCATTTATACTACTTTCTTCTATCTGCGTCTTCAAAAGGGCAATTGCATTTTCCCGTTCCCCTTTTTCCAAATAGTAGTCCACAAGGATCAAAACAGCCTGCTCATTGTCTTTTCCAATCTCAATCGCATCATTACAGGCTTGAATAAAGGATGTCTCATCCTGAAGGCTTTTATAATTTTCTGCGATCTTCAAATATATGTTTGCGTTATCCGGATTAAATTCCAACGCTTTCTGATACTCTAACACCGCATCATAATAAATTCCTTTGTCCTCATATTTCTGAGCCTCTGCCAAATGCCTTCGATACTCCATGGGTTTTTCTGTTACTGCTGAAAAAGTAACCCACCAAGACAGACCCAAAAGAATCACCATTGCAGCTATCATCAACTTTTTCATGATTTTTCACCTCAAAATCCTAATAGCAAGATCAGTATCGTCCCCACTGAAAAAAATGGTGCCAAAGGAATCGAATCCTTCATTGTCAGTTTTTTACGAAAAATCTGAACAAGCGAAAAAACTGATGCAAGAGTCAGGCAGAACAACAGATCAAACCAGATCAACGCTCCTCCCAAGTACCATCCGATTACTGCTGCCAGTTTCACATCGCCCAATCCAATACTTCTCCTGGACAAAAACCATGCCATGAGAAATATAATAAAGCCGATCGCCATTCCACCAAATGCAGATTTCACCATTTCTGTCCTCCAGGACGAAACCACTGTGATCTCTCCCATAAGAATAATCCCGCGGAATGCAAACATTGCCACCAGAATTTTATTTGGTATGATTGTTTTTTTAGAGTCTATAAAGCCAAGCAGAATTAAAAAAAACGTCAAAAGAATATAGCGGACGCTTTTCATCCAGTGATATCCATATACATAAAACAAAACTGTTTCTGCTGCCGCTGATGCTGCGATCATCACAGGCAGATATCTTTTTTCTTTAAATACTTCTCTGATGTAGTCCATCGGACACTCCTTTTTCTTTTTAAATACCAGACCACACACGGGTGGATGCACACACACGATAATGTTTTGAGGGAAGGTCAAAAAATGGAAAGTGACTCTTCACATCATAGTCCACAACAATTTTTATATCATTACTTCCATTTCTGCACCAGGAGCTGTTTTTATAGCTAAGTCCGGAAACCCCCAGACTTTTCAGATAAGCCTCAACGTCTTCCGTCCCTGATGCAGTCGCAAGCTGCTGAACCACACAGGACTCTGCTACGGTTCCTACCATATAGGAAGAGAGTCCGTCCCATGCAGATATCTTTATTGATCCCAGAGCTCCGTTAATAAATTCCTCAGGATTTCTTGCATAATTTTCTACCGTATCATAAATTCCCTGCCCTGCCTGTCCAGCTCCTGTCATATCCTGTGCCGTTCCCTGACCGGCTGCGATCTTCTGTGCCGCTGAATCCAACTCTGAAAGATTTTCTTTTATTTTTTCCATTTCCTGGCTGAAATCACTTGCCTCCTGTCCCAGATTCTGATAAGAATCTAAAATCCCTGTTTTTTCCAGTATATAGCTATACTGAGCAACCTCCTTTGCAGCCTGATCCGCTGCATACTGGATCACAAGTTGCGCTCTTACAAAAAAAAACAAACTGTAAATGCTCATAAAAGCAAACAAAAACATAGGGATAAATAAGGATGCTTCTACAGTGATGGATCCTTTTTGTCTTTCTTTTTTCATATAATATCTCCTGTCAATATGCCAGAACACTTCTGTATCTTATCCGGCGTTTCCCATTGTCTTTATTTCCGGACTGTCCCATAAAAACCGGTACTTTCGGCAGGAAAATAGTAGACGTTTCCACATCAGCCTTTAAAGTCAGCATCGTATATTTATTTTTCAAGATGTCACCTGTGTTCAACTGGATGCAGTCTCCGGTGCGTGCTACAAGATCTGCTTTTCCATTTTCACCTGTCAGGGCAATCAGTAAAAACAGCTTCATATAATCCTTATAGGAAAAAGAAATGGCAGATTTCTTTCCTTTGTCTCCCGGCCAGACCAGGCACTCTTTGCCGGAAACCAGACTGCCTGTTTCTCCTGCAGCCATAGCAATAGCACGGCAGGTAAGATATCCATATTTTATAATGGGATAAAGCCATGCCTGCTGAGAAGCTGCCACAACTGCCTTTGCAACAGCGTCCGCCTCTTTGGTAACGGTCGAATCCGTAAAAACGTAGATCAGGTCAATAGCCAGTCTTGCAGCATACAACTGCATATAAGCAGCTGCCTTATTTACAGCTGTATTCGCATTGCCATAAAGAATATATTCAATCTCGCCATTTATGATTTTATGTTCAGAAAGAAGCATCCCACTAAGAGACTGATCTCCTGCCTTCGTTGTCATACAGTTAAACATTTCTGACATATATTCCATCAGATATGTCTGCTCAAGGATCTTTCCTGACATAGAATCCAAACAGGCTGCCAGACTCCCCAGCCATGCCATATCACTGCTGACTGCCTCTACAGTATTTTCATCACTGGAAGTGTCTGTCTTTCTGTCTCCGGTTCCCAGACCGGAATTGATGGAAGTTCCTGCAATACCACTTGGGAATATATCCGGAAAGCCTTCTATTTCTTTCAGGTTTCTTTCACCTTCGGCTGCATTCAGTATATTATTCTTTTGATCATTAAAATCTGTCTCTTTCTGTGCCGCATCATTTCGATTCTGTTCCTGGTTTTCATTTTTTACAGGCTCTTCTGTCACACCGGCAAGAGTGTTCTGATAAAATTCAGTATTCAAAGGACTGCTGAATCCTGCTGAACTTACATCCTGTATCCCATCAAGAAGATTATGTCCGCTCCAGAACTGATCTGCCGCCTGTGAAGCTGTCATATTTTCCAAAAGTATTCCTTCGGAATAAGATATCTGCTGAGATTCCAGCTGCTGTGGCAGATCCTCCAACTGTTTCAGGGATTTTTTATATATTTCTGCTCCGTTGATATTCATCTGGATCCGCTCAATCAGTTCTTCCAGCGCTTTTATATTAATATCGATATCTTCCTGCTCCGTCTCCAGACCGCTGATGTCTTCCCCTGTAGATTTCAGGTCTGTTTTTGCCTGATCGTATCTTTTTTTCGCATCTTCCACATTTTTCCATTTCTTTTTTACATCCTTCAGTTTATTGATGGCTGTATTACCATTGGTTATGATGGAATCAGCAGCGCCTTTGATTCTCTTTATGTTATCTTTATATTCTTTTGATGCCGTTTTATAGTTATGATCCATGGTGTTGATATTTCTTCTTACCGTTTTCTCAATATCTTTATATGACTTTACCTGATGTTTCGAATACCCATTTTTTTCGGAAATACCTGCTTCTGCCTGTGGCTGTGCATGAATAAGCTGCTTTAAGGCCAGTAGTGTGATCATATGGCGGTATTTTTCCTGGTCAAACGTCATATCTCCTTCATAAAATTCCACGTTATACTCCAGATATCGCATAATTATATCCTGGGTTATCGTGTCGGGAGTATCCGCAGGAAAAGACGGGGGCAGTTCTCCACTTATATACTTTTCCATAGATTTTGCTGCCAGTCGAAAAACTGATTGTTCTTTGTATGTATTTACAGCTGCAAAAGGATCTGTGTTTTTCAAAAGGTCAATAGCTCCAGCCTGACTTTCAATGGCTTCTTTGGCCTCCTTTAAGGGTTTATCCAGTTTTGAAGCCTTGATCCCGTAATCCGTTTTTGTTTCCACATATTTTTTCTGCTGATCCAGATGATCAAACGGCAGTTTTTTTAATTTCTGTACGATATCGTCTGCGATATAAACAGGTCCTCGAAACTTCATATATTCTACAATCTGCTGGCGCAGAACATCCGTATCTGCCAAAGAGGATGTCTCCACCCCTTTTGCCTCAAAGCCATTTTCCATCAGTGAAAGCTGAATGACAGCACTTAATTCTTCGTCATCTTTATTCTCCAGATTTCCTGCATAAATGGATTCACAAAATATCTGTCTCAGCTTCTGCTTTTCATCCGGAGAATCCGGCGCTTTTGCCATGGCAGTCAGACCATACCCGTCTTTCAGATTCTTATCATACTGGGCAAGAGCTGCATTCATGGTCAGATCCCCGGCTCCGGAAACCACTGTCTTTGACGCAAAAAGACGGGAAGCATCTACAATAATCCCACTGAATAACAGAACAGGAACCAGAATCAGTGTTAAAAATACACAGATCGAGCCTCTCTGTTTTCCACAAAACAACTGCATATGCTTCCCTCCTCTCCTTTCACGAATTTCACAATTATCTGCTTAAAATAAGAGATTGCTGACCTGATCAAAAGCCTCTCCTATTTTTTGTGTTTTTCCGTCTTTATCAAATTTTTTCAATAAAAAGTTCCCCATATCCCAGGCAAGATCTACATTCCGTACAAAATCAGTCGTATTCATTATGGGCTGATATGCGGCAGAATAGATCGTCACATCCTCTGTCACTCCTAAAAGCTTAATGATCCCCGGCATAGGAATCACATACTTTAATTCCACGCGGACTGCCTTGCTAAGCAGCGAGTTCTCCACTCCCACATAGGCTTCTGTCCTCCCCAGGGAAAACATGGCGCTGTTTTTTCGCAAAGCCTCCTGATAATCGGAGATTCTCTTTTTTGCTTTGCCATCCACTCCCCAGCGATATATATTAGACGCAGTTCCTTTATAGGAAGCAAAATATTGTTTCACCTGATTTTCTGAAGGACCTTCCTCCCATCCAAAGTCCACACGGGTATTGGTCATAGGCGTTTCCGGTGTAAAGCTGTCATAGCCTGGATACGCAGTTTCTCTGGCAATCTCCAGAGCTGCTCTTTCTACCTGAAAGAAAAAGTAGCTTTCCTGCATTTTAAATAATCCAAAATAAATTACCACCATAACAATCGCTATGGTTATAGGAAAATAAATGGCTGCCTCCACCATGACTGCGCCTCTTTGGTCACTGCTGCCTGTTTTTTTCATATTAGCTGCCAGCAAACCCTTCTGCTTTTTCCATTACACTTTCTACAATATTGACAATCTTATCTTTAAATACCACAGCCGCTGCAATCACAACTACGATGACCAGTATAATCGCCACAATCTCTGCCGCGCCTTTCTCTTCTGTTTTGAAGTCCTCCCAGAAGTTACGCATACGATTCTGGATCCCTATCCACATTCTGTCAATTTTTTTCATCATTTCCATGTCCTCCTTTGTATCTGTCTTTTTTATAATAAACCGGCAGTTTGTGCCGCTTATTATCCCATCTGCTGAAATACAGGAACCAGGATCATCAAAAGAATCCCGATAAAGATCAGCATCATGGGAAGAAGAAGCCTGGAATTGGCTTTTTCCCCCTTTTGTTTCACCTCGTTTTTCTTTACTTCCCACATTTCATCAGAAAGATCCTTCAAAAAATAGGCAAGCTCCTCATTTCCCTTTTTTAGATTCTGTATGATAAGCGACGCAAACTTACGTATCTCCTTTACATTGCAGCGATCGGCAAAATTACGGTAAGCATCTGCTTCCATCACACCATTTTCTATTTCCAGACTGGTATTCTGCATTTCTTTATACAGCACTCTGTCACCTGTCACAGAAACCCGTTTCCATGCCTCCCTGAGAACCATTCCGGAATTTACCAGCAATGTAAGTTTTGACAATACCTGCGGCAGATCTAATACCAGCTCCTGTCTGCGGGCTGTCAGTTTATCCTGAAGAGTCAGATCCAGATAGACAATTGCCAGTCCTCCCAGCAGAATCCCAAAAAGAAGCGCTTCCACACTGTCTGCCAATACCGCCAGAAGACATACAAACACAACCATAGTAAAAATATAAGTAGTCTTGGCGCCAAGAAGGATAAAATAATAATACTCTGCATACCGTTTCCCTTTTATCTCTGCAATTTCCTTTATCTTCATCTGCGCGCTGCGGCTTTTTGTATTGATATGTAAGATCTCCATAACAGAAAATCCCACACAGAAAAGATCACTCATCTGAAATTCTTTTGCAAAGGCGCTTTCTGTGTATTCTTTGTATTTTTTTCCATTTGCAGCTGCAAGAAACAGCCATATCAACGCCAGAGGCGTACTGACTGTCAGCAGTATCAGTTGAAATATTCCCACTGCTCTTTTCTCCTATATCCGAATATCCACGATTTTTCTTCCCATATAGTAGGCAATTCCAAATAAGGCCAGTGCCACGATCTTCACAACTACATTTACCGGTGTATTTTGTATAATAGACATATCACCCATTCCACTCAGCATCAGCATAATTACCACCGGCATAATGATCATAATATTCAGATCATTTTTATTTGCAGTCAAGATTGTACGGATCTCCAGTTCTGTTTCTATTTTTTCATTGATGATCTGTCTGGTTTCCCCAACGACCTTTTTCAGATTTCCGCCGTATCGGTTTGACACCTCAAAGATTGTTGCAAAGCTTTCGATATCATCAAGATGGCTCCTAAGTGCAAAGTTTGTCAGCATATCGTCAATATTCTGTCCATTATATAAGCCACTTACAATCAGTTTCAGTTCATGGACCATATCTGCTTTTTCTCCATATATAGCGATTAAATCTGCACAGGCATCCTGAAAAGCTCCCTGGGTATTTTTACCGGCAGAATAGGAGGCTGATAAAGATTCCATCATATCCCGAAACTGAAGCAGAAGATTCTGTTTTCTTTTTTCCTTTAAATAGTCCTTATATTTCCGGATCCCGGGTATCACACAAACAGCTCCTGCTGTCACAGCGATCAAAAAACTCCGAAAAAAAACCATACCCACAAAAAAGCCAGAAAAAAATCCCATAGCCATACCACTGATCCGTTCCGGAAGATTCAGGTGATAGATATAATAGTCATCCGCTTTTCCAAAAAGTGCCTGCTCCGGTACATATTTTTTTTTGATCTTTTTCTTTTTTACTTTTTGCTTTTTTACCTTCCTGACTTTCACTTCTTCTTTTTTTATATTTCTTTCTTTTTTCATAACTGCCTCTATATTCTGGAATTTAATCCCTGAAGCCTGAGTTTGTAGTCATTCACCAGAGGATTCCCCGTTCTTACCAGCCGTCCTTCTACTTTATCCAGCGTACTTCCTTCCGTTTCCTTAAATGTAAACAAGGGATTCAACTGAATTTCTCCATTTTCATATCCAAGAACCTCTGTAATCTCCATGGTGCGTCTGGATTTATCTCTCAGACGTGACAAATGTATAATAATATCCAGTGCAGATGCTATCTGCTGACGGATTGCCGGAAGAGGAAGACCTGCATTTCCCTGAAGCACCATCGTTTCCAGACGGCTTAACATATCACGTGTAGAGTTGGCATGTCCGGTAGATAGCGAGCCGTCATGTCCCGTATTCATAGCCTGAAGCATGTCCAAAGCCTCTTCTCCACGAACTTCTCCTACTACAATACGTTCTGGTCTCATACGTAATGCAGATCTGATCAGATCACGTATGGATACTTCTCCCTTTCCAGAAGTATTGGCATTTCTTGTCTCCAGACTCACCAGATTTTCAATATTTTTAATCTGAAGCTCCGCAGAGTCTTCAATTGTTATGATTCGTTCATCCTTAGGAATAAAATTTGATAATGCATTCAAAAAAGTCGTTTTTCCGGAACCCGTCCCTCCGCTGATAAAAATATTATATTTGGCCCGCACCAGTTTCTCCAGAAAAGCAGCTGCTTCTCTGGTAAGAGAATCATATTGCAAAAGCTGTTCAACTGTCATAGGTTTTTTTGAAAACTTTCGTATTGTTACAATAGGACCAGATAATGAAATAGGAGGAAGTACAACATTTACACGAGAACCGTCAGGAAGCCTGGTATCCACAATAGGATTTGCCTGATTTACTTCCTTTCCTGCTTTTCCCACGATTTTCTGAATAATATCCTCCAGATGACGTTCATTATCAAATCTTTTATTTAAACGATAAAGGCGTCCGCCATGTTCCACAAAAATATGATCCGGGCCGTTGATCATCACCTCTGTGATACTGTCATCAGCCAGGATCTCATCCAGAATTCCCAGTCCTCGGATAGAACTGAATACAAGTCTTACTATCCTTCCACGTTCTTGAGGCGTCATCCTGATATTCCCGCTTTTATGATCAGCTATATCCGCGATCCGTCTCATCAGCTGTTCATCTGATGCACGGCTTAAAAGCATGGCATCTGCCAGGAGAAATCTTTTAATCTCCTGTACAAGACGGTTGGTCAGTTCTTCTGAAAGCATATCATCACCCCTGGTTCTCTTTTTCAAAATGCTGATAATCTATGGGATCTGACCACAGACCTCCCCAGCTGAATCCATATTTTGCAAAAATATTGCAGCAGATATCATTCTGTACAATGACATGTGGATCTCCGCAATTCCGGTCAATATAAGGCGATGCATTTTCATGGCTCCACTGCAGCTGACCTGCAGAATTCCAAACATAAGGATTTTGCTGAGGATTGATGTCAATGGCTCTTCCAAAAGCATGGTTGGACAGTCTTCCGCCTCCGGTAATCTCCCTGTAGCAGAAAGCAGATGTATTATTATTATCAATGGAATTACTGTCAGAAGAATCTCCATCTCCGGTCCAATAATCATCGATCAGACGCATAGATTGAATCTCATATTCTGCTTCAAACAGCTCCTTAAAAATATTCAGCACATCATTACTAATCTGAGCATTTACGATCATTTCGCCTATCTGTACCTGATGTTCAAAATTATAATGTGCCATTTTCAGATAACGAAGATCCGAAAGACCTATATTATCATTTGCATAATAGGATCTTCCGTTGATCCTGTTGTAAACATCATCTCCCTCCACTATCTCATAGGCTTTAAAAAAATCTTCTGCCTTTCCGGCCACCTGTTCTGCACTAATTACCTGTCCAATTTCCATACTGTCAACAGAGACTGTTTTATTTGCCGGAGGTCCTATCATCGCATTTTCTTCCAAAGTATCCGAAGACATTTCTGATTCCTGAACCGGCAAATTTTCATCCAGTCCAGATTCCTCCGATGCCTGAGTCTCAGAAGGCCTCTGTTGTGTTTCCTGTTTGGAATTTTTTTCATCCAGAACTTTTATTTCTGCTTCCAGACGTTCTATTTTTTCTGTCAAACGCTCCTGTTCCCTGACAAGAGCCTGCTGTTCCTGCCTGAGTTCATTTTTTATCTTCAGACACAGCAAGCACAAAAGTATCAGAGCTATAATTACACAGAGAAGACTTATAAACAGAAGTCCCCATAGACCTCCTGATCTGCTTCTATTTTTTTCCTTTTTCATATTTTTCCGCTCACTCCCCATAAACCGTCACTTCTGTTATACAGGTATCCTCCCAGTTCGTTCCTGGATATACATCGTTGATTTCCAGACGCATACTGTCAGCATTTACAGAAGGTTCTACCTCTACCCATTCAATTTTTCTTTCTCCGGTAAACGTTACCTGACCTGTATAATCCCCAAAAACAAGAGTCATTGTTTTTGGTTTCGCATTCCCAAAATAATATTTATCATTTTTCCAGTTTCCTAGCTTAAAAGCAATATATTTCACTTTATAATGATCGTCAAAACTAAAACTTACCGACTCATTGATACCATATCCAGATACTCCTTCCTGCCAGCTTGTATCGTCTTTTTTATCAAACAGAAGCATTGCATTATTGTTTGTCTTTGCCTGCGAGATTGTTGAGGTTGCATTAGCGGCAATCACTGGAATTTCCCTCAGAGATGCTAAATCCGGACTACCGGCACAAAGGGCTGCCGTAGTCTTTTTCGTTGTCTGAAAACTGCTTTCTTCATAAGAACGCTGTTCTGTAGCGTAAGGTCCTTGTTCAGCGGTTTTTACCGGAGCCTTATCATTATCGGGAAAAATTTCTGGAGTCTCCTCTTTTTCATAAACTTCTATTTCCTGTTTTTCTGTCTTTCTATCTGTTTCATCCTGCTCTCTTTGTTTCTGTGCCTCTTTTACTGTCGTTTTATTTGGATTTACCAAAATTTCTGATTCGTCCCCTGATTCTGGTCTGATCAAAAACCACAAAATAACTGCTGTCACCAGAAAAATAGCGGCTGTTACAGAGATACTGACGATCCACATTACCTTATTTTTTCCGGTTTCTGTATTTGACGGATTTGGCAGACTTGGCGTGTCCCAAACTATTGTGTCATCATTTCCAGCCTGCAGACTACCATCAGATGACATCTTTTCTCCACATTTCCAGCAATACTGTGCATCATTATCATTTTTAGTTCCACATTTTTCACAATACATATTTTTCTTATCCTTCCCGCAAACAAAATCTCTTTATTTTTTTACAACAATAAACTATTTTCTACAATAAGTGGCATTATTTGTGGGCAATATTTTTTCAATTTATTTGTTTTTTAAAACAAAAAAGACTGTTGAAATCCCTGAATCGTCAGGTTACAACAGTCCTTTTTTTGCTTTTATGAAATTACTTGCTCTCCTCTGTATCTTCTTCAGCAGCTTCGTTTACAGGTTCTTCCGTAACTTCTTCCGGTTTCTCTGCTTCCTCTGCAGCTTCTTCCACAGGTTCTTCTGTTTCCTCTGCTTTTTCAGCAGTCTCCTCTGCAGTTTCTTCTGTCTCCTCTTCCCAGGATGCAAAAGCCTCTGATTCTTCTTTTTTCAGGTCCTCAGCAGTCTCTTCCGGGAATTCAAAGTCATCAAAATCTTCATCAAAATCTTCGAATTCACTGATCCTTTTTTTCTTCAGCACCAATGCTGCTACTGCTCCTGCAGCTGCCGCAGCTGCTGCTCCAACTGCTACCAGTCCCCAGTATTTGTTTACCTTTGCCATAATATACTGCTCCTTTCATCTCTGACCGGATGGTCATTATGATATTTTAAACAAATAATCTTATATCATTGTACTACTTTTTGTGCGAAAAAGAAAGGGTAATCTTATACTTGCAGACTTTCAATATAATCTCTGATCTTCATTCGTATCCTCTGAAGGGCATTATCAATTGATTTCGGCTTTTTCCCCATCATCTCTGCAATCTGAACATAGCCATAACCACGAAGATAAAGATCAAGCACTCTATTTTCCATAGGGCTTAAAGCTTTACTTATTCTCTTTTCCAAAAGTCCGGTATTTTCTCTGTCAATAACAAGTGCTTCCGGATTCTCTGACCATAATCCTTCAAGAGCTCCTGTCTCTTCTTCTTCACTTAAAGAAACGTAGGAATTAAGCGGTATATGCTTTTGTCTGGTAGAATTTTTAACCGCACTGTAAAGCTGTCGGTCTATACAGATTCCTGCAAAAGTCTGAAAAGAAGCCTCACGGTCAGAACGGTAATCCTGGACTGCCTTAAAGAGTCCTATCATCCCCTCCTGTATCAGATCATCGGTTTCTCCTCCGATCAGATACATGGCCCTGGCTCTTTTCTTGACAAAATCCTTATATTTTTCCATCAGATAATCTGAAATCCCGCTTTCTCCTTTTCTGAGTCTCTCGATCAGCTCTTCGTCACTGCACTGCTCGTATTGGCTCATGCTTCCTCCGTTTCTTTTTACTGCACTTATTTTGTCATCAGTCTCTGGCGTACAATCTCATATGCAAGTACTCCGGCCGCCACAGAAGCATTCAGTGAATCGATATCCCCCTTCATGGGAATAGAGGCTGTAAAATCACACGCTTCTCTTACCAGGCGGCTGACTCCTTCACCTTCATTTCCAACGATCATACCGATAGGTCCGGTAAGATTCAGCCGATACATCGATTCTCCTCCCATATCTGCACATACAAACCAGATTCCTTTTTCTTTCAGCTCCTCAATAGTACGGACCAGATTTGTCACTTTCGCCACCGGAGTATAATTAATGGCTCCTGCGGATGTTTTTGCAACTGTAGAGGTCAGACCTACCGAACGTCTTTTGGGAATGATAACACCGTGGGCGCCTGCAAGATTAGCAGTTCGGATAATCGCTCCCAGATTATGAGGATCCTCTACATTATCCAAAAGTACCAGAAAAGGCGGTTCCCCTTTCTCTTCTGCTTTTGCAAGAATTTCCTCTACTGTAGAATATTCATAAGCTGCCACCTGTGCGATCACACCCTGATGAGCCTTTGTCTCACTGAGCTGATCCAGCCGTTCCTTAGAAACATAATTGATGATCGTATCTTTTTTTCGCGCTTCTCTGGCAATGGTACGGACCGGTCCATCCTGACATCCATCCAGTATAAACAGCTTATCCACACATCTTCCGGAACGAAATGCCTCAAGAACTGCATTTCTTCCTTCTACCTGTTCACTCATATATCTTCCTCCCTGATTCCCATGCGTATCAATGTAATCATTCGCGTATATTCTTCTTTCAGATACAAATAGCCTATCAAAGCCTCAAATCCTGTTGCCCTGCGGTAGTCGGCCATAGTAGCATGTTTTGCCATAGTAGGAGAATGTGCGTTTCTGCCTCTTCGATATACACTGAGTTCTTCTGGCGTCAGTTTTTCCTCGATCACTTCCATGATTCCCGACTGTGCAGCAGCTTTTACCAGACTGCTGGCTTTTTTATGCAGTCGGTTTACAGGACAATTCCCCTTTTTTACAAGAATCGTCCGGATAACCAGTTCATATACCCCATCTCCAATATATGCCAGTGTCAAGGGAGAATAGCTTCTGATATCCTGATCCTTCAGATGGAAAAGTTCCTTAAGCTCGTTTAAATTCGTTTCCATTTTACTCCCTCACGAGTATCTTTCAGCTCGATTCCCATTTCAAGAAGTTTATCACGGATCTCATCGGCTTTTGCAAAGTCCCTGGCTTTTCTGGCTGCCTGACGTTCCTCAATCAGTTCTTCAATACTGGAATCCAGAACTTCTTCTTTTTTCAAAACGATCAGTCCCAATACATCAGCAAGCTTTACAAGCATGTCAAGGAGATTTCCTGCAAATTCTCCGCTGCTTGCCTCATCCACATTTGTATTTGCAAATTTTACAAGTTCAAAAATTGCTGCCAGAGCATCTGCCGTATTAAAATCGTCATCCATAGCTCCTTCAAATTTTTCCCGGAATGTATCTGCCTGCCGAAGAAGTTCTTTTTCTTCCTCAGTCATAATGTTTGTATTTGCAGCCTTACGGTCTTTTAAGCGTGCTGCGCCTTCAACAATACGTTCAAGAGAATTTCTGGCAGCATCCATAAGATCTGCACTGAAATTCAGCGGACTTCTGTAATGTGCGTTCAGCATAAAGAATCTCAGCACCTGCAGATCATACTGCTGGCTGATTTCTCTGACAGTGCGGAAGTTGCCAAGAGATTTGGACATCTTACGGTTGTCAATATTCAGGAAACCATTATGCATCCAATATTTTGCAAATATTTTGCCGTTGCAGCATTCACTCTGCGCGATCTCATTTTCATGATGAGGAAAGATCAGGTCTTCTCCGCCTGCATGGATATCGATTTCTTCTCCAAGATATTTTTTCGCCATTACAGAACATTCGATATGCCATCCCGGACGTCCGTCACACCATGGAGAAGTCCAGAAAGGTTCTCCTTCTTTTTTAGGTTTCCAGAGAACAAAATCCATTGGATCTTCTTTCTGTTCCTCACCGGAAACCTGCAGCGCACGGAAACCTGACTGGAGATCGTCCAGATTCTTATGAGAAAGCTTTCCATATTCTTTAAATTTCTTCACCCGGAAATACACTGTTCCATCTGCTGCCGGATATGCATAGCCTTTGTCGATCAGCGTCTGGATCATATCGATCATTCCATTGATTTCCTGCGTAGCCTGCGGATGAGTGGTAGCCGGCTTTACATTCATTCCTGCCATATCTTTTTTGCATTCTTCAATATAGCGGCTGGAAATTTCATCTGCACTGACGCCTTCTTCTATGGCTTTTTTTATTATCTTGTCATCTACATCTGTAAAATTAGATACAAAATTAACTTCATATCCCTTATACTCCATATAGCGGCGTACGGTATCAAAAATGATCATAGGTCGGGCATTTCCGATATGAATCAGATTATAAACCGTCGGACCGCACACATACATCCGAACTTTTCCCTCTTCCAGAGGCACGAATTCTTCTTTTCTCCGTGTCATGGTATTAAAAAGCCTCATAATTTTTCTCCTCCGATTTTTATATAATATCCGTTTTCGGACTTTTATTTTACGGTTCACTGCGTTCACAGCAAAGTAGTGCCGTGTAAAGCTTTTATTTCTCTTCCAAAAGACACACAGCCTGGGAAGCAATGCCTTCTCCCCTTCCGGTAAAGCCCAGACCTTCTTCTGTAGTTGCTTTCACATTGACTCTGCCTTCCGGAATTCCCATTGCCTCTGCCAGATTTTTACGCATTTGAGGAATATGCGGGGCCATCTTCGGTTTCTGCGCAATGATTACTGCATCCACATTTCCTACAGAAAAACCATTTCTTTTAAGAAGACACATTACATGCTCCAAAAGCTTCAAACTGGAGATTCCCTTATAAGCAGGATCTGTGTCAGGAAAGTGTTTTCCGATATCTCCAAGTGCAGCGGCTCCCAAAAGTGCATCCATCACTGCATGGATCAGCACATCTGCATCAGAATGCCCCAGAAGACCTTTCTCCCACGGTATTGTCACTCCACCAAGGATCAGATCACGTCCCTCTGTCAGCTTATGTACATCATATCCCATACCAACTCTCATGATCATTCTCCTTTCACATCCAGCATTTTACGGATTCTCAGGAAACTGAGTCTTCTCCGCACATAAGGTGCAAGCTCCAGACTAAGCGGCACAATATCATCTGTCAGACCGATATCATACACACTTTTTTTACAGCCTGCAGCCTCCATTTCATGAAAAAGAGTTTCTTCCTGAGGCAGCTCATCGATCAGATCTGCAATCTTTCCCAGACAGTCTGCCAGCCGGGAGGGATTTATATCCAAAAGAGGCTCGGGATCATTTTCTTTTCTGATCCCATCCAGAATCCCTTTGCTTCCAAAATATTTTTCAAGAAGTTCTGTTTCTTCTTCATAAGGCTTTACCCGGCATCTGTTCTCTCTTATAGCACAGGCAAGACGTTTATATTCTTTTAACACAAGCATAGTCCCTACAGAAACTTTTTCTCCGTGAAGTGCATCCAGATGATGATTGATCACTTCCATCTCCCACAGATGAGAAAGATGGTGCTCTGCACAGGATGCCGGCCGTGAATTTCCTATCATCTGCATAGCCAGACCGGAAAGTATCAGTGCATACATCAGTTTCTCACATTCCTCAGGATCCCCTGCCGCAATTTCCTTAAGGCTGGATACCACTGTCTTCAAAGCTCTTTCTTCCAGTTCAATGATCTCTCCGCAGATATATTCTTCTGTAAGAAGATTGGCAATTTTCCAGTCAGTGAGGCAGATATATTTGCCTAAAAGATCTGAAACACCTGAAGCAGTCAGCCTTTCCGGTGCATGTGCAAATATATCTGTATCAGCAAAGACAGCCATCGGCGCTGCTGCTTCAACTGTTTTTTTCATTCCCTTCCAGGTCATTGCCGCAACATTTGATACGAATCCATCCACACTGGCTGCAGTTGGAACGGAAATAAAAGGAACCTTATACTGAAATGCCAGATAACGGCTGATGTCATGAATGGTACCGCTTCCGACTGCCAGAATCAGATCTATGTCTTCTTCCATATAATTTTCCACGATCTCTACCGCATGTTCATCTGCATGGAGTCCCTCTGCATCCAGAGTCAGAACCTGACATCTGTCATAAATATCCTCCATAAGCTCTTCGGTTGCTTTCATTGTATTGGTATCACAGATCAGCAGCGGTGAGATGTATTTTTTCAGAAAGCCATCTGACATGGCCTCTTCAAGCTTCTCCACAGCGCCTGATTCTATAAAAATTTCCTTTACTTCTATGTGATGTTCCTTCCCGCACCTGCACGGTCGGCCAAAGTCATCCGTATCGACTCGCATGTATTTTTTTCCTCCTGATTTCAAATATTACTATAAAGTGATATTATACATGATTTCAGCATAAAAAGAAACCCCCAGATAGTTTTCTCTCTGAAGGTTTCTCTTGTTTCTGTTACTGTCCCTTACGTTTTTGATTATTATTTCTCAATAGCTGCGATCATCTCTACTTCGCAGAGAACATTTTTCGGAAGTGTCTTTACTGCTACGCAGGAACGTGCCGGTTTATTTACAAAATACTTTGCATATATTTCATTAAATGCTGCAAAATCTGCCATATCAGCAAGAAAACAAGTGGTTTTTACTGCATTTGCAAGATCTGTGCCTGCTTCCTCAGCAACTGCAGCAAGATTCTTCATTACCTGCTCTGCCTGCGCCTCAATTGTTTCTCCTGCGATTTCTCCTGTAGAAGGATCTACCGGAATCTGTCCGGATGTAAATAATACTCCATTTAAAATAATAGCCTGTGAATATGGTCCGATTGCTGCCGGAGCCTTGTCTGTATGTACTACGTTCATTTTCAGTTTCTCCCTTCTGTTGTTTTAATTTAATTTCATTTTATATCAAAAAATAATAAGGGTCAAGCAATAATTTTGTATTTATTATTTTTAAAAATTCAAATAATTATATACGACTCCGGATATGGTACGTATATTTTCAATGGCTGTCTCTGCACTCTTAAAATCTTCAGACATCACACAGAGTATATATGTTGTTTTTGGTCCATAAACAATTGCCATATCATGCTGATCCTGATCAGTCTCTCCGGTCTTATTGGCAATAGGTATATCTGCGCTGATCCCTGCAGGGATCTTGGTGGTATTCCTCTGGTTCATCAAAAGTTCCAGCATTTTTTCGGATGCCTCTTTGCTTACACAGTCACCTCTGAAAATGCTCTCAAGCAGCGCACCGCAGTCACTTACTGTAGATGTATTGTGTTCTCCCATACTGACCTTTGGAGAAGCAGAAGGATGAAGCGTACTTTGGTAAACCGTATCGGAGTAGCCCTCTTTCTGGATAAACTCATTTACCTTTTCTGCCCCGTCCAGAAAATCATGTTTTTCTGACTGAAGTCTTCCAAGCTCATTGCAGGATTCGTTATCACTGACGGTGATCATATTCCATAACAGATCATTCACTTTTGTCTGTACCTCAGCATCATCCGGTTCCTTCTTCATAAGAGCCGCCTCATGCTCCAGTATCTGATCCATATTTTCATAGGAGGCCGCCATAACAAACGCCTTGATCAGACTGGCCGGATATATCTTCTGATCGTTCAGAATGATCTCCTCTTCTGTATTCAGATTTTTCACATAAATACTCCAGGTTCCTTCATACCCTGCGATCATAGATTTTAGCTGAGGTTCCAGTGTTTCCATTCCCAGATTCTCCATGTCGGAAACTTTTCCTGTTTCATCTACAGGAAATCCTTCAGGAGTCACACCGGCTTCCTGTACCAGAACGCCATTGTTTCCACCAAAATAATAGGTACCGGAAAACATCTGTCCATTAGATGCCATTTCCAGTGTATGAAGCCCTGGTTCTGTAACCATACGGCCATCTTCATTAAAATAATAGTAACCTTCATATGAAGTCTTGTCGATCATCAGACCTGAAATATAACGGATCTGCGGAGCTGCCGAGAGCTTTCCCAGATTGTTTGCCATATACAGCCCGTCAAATACTTTTTCTGAGTCCTCTGTCTCACAGGAAAGACCTTTGATCGAGACTATATGAGGTGTTCCCGCCATAAAATGTCCTGTTTCGTCATGATAATAAAAGCCGTTAAAAACTGTGCCGTCAATTTCCATATGATCAAAATAATGAACACCGGCTTCTGCATGTTTTGTCCCGTCTTCTTTAAGGCAATAAAAACTGTCACTTTTTAAAAGATATTTTTCCGATCCGTCTTTTATCGGACGAATCTGTGCCTCTTCCACATGAGAAAACAAATTTTCTTCAGCCACTGCTGCCTGCGCTGACGAAGGAAACAGACACAGAAATAAAGCCCCCAAAAGTATTCCGAGACGGCTACCGATTCCAGCTTTCATAAATCTCTCCTTTATTTCAGCCAGCTTCTTTGTCCCTGTCAGGACATGACAGCTGGATTTTCTTTATCTGAAACTTTACTACAGTATACCTGAATTTTCTCAGATGTCAAGAAATCTCCTCCGGAAATCCCTTCCAAAACTGCTTCAGGTACTGCTCTACATTTCCCAGTCTACACACAGCTGCATCCTCCCATTCTGCCGGAAACAGCATACGATAATCTGTATTCAAAAAGCGTTCGTCCATAAGAAGAATGGTTCCTTTATCCTCCCGTGTCCGGATCACTCTTCCGGCTGCCTGAAGAACTTTATTCATTCCCGGATATCGATATGCATGATTGAATCCACATTCTCCCCGTTTATCATAATATTGTTTCAGAAGTTCTCTTTCCAGGCTCACCTGTGGAAGTCCTGTCCCTATAATCGCTGCTCCGATCAGACGGTCTCCCATAAGATCTATCCCCTCAGAAAAAATCCCTCCCATAATACAAAAGCCTAACAGGGTTTCCTCTTTCTGATCTTTAAATTCTTCCAAAAACTCTTCTCTTTCCCGTTCATTCATGGAAGAAGTCTGACAGATGCATCTTACCCAGTCAGATGAAAATTCCTCTTCATATACATGAAAAACATCCTCCATAAGGCGGTATGAAGGAAAGAACACCATATAATTTCCTTTTTTCTGCCACGCCATTCTTGCAATATATTCTGCGATCTTCCTGTATTCCCCGTATCCCCTTCTGGTATAGCGGCTGCTTACATCCGCACAGATAAGAATGCGTCTGTTTTTCTGGTCAAAAGGCGACCGCACATAAATTCCATAGTCGTCTTCTCTTGTACTGAGAAGACTCCTGTAATACTGCATGGGAATCAGGGTTGCAGAAAAAAATACTGCGCTGCGTCCTTTGCTAAGGTATTCCTGCAGATTGGCCGCCGGATTCACACAATAAAGATGAACTCTGTATTTTCCATCCTCTCCTGCCGCTCCGTAGATCACATAATTCTCATCTGTCAGCTCTGAAATATTCAGGAAATCCCGTATATCAAAATAAAGCTCCAAAATACCGTCCACTACCTCCTGAGAAGGAGGTTCCTCTAAAAGTCTGTCCATCTCTCCCTGTACCTGAAGAAGGGTCAGAGGAAGCGTTCCCGTATTTTCCATTACAAGACAGGGATCACTTTCTTTTTTCAATTCCAGCAGCTGTTTTGCCACTCTGCCCAGAACACGATACAGTTTCGGACTATAAGGCTTTATAAATTTACGTACTTCCACAATGTCCTCTCTTGCCAGAGACGCACTGTACATTTCCCTTCCGCGCTCTACCAGATTGTGTGCTTCGTCAATAAGAAAAATATATTCTCCTGAAACATTTTCTCCAAAAAAACGTTTTAAATGGACATTCGGATCAAATACATAATTATAATCACAGATCACCCCATCTACCCATAAAGAAAGATCCAGACACATTTCAAATGGACAGACTTTAAATTTTTCTGCCTGAGCTATAATTTTTTCTCTGGAAAAAAACTGCTCCGACGTCCACAACTCATAAACTGCTTCGTTAACTCTGTCGAAATGCCCCTTTGCATAAGGACATTTTTCCGGCGTACATTCCGGCTTTTCGCAGCAGCACAGCTTTTCCTTAGCAGTAATAGTCACGGTCTGAAAAAGCAGTCCCCGCTGTCTCAGGATCTCAAAAGCATCCTGAGCAACCGTTCTTGTGATAGTCTTGGCAGTAAGATAAAATATCATCTCGCCTTTTCCCTCTCCCACTGCCCGTACAGCCGGAAACACGGAAGACATCGTTTTTCCTACACCGGTAGGAGCCTGAACAAAAATCTGCTTTTTGCTGGAAACAGCATGATAGACACCTGTCACCATCTCTCTCTGACCTTTTCTGTAAGAAAATGGAAATTCCAGTTTTTTCATGGATGCATCTCTTTTTTCTTTCCATAACTGACGATAAGAAACCCATTTATGATATTGGTCAACAAGATCCTGAAACCAGTTTTTCAGAAATGTTCTGGTTAATGTCTCTCGAAATCTCCTGATCTCCTCGGTGTCCAGATTCGCATATGTCATTTGTACGTCAATTTCTTCCAGATTTTCCTGATCAGCCGTTATGAAAGCATAACACATGGCCTGAGCTCTGTGTACCGGTACGGCTGACTCCAAGGTTTCTACTTTTCTGTATACACCTTTGATCTCATCAATACAAGTCTTTCCGTCCTCTGTAAAAATCCCGTCTGCTCTTCCTTCTATCCGCAAAACCACATCTTCATACTCTATATCATATTTCAGAGGAACCTCCGGCCTGTAATTGCCCCCCATTTGTCGCTGGATCTTTCTGTGCAGGCGGCTTCCCTTTTGCATCGCCTCCTTATCCATTGCTCCTCTTCTGCTGTCCAGATCTCCACTCCGCAAAATAAACTCTACAAGACTGCGGACAGAAATACGGATCTCTGTCTTTTCCATATGTCCCCTGCTCCTGATAAATTTTTCGCATCCTCGCGGAGCGTTTCTTATATACTAGAATAGGTAATTACAGAATATACTGTTTTCCTATTATATAAAGAAAGCTGCTGTAATTATGCAGCAGCTTCTTTAATCTGTTTATGCAACAGCAAATTTCTCTATAACTTTATTGAAATGAGGATTTTCTCCATAGCATCTGACGGTCAGCTGTCTTGTCAGGTCCATACTGAGAATACCCAGAAGGGATTTTGCATCAATAATGATCCTGTTATAAAAAATGTCGATATCAAAATCACATTTGCTTGCTGCATTTACAAATTCCTGTACGTCTTCCGTTGCATTTAGCATAATCTGATGTTCGTTCATTTACCATTCCTCCTGTTCAGGCGTATTTTGGCACCATGAACGGATTTTGTCAACAGACTTAAATATTTTTTTACATTTTTCGACTTATTATACAATTTTTTATTTAAGATTTCAATTTTTTCAGTTATTTCTATTCATAAAATTCCAGCATATTTGAACGAAACTTCAACGGTACAAACTGTTTTTGCAGTTTCAGATCTGTTCTTTCTTTTATCGTAATACAGGAACAAAATGCTCTCCACAATTCTTCATATTCATCAGGAGCTTCCAGAGATTCCCCTTCGTTCCTATTAAATACTGTCTGCACATAAACACAGCATTCTTTCCCTTTTTCATGCACAAGAATTTTTTCTCTTCCTTCATCATAGATCATCCAGTTTTCATTTGGAAAACGATTGGAAAAATGAGTACCTAAAAATTCCAGAATATCATTTTCCGGATGAATAACCGAAGCCAAAATCCCTCCTGCCATCTGCCGAAAACGGACAAAACCATAAAATCGATGAATTTCATGCCAGACCTTAATCCTCAAAGACGATACCAGGCTTACCGCCGGGTCTGCCAGTGCTTCCAGTACATACCTGTCACAACGATTTCCCCCTAATGCCTTTCTCAAAAGATAAAACACAGCCGTTCCCTTATCCGGATGTACAGAGACTGACGCATAACAGATTGCCTCATATACCTGTTCCCCCAGCTTTCGTCTTACAGTTCTTGCTACCTTTACAGCCTTTTCGCTGTCAGACGTAATATCCACCCTATCTGCAAATAATTCCGGATACTCCGGCTCTTCCACTGCAATTTTCACTGAGATTCCTTTGTTTTCCCAATGCCATCCATCATAAACTGCTGTAAAAATACCTTCTATGGAATTATCACAAACCAGGATTTTCTTCTCATATACCACCTGACAACACCTCATTTCTGTCCATTATCATCTTATCGTCATCAAACAGAGAAAGCTGTCTGTATGTGATTTCCGAAGAAGAAAAAGGCCTCTTTCCGGATTCCAGAATGTTCCTTACAATATAATCTTCCTCCAGCTTTATCGGATACATCTGTCGGCCGTTACAGGTGATAAAATAAACAGCCCGCTTCAGAACAACTCCAATCTTCTTAAGTTCCGGAAAATCCAGAGAATGATGCCTTCTGGCCCCAACAATTCTTCTGGCTGACTTTTCTCCTATTCCCGGCACTCTGAGAAGAGTCCTGTAGTCTGCTTTATTGATTTCTACCGGAAAATACTGCAGATGGCTTATTGCCCAATCACACTTGGGATCAAGAAACAAATTAAAATTCGGATGTTCCTCTGTCAGAAGTTCTTCTGCCCGGAATCCGTAAAACCGAAGCAGCCAATCCGCCTGATACAATCTGTGTTCACGCAGAAGCGGCGGTCCCTGAGGAAGCACCGGAAGATCTTTATCTTCATTGACAGCCACAAATGCAGAATAAAAAACCCGTTTTAAAGAAAACTTCCTATATAGTGCTTCTGCTGTGGACACAATCTGAAAATCGCTTTCCCCAACTGCTCCGATGATCATCTGTGTGCTTTGCCCTGCCGGAACAAACTCCGGAGCATGGCGGTAAACCGTCAGCTCCCTCTTATTTTCCTCACAAACAGTCTGAATCTGCTTCATAGGACGCAATATGGTCTGTCGGCTTTTGTGAGGAGCAAGTTTCTTCAGTCCCTCCGCAGTAGGCAGTTCCAGATTCACACTCATACGGTCAGCCAGATACCCTGCTCTGCAGATCAGTTCCGGAGAAGCGCCAGGAATTGCCTTAAGATGAATATATCCCTGAAAATGATACTGGTTTCTTAAAATTTCTGCTGATCGGATCAGCTCTTCCATTGTGGCATCCGGAGAGTCCTTAACTCCTGAACTGAGAAATAATCCTTCAATATAATTTCTCCGGTAAAATTCTATAGTAAGACGACTGATCTCTTCCGGAGTGAAGCTCGCCCGAACCACATCATTCGATGCCCGGTTCACGCAGTATTTACAATCAAATACACATTCATTGGTATAAAGAACTTTTAATAAACTAATGCAGCGTCCATCCCCAGAAAAACTATGACAGATTCCCGCGGTGATACTGTTGCCGATGCCGGAACCATCACCTTTCCTGTCTGTTCCGCTGGAAGTACAGGCAACATCATATTTCGCTGCATCTGACAGAATTTCCAGTTTCTCCATCAGGCTCATTGACTCCTTGTATATCATCGTGCGCACCTCCGAACATTTGTTTGTTTTATTTTATACCAAACAGATGTTCCTGTCAAGCCACAAAAAATAAAACTGCTTAATCCTGTTTAAATCTCTGCAAAAAAATACAGAGAGATCCTTTCCGGCTGGAAATTTTCTCTCTGCATTTTTATTAAATCTGTGTCATCACGAAAATATCATAGATTGCTTTTACTGCTGTTTCAAAATCACGATTCTCAACACCTATGATAATATTCAGCTCACTGGATCCCTGGTCGATCATTTTTACATTTACATGTGCGTGTGCAAGAGCTGCAAACACACGTCCGGCTGTTCCTCTCTGAGATTTCATGCCTCTTCCTACGACTGCGATCAGAGCAAGATCTGACTCCATCTCCACAAAGTCCGGCTGGACTGCTCTGTGGATCCCTGCAATCACCTGCTGTTCCTTTTCCTCAAATTCATCCTGATGAACATAAACAGTCATTGTATCAATTCCTGAAGGAACATGCTCAAAACTAATTCCCTGATCTTCAAATACCTGGAGGACTTTTCTTCCAAATCCGACTTCACTGTTCATCATAGACTTTTCGATATTGATGGAGCAGAATCCCTTTTTTCCTGCAATTCCCGTAATCACATATCGGGGTTTCCGGCAGGTGCTTTCTACAATAAAAGTTCCTTTGTCATCCGGGCGGTTTGTATTTCTGATATTGATAGGGATACCTTCTTTTCTCACAGGAAAGATAGCTTCCTCATGAAGAACAGTAGCGCCCATATAAGACAGTTCCCGCAGTTCTCTGTATGTAATTGTTTCTATCACAGCCGGATCATCCACGATTCTTGGATCTGTCACAAGAAATCCTGATACATCTGTCCAGTTTTCGTAAACGTCTGCCTGAACAGCCTTTGCAACAAGGGAACCTGTTACATCAGAACCTCCTCTGGAAAATGTTTTTACTGTTCCATCCTCCATAGCTCCATAAAATCCCGGAATAACCGCATTAGCACATTTTCCAAGACGTTTACTTAAAAGCCTGTCCGTTTTTTCAGAATCAAAATTTCCATTTTTGTCAAAACGTATCACTGCGGCCGCATCTACAAACTCATAGCCCAGATACGCTGCCATGATTTTTCCATTCAGGAACTCTCCCCTTGACGCCGCATATTCGGTTCCTGCCTGTGCCTGGAAGTCTTTTTCGATCTGGTCAAATTCCTCCTCAAGAGAAAGCTCCAGTTTCAGTCCTCTGATGATCTCATAATATCTTTCCTTGATTTCTTTAAAAATACCACTAAATTCTTTTCCTTTTGCAGCCTTATCGTAGCAGGCATAAAGAAGATCTGTAACTTTCGTATCTCCTGAAAATCTCTTTCCCGGTGCAGACGGCACCACATAACGTCTGCTCTCATCACTGCGGATGATCTCTCCCACTTTGCAGAACTGCTCTGCGTTTGCCAGAGAACTTCCTCCAAATTTTACAACTTTTTTCATTATAATTTCCTCCTCACCCTTTTTCATTCCTTTTCAGCTTTAACATATAAAAGTATGTTTCTTATTTTATTGAAAAAAGGGTTGTTTTGCAAGTATTTCTTTTATTTTAGTGACATTTCTCTGACCAAACGTTATTTTCGTCATGATTTTTTATAATCTGATACACCACATACGGTCAGCACTCCGTCTTTTACATAAAAATTTATATTTTTCTTCCCATATGCAAGCCCGTAAATTCTTTCAGGATCTTCCTGATATCCTGGACGAGGATCATTTTCCAGTACCTCCTCCAACGCTTTTCTTTTTTCTTTTGGAATTTCTTTTAGATACTCTTCCGGAAATTCCACCTTGAGCCGATGATCTTTTATCCTGTCTGTAAATCCTCCCGATGCCTGCGGATGTCCATCTACATAAGGCAAATACGGCTTAATATCAAATATAGGCGTTCCGTCCATAAGATCTGCACCGCAAATATGAAGCACCGGTCCTAATTCCGGGTGAAATTCTACTTTTTCCAGCCGAACGGAAGAAAGCCCCAGATTATTCGGGCGAAAAGGAGATCTGGTAGCAAATACTCCCTTTCTTATATTTCCGCCTAACCGCGGCGGTCTTACTGTTGGGGACCATTTTTTTCCTGCAGCCTCAGAAAACTGCCAGATCAGCCATATATAATCATATTCTTCTATTCCCCGAAATGCTTCCGCAACCCGATATTCCGGTTCAAAAATAATCTGTGCCTTTTGTTTTTTCAGCCAATTGCTCTGATGGGGTATCCCAAATTTTTCCGGAAAATCATTGTGTATTCTTGCGATTACCTTAAGTTCTGGTCCCACGCATCTTTCCTGCATGCTTATTTTCCTCCAAAATCTGACTTTTATCTTTCAATCGTTTCTATCGGTGTATCATCCTTCTTGTCAAGATCATGAATGTATTTTTTCGTCTCACTTACGATCACATTTGACAAAAGCAGTACCGCAATCAGATTTGGGATTGCCATCAACGCATTCAGAATATCAGCGATCGTCCACACAAGATTCAGTGAAACTACCGGAGCTGCAGCAGCGACTAAAATATACAGAATCCTGTATGGAACCAACCCTTTCCTGCCTGCAAAATATTCCACACAGCGCTCTCCATAGTAAGCCCATCCCAGCACTGTGGAATAAGCAAAAGAAATGATGCCTACCACAAGGATCAGTGGTCCAAATATCGGAATCTGCTGAAATGCAAGTGTGGTAAGAATTCCTCCATCTGTAATATTTCCCATATCAATAGCTGGATTTTTCATGATGCTAGTCACAAGCACAAGCCCTGTCATCAGACAGACCACCACGGTATCCCAAAAAGTTCCTGTGCTGGATACCAGTGCCTGACGAACAGGATTTCTTGTCTGTGCAGCAGCCGCTGCAATAGGAGCAGATCCAAGACCGGATTCATTAGAAAACAGACCTCTGGCGATTCCATACTGCATAGCCATCATAATTCCCCTTCCTACAAGACCTCCGGCAGCAGCTCCCGGAGTAAAGGCAAGCCTGCAGATCGTCTTCACGGCAGGAATAATAAAATCAAAATTCAGACCCAAAATAATCCCGCAGCCCACCACATAAAAAGCGGCCATAAAAGGCACCAGTTTTTCACATACCTTTGCAATAGAACGAATGCCCCCAAAAATAACAAGAGCCGTCAGAACTGCAACTGCGATTCCCACCATGGCAGGTGCAATATGCAGATTTTCCTCGCACACAGTTGCAATGGCATTTACCTGAGTCGCACAGCCAATTCCAAAAGATGCAAATCCTCCCATAAAGGCAAAGATCAGCCCCAGCCAGCGCATATTCAGACCTCTCTCCAGCGCATACATGGCACCGCCCTGCATTCGTCCATCTTTTGTCTTAATACGATATTTCACTGCAATCAGAGATTCACTGTACTTAGTAGCAATGCCAAACACACCTGTAATCCAGCACCAAAACACAGCGCCGGGACCGCCAAGAGCCACGGCAGTTCCAACTCCAATGATGTTTCCTGTACCAATTGTTGAAGCCAGAGCTGTTGCAAGTGCGCCAAACTGACTTACCTCCCCTTCTCCATCCAGATCTTTTGTTACGGATAAGCGTATGGCTTTCCCAATCTTTCTCTGAATAAATCCTGTTCTGACAGTCATAAAAATATGAGTTCCCAAAAGCAGAATGATCATCCACCATCCCCATACCATCTTATCAATCTGATTGATCATATCAATAATCGTATCAAGCATAACTTCCCCTCCCTTTTATCTGCCCCTTTATTCGGCGTTTTATCTGCTGTCTCCTTTCATCCATTCTTTCATTCTGCAGACAGACTTTTCTGCATCTTTTCTTCCCAGATCATACACTCTCTGTATTTCTTCAAGATCACTTTCCATCCTTCCAATGGTAAGCTTCTCGCTGGGCCGGATCACAAAGACCTCTCCATTCTGTTCCATTCTATGAATATCCTCAATTGTCCTGTTATATACCTCATGTCTTGTTTTTAAAGCCTCTACAAACTTCGGATATCTGTGATAATAAATTTCTGCAAGCTTTACAGTCTCTGGTTTTTTTATAAATCCCTCTTCTCTGGTAAGCACTACCACATTTTTCTCATAACCCATTTTTTTAAACTGATGAACGGGAATACTGTCTGCACATCCTCCATCCAGAAGTTTCATCCCCTTCCACGGAACTATATGGGATACATAGGGCATAGAAGCGGAGGCACGCATCACATCCACCTGGTTCAGCATATCTGTGATCTGTATATATTCTGCCTTTCCTGTTTCCAGATTGGTGCAAACCGCATAAAAAGCCGTATCCGATTTCACAAAAGCCTCATAATCATACGGATCCAGTCTTTCCGGGATATCATGATAGCAGAATTTTTTTCCTACCACTTCCCCTGTATGGAGCAGATTCCAGAAACTCATAAAATGTTTATCATTTCTGTAATTCCTATAATATCGTATACTTCTTCCCTTCTGTTCTGAAACAAAAGAGCAGCCATGCAGAGCACCTGCGGAAACTCCGATCACGCCGTCAAAATGTATCTGATGATCCATAAATACATCCAGAACACCTGCCGTGTAAATTCCCCGCATCGCTCCACCTTCCAAAACCAGTCCTGTCTTCATGAATATCTCACCTTTCTTTCTTCCAGTAATCTCTGATTTTTTCCCATGCATCTCTGTAACTGATATGTTTTTTTTCTGCAAAAGCAGTTACACTGTCATATTCCGGATAACAGCGTGTCTGACCATTGGGAAGCGTACAAATCTTAATTTTCGCCTGAAATCCATCTATACATACGCTGCTGATTTCTCTTTTCAGTATGGTCCGGTTCATATAATTTCTTCTGATCCCGATAGTCGTTGTCTCTTCAAAAATAATATCTTCCATAAAAGGAATCCGGTTTTCTTCACAAATAACTGAAAGTTCATAAGCAGGACGATTTTTTTTCATATAAACCGGTGTATAATAAACATCCCTGGCTCCTGCTTCAAACAACAAGCGCATCACATTTCCCAGCTCTTCTCCGGTACAGTCATCCACATTTGTTTCCAGCTTCCAGATTCTGTCCTGTTCCAGAATCTGTGTGCTTTTTTCTGTTCTTTTCTCCCGGATCAGCATAGCTCTCAGAATTCCCGGACAGGCATACTGTCTTTTTCCTGCCCCTATGCCAATTTTTTCTATTGCAAATTCCTCTGGAAGATGATCGGATGTTTTTATCGCAGCTGCAATAGCGGCACCTGTAGGTGTGACCAGTTCTCCCTCCACGTCTGTTATCTGAAGAGAAAGCCCCTTCTCCTGAACAATATTTACCACTGCCGGAACAGGTATAGGAATCACCCCATGCTGGCAGCGAACTGTCCCTGTTCCTTCATATAATTTTGTAACGATCACATCTGTAATGTCCAATTCATCCAGGCAGACAGCGGCTGCTGCGATATCCACTATAGAATCTACAGCTCCTACTTCATGAAAATGCACTTCTTCTCTGGCCGTTCCATGAGCCTTTGCTTCTGCTTCGGCAAGTATCTCAAAAACAGAAACTGCAATTTCTTTTGCCCGGTCTGTCATTTCTGACTCCAGAATGAGTTTTCGGATCTCCAGAATCCCTCTGTGCTGATGGTGATGATGATGTTCATGATGGTGATGTTCTCCATATATTTTATGATGTCCATGAAGATATTCCATATCATGATCATAATTTTCATGTTCTTCATCAAGAATCACCCGAAAGTCACAGGCATCCAGTCCGGATTTTTTTACTCTTGTAACTTCTGTCTGAAATCCGCCTATATGCAGACTGGAAAGAGACTTTTCCAAAAACTTTCTGTCTGCTCCCAGATCCAAAAGTGCTGCCACTGTCATATCTCCGCTGATTCCTGAACTGCATTCTAAATATAATGTTCTTCCCATAAATTACTCCTGCCTGTTTTCTTTTCCTCTGACTCCCAGTCGATTGATCTGTGTTGCAATATATCCTGCCCCATAGCCATTATCAATATTTACTACTGCAATCCCATTGGCACAGGAATTGATCATTGTCAAAAGCGCCGAAAGACCATTCATGCTCGCCCCATAACCTACAGATGTAGGCACTGCGATTACCGGTTTGTCTACAAGCCCCCCTAGGACGCTTGCAAGAGCTCCTTCCATTCCTGCCACTGCAATCACACAATTTGCTTCCTGAATCACTTCCAGCCGTGAAAAAAGACGGTGAATCCCACTGACTCCTACATCATAAATCCGTTCTACATGTGATCCAAAAAACTCTGCTGTCTGGGCAGCTTCTTCCGCTACCGGGATATCTGCCGTTCCGGCTGTACAGACAGCAATCTTTCCCACTCTCTCTTTCTTCTTTTTCTCAATCTTGATGATATGTGATATCTCGTCATATTCCGCCTGAGGAAACAGTTCTTTTATCAGATGGTACTGATGCCGTGATGCTCTGGTTCCTAACACCTCTCCATTTTCCTCGTACAGTTTTCTGAATATCTCCTTAAAATGAACATCTGCCTTTCCGCTGCAGAAGATCACTTCCGGAAAACCACTGCGTATCTCACGGTAAGAATCCAGTTTCGCATATTCCATTTCCTCAAAAGGTTTTTTCCTGAAATAGCGTTCCGCCTCTTCTAATGTTATCTCATTCTGCTTAAATCTGGTCAAAATTTCTCTTGCTTCCATTTTCTGTGTCACCTCATATAAAAAAAGGAAGGGCCTGCCGGCATGCAGACCGCATACTTCCGGCATCTTCCCTTCCTGTCAGCTCTATTTTTGAGCAATCTAGACTTTACTCCGGTACAGTACTATAGAAGTAACTATAGCATATTTTCTGTAAAAATAAAATATCCTTTTAATATTTATAAGCCTTAAATCCAAGATCCTTTAGAGAAAGATTCAATTTTTTCTGCAGAAACTCATTATATTCTTTGAAAGTTTCATGCAGCTGTATGTTTGCGATTTCTTTTAAGTCGTCTTCTACGATTTTTTTATCATCTGCATACCTAAAGGTAATACGGCCTCTTCCAACATACCGTGAAGCATACATGGATGCATATGTGTCCAGATAACCTTCGTCAACTGCGATCATCCACTGAATTGAAACTTTGTCACTTTTACTGCAGTTGAATAAAATATCCAGACCTGCACCAGCCCCATCTGTAAAAACAACACTTCCAAAATCCAGAAGCTTAGCTTTTGGAACATACTGCATAACAAGACCGCTTCCTGTATCGTCCAGTATTTTCAATACACTGTTTCCATGCGAATCTTTTTTTCCGTGTTTTTCTATATAATCGATCACTTTATTGTAATTTAGTGCCATTCTGTCCGGCTTATTTTTCACCACCACATCACAGGTAAACTTTCTTCCGCCAAGTATGCCTGTGATACGTGCCTTGCCCGGACGCTTTGCCAGCACCCGGCCGTTCCGGTACACGCCTGCGATCCGATAATTGTTGGTAGACCATGTCGGTTTCAGATTTGTACCAAGTATCTTCAGATCATATGTAGTGCCTGTATAGAGTGTTTTACGAAAGGTATTGATCTTCAGGTATTTCAGTCCGGCAATCGTCTTTACACCCTTTATCACATATTTGCTCCAGTATACCTTTCCTCCGGATTTCTTATATGCGCGTACAGTATAGGTATATTCATTTCCGGAAGCTACCTTTGTATCCGCATAAGAAGTGTATCTGCCGGATACATTACGGATCGCCTGCCATTTACTTCCATTTGTCCTTCTGTAAATACGGTATCCGTTTACCCCTTTTACCGGTTTCCATTTCACAGTGATCTTTGTCTTTCCGTAAGGAACCGCAGATACCAGCTGCGGTGTGGCAACCTTCGGCGCTGCCTGGACTTCTGTTGCCGCTGATAATTCCGGAATTGCTGCCGGAACTGCAAGAACAAGCATCATTCCTGCTAAGATACAGCCTAACAATTTTATTAATCTTTTCATCATACATCCCCCATTTTCTCTGTTAAAACCGTCATCTGCTTCTATATTTTAACTATATCATGTTTCCCTGTTTATTTCCACCTTGTTTCGTACTTTAATTTTGTAATGTACAGAATTTTATTGCTGTTCAGATGGCGCTATTCCGCGAGGTGTTTTGGCATGTATATGCCATAATCCCGAGACATACAAGCCAAAATTCCATTGCCGCAGGCAATCTGGAATGAATTTTGGCTCGTTGCTGTGAACGGAGTGAACAGTAACGGATTTTTCATAAGTGATACAGACGATAGCTTAATCTCTTTTTGTTAACGTCATAAAGGATATACACACACCAATAAGCCCCAGGCCTCCAAGGCTCCACCAGACTACTGGCAGATCTGCTTTTGCAAGAATGATACTGGTAAGACCAGAAGCTGCAAGCGCACCTGACTGAAAGATCAGAGAAAACAACGACATCACACTGGCCAGCATTTCTTTCGGTGTACTTTTTGTCAGCAGTGTATTTTCCATAATGTTTCCGCTGCCATGAACAAAATAAATAAAAAAGTATCCACAAATAAAAAATAACGGATGTACCAGGCACCCCATCAGTATAATCCCCAGATAAAAAAGCATCTTCGTTCCAAACAGACAGGTCCACCATATCTGGCTGCTTTTTTCAGAAAGCGCAGCCATCAGTTTCGGAGCAAGATGACTGGCAAGCGCGGTAAATCCAAACCCCAGAAAAGAAACCAGTCCAAACAGCCAGATCACTTTCTGTTCCATCAGACGCAAAAGTCCGGGCTGCCAGTATGTTTCCGCTGCAAGAAGTGCAACTCCTGTAAAAAATCCCTGGATAAGCAGAAATCTTACTTCCTTTGATCTCCCGGCAAAAGAAAGGCTGCTTTTCATCTGTTTTCCAAACTGTCTGATGCCCGGTCTTAAATGTTCTTTCTTTTTAAATCCATTCTGCTGTTCTTTTAAACTCTGATTTTCTTTTGACTGGTCCATATCCGGGACAGGATCTTCTTTTACCCCAAAAATTGTCAAAAGCAGAATCACCGAATAGCAGAGAACGATCACTGCCAGATTTACAGAATACATATCTCCAATACTGCCCAGGAATCCTGCTCCGATACTTCCCAATGCAATTCCAGTACTTTCCAGAAATCCCAGATCTCCACTGGTTCTGGCTGCCGCCTTATCTCCTCCAAGCTGGATACTCTGCTGCATCACAAGTGCGTCCAGACTTCCAGATGAAAAAGCTCTTCCGGCTCCCTGGATGGCAAAAGCTATAAACAGCACCCACACATGAGGACCACCAGCCAGCAGGAAACAAAAAGAAAACAACATCAGGCTTACAGAAAATACAAATGTCTTTTTTCGCCCGAACAGATCACAAAATACCCCACTTGGAAATTCCAGAAGGATCACCACCAGAGAATATGTACCTATTACAAAAGGCAGGACACTTAAGCTTGCCCCTCTTGCCATGATCATCAGGCTCATAACAGGCATCAGTATTCCTGTGGCAATACTTTTCAGAAAGAAAATGCTGCGCAGTGTGAAATTCATTCACTCACCTCCATTTTATATGCAAGAAAACTATATTCCCAAGGATGGGTATCTGTACGCTTTCTGTTATGTTTTTCCAGAAATTCAATAATATTTTTTCTAAGTTCACGAGACTCTTCTTCCGTAAGAAAAGCAATACCTGTAACAATATCCGCAGGTACTTTGTCCATAACTTCCTCAGCTGACATTTCCGGACAGGCTTTCATCTGTCTGCAGCAGCCCTGAAATACTTTCTGCACCATATTTTCAAGAATCACTTCTCTCTCCTGCCTGCATTCGCCCAAATGACTGCCAATACTGATGTCTGCATCGGCAAGTGTAAAATAGCGTGCTGTTATCCCACGTATCTGTTCTGTATGATCCAGCTGTACTATCCCCAATCCTTCCAGTTTTTTCAAATGGAACTGAACAGATGACGGTGAAATTTTTAAACGTTCCGATAAATATTTGGGCGTCACCGGCTCTCCCGCCCGTCCTAATTCCCTGATAATTTCCTGGCGGGAAGGATTCATATAAATCTCCAGTTCTTTTTTTGTTGTTAAAACAATCACGTTCCTCATAGGCTTTTCCTTTCCATTATTTTACATGTATTGTATCATTACATATCATGTAATGTAAAGAAAAACTTTATTTTCTGTCGTTATTTCTATAATATTCTGTTATACTGAATCTGGTATAACGAATACTGATTTTCTGCTATACCAGAAAATTTATACGGGAGGTTTTTTTATGATCCACACATTAGAAAATGAAGAACTCCGCATCCGGATCAACGATCTGGGCGCAGAATTATCTGAAATTTATGACAAGACAAATGACCGTCAGGTTCTCTGGGATGCCGATCCTGCCTACTGGAAACGCCATGCGCCCATTCTTTTTCCAAATGTAGGACGCTGTCATGCAAACCAGTATCGGATCAACGGCAGATCCTATTCTATAGGACAGCACGGATTTGCCCGCGACGCAGAATTTCTGTGTACAGAAAGCTCCGATACAACGATCACCCATATACTGGAAGCTTCCGAAAAAACCAGAGAAGTCTATCCTTTCCTTTTCCGTCTCTCCGTTACCCATGAGCTTTGCGGACGTGATCTCAGGGTTTCCTGGAAAGTAGAAAATCTGGACAGCGAACCTATTTATTTCACAATCGGAGGACATCCCGCATTCCGTGTGCCGGTTCTTCCGGATACTGCGCAGGAGCAGTATTTCCTCACCTTTGACGGTCAGGAAGAACTGACTTTAAGTATGCTTGATCTTTCCACCGGAACTGTGATCCCGGAAAAAACAGACAGGCTCTCTCTGAAAAATGGAGTCTGCCATATCACTCCTGATCTTTTTGATAATGATACCCTGATCTTTGATAACGGACAGGTTGAAAAAGCAGGAATTTCTTTCCCTGACGGTACCCCATATGTGGAAGTGACCTGCAAAGGTTTTTCTAATTTTGGTATCTGGAGAGCTCCCGGAGCTCCTTTTGTCTGCCTGGAACCCTGGATGGGACGATGCGATAACTCCGGCTTCACAGAAGAACTGTCACAGAAACCCGGAATTAATCAGGTTGCAGCTGGAGAAGAATTTTTCCGTTCTTATACGATTTCCATGAAATAAGCATCTATAATAAAAGGGGGGGACGGTCCCACAGACCGCCCCTTTCAAATCTGAATCTTATTTACTCTGCCCAGCACACAACTGCATCCCGCAGAAACTGTGCACATCCGGATATGCTTCTGTCATAATATTCTGTGAAACGTTCATCCGCCACATACAGCTCCGCAATCCCTTTATGTTTCCTGACATCATAGCTGTTTCCGGTCAGGGTAAGCCATCTTTTATGAAGAGTTGTAATCTCCTTTCCAATTTCCTCTTTTGGATCTGCCTGACTGGTCACAGCTGTTTCCAGCAGTCCCTGGATCCTCTGTCCCAGCTCCGTCCATTCCTGATATTGTTCTTTTGTGAGGTTCATCACCGTGTTCTGCATCTTATCTACCTGAGCATCGCCATATTTTTCCCGGGACTCTTTTCCATAATATTTTTCATGCTCCTCTACTGCATGTTTCTTAAACGCTTCAAATTTTTCCTGATCGTTCATGATCTCATTCCTTTCTTCTGCTTTGATCGTAATCTTCAGTGAGTGGATCAGACCTTCCAGCTTCTGCCTTTCTGCCTCCAGAGCGGTCAGGTGGCCTTTCAGCGCAGCCAGACGGTCAAAGGAGGGATTGTCCAGGCATTCCCTGATCCGGGCAAGCTCCACCCCCAGCGCCCGATAATAAAGAATGTCCTGCAGACGGTCTACTTCCCTCTTTCCATAATAGCGGTATCCGCTCTCCGCTACTCTAGAAGGCTTCAGCAGCCCAATCTGATCGTACCATCTCAAAGTGCGGGTGGACACTCCGGACAGCTTTGATAACTCCTGGATTGAATATTCCATCTTTTGCTCCTGTCTGCCTTTTCAGGCGAATATTCTAAGGATTTCCCGTCCTTATTAAGATCATAGCAGTTGACGCAGCGTCAAAGTCAAGACCTTTTTATCCCAAAATACGAATCAGTCCCAAAATTGTCAGATGTACCGGATAAAACCAGTAAAAAAACCATTTGGAAAACTTTCGATTTTTCTCCGCTCTTTTTCCATTGTACAGAAAAAGAATGCAGATTCCTGCAAGCGCGGGTCCCACCATGCTTCCTAGCATATAGACCACATCTGTCATAAGGGAAAATCTTCCCATTCCTCCCAGAAAATTAAATCCTCCAAAAATCAACGTTCCTGTAATAAATGCTTTTTTCTTTGCATCTTCCGAATTTCCCGCACGGACAAAAAGAATAGTAAATACCGGCGCAAGGATCGCCCAGTCACTGAACATAGACACAAATACCAGCCCTGCAATGCACAAAGTCCTGATTACAGGATCTGTCATTTCTTTCATTGCCTTTATAATCAGAAAACATAAAAACAAAGTAAAAAGCATGTTCATCCCCACAAAGTCAAGAATCCCCTCTGAAGTAAATGCCAGACAAAATGGGATCTGGGAAATCAGCGCAAAAAGAAGCAGTCTTTCTCCGTATTTTTTTACAGATCTGGTATATCCATAGCCTTCCACCAGAAAATAGCACATGACCGGAGCGGTAAAATAGCCTGCATCCAGAAATATCTCTGCAAGAAGGGTTCCAGGTTTCATAAATACCATGGAAATGTGGTTCAAAAGCATCGTGGCCATAGCAATATATTTTATGGTATCCCGGTTCATTTTTCTTTCTGTCATCTTTTCATACTCCTCTTCCCGGCTCCCCTACAGAAACAGTTCATTTTCTTTTCTTTCCTCAAAAAGCTTTGCCATTTTTGTTTCAGCTGCCAGAAGTACCACTTTATTTAATTTGCGTACATTTTTCGGACAGACTGCAATGCAGCGCATACAGGCAATACATTTCTTTTCATCTACTTTCTTCACATCTTTTGGATCAATGGCACCTACCGGACAAAACCGTGCACAGTATCCACAGGAATTGCATCCTCTTCCGGGTTTAGGAATAAACGGGATTGTTCCAAGTTTTTTGTACGGATGATTTCCAGGAACCTTCACATCTTCCAGGTCTGTCTTCTGCTCCAGCTTTTCCCTGAGTTTCTTTCCAAACTCCTGAAGTTCTTCGGTGTCTCTGGCATCCGGTCTTCCTGCTGCAAACTTTCTCATGATCGAATGCTCTGCCACTGCCGCCACTGCTCCATAAATGGCAAAGCCTGCTTCTTCTGCCTTATCCTTTAATTCTATAAGCGTATCCTCATAAGCCCTGTTTCCATATACACATACCAGAACTGTCTTTGCCCCGTTTCCTCTCATCTGAACCAGACGTTCTGCGGCAGTCTGAGGAACCCTTCCTCCATAAGAAGGCATAGAAATAAAACAAATATCCTCTTTCTGAAATTCATAATTTCCATAATCATCTTCTGCAGAAAGAAGACTGATTTCCTTCTTTTCTTTCTGATAGCCTTCCATCAGAATATCTGTAACCTTATCCGTACCTCCTGTTGGGCTGAATGTAATCTCATATACTGCCATTTCTGTTTCCTCCTTATTATGTGTGTATCTGCACCTGAAGGCATACCCCTGAGTAGTTCCTCCTTTTGTGCATGTTTTCTATACAGTATACTCTAACGACCTGTATCTTTCAAATCTTTCATCCTGTCTATTTCTGTACTTTTGTAAAAACCTGGGCGCAAGTTTCCAAATAGCTCTTGACAGAGCACCCTAAACAGTGTACTTTTTACAGTGAAATGAAAAAATCAAATGATGAGGTGTGAACACATGCAGAATTTAAAACCGATCAAAGAAGGTAAGGTACGTGAGATCTACGACAACGGCGACAGCCTGATCATGGTTGCTACTGACCGCATCAGCTGCTTCGACGTGATCCTGAACAACGAAGTTACCAAAAAAGGTACTGTACTGACACAGATGTCCAAATTCTGGTTTGACATGACAGAGGATATTTTGCCAAATCATATGATCTCTGTAGATGTAAAAGACATGCCGGAATTTTTCCAGCAGGAAAAATATGACGGAAAATCCATGATGTGCCGTAAACTGAACATGCTTCCTATCGAATGCATTGTCCGCGGCTACATTACAGGAAGCGGATGGGCAAGCTATCAGGAAAACGGAACTGTCTGCGGCATCAAACTGCCAGAGGGACTGAAAGAATCTGATAAACTCCCTGAGCCTATCTACACACCATCTACAAAGGCTGAAATCGGAGATCATGATGAAAATATCTCCTTTGAACAGAGCATTGACCACCTGGAGAAATTCTATCCGGGAAGAGGACGTGAACTGGCAGAAAAACTTCGTGACAACACCATTGCCCTGTACAAAAAATGTGCTGAATATGCACTGAGCAAGGGAATCATCATTGCAGATACAAAATTTGAATTTGGTCTTGATGAGGATGGAAACATGGTGATCGGCGATGAAATGCTGACACCGGACAGCTCCCGTTTCTGGCCTGCTGACGGCTATGAAGCGGGACACGGACAGCCTTCCTTTGACAAACAGTTTGCCCGCGACTGGCTGAAAGAAAATAAAGGCCATGACTGGACACTTCCTCAGGAAATCGTGGACAAGACCATTGACAAATACCTTCAGGCATACAAAATGCTGACAGGTGAAGATCTGAAATAAATTTCACCAGCATAAAAAGAACACTGGAAGGATGCTCTTTTCCGGACATCCTTTCCGTGTTCTTTTTTAGTTTCTGAATATTTCCTGTGATTCTGCAGTGTTATTCAGATATTCCCCTTTCCCAGTTCCCAGAAAGCAACTGCACTTGCCGCTGCCACATTCAGGGAATCAACTCCATGGGACATAGGAATCTTTACTGTATAGTCGCAGTCTGCAATAGTCTGTGCTGCAAGTCCGTCTCCTTCTGTTCCAAGGATTACCGCCAGTTTCTCTTCCTCCAGCAGTTCCGGTGCGTCAATTCCCACAGAATCATCACAAAGAGCCATCGCCGCAGTTTTAAATCCCAGATCCCGAAGAATTTCCATTCCTTTTTCCGGCCAGGATATTTTTTTATCAAAAAAAGTCCAAGGAATCTGAAAAACCGTTCCCATGCTAACTCTTGCAGCCCTTCTGTATAAAGGATCGCTGCAGCCCGGTGTAAGCAGTACCGCATCCATATGAAGAGCTGCCGCTGACCTGAAAATTGCTCCTACATTCGTTGGATTAACTACATTTTCCAGTATAGCGATCCGTCTGGCATTTTTGCAGACTTCTTTCACAGAAGGAAGGCTCTTTCTCTTCATAAGGCAGAGAATCCCTCTTGTCAGAGCATATCCTGTCAGCTTTGTAAGCACCTCATATTCCGCTGTATAAACCGGGAGTTCAGGAAATCTGCTCAAAAGCTCAGAAGCCTCTCCCTTCAGATCTCTGTGCTCCACCAGAAAAGATACCGGCTCATAGCCCGCATTCAAGGCTCTTTCTATAACCTTTGGACTTTCTCCTATAAATAATCCCGGCTTTGGTTCATAATATCTCAGAAGCTGCAGTTCTGAAACTCTTGCATAAGCATCCAGCTCCGGGGCATTAAAATCTGTAATTTCTATCCAGTTGTTCATGTTTACTCCTGACTTATTTCTTTTTGATCCTCAGCGTACGCAGATATGCTTTCTGCTCCGGCGTGATCCGATAGCTTTCACAGGCTTTCTGGATCGTCTTGTTATGAGTCCATACATCCAGTTTCTGCTTTTCTATATAGGGAAGAATTGTTTCATATTGTTTTGCAAGGGCAGTGGCAAAATACCAGGCGATCATCATATTCACATAATACTCTTCCGACCGTATCTCCGATACCATCCGAGGATATTCTTCCCTGAAATCCTCATCCAGATAATGCTGCATCAGCATTCCAATCCCATACCGAACTGTATAAACATGATCTGACACGATCCAGCGCCGGACAGATTCCAGCAGCTTCTCTTTGTGCTTTTTAAACACCTTGGGCGACGTCATGTCACAGGTTGCCCAGTTATTTATATATGGAAGGAATTTTTCCAGTTCTTCCACACACTTTTCATACTCCTTTATCTGTTGGATCAGAAATCCATGGACATTATTCTCCTCATAATATTGATGAGGAAGATCATCCAGAAATTCCCGAATCTCAGGATCCTTTGCCAGTTCTTTTACATATTTGCGGAGCTCCGGAACCCGTACTCCTATTACAGTATCCTTATCTACATCCGGCATCAGTCGGGAATGAAAATCTCTGTAAGAAAGATCCTGCATAAAAAAAAGATCTTCTCTTATTCTTTCGGTAATGTGTTTCCCCATAGCTTTCTCCCTTTTTCTTTATGAAATACCATTATTTTATCATTTTCTCCTGCAGAATCAATACCCTTGCCGAAACATATCTTTATATTTCAAGTACAAACCATACTGCTTTCCTGCTGAATAAAAAAGCAGGTACAAATGCAGAAACGGTCTTGTCCTGCTTCCATACCTGTTTTTCACATTTTTCGTTTTAATTTATTTTATGTTTGTCCGCTTTAAAAAAGCTTTTTGTTTCTTTGACCACTATGCCGCTCAGTGCAAACATAGCGACCATATTCGGAATGGCCATCAGTCCGTTAAAAATATCCGCAATAGTCCATACCGCACTCACCGTCATATATGGTCCGATAAATACTGCAAGAATATAGATCCATCGGTAAGTAAGAATCGTCCTCTTATTTCCCTTTGTCAGATATTCCAGACATCTTTCACTGTAATAGTCCCATCCAAGAATCGTGGTAAATGCAAAGAAAACCAGACAGATCATAAGTACAAAGGAAGAAATCTGCGGCGGGATCGGAAGTCCGTGCTGGAATGCGTAGGTAGTTACCTGCACACCTTCGATTCCTTCTACCTGCCATGCCCCTGTAAGTACAATGGAAAGCCCTGTAAGTGTGCAGATCACAATAGTATCAATAAAAGTACCTGTCATACTTACCAGACCCTGACGTACCGGCTCCTTCGTCTGTGCAGCGGCTGCTGCGATAGGTGCGCTTCCAAGGCCTGCCTCATTGGAAAAGATCCCTCTGGCAACACCTTTCTGCATTGCTACCACCATAGATCCTACCACACCTCCTGTTACTGCTGAAGGCTGGAAAGCTCCTTTTACTACTGTAACAACTGCTCCCGGTACTGCTTTAATATTGAAAAGAATCAGACTAACACTGAATATCAGATAGATCACAGCCATAAAAGGCACAATAACCTGACTTACTGTTGCGATTCTCTTGATACCGCCGATCAGAATGGCCGCTACACAAAATGCCAGAATAAGGGAGGATATTACCACTGCCCATGAATATTCTCCAAGAAACGGAATATTTACACAATTGGCCTTTTCCGGATCAAAAAAGTTCTGTACTGCACTGGAAATACCATTAACCTGACTGAAGGTACCAATTCCAAAAAGGCCCACACAGACGCCGAAGAAAGCAAATACCTTTCCCAGCCATTTCCATTTTTCACCCATTCCGCGTTCAATGTAATAAAATGGTCCGCCAAGGCTGTGTCCATCCGGAGCTACCACACGGTATTTTACTGCCAGAAGCCCCTCAGCATATTTGGTAGCCATACCAAAAAACGCTGCCAGCACCATCCAGAACAAAGCGCCCGGACCTCCGGTACATACAGCTGTTGCCACACCAACGATATTTCCTGTTCCAATCGTCGCGCTTAAAGCTGTACACAAGGCTGCAAAGCTGGAAATCTCGCCTTTTCCGCCTTTTTCATTTTTGAACATCCATTTTAATGCAAGGGGAAGACGCCGGATCTGAAGAAGACCAAGACGTACTGTAAGAAGAATACCGCCGGACATAATGAGTACCATAAGAGGCACACCCCATACAAAATCGTCCACGGCTACCAAGAATTGATTAATCATGCTCCACATTGTAAAAAATCTCCTTTTTTATAAAGTTTTACAGCATGGGGGATTAAATCAGATCATTCCTGAAGCATACTCTGTCCTTTTGCCTGAGAGATTCAAGACGCATCCTGCGCCGCTTGCACCTTCGGCCCCTGTTTCAACAGGTGTCTCCAGAGAAACGATCCATTTGCAGTTTCTGCCCGAAATACGGGTACCTGAGAGTTTTACTCCTTCGGCGGACAAAATGTCTCTTTCCTGCAAACTTCACCTCGTAATTGCTGTCACTGCACTATACTATAACGCTAAATTGCTAATTCGTCAATGGAGAGATTGTATTTTATCTCATACAATCTCTCCAGTAAATTCCTTAATGCTCCTCCGACATCGTTCTATGTCTTCTGGTTTTGCAAATCAATTATGTGCCGGAACTGCTTCTTTTTTGTCTTCTGCTTTTTCATTTTTCCGGTCCAGGCTGGCAAAAAATCCTGCGATCAATGTACCGGAAATAGAATGCCATACACAGGATACTGCACAAATGATCGCAGATTCCGGCGCACTGGCAAACTGAGCAGTTGTTGTTGCCAGATTCGTTGCAAGTCCGGCATTCTGCATTCCTACCTCAATGGAAATCGTTCTTTTTTTCGCTGTATTCATACCGGTCAGCTTTCCTGCTCCATATCCAAGAAGATACCCCATTCCGTTATGAAGAAGAACCGCTGCAAAGATCACAACACCTGAAGTAAAGAAGTTTGCTCCCTGTGAAGAAATCACTCCTCCTACAACGCAGGCCAGTCCAAGGACTGCCACTCCCGGCATGATCTTCTGGATATCCTGAAAAGTCTTTTTCTTACCCAGAAGATAATTCAAAAGAAATCCCACTGCGATAGGAAGAATTACAGTTTCAATGATAGACACAAACATAGGCAGCCCTTTGATGCTGATTCTTGTACCACTTGCAAGAAAAGAAACAAGAAGTGGTGTCATTACCGGTGACAAAAGAGTAGACACCGTTGTCATACCAACAGAAAATGCCACATCTCCGCCACAAAGATAAGACATAATGTTAGAAGAAACACCTCCCGGACAGCAGCCGACAAGAATCAGTCCCAACGCAATAGCATCCGGCAGATGAAGCACCTTGCTGATTCCAAATGCCAGAAATGGCATGATCAGATACTGGGCAGCTGCACCGATACAGATATCCAATGGCCTCTGGGCAAGGATTTTGAAATCTTCTGTAGTCAAAGTCAGTCCCATACTGAACATAATAATTCCAATAATAAGAGACTGACTGGTAAATTTATTCCCAACCATATCTGTAAAAAGCTGATAATTCACCCAGCCCATCATTACAGGAACAAAAAAAGTCACCACTGCAATAGCGATTACCACTGCTGAGGTATAATCCGACAGAAATTTACTTGCTTTTTGTAATGCTTTCATCATAGCGCCTCCGTTCTGTGAAAACACCTGTTTCGGCATTCCGGAAGAGGCTGAAAAAAATCCCCTCCGGCAAATGCCGGAAGGGACGAATAAAATCCGCGGTACCACCCTTGTTCTGCAAATTTCTCTGCAGCGCTTACGTACTTCATACGTTTTCCCGGTAACGGGGGATTCCGGCATGACTTACTGCAGTTTCAGTCAGCTCCTTCGAGATGATATCCTGATTTCCCGGTATATCTGCTTCACACCTGCAGCAGACTCTCTGAAATACCTTATGGAATACGGCGTTGTTCTCTTCTTTGGATTTTGGTGCTTTATCACATTAATCTGTTGTTTTTTATAACAGTTATTATAGTCCTATTTTTTTAAATGTCAAGCATTTTTTTTAATTCTCACGCTCTGTCCCATTGACTGAATATTTCAAATATGGTAGCATAATATTAACAATTTATGAACATCGAGGTTTGAATCATGAACAGCACTTCTTCAAAAACACTTTTAACTGAAGGTCCTATCTGGAGAAAAATGATGGCTTTTGCCGTCCCTATTTTTCTCGGCAATCTTTTTCAGCAGTTTTATAATACCGCTGACTCCCTGATCGTCGGAAATTTTCTTGGAAGCAATGCACTGGCCGCCGTAAGCTCTTCCGGAAGCATTATTTTTCTTCTGGTAGGCTTTTTTAATGGAATTGCTATCGGAGCCGGTGTAGTGATCGCCCGCTATTACGGTGCAAGACAAACAGACAATCTTCAAAAAGCCATACATACCACCGTTGGATTTGGACTGATATCCGGAGTTCTGCTGACCATCCTCGGACTTCTTCTGGTTCCCAAAATCCTGGTTCTGATGAAGACACCCGCAGACGTACTTCCAAACTCCATCTGCTACTTCCGGATTTACTTTCTTGGTTCCGTGGCCTTTGTTCTTTACAATAACTTTGTAGGAATCATGCAGTCTGTCGGAGACAGCAGACATCCGTTGTATTATCTGATATTTTCCTCTCTGGTCAATATCAGTCTGGATCTTCTGTTTGTAGGCGTATTCCACATGGGAGTAGGCGCTGCAGCTGCCGCTACGATCATCTCCCAGTTTATCAGCGCATTTCTCTGCCTTAACCGCCTTGCCAGAAAAAGCCCTGAAGAGTACCGGGTACATATCAGAAAAATCCGTCTGGATCCTTTTATGCTCCGTCAGATCATCAGCAACGGACTTCCTGCAGGACTCCAGAATTCCATCATCTCACTGGCCAATGTAGTCGTGCAGTCCAATATCAACAGCTTTGGAAATCTGGCTGTAGCCGGATGCGGCGCATACTCCAAGGTTGAAGGCTTCGGCTTCCTTCCTATCACCTGCTTCTCCATGGCTCTGACCACCTTTATCAGTCAGAACCTGGGCGCCGGAAAATACGATCGGGCAAAAAAAGGAGCACGCTTTGGCATTGGATGCAGCCTTATCATGGCGGAATGCATCGGGGTACTTATTTATTTTGCCTCTCCGGTACTTATTTCTGCTTTTAACAGCGATCCGGATGTTGTGGCATTTGGAGTACGTCAGGCACGAACCGTCACCTTATTTTATTTCCTGCTGGCATTTTCCCACTGTCTGGCAGGACTTCTCCGGGGAGCCGGAAAATCCATTATCCCTATGTTTGTGATGATGATCTGCTGGTGTATCATCCGTGTATCTTACATTACCATTGCCGTAAAGCTGATTCCATCTATCCAGGTAGTCTTCTGGGCATATCCTCTTACCTGGACTTTAAGTTCTGTTGTATTTCTGATCTTCTATCTGAAATCTGACTGGATGCATTTCCAGGTTAAAAGCAAGGGGCTATCGGTTAATACCGATTTTTAGGCTCTAAATCTTAAAATACGAA
>SAMEA3387495__coassemble_1182_pt1 | contig 45263 bp, 42 predicted proteins | sample SAMEA3387495__metabat2_high_PE_036 | metagenome-assembled genome bin SAMEA3387495 (sample SAMEA3387495) | Felis catus | biome: Faeces | place: United Kingdom | collected 2012
TGATCGGTTATGTAGGAAATACGGGAACATCCTTTGGAGCGCATTTACATCTGGGTATTATTGTAAAAGGTACACATAAAGATCCACTGGATTACGTAAAGCGTCCGGAAAAATAAAACAATAAATTATACCTGGCAGGATTTTTATTTATAAGCAGTAATTCTGGCTGCAAAAGATGCAGAAGAAGTACAAAAAGGTAAAAATCCTGCCATCTATATGGAAATACATCTATACGACAAACCCGAGTTTTTCATATAGATATAGACAAAAGAACCACTTCTGTGGTATAATCATAAAGGAATCCGAAAATCTGTTTGCTTAGGGAGTTTTAAATTATGGAAAAAAAACAGACTTATCATGAACATACAGACATCGAAAATACATTGCGTCTTCGTCAGGTTCTGGCAACGCTGCCTTCTTTTTGCAGAGATTATTTTCGAGCCATTGATGCAACAACTACAACGAAAACAAGAATTTCTTATGCCTATGATATCCGTATCTTTTTTCAGTTCCTTCTGGAAACCAATCCGTCTCTGAAAGAAAAATCCATGACTGATCTTACCGTTCAGATCCTGGATCAGGTCAAAGCTGTGGATATTGAGGAATATCAGGAATATCTGAAGGTTTATCAGAACCGGAATGCGGATAAACTGGAAACAAACGGGGAACTTGGCCTGAAACGTAAAATTTCCGCTTTGCGAAGCTTTTATGCCTATTATTATAAAAGGGAAATGATCGAGACCAATCCTGCGGTTCTTGTAGATGTGCCTAAGATCCATGAAAAAAGCATCATACGTCTGGATGCCGACGAGGTGGCTCTTCTTCTGGATCATATTGAGCATTGCGGAGATACTCTTACCGGACAAAAACGTGTGTTCTGGGAAAAGAATAAAGAAAGGGATCTTGCCATTGTAACCTTGCTTCTTGGCACAGGAATCCGTGTTTCAGAATGTGTGGGTCTTGATATTGAGGATGTGGATTTTAAAAATAACGGGATCAAAGTTACCCGAAAAGGTGGAAACGAAATGGTTGTTTATTTTGGTCCTGAGGTAGAAAAGGCTCTGAAAAATTATCTGGAAGTCAGAGAAAACATCACCCCTCTCTCCGGCCATGAACATGCACTCTTCTATTCTGCTCAAAAAAAACGTATCGGAGTTCAGGCCATTGAAAATCTGGTGAAAAAATATGCCAGGGAAATTACAACAACAAAAAAGATCACCCCTCATAAGCTCCGCAGCACCTATGGCACGGCTCTTTATCAGGAAACCGGTGATATTTACCTTGTAGCGGACGTTCTTGGGCACAGAGATGTAAATACTACCAAAAAGCATTACGCGGCTCTGGACGATGCCAGACGGCGTCAGGCGGCAACTGCTGTAAGACTCAGGGAGGACTGATGTCCTCCCTGGATTTTATTTGTCATTGCTTTTCAGATTCTGAAGCATTTCTTCTACGGTTTTTCCGGTCAGCGGATGCCGCTTCCATGGAGCAATCTGATCCATGGGGATCAGCACAAAATCTCTCAGATGCATTTCAATATGAGGAATATGAAGCTCCGGAGTATCCAGAACAAGGTCATCATACATAAGAATATCCAGATCCAGTGTCCGGGGTCCCCAGTGCATGGTTCGTACACGGTTGGCATCCTGTTCTATCTGATGAAGAGCCTGAAGAAGCTCTTCCGGATCCAGCATAGTCTGAAGCTCAAGAGCTCCGTTAAGGAAATCATCCTGGTCGGTTACGCCATAAGGCTCTGTTACCAGATAATCGGAAACTTTTTTAACCTGGCAGTCTTTTCTTTCATTTAAATGTTTTACTGCCATATCCAGATAGGCTTTTTTGTCACCTATATTAGAACCAAGGGCAATATATGCTGTATGCCAGCCTCTGGTGATCTTTACAGAAACTGTATTTAAAGGAAGAGCTATTGGTGCCCATGGCTTCTGGATTTCCAGATCCAGCTTTTTTACCAGAGGATATTCCAGAAGAATTGCCTGGGCAAGATGTTCTGCAGCACATTCCAGCAGCTTCCAGGTATGCTCTGTTATATATTTCCGGATAAAATGACTGACTTCTCCATAATTGACAGAGAAAGAAAGCTCATCTGTAACACCGGCTTTTCGGGTGCTGGTATAGAGAACAACAGAAATTATAAATTTCTGACCAAGAACATTTTCTTCCGGGTAAACGCCATGATTGGCAAATATTTCCAGTTTATCAATTGTGATCTTATCCATTACTATCTCCCTAAAACTGCTTCTGTCATCTGTATTGCCCGTTTATTTTCTTTGATATCATGAACACGGACAAAGGCGCAGCCCTTCATAACTCCAATCACTGTAGTAGCTACTGTTCCTTCTACACGCTGGTCAGCAGGAAGATCCAGGGTAAGCCCGATCACAGATTTTCGTGACGTACCAAGAAGAATCGGAAATCCCAGTTGATGCAGTACGTCCACATGGTGGATTGCTTCCAGATTCATCTCATAGGTTTTTCCAAAGCCTACACCTGGATCCAGAATGATCCTGTCATCGGAAACACCGGCTTTCCTTGCAATCTCTACACATTCTTCCATATCTTTTACCAGATCACTGAGAAAATCCTCATAGACAGCCTTATGACGGTTATGCATCAGACAGCAGGCGGCTTTGTACTGTGCAGTCAGGTCTGCCACTTTTTTATCGTGTTTAAAGCCCCATATGTCATTGACCAGATCCGCGCCTGCTTTTAAGGCTGCTTCTGCTACTGCTCCTTTATAGGTATCAATGGAAACCGGTACATCGAAACGGCTTTTTACAGCTTCGATCACAGGCACTACGCGGGAAATCTCTTCCTGATCTGTGATCACTGTATGTCCCGGACGTGTGGATTCTCCTCCGATATCAATGATATCCGCACCATCTCGGAGCATTTCTTCTGCATGAAAAAGTGCTGCATCCAGATGATTGTACTTTCCTCCGTCTGAAAAGGAATCCGGTGTTACATTCAGGATCCCCATAATATAGGTTTTGTTTTTTATATCAAAATCTCTGTTTCCGATCTTCATATAAGTTCTCCTTTTTGTTTAATATTCTATCCACAGGTTCTTTTTTTCCTCCGGCCAGCTACATTCCGGTTCTGAAGGACAGGCAAAACAGTTCCGGGACTTTTTATCTGCCCGGTACAGATACACAGTAAGCGGAAAATCACTGGACAGGCTTGCAGCATTCCGGTGGCCAAGGATTGCTGCTTTTACTGATTCAATTTCATCCTCCTGAAAACCACAGTCTTTCATAATGCTTTCTGCTGTTCCGGCGCCTGCAATATCATGGGGAGTGCCGTGGATCAGCTGTTCATATCTTCCAAGATCATGAAGAAGGGCTGCCGCATAAATGATATCTTTCTCAATGGCAGTGCCGTCTTCCAGACTGTAAATGTACATCAGTCTGGCTACATCAAGAAAATGCTCCATGGTATGGCGGCAAAATTGTCTGTTCTTCTCTGCCGTATCAAGTTTTTTAACAAGCTCCTGGAACAAAGGATGTTCCTGTATTTTTCGTATGCGTTCCATATCCTATTTCACCATCTGCAGAAATGTCTGCTGTAAAGAAAGATCTTCTGCAAAAACTCCTCTTACAATAGTGGTTACTGTTCTGCTTCCTGGTTTTTGCACTCCACGCATAGTCATACACATATGCTCGGCTTCGATCATCACCATGACACCTTTGGGATTCAGATGTTTTTCCAGAGCATCTGCAATCTGGGCTGTCATATTTTCCTGGATCTGAGGTCTTCTGGCAAAAACTTCTACCGTACGGGCAAGCTTGCTGAGACCGGCAACCCTGCTGTCGGGAATATAAGCCACATGGGCTTTTCCGTAAAAAGGAAGAAGGTGATGTTCACAGACAGAATAAAAGGTAATGTCTTTTTCAATGACGATGTTGTTATTGACCGCTTGGAATTGTTTGTTCAGATGGGCAGCAGGATCCTCATAGAGCCCTCCGTAGATTTGTTCACACATACGTGCGATCCGATCCGGAGTTTCCAGAAGACCTTCCCGGCTGATGTCTTCACCGATACCTTCCAGCATCAGGCGGACACCCTGTTTGATTTTTTCATGATCCATCATACTCAGTTACCTCCTTAAAAATATTTCGGGATGTGAGTATTCTGGCATAGATTTACGATGCAGAGAAATGCATGGAAATAAATTCAGGTACACAAAAAACATCCCGATGTGAATGAGCATCTGGAATAAATAATAATTCTAATATCCCTTCACAATCGAGATGTTTGTCATCTGTATGTTGCAACGGGTGCGGAATCCATATCGTAAGACGAGCTTTTCGTTTCTGTGGCAACTCCCCATCCACGGAACACTTAACGCATGAAATCCTATTTTGCATATTATTTATCTGGCATAATTATACTACTATCATGTATGTATTTCAATAAAATGTTTCATTATTCTGTAATTGCCCATACCCTGGCCGGAAGTCCGGTGGCCCCTTCGATCCGCGGATAGGCAACGATGATAACAGCGCCGGCCGGAGATACCTGGTCGAGATTTTTCAGAAGCTCCACCTGCAGTTTGCCCTGGTTCAGAACATATCTTTCACAGATGAGATCCCCTGCTTTTTCTGCCACAGCCGAAGAATCTGTATCCAGAGTTTCATGACCGTTTGCAGCGGCATTTCTTACCTCATATATATATTTCAGAGCTTCCATGGACCATCCGGGGAAGTTTTCACTTCCATCCTCTCCGGTTCCGGATAATGCATCCATATCCGGCCAGTTTTTGTACCAGTCTGTTCTGAGGGCGACCAGAGCTCCATCCGGGATATCGCCATATGTATGCTCGTAATTTTTGATATCTTCTACAGTAACGGCATATCTGGGGTTTTCCTTTACTTTTTCGGTTACATCAATCACACATAAGGGAAAGATCAGATCATGTACATCATATTTCTCCGAAAGCTCCCTGCCCTTTATAAAATGTCCCGGAAAATCAATGTGGGTTCCAAACTGTCCCGGAAACTTGAAGGTCTGGATCAGACACTCCAGCATAGGATTTCCCCAGTCAAAGCACATTTTTGCCAGTTCTACCGTTCCTTCCGGAATACCGGCCCAGTAAGGACTGTCGTTATTCATAGAATGAGATAATTCCACCCATCTGTAATTTTTTGCTGTCTTTAATGCCTCCCATAACTGATACATGTGCATTTCCTCCTGTTCTTGTCTGCCTATAAATGTCTGTCACATCATTTACATTGCGAATTTTTTGTAATAATATCACAGATTCTGTAGTGTATCAATATATTTTTCGGCAAAACAGACTCTTTTCAGACCAAGAAGAGCTGCGGCTCCGGCTGTACTTGTACCGAAAAACAGGATGATTCTTTTTAATTGTTCTTTGCTCATAAAATAAATAATAAGGGACTCTGTGTTTTCACAAAGTCCCCTGTTTTTTCTTTATGTAGTTGTATGCGTTATCCCCGGATTATAATGCAGTTCCAATTTTATCCTGGAACTCTGCCGGAACTTCTTCTTTGTCAAGAGACATACTGATGATAAAGGAAATACCAAATTTCTCTCCGATCTCTTCCAGCTGTTCAAGTGTACCGGATACATCTAATCCTTCCAGTTTCGCTGTAGTCAGGAAGCTGTCCAGATAAATCTGCTCAAGGTCATGATCCTGAGAAATAATACCACAAACAAATCCAACAAACTCATCCGCATTTTTAATAGGATATACAGAAACATCAATGAGACGAACCTTATTATTCAGTTCATACATGTGTTTCGTGCTTTTGTCTAAGTAAACAATGCTGCCATTTGCGTTTTTAATTGCGCCGTTCACTTTGTCTAACAGTACTTTTGTTTTGCCTTTGCCTTTCTTTCCTACGATCAGTTCAACCATCCTGTTTTCCTCCTTAGACACAATATAATATTAATTTCTAACAAAATGCTTAATTAATATGTTTCAATTATAGTGCATTTGTAGGAAAAATACAACCCTATTTTTGCAAAATTTGTTGATTATTAATAAAAAGATTCTCTCTACCTTATCCTTATAGAATTGTATATGTTTATACATATTCTTAGAATTTTCGTACTCTTTAGCAGTCAGTTTTTAATATCCTGTAAACGGATCCTTTCTGGGTGACAAAAGAGATCTTGTCACTGCCGGAGATTTCAACAGGTATTGAGTTTCCAAGAGAGTCGGTTATTTTGTAGGATGACAGATTTTTGTATTCTCCTATAAACTTTCCGCCATTCTGTGAAGTAATGGTAAAGGAGTCTGCCGTACCACTGCTCCACTCCATATCGATCACAAAATTGCCCCGTGCGACGATTCCTTTTACATAACCGTTTTCCCACTCTTTTGGCAGCGCCGGAAGGAACTGAATGTATCCCAGCTGGCTTTGCAGCAGCATTTCATTTACACCGGCAGTATAGCCAAAGTTTCCGTCAATCTGGAATATGGGGTATTCCTTATAGTTTTCTCCGCCTCCGTGAGAAGAGAAAAGGTTGGTCAGAAATCCGGAATTTCCGCCTCCTACAGCAGACTGGACAAGCTGAAAAGCTTCTCTCGCATGACCGGTACGTGCCCAGAGATTCAGTTTATGAGCCTTGGACCACCCTGTTGCATCCAGACCTCTTTCTTTAAGAGAGACCATGGCAGCGTCCATAAACTCCGGAGCGTCTTTGCTGATCATATTGCATGGATATAATGCCATCAGGTGAGAAAGGTGGCGATGAGGAGGCTGCTCTCCATTGCATTCAGCCCCCAGACTTTGCCTCCACTGAGGAATGTCGGTTTCTTCAAGCTCTCCTGCCTGTGCCTTTCCAATGTGGGTTTCTTCAAACCACTCTTTCACTTGGCCATCTTTACCTACCAGTACCGGATCCAGTTTGGACTGCTTTTCTCTCCATTGAGGGATAAGTTCCTGATCGATACCAAGGATTTCTGCCGCCTGAATGGTGTTTTCAAAATGCTGCCAGATAAACTGCTGGTCATAGGCAGCACCATTAGCAATAGGGCCGTTTTCCGGTGAATAAGAAGGTGCAGAAACATATCTCTTCTGATACTCACTCCAGTAAAGCGCTTTATCCCAGAAATTTGCAACTTCACGAAGAGAAGGATAAAGATTTTTCAAAAATTCCAGGTCACCGGTATACAGATAATACTCATAGGAATTTAAAAGGGCCCATGCGGAGCCTACTGGATTCCATCCTGCCGCATTATTTTTCTGTCCCATTGTTACAAACATGTATGGCGTGCTGAAGCAGCCTACCAGCCAGCCGTTTTCTTCGCCAGGTTCACTTTTAATGCCAAAGGCAGCCGCCGCTGCGGTACGTCCGGCTTCCCGGAGCACATCCAGGTAATCCTGATAAGGAAGAAGACATTCACCCAGATTACTTGCCATAGTAGGCCAGTAATTCATCTGTATATTAATATTAAAGTGATAGTCACCGCCCCATTTAAAGTGCTCTTCTCCCCATACTCCCTGAAGATTGGTGGGAAGTGCGCCTTTTCTGGACCCTGCAATGGTCAGATATCGTCCAAACTGATAACAGATCACTTCAATGGCTCTCTGCTCTTTTTCCGTTGGAAGTTCCCCTCCGTTGTTTTCGATCATGTTTCGGTATTTCTGAAGAAGTACGTCTGTAGGAATCTGAGGGATATCCTCATTAAATCCAAGCTCCATGCGGGAGAAAAGTTCAGAGTGATCTTTTACATGATCAGATTTTAATGAAGAATAACCCCTGGCAGCAGCCTGCCGGATACGCTGGCTTATTGCTTCATGAGGGTCTTCTCCACGGAAAGCAGGAAGCTCCATTTTATAATCTGTACCGCAGGCAAAAATAAGAGTGACAGAATCTGCATGGGATACACGGATAGAATCTGCTTCTGCAGTCATTTCTCCGCCTTCCGGGATAACCTTCAGCTGAGCCTCTGTTTTCATTCCATTGCTTTTCAGCGTGTTTTTCAGAATGATGGTATCTGTTTCAGTGTGATTCAAAAGAGAAGTTCCATGGGTGCAGTCCTTCAGACATACAGAAAAAGAGAGACATCCTTTCTCATCAGCGCTGAGATGTACAGCCAGCACATTGTCAGGATAACTGTTGAAATATTCTCTGGTATAGCGAACACCTTTCCAGTTATAGCTGACTGATGCCAGACCAGTGCGAAGATCCAGATCACGGACATAGCTGCTGACTTCTGATTCATCTGTAACATTGCCTGAAATAAAAATATCTGCAAAATCCTGAGGCTCATCATAGCCGGTCAGATCTCCCATAAGTCTGTTCAGCCAGTTCATAGCCTCTCCCTTGGTATCTGTACCGCAGGCCTGATAAGAATTTCCGTCAAAACCAAAGACATGTTCGGATTTATCATCCAGCTTCTTACGGATGTTGTCCAGATCCTTTTTGATCATGTCCAAATCTTTTAAAGTATTTGAGGGATTCGTGTTTCCATATTTATAATCTGTTTCTTTGGATGGTCCTCCGTTCCATACAGTCTTTTCATTGATATGGATACGGTCAGTTGTTATCCCGCCAAAGATCAGACCTCCCATGTAGCCGTTTCCAACTGCCAGAGCTTCTGTCTGCCAGTCAGATGCAGGACTGGTATACCAGAGTCTGAGAAGGTTTTCGTTTACGGTATTGTTCATATCTTTTTTCCTCCGTATTTTTTTGGATAAAAATATTTTATGACCGTAAAATATAATACAGGTTACCTGATGGAAAATCAATGGTTTTGTATATTTTCACCAAAAAAGCTGTGGATTCTGAAGGTTCTTATCGCTCAAATCCAACCATAATTCCGCCCTTTTCCGCATAAAAGCTGCAAAGCCCACGGGTTTTGTCAATAGAGATCTCTGCCTGAGGGTATTCTGCTTGGATCAGATCTTTGAGCTGTTCAGCTCCGTTTTCGTTATAACAGTGATCGATCAGTACTTTATTTCCGTGATAACCAAGACGTTTCATATTACGCAAAAGCTCTGAAATCGCTTTCTTCTCGCCTCTGCACTTGTCGGTAGGATGAAGCCCTTCTTCGTTTACATCTCCTACTACACGGATACCTACGATACCACAGATCTTTGCCGCAGCCGGACTGATTCTCCCATTATTGGCAAGATTACGGAGAGACTGAAGAGAAAACACAAGAGAGGTATGCTGATTTTTGTATTCCTGGATTTCTTTACAGATGGTATCAAAATCTTTTCCACTTTGTACCAGCTTGTTTAGTTTATACAGAAGAAGTTTCATTTCCGGACCGGCAGAATAGGAATCCAGTACAAACACCTTTTTTCCGGGATTTTCTTCTTCATATTCCATTTTTGCTGCCATTGCCGCATTATAACTTCCGGAAAGCCTGCTTATGATAGTTACACAAAAGATGATGTCATAATCTTCAAATGCCTGAAGCCAGTCACCCATTCCAGGGCATGCAGTCTGTGAGCGCCCGTTATAGGAATGCAGCTCCTGCACCATCTGGTGGACATCCAGACCGGCATGGTCAATATATTCTTTTTCTTCAGTTACAATCCTTAAAGGAACAGACGCAAACGGTATGCCGTCTAATGTCATCATATTGGAAGCAGAATCTGTAATAATTTTTACTTTCATAGCTTTTCTCCATTTAGTATTATATATTTTATTATGTAGTTTTGATAACTATGTCAATGGACTATATAATAATACAGATGTCAATATTTGTCAACTCAAATATTTTGAAGATTAAACTATTTGAAATTTAAAAAACCATTCTACATTATCTGTAAAATGGTTTTTATGGTTATTCATTATTTGCATTTTCCAACAGTGCACTCATTTGCTGATACAGGAGTTCTTTTGTAGAAGCGCCCATAACAATAGAAACATAAGGTTCTCCATATGCGTTTTGAGAAAGGAGCGCCAGACAGTTTCCGGCATCGCTGGTTGTTCCGGTTTTTCCTCCCAGGATGGTAATTCCCTTTGGTGCATTTGCTTCACCGGTAAGATAATGATCAGTGGCCAGAAGTGACGTACTGACCTCTTCTCCCCAGCTTCTTTCATAGGAAATGGTGTAAGAACCCAGCTGTGTGATCTCGGTAAATTCCGGGTACTGCAAAGCTTCCTTAAGCATCAGGTAAATATCATATGGCGTGGTATAATGGTTCTCGTCCTGAAGCCCATGAGGGTTTGTAAAATGTGTTCCTGTACACCCAAGCTCTTTTGCATAGCTGTTCATCATTTCTACAAATTTCTCTGTTGTAAGGCCGATATGTGTGGCAATCGCTGATGCAGCATCATTTCCGGAATATACCAGAAGGCCGTGAACAAGCTCGTCCATAGTAACCTTATCACCTGCCAGAAAACCGATTACCTGAGATCCCTCTTCAAGAGTTACGTTTTCTTCTGTGATCGTAACTACATCATCCATGTTTCCATATTTAAAAGCAAGAAGAGCTGTCATGATCTTTGTAATACTTGCAGGGTATACTCTGGTATAAGCTCCTTTGGAATAGATGACTTCTTTGTCTGAGATATCAAAAAGAAGTCCTGTCTGATTTTCTTCCAGACTGACCTGATCCAAAAGTATATCCTCTGTCACAACGCAGAGGTCAGATGCAAAAAGCTTTGCTTTTCCTTCAGATGCAGATACCTGGCTTCCGGTAAATTCTTTTGAAATATTGTACGCCTGTACCGGTTCCTTAAAGATCAGATCCTTAGCAATAAATCCTAAAGCTGCAATTCCTGATATCGCTGCCACAATAAGAAGAACTGTAAGGAGTCTTCGGATCATTTTTCTCCTGCGTCTTTGCTTTTGCCTTTTTATACGGGCCGCATTACGTCTCTGGGCTGCAGCCGGCTGTTGATTTTTCATAAATATTCCTCTTTCTTATCTGCAATGGTTTTCTGAAGTTCTTTGTTATAGGCGCTGCTTTGAAGTCCTACATTCAGCACCAGTCCCATTCCGATATAAAGGCTGACAAGGGAAGTCAGTCCATAGCTTACAAAAGGGAGAGGTGTTCCTGTGTTAGGTCCCATACCGGTAGCAACACAGATATTCAAAAAACTCTGAAGCGAAACAATACTTCCCATTCCGCAGCAAATGATCTTTCCTGAAAGGTCTTTTGCCCTTAAACCCATCCGGATACATTCCAGCGCTATAAAAAGCAAAAGAATAATGATAGTGGTGCAGCCAAGAAAACCATACTCTTCTCCTGCCACAGCAAAAATAAAGTCTGTCTGGTTTTCTGCCACGAAATTTCCATCATTGACAGAGGTTACCTGATCGCCGGACAGTTTTTTTCCAGTCAGTTCACCGGAAGCAATTGCCATTTTGGAATTGTTCTGCTGTTCTGTATCATCTGAGTATTCTTCATTTTCAGGATAAAGAAATGCCATGATACGATTTCTCTGATAGTCCTTGATCAGCTTCTGTTCCGGCTGCACTACGATCATCAGGAAAATGATCATTAATGGAACTGCAATCAGAAGCGCACCGCCAATTACCCGGTAGCTGAGACCGGCAATATAGATCAAAATACAGAATACTGCTGTGATCATAATCGTATTTTTCAGGTCAGGCTGTTCCAGAATAAGAAAAAGCGGCACTGCAAGAAGAACAGCAGATTTTGCCAGTGTTTTAGGCGAATTCAGATCCTCCTCATGATCCATAAAAAATCTGGCAAAAAACAGGATAATGATGATCTTTGCCAGCTCTGTAGGCTGAAAACGGATAAAACCAAAATCAATCCATCTGGCAGCTCCGTTGGCAGAATCACCGAAAAGACGCACGATAAGAAGCAGTGCAATATTTCCTCCATACATGATCCACTGGAAATTGCTGATCCAGGAATAATCGATCAAAGAGACGATTACCATAATGACAAGTCCCATGATCACACCTGTGATCTGTTTTGTCATAAGATCTTTTCTGGCGGTGCCTACCAGAAGGACGCCAATAGAACTGACTGCAAGCAAAAGAAAAAGCAGTCTGAAATTGTAAAAACGCAGCTTATACTGTTTAATCATTTTGTCTTTTGTTCCTTTTTAGACCTGACAGGGATATCCGCATGGAGAACTGCAGGGTTCTGGGTAATGTGGATATGCACCTGTGTTTCATCAATGGTTATATATTTTTTTACGGTATGTATCAGATCGTTTTTCAGCATTGTCATCATCTGTGGAGAGCAATTGATCCGTTCCGACACCAGAAGAAGCTTCATCCGGTTTTTCGCATAGCCTGCGGAACGATCTTTTCCCTGTAAAGTGATCTTCAAAGAAAGCTCCTCCTATATCATTCCGCCATGGGGTTATTTTTTAAATATCCTGCTCAATCTGCGGAACATTCCTTTTTTAGGACTGATATCCATAAAGGGGATTTCCTGCCCCGTCAGACGCTGACAGATGTTTCTGTACTCCTCTTCTGCAGGTGATTTACGTCCGGACAGAGGCTCGCCCTGATTTGTAGAAATAACGATCTGTTCATCATCAGGAATTGTTCCTATCAGATTTACGGCGAGAATTTCAATTACATCATCCACGGACATCATTTCTCCTCTGGCGATCATGTCCGGCCGTAACCGGTTAATGATCAGATGGATATCACGGAGATCATTTGCCTCCAGAAGACCTATGATCCTGTCTGCATCACGAATGGCGGAAACTTCCGGAGTCGTTACTACAAGAGCTTTATCTGCTCCTGCAATGGCGTTTTTAAATCCCTGTTCGATTCCGGCCGGACAGTCCAGAAGCACATAATCAAAATCTTCACGCAATTCATCGGTAAGCTTGATCATCTGTTCTGGCGATACTGCTGATTTATCCTTTGTCTGAGCAGACGGAAGAAGATAAAGTTCCTGATGGCGCCGGTCTTTTATCAAAGCCTGTCTGAGCCGGCAGCTTCCATTTATAACATCTACAAGGTTGTAGACAATCCTGTTTTCCAGCCCAAGTACTACGTCCAGATTGCGCAGGCCGATATCGGTATCCACCACAACTGTTTTTTTGCCCATCATGGCAAGCCCTGTTCCAATATTGGCAACAGTTGTAGTTTTTCCTACGCCGCCCTTTCCGGACGTAATCACAATGACTTCACCCATGTTTCTGATTCCTCCTAAAAAATATGTTCCATGATCCTGGTTTTCTCGCTGGTATTTTAAATGATAATACACCGGAACGAAGCATCAGTCGTTGGAGGTGTTGCTGACATCTGTAGAAGCATATCCGGTAAGGATCTCTTCGTCTTCTGCCAGATCAAAAATGTATTTCATGATATCATTTGCCGTGGTACAGGCATTACCAGAGGAATATCCATTGGCAATACGTACGGCAATTGCATACTCAGGAGCATCGGAAGGTGCATATCCGATAAAAAGACCATGGTTTGGCTGATGGTAGTCAATCTCTGCGGTACCTGTTTTACCGGAAAGTGCAACGCCAAGTCCGTTGAACTGCTCATGTGTCTGTACTACCCGGCGCATACCTTCCTGGATATCTGACCATACACCGGAAGGTACGTCTGTCATCTCCTGGGATACGACAGGATCAAAGGTTTTCAACGTCTGTCCCTGAGAATCTGTCACTTTATCAAGAAGAGAAAGATCATATACGGTTCCGGAGGTGGCAAGTGCAGTCACATAACGTGCAAGCTGGCTGGTAGTATAAAGATGGTTTCCCTGTCCGATATAAGAGGGAACGGCCTTGCTGTCCGATACATGAGGCGATGCTTCTGAAATCTCAATTCCTGTTTTTTGATCCAGTCCGAACTCTGAAGCATATTTCTGCAGCTTAGAAAGGCTCTGATTTTCGGAAAATTTGTTATCTGCTGATTTTCCGGCCTCAAAACCGATCATATTAAAATAATAGTTACAGGACTGTTCAATGGCAGTTGTGATCTCCAGAGCGCCATGTCCGCTTTTGTTCCAGCAGTTGATCGGCGGTGTTACCAGATCGAATTTACCGGTACATTCAATATAAGTATCATCATCAACAATACTTTCCATCATACCGGTTACTGCAGAGAGAAGCTTCAGTGTGGAACCAGGTGCGGTTGTCTGCTGTGTCGCCTTGTTGAAAAAGGGACTGGACATATCAAGAGAAAGCTTTGTATAGTAATCGGTATCCATATTGTTGCTGAGACGGTTGTTGTCATATCCCGGATAGGATACGCATGCAACTACTTTTCCGGTTTTTACGTCTGTGACAACCGCAGATGCAGAACATGGCTTCAAAGCCAGCTGGGCAGGCTCTATCTCCAGATTTGCAATTTTATTTACCATAAAATCATAGGCTGTGGTGGAACCGTCAGCCAGTCCTGCATAGGCTTCATCATCTTTGGATAAAACTCCCTGTTCATAAAGTACAAGACACAGCTGCTGCCCGGAAATCTCGTCGTTCATAAGCAGATACTTATACAGAAGTTTGGAAAAGCCAAGATCTGTTTTCAGGTAATCCACTACATAATCTGTCAGTGACCGATAAATTTCGGCCGAATCCAGATATTCTCCCTCTGGCGAGATCACAGAAATATCGATCCAGTTCTGGCTGGCTGCGTAATTCAGGTATTCTCTGAGACTGATACTTTCTTCCGCTGCCCATGCCTGGTAGGTTGCATCAGAAGTATCTACGGCATCCTTGTCGATCACGCCCAGGGTATCTCTGAGTATGGTATCGCAGATATAGGACAGGTATTCCTGCACCTCCTCGGATTCATCTTTATAAGCAGGCGGATTATCGGTGGTCAGCCTGTTAGATATTGTATCAAAAATTTCCTGCTGTTTTTGTTGAAATTTGGCATATAAATTTTTTTCTGTATCGGAAGCTTCTTCTTCATTAAATCTGGTAATGTCAATGACGCTGTTGGCAACAAGAGCATTATATACATCATAGATTGGTACGGAAATCTGGCTGGCATCCTGTACAGCCTCAAAATCAAATTTTTTTGTATTTTCAATACGAGTCAGAAGGACGCCGGCAACTCTCTGCTTCAGGATCTGATAGATGGCGCTCTGCCAGTCGGAGTCAATGGTCAGATATACATCATTTCCTGCCACAGGCTCTACAAGGCTATTGTCGTCAATACTCAGTACTTTTCCAAGGTTATCTACAATAACGGTTTCTTCACCGTCTGTTCCCTGAAGATCCAGTTCCATATACTGCTCTATTCCGGCCTTTCCCACAATGGCATCGTTGGAATATTCAGGATTCTGTTCCTTCAGCTGTTCCAGCTCTTCGGCAGAAGCCCGGCCGGTATATCCAAGAACAGGCCCCATACTTTCATCATCAACATACTGGCGTACAGAATCCTCCAGCACATCGATGCCCTGGAGCTGGCTCTGATTTTCCATAACTGCCGCAACAGTACTTTCGCTGACATTGGTAGCGATGGTAACCGCCATATAACGCTGGAAGCTGTTGGTATTCAGTTTATACCGCATGGTGGCGATATCCAGTATCTCCTGCTTGGTCAGCTCTGCAGGAAGTCCGTATTTGGCCAGCTCTTCCGGAGTATAAGCATTTTCTCCATAAAGGACAATGGAAAAGCCATTGACTCCTCCTCCGCTGAGATATTCAATCATTTCGGCCGCTGTTGCAGAAGCTTCCTCCGGAGTCAGATCATCGATGAGAGGATGTCCGTAAATATCTGCTTTAAAACGGCTTAATGTAAAGCCTTCTCCCACATCGAAGGCATATTCTCCGTTTTCATCTATGATGATATGGAAATCTCTTAAAAGAGAATCTCCATTTTCTGCAAGGATCTGCAGGATGCGGTAAGCAACTCCGTTCAGGGTCAGGTTTCTCTCACGTGTTGTTTCATAGCTTCCATTATCTTCAAAGGTCAGAGAATAGGAAAGCACATTGGAAGCGATCAGCTCGCCGTTTCTGTCATAGATATTTCCTCTGGTGCTTTTCAGGATCCTTTTTTTGGTAGTTCTGCTTTCGAATTCACTGATATAATTTTCTCCCTGGATGATCTGCAGGTCAAAAAGCTGACGGATCAGGATAAAAGACATCAGAACAAATACGATCACAAGGACGGAAGTTCTTTTCAGTTGTATTTTTTTGATCAGTTTTTTTATTTTAGTACCCAAATAGACTCACTTTCTTTCCTTACTGGATTCATAAAACGGTGATTGATGTGATAAAAGATCCTGTAAACGATCACAGTAAGAAATACAGTATAAACAATTTCAGGAATGATGATCCGATACAGATAAGTAAAAAGCCCAAGACGGCCTCTCAGAAGGAACTGCAGTCCATAGACAGCCAGATTATAAAAAAGATCCATAACTGCCGTCAGGAGCATAGGAACCTTCAGATCATCGTCATAGTAGATACGGTAGGCATAACCGCTTAAAAAGCCGACAAACATGTAGACCATGGCATAAAAGCCCATTACAGATCCAAAAAAGAGATCTGTCAGGGCTCCACAGAAAAAGCCGGTCCACATACCGCTTTTTCGTCCACGCATCAGCCCCATTGACACACAGAGGATCAAAAGCAGATTCGGTGTGATGGAGCCTATTGCAATGGTATGGATAAGAGTGGACTGCAAAAGAAAACTTACGATGATCGTAAAAAATAAAACGATCTTGCTTTTCATGATTCTGCGCCTCCCTGGATCGCGTCTTCCTTATTGACAGTAATAACAAAAACGTCTTTCAGATGCTGGAAATCAACAGGGGTAACAATAGTGCCTGTTTTTGTCAGATTATTGGTATCCAGTTCAATTTCACTGACATATCCGATAAACAGACCTTCTACATATTTTTCGCTGATATTTGAAGTAACGATCCGTTCTCCTACAGAAACCTTGTCTTCTCTGTCATACAGCTGGCTGAAGCGTAGTTTTCCTTCATCGATCAGTTCCAGATCCCCTTCGATCACACAGGTATCATCTGTACTGACTGTCATGGCGCTGACATTGCTGCTGTCATCAATAATGGAACGGACAGTTGCCCAGGTGGATCCGACTTCTGTTACAATACCTACCAGACCCTTTCCTGCGATCACATTGTTGTTTACACGTACGCCGTCTTTGCTTCCCCGGTTGATCATAAAGGTATCATACCAGTTTCCCGGATCCTTGGCGATGATCCTTGCGGCAATCTTTGGATAGTCGGAGTATTCCTGATCCAGATCGTAAAGCTCTTCCAGTCTTGCCAGTTCAGCCTGATCCTGGATAAGGATGTTATTCTGCTCAGTAAGAGAATCCACAGTGGTCTGAAGCTCCTTATTCTGAGCGATCAGTTCCTCTTTTTCCTGAAAAGTCTGGTTCATATCCATAAGCCATGCGCCGATCGCTGCAATGGATTTTTCAAAAGGAACGACTATCATTCCGGCCATTTCTTTTACCGGAGAGGAGGTGACTCCTGACGCAAGAGTGGCTATTATGGCGCTGACACAGAAAAAGGTCATGATCACCAGAAGATGTTTGCTTTTTAAATGAATACGAAATCGAAATTTCTTTTTCAGATTTTTCATGTCATACTCCTGAAAATTATAATTTACGTTGTTTGACAGGCTGAGCCCATTTTTCAAGATCCTTATTTTTTATGATCTTTTCCAGCCCGCAGACTGCTGATGTTTCATAAAGCTCTGAAAGCTTAAATGAAAATCCGGTATAGCTTGCCAGATAACTGTCTATGTATGGAAGCCTTGTGCTTCCGCCGGTAAGGTAAATACCTTCTCTGGAAATATGGTAGGCAATCTGCGGCGGTGTTCTTTCAAGAAAAGTTTTCATTTCTGCCGCGATCTCGTTCACACAGTTCATGATTCCTGCATTTACTACATATCCGGAAATGATCTCTTCCCGGGGAAGACCCGAAATACTGTCTATGCCTACGACTTTACGGGCGTCTTTTCTCTGGTCGCTTAAACGGCCCATGGCCAGCTTCAGACGCTTTCCGGTTCTGGTACCGATCTGCAGGTTATAACGTTTCCGTATCTCACTGCAGATTGCTTCATTCATCTGCCGCCCTCCAATGGGAATCTTTCTTGAAATAATGATCTTTCCATCTGTGATAATGGAAAAATGAGTGCTCTGGGCGCCGATGTTTACAATCATACTTCCAGGATTGTCTTCCAGATTTACCCCCATGGCAAGAGCATCTGCGACAGGTGATTCCACCATATAAACATGATTATTACGAAGCCAGTGTCCGTTGACAACATGATAATAAGCACGTTTTTCTACAGCGGTCATATCAAGAGGAACAGAAAAATACATTTCTGAACCAATGCCTAAAAATTTGTCGATTTTTTTCATCATACTGTAAAGGGCAATTTCCTGGAGCTCCAGATTGGCGATCATGCCAAAAGCCATCGGCGAATTTACGGCGATATTGGCAGGTGCCTTTTCAAACATATCGTACGCTTCATTGCCCACGGCGATGATCCTGCGCCCTTTTGACGCGATCATATTTTTTTCAAGATAACTTTTATTTCGCAAATAGGAATAGACCTTGATGGTGCTGCTGCCAAGATCAATCCCATATGTTTTTTTTAACAGCATATATTTGTTCCTTTATTCTATCATTCCCTGTTCTTTAAAGCTGATATACCGATGATCGCCGATAATAATATGATCCAGAAGGCAAATGCCAAGAAGCTCGCCTGCCTGACGGATCTGTTCTGTAATCTGGATATCTGCAGTGCTGGGAGTGGGATCTCCGCCCGGATGGTTGTGGACAAGAATAAGATTTACTGCATGACACCGGAGAGCCTCTACATAAATTTCTCTTGGAGTTACCAGTGTGGCATTGACAGTACCTTTTGAGATCAGCCGTTCTGTCAAAAGGTGATTTTGATTATCCAGCATCATACAGATCATCTGTTCCTGTTCCTGATGCCGCAGTCTTTCCATGTAATAGGAAGCGATGGAGTCCGGATGACGAAAGCTCATGGCCGGTTTGGCGGCCGTCATGGAAATCCGCCGTGACAGTTCTCCGATACATTTAAGCTGGACAGCTTTTACCTTGCCGATCCCATGGATCTTTTCCAGTTCTGCAAGAGAACTGTGAAGGATTCCAAGCAGTCCGGGATAAGAAGAATCCTGTAAGGTCTTCAGTATGTCATTTGCCAGTGTCAGAGAATTACGCCCTCTGGTCCCGCATCGCAGGATCACTGCAAGAAGCTCACTGTCACTTAAGGCTTCTTCTCCCTCACGGATGCATTTTTCATAAGGACGCTCTGACGGGGGCAGATCTTTTATCGTATATTTCATATTATTTACCTGCTGTACTCTGTTTGCAGACGGGTAAAGAATCAAACTTTATTTTAACATAAAAAGAGAGAGATGTATACTCTCTCCTTTGTTTTTTTACAAATTCATCACATATTTGGAGGCGATCCATTCGGCTGTTTTGATGCCGTCCATGGCTGCCGAAGTGATCCCGCCTGCATATCCGGCTCCTTCTCCGCATGGATAAATCCCGGATATATTAGACAGACCGTCTCTGTCTCTTACCAGTCTTACAGGAGATGAGGTCCTGCTTTCGATTCCGCTGAGAACTGCGTCCTCTCTGTCAAATCCCGGAAGTTTTTTTCCAAAGGCATGGATCCCCTCTTCAATCGAATTTCCGATTTCATCCGGGAGAACAGAACGCACATCTGAAAGTATATAGTCTCCCTTGATACAGGGGATGACTTCTCCAAGATTACGGCTTGGCTTATGTGTACAAAAATCTCCAAACAGCTGGACAGGTACCTTTCCCTGTCCGATTTCCCAGGCTTTTTTCTCCAGCTCCCTTTGGAAAGCAATTCCTCCTAATGGTCCTTCCTGAGGGAAATCCTCCGGGGTTACGGTTACGATCACCGCACTGTTGGCATTTTTTCCGTCTCTGGCCTGATAGCTCATTCCGTTCACTGCCAGATGACCTTCTTCTGAGGAGGCGTTTACCACATATCCTCCCGGACACATACAGAAAGAATAGACTCCTCTTCCATTTTGGCAGGTATGTGTTACCTTATAGCTGGCAGCGCCAAGGATCGGGTTTTCTTTTTCTCCATAGAGATCTTCATTGATCATGGACTGGGGGTGTTCCACACGAAGCCCTACAGCAAAAGCTTTCGGCTCCATTGTAAGCCCTCTGTCCTTCAGCATAAAGAAAGTATCTCTGGCACTGTGGCCGATGGCAAGAACGCATATTTCCGCAGGGAGGATTTCTTTATGATTGATCTCAACTCCGGTAAGATGTCCGTTTTCAATTTTCAGATCTGTAGCTTTGGTACGGAAACGGAAGCTTCCCCCCATTTCTTCAATCTGATGCCTCATGGTCTGCACAATATCCACCAGAACATCGGTACCCAGATGAGGCTTATGCTGGTACAGGATTTCAGGATCTGCCCCTGCCTCCACAAAACGTTTCAGAACTTCTCTGTTCCGTCCGAAGGAGTCTTTTACCAGAGTGTTCAGCTTTCCGTCCGAAAAGGTTCCGGCTCCTCCTTCTCCGAACTGGACATTGGATTCTGGATTCAGAATCCCGTTTTTCCAGAACCGGTCAACAGTCTCCCGGCGTTTTTCTGCTTCTTCTCCTCTTTCAAGAACCAGCGGCCGATAGCCAGCTCTGGCAAGATACCAGGCGCAGAAAATTCCTGAGGGACCACTTCCTACTACCACTGGCCGATGAGAAAGCGGCAGGGTTCCCGGTTTTGGAAAAACATAGCCCTTCCTTGTGGTTGACATAATATTATTATTGTGAATTTTTTGAAGAATCTTTTTTTCATTTTCTATGGACACTTCTACTGTATAGACAAATTTTTTATCTTCTTTATGACGGGCATCCAGTGACTGACGGATGATTTCATAGGAAAAAGATTTTTCGCTGCAGCGAAGAGTTTTTGCGATCCTTTTTTTAAGATCGGACTCTGTATGTGTAATGGGAAGTTTTAACTGACTGATCCGTATCATATAATCTCCTTTGCTCCGTGGATTCCGGCTGCGGCACCGCTGGACCATGCCCACTGGAGATTGTATCCTCCGCATGCTCCGTCTATATCAAGAAGCTCTCCTGCAAAAAAAAGTCCTTTGTGAAGTCTGGATTCCAGCGTCATAGGATCCACCTGACTGGTATCTACGCCTCCCGAGCAGACCTGTGCCTGTTCAAATCCGGTGTTTCCGGTTATTTCCAGTTCAAAACCGCAGGCAGAACCCAGAGGATCTTTTTGTTTCATCAGAACCTTTATCAGCTTATCCGGAAGAAGTCCTGTCAGAAGCTCCGGCTCTGTCTGATAAGGACAAAGCTTCTTTCTGTTTTCCAGCAGGGCCCGCAACTCTTCTTCTGTATACTCAGGAAAAAAATTAATCCTGAGTGCAGCTTTTTTCTTTTCGCTGAGAGCCCGAACGGCATATCGGCTCAGCTGAAAAACAGGGATTCCGGATATTCCATATTCTGTAAGCTGCAGCTCCCCTTCTTCTTCCTTTTGGGGAACACCATCGATCAGAAGGGTAAGCCTGCCTTCTGTCCGGACACCGGACCAGGAGGAAAAGCCTCTGTCACGGCATTTCAGACCCAGAAGAGCCGGAAGAGCCGGGATTATCTGATGTCCCAGTGTTGCTGCAATCTCGTAGCCGCTTCCGTCTGAACCGGAAACAGAGGAGGCTTTTGATCCGTTTGCCAGGATCACAGCTGCTCCCTGATAGGTCCAGCCCTCTGTCCGGACATTCCATAATCCGTCTTTCTGGAAAACTTTTGTTACATGTTCTCTGGTTTTGATCTTTACTTTCAGGCTGCGTGCTTTTGCTTCCAGAAGTTCCGATACAGATTTTGCCTGCCCGCTACGTGGGTACAGCCAGCCTTTTTTCTCAACAGTAAGAATTCCGATCTTCTCAAAAAAATCCAGGGTATCTGTTACTGAAAACTGGCGGAAGACCCCGCTGGCAAAATCAGGATTCGTTCCTCGGTATGCTTCTTTATACTGATTCAGGTTTGTAAGATTGCAGCGGCCGTTTCCGGTTACACAGATCTTGCGTCCTGTTTTTTCATTGTGTTCCAGAATTGTAACTGAAACACCCTGCTGAGCCGCCTGGATGGCAGCCATAAGTCCTGCTGCTCCCCCGCCCACAACAATCAGGGAATGCAGGGGATCCGGAGCCTGTTTTTTCTTTTTTTTTGGTTGCTCTTGCATGGCAGCACCTCCTGAAACAAATAGGTGATGTTTTTGACTTCTTATGACTACAGCCGGATCACGGCAGTGTGATCAGATTTTTATCCAGAAGCTTCTGAACAGACATAAGAATGCCAAGCTTTGCGTGTTCCCAGGTCAGTCCTCCCTGGAAGTAAACTGCGTATGGAGGCTTCATAGGCCCGTCGGCAGAAAGTTCGATGGAAGATCCCTGGACAAAAGCCCCTGCAGCCATGATCACTTCACTGTCATAGCCTGGCATATCCCAGGGCTCCGGATCTACATAGGAATCTACCGGGGCTGCTGCCTGGATTCCTTTGCAGAATGCAACCACACGTTCCGGAGAATTCAAGGTTACGGCCTGGATAATATCCTGCCGCGGCTCCTGACCGTTTGGAATTACCGGGAAACCAAGCTTTTCATAAATATTTGCTGCAAATACAGCTCCCTTCACAGCACCTTTTGTCACCATAGGCGCCAGGAAAAATCCCTGATAGAAAGAACGGTTTACTCCAAGAGATGCTCCAACTTCCATACCAAGACCCGGGCAGGTCATACGGGTGGCAGCGTTTTCTACGCATTCTTTTGTTCCTGCAATATATCCGCCGATAGGAGCCAGTCCGCCGCCGGGATTTTTGATCAGAGAACCAACGATCATATCAGCTCCGACATCACTTGGCTCTACGGTATCTACAAATTCCCCGTAGCAGTTATCTACCATACAGATTACATCCGGCTTGATACTTTTAACAAATGCGATCAGTTCGCCGATCTGCTGTACGGAAAAAGAAGGTCTTGTCTGATAACCTTTGGAACGCTGGATCTCCACAAGCTTTGTTTTTTCATTGATAGCTTCGCGGATGCTGTCATAATCAAAGGTTCCGTCCTCTTTCAGATCTACCTGACGATAGGTAACGCCGTATTCCGCAAGAGATCCTTTTGCCGGACGGATGCCGATTACTTCTTCCAGTGTATCATATGGTTTTCCGGCAGGCGCCAGAAGCTCGTCTCCCGGACGGAGATTTCCAAAAAGTGCAATGGCAAGAGCGTGAGTTCCGCAGGCAATCTGAGGACGTACCAGACAGGCCTCTGTGTGGAAGGTGTCTGCATAAACCTTTTCCAGTGTATCACGTCCGAAATCATCATATCCATAACCGGAGCTTCCGTTAAAGCATTCGGAACTTACTTTATTTTTCTGCATGGCAAGCAGGACTTTCATCTGGTTATATTCTGCTTTTCTGTCAAATTCTTCAAAACGTTCTTTCAGAGTTGATTCGATCTCTGCACCAAATTCATAGACTTCCCGGGAGATTCCCAGCTGTTCATATATTTCTTTCATTTTCTACCTCATCTGTTTTTATTTTTCACTGTTTTATTACAGCAGTCCTTTATTTTTGCAGATATCCAGCATATAGCCCAGTATCTGATCTTCTTCATAGTTAAAACTGTCTTTATTTATCCATACGACTTCCGGTTCTCTGCGAAACCAGGTCAGCTGTCTTTTGGCAAAATGACGTGTATCCCGTTTCAGGATCCGGATCGCTTCTTCCAGGGGATATTCGCCATCCAGATATGCCAGGATCTCTTTATAGCCAAGTCCCTGCATGGAAACCATTCCCCGATGGCAGCCTTCTTCCCGGAGCGCTTTTACCTCTTCCAGAAGTCCTTCCTCCAGCATCTGATCCACACGATGGTCGATCCGCTGATACAGAAGCTCTCTTGGCATGTTCAGTACAAAATATGCAAGGGCATATGGACTTTCATTTTGTTTCTGTTCTGCGTTATGGGCAGAAATAGGAGTTCCGTTCTGATGATAAAATTCCAGAGCGCGGATCACACGTTTTACATTGTTGGCATGGATGTCTTCTGCACTTCTGGGATCCACCTTTTTCAGCATTTCATGGAGATGTTCGGGGCCCTTTTCTTCTGCAAGAGCTTCCAGTTCTTTGCGGTATGAATCTTCCTGCCGGGCCTGGGTGAAATCAATATCTTTTGTAACTGCCTGGATATAAAAGCCGGTTCCGCCTGCCAGAATGGGGATTTTTCCCTTTGCATAGATCTCTTCCATGGCTGCCTTTGCCATCTGCTGGAATTTTACAATATGAAATTCCTCTTTTGGATCCAGAGCATCTACCAGATAATGCTTCACTCCCTGCATTTCCTCCGGACGGATCTTTGCAGAGCCAATGTCCATTTTCTGATAAACCTGCATGGAATCCGCAGAGATGATCTCTCCGTTTACAGCTTTTGCCAAAGCTATGGAAAGATCTGTTTTTCCAACAGCAGTGGGACCGGTCAGTACGATCAATGGCTTTTTCATATAGCCTCCTAAACAATTCTTTTAAATTTCTTTTCCAGTTCTGTTTTTGTCATGGAAATGACGGTTGGCCTTCCGTGAGGACAATGATAGGGATTGTCTAGAGTCAGAAGCTCGTCTAAGAGTTTTTCTGCTTCTGCCGGGGACATGGCATGATTTCCCTTTACGGCAGCTTTACATGCCATGGTTGCCAGTCTGGAAGCAAAAATATCAAGAGCGTCTTTATCTCCCTCTCCTGCCAGATGATCCAGCATTTCCAGAAAGAGCTCTTCTTCGCTGAGTCCGTAAAGGTTAGAAGGAACGGCACTGATACAGTATTCCTTTCCGCCGAAATGTTCTATTTCAAATCCAAACTGCCGGAAATAGTCTTCATTGGCTTTCAGAAGTCCTTCTTCCTGAAGATTCAGAGTAACGATCAGCGGCGGGGTCAGATATTGGGCATCCACGGTATTTTCACGGAATTTTTTTACAAAACGTTCGTAATATACTTTTTCATGGGCGGCATGCTGATCGATGATATAGAATGCATCCCCGAACTGTGCCAGCCAGTAGGTGTCAAAAACCTGTCCGATCAGGCGGATCCGTTCCCTGGATTCCGGGGCCAGAAGCTTTTCCTCAAAAAGTTCCAGCTGCTGTTCTTCCTGTTTTTTTATATAAGATGTTGACTCTTCCCTTTTGGGAACTTCTGTTTGTGGCTTTTCTGTTGGCGGTTCCTCTTTTTTCGGTTCTTCTTTTTTCGGTACTGATTCCTGAGGTTCCAGCTGTTTTTGTTCTTTTTCTGGCATTTCCTGAGCCGACTGAGCCGGTTCTTCTTTTGGAAGCTCCAGTCTTTCTTCTTTCTGCTGCTTCTGTCTTAAAGTCCCCTCAAAAAGATTCTCTTCAGAGGAAGAGAAAATCTGTTTTTCCATATGTATTCCATAAGGAGCAGATGATTCTCTTACTGTATTTTCATATACCTGCTCTCTCCTTTTTTTCTCGAAAGGCTCCGGAATGGACACTGGTTTTACCGGTGCTTCTTTTTTCTCCGGCTGAGGTTTCTCAAGAGTCACCTTTGGGATCATTTCTCTGGCTGTCAGGGCACGGCGCACAGTATCGTATACTGCTTCATAAACCTCCTGTTCTCTGGCAAAACGGACTTCTCTTTTTGCCGGGTGTACATTGACATCCAGATCATTTCCCTCCATTTCGATCTGAAGAGACACAAAGGGGAATTTGTGCTGCATAAGAAAACCTTTGTAGGCATTTTCAATGGCTTTTGTGATGATATTATTTTTTACATATCTTCCATTAATATAATAATTCTCAAAGCTGCGGTTTCCCCGGGCAATCTCCGGCTTTCCTACAAATCCGGTGATCTTCATAAAATCATTTTCAAAATCCGCTTCAAGAAGAGCCTTGGTAATATCCCGTCCATATACGCTGTAGATTACATCTTTTACATTATAATTTCCGGAGCTGTGCAGCTTTACCTGGCGGTTCTGGATGTATTTAAAAGATATTTCCGGGTGGGAAAGCGCAAGCTGTTCCATCAACGTATGGATATAATTAGCTTCCGTGGTATCTGATTTCAGGAATTTGCTTCTTGCCGGTGTATTATAAAAAAGATTTCTTACCAGAAAGGTGGTTCCTTCCGGTGCGCCCAGCTCTTCCAGAGAATGTTCCACACCGCCTTCGATAATATAGCGGGAGCCGCTGACGGCAGAATGAGTCTTTGTGATCAGTTCTACCTGGGAGACGGCGGCAATACTGGAAAGCGCCTCTCCACGAAATCCCAGAGAAGCAATCTGCTCCAGATCCTCCACTTTCTCTATCTTACTGGTAGCATGACGGAGAAAGGCAAGAGGGATCTGTCCGGCTTCAATGCCGGCACCGTTGTCTGTAATACGGATCATCTTTTTCCCGCCGTCTGTGATTTCCACAGTTACAGCTGTAGCGCCTGCATCAATGGCATTTTCTACAAGTTCTTTTACCACAGAGGAGGGGCGCTCCACTACCTCTCCTGCTGCAATCTTATCTATGGTATTCTGGTCTAAAACTGCGATCTTTCTCAAACCAAACCTCCATTTCTTCTTTGGCTCCAAGATTATCTTAAGAGAATTTTACCAGCGGTTCTGTATCTTGTTCTGAAGATTGTAAAGGATATTCATAGCCTCCATGGGAGTCAGATGGGACATATCCAGATTTTTGATCTCTTCCACGATGTCATTATCCTGAACTGTGTCAAAAAGAGACATTTGAGCCATATCTACCTGATCGTATACGATCTTTTGTTTTTTCTTCGGAGCAGCCAGATCTTTTACAGCAGCGGTAATGTCTGCGTCACTTAATTCCTCCACCAGCTCTTTTGCACGGCGGATCACCGGATCCGGTACTCCGGCAAGCCTTGCAACCTGTATACCGTAACTTTTATCTGCTCCGCCTTTGACGATTTTTCGGAGAAATACGATATCGTCTCCTTTTTCTTTTACTGCAATACAGTAATTGTTGACGCCGGGAATTTTTCCTTCCAGTTCAGTAAGTTCATGATAATGTGTGGCAAACAGTGTTTTTGCGCCACAAAGCTTCGTATCGCTGATATGTTCGATCACTGCCCAGGCAATGGCAAGTCCGTCAAAGGTGCTGGTTCCTCTTCCAATCTCATCCAGAATCAGAAGACTTCTGGACGTGGCATTTCTCAGGATATTTGCAACCTCAGTCATTTCTACCATAAAAGTACTCTGACCGCTTGCCAGATCATCAGAGGCTCCCACCCGGGTAAAAATCCTGTCTACAATACCAATGTTTGCTTTTTCTGCCGGCACAAAACTTCCAATCTGGGCCATTAGTACGATCAGAGCTGTCTGACGCATATAAGTGGACTTACCGGCCATATTAGGTCCGGTGATAATAGAAATCCTTTTTTTCTGATTATCCAGATATGTATCATTGGCAATGAACATATCATTTTCAATCATTTGCTCTACTACCGGATGTCTGCCGTTTTTGATATCCAGAACACCGTTTTCGTTGATCTTCGGACGAACAAAATTATTTCTCTGAGCAACCAGTGCAAGGGAGGCGAACACATCCAGCGCAGCAACTGCCTTGGCAGTTTTCTGAATGCGGACAACCTCTGCGCCAACCTTGTCTCTTACATTACAGAAAAGCTCGTATTCCAGGGCATAGAGCTTATCTTCTGCCCCGAGGATCATGTCTTCAAGGTCTTTTAATTCCTGTGTGATATAGCGTTCTGCATTGGTAAGAGTCTGTTTTCTTATATAATTTTCCGGAACCAGGTCTTTAAAGGAATTGGTAACCTCCAGTGAATATCCAAAAACACGATTGTACTTGATCTTCAGGTTTTTGATTCCGGTACGTTCTCTTTCTCTGGCTTCCAGTTCTGTCAGCCATTTTTTACCGTCTGTACGGGAACGGCGGAATTTATCTACGTCAGAATTATAACCTTCCCGAATGATCCCTCCGTCTTTCTGGGCAAGAGGCGGTTCTTCCACAATGGCGCTTCTGATCAGCTGTGCAATATCCTCCAGCGGATCCATATCCTCACAGATTTTTGTCAGAAGAGGACTGTTGAAATCCTTTATAATCTGCCGGATATAAGGCAGCATTTCAAGAGAGGAAGAAAAAGCAATCAGGTCTCTGGGATTTGCAGACTGATAGCTGATGCGGCTGATCAGTCGCTCCAGATCATAAACAGGGTTTAAATATTCCCGGATCTCATCCCGGAGCATGGGGCTTTGATTCAGTTCTTCCAGAGCTTCCAGGCGCTCGTTGATCTTTTCTGCATCGATGAGAGGCTGCTCTACATAAGAACGAAGGGTGCGGGCACCCATGGCTGTTTTTGTTTTGTCCAGAACCCAGAGAAGAGAGCCTCTTTTGTTCTTTTCCCGAAGTGTTTCTACAAGCTCCAGGTTTCTGCGGCTGGAACTGTCGATCAGCATAAATTTTTCTGCCGCATAAGGACGGATCCCTGCCATATGGGAAAGAGCAGACTTCTGTGTTTCCTGAAGATAAAGGAAAAGCGCTCCGGAGGCGATCACACCGCTGTCATAATCCTGGATTCCTAGCCCTTCCAGGGCATTTACATGGAAATGTTCCATTAATGTCCGCTTGCATAAGCTATCGTCAAAATACCAGGCATCCAGAGGAAACACGCAGATCCCCAGACGGCTTTTCAGATCATCTGTATCTACCCCGCTCATAAAAAAAGCGTCGTTGCAGATGATTTCTGCCGGAACAAATTTATTGATCTCGTCCAGAAGCTTCTGTGGTTTATCTACCTCTGTCAAAAAACAGTCTCCTGTTGTGATGTCTGCAATAGCACATCCAAAACGACCTTCTGTAGCGACAACAGACATCAGGTAGTTATTCCTGGATTCATCCAGAGAAGCCGCATCCAGAGTAGTACCCGGTGTTACTACACGGATGACTTCACGCTTTACCAGCCCTTTGGCTTTTTTCGGGTCTTCCACCTGCTCGCAGATGGCAACCTTATAGCCTTTTTCAATCAGACGGTTAATATAGGTTTCGGCAGCATGAAAGGGGACCCCGCACATGGGGGCCCTTTCTTCCAGTCCGCAGTCCTTGCCGGTCAGTGTCAGTTCCAGCTCTTTTGTTACTGTGAGAGCATCCTGAAAAAACATCTCATAGAAATCTCCCAGACGGTAAAAAAGGATACAGTCCTTATACTGCTCTTTTGTTTTTACATATTCCTGCATCATTGGTGATAATGCACGAATATCCCCTGAAAACCCAGTATTTATGCGGGTTTCAGGAGTCCCAGATATTGATTTGACCACATTTTTACGATAGTTTTTTTCCTCGTTTGTGTTTTTGTTTATACTCAAGTATGAAAACCTCTCTCTAAAATTTTATCTCGATCTGCAAGATCAGGTTTCTGTTCCGTATTTTTGAACATACCGCTCATATTCGTCGTCGATGTGTTCTTCTTCCAGGTGTGTATAATAATTCGTCATTTTTTCATTGGAGTGCCTAGCTATTTTCTGTACGGTAGCAGCATTCATTCCGGATTGGATGCATCTTGTTACAAAAGTATGACGAAAAATATGAGGATAAATATCCATGAAGTTAGGATCTCGATTCTCTTTTTCTGCCAAAGCAGCCTCATGTTTATTAACAATCTCAACAATCCGTTTGCATTCTGTTTGAGCTGCTGATGGAAGATAACTTAGGCCAGAGGATGTTGTAAAGATCAGTCCAGGATATTTATCTAAAAGTGGATTAGAATTTCCCCAGAGATTTCCTGACTTTTCTTTGGTGTTGTAATCTGAACAGTAGAATACCGTTCAGAAAGTTTATTCCCCTTTGAATCGTAATACTTTGTAACTCTGTTTAAGGTCTTGTATACACGGATTTTTTTTCGTTTAAAATCAAGATCACACCATTCCAGAGCAAGAGCTTCTCCAATACGCAAGCCAGTATGCAAAAGAAAAAAAAGCTCAAAATACCTAGTGTTTTTACATGCTTCAAGGAAACGATGACTGTCATATACATATAAATTAAGGCATTTTTCATACCACTTTGAAACAGAAATTCTAGGATCATATCCCACTATTCCAGGAGAAATATTAGCAAGATAGGCATTCCTTTCTTTTTTTACGTGCTGTAAATTTGTACCATAAATTGAAAATGTTTTTCCTGTACCACGAACGAAAATTCTGGCCTCATAACGACCATCTTTTCTTTGATATAATCCTTTTCCCAATTCCTTACCATTTAAGTTTTTTCCCATAACATCACCAACCTTTCCGATGATAATGCATGGCACTAAACATGTATTTTAGCACAATAGAAAAAACCTTTCAAGACTGCCGATCTATCCATTTTTGAAATTTTTTCCTATCAATCAATGTTCTACGCCCAATCCGTACCATGAAATTGTTCTCATTCATCAATGTCCTCATTGTTTTTTCAGAAAGTCCCGTAAGTTCACATGCTTCTTTCACTGATAACTGATATGAGAATCTTTTCGTTGTTTGGTGCTGACTGCGTGTTTTTTCGTAACATATACAAAGCCGGTCAATATCTGCAGGCAGATGATATTGACCGTTCCTCCTCTCCTATAAATTCAAAAAAGACCGCCTGCTGGTCTTATAAGTTAATCCAATTCCTTACACTCTTTTCGTCTAACGTAATGATCCACTGCTTCTTGTAAACTACATCCGGTTCTACGGCTTCGGCTTACTACACTGTTCTTGCTTATTTCTAATTCCTCACAACACGCTTTAAGCGATAGATAAATAGTTCCGTGATATTCAAATTCCGGATTATTTAACAGTTTTTTCCTTTTTCTTGTCATAAAATGATGAAACGATTCTTCAAGAGAACAGTTTTTATCCCTTGCTCTTTGTCTCACACACATATCATCGATCCCGTACTTTTTACAACATGCCCGAAGACTGGGATATTCTGTCCCTCTAAATATCTTCCCTTCACAAAAAAATGCTTCTTGTGCACGGTGTCTTTCTTTATATAGCACCTGTTCTTCAAAAGCCTTATCTTTTTCCATATCATTCAAAGGTACACAATCTTTCATGTGAGCAACAATTTTTTCCAGCATCTCTGCATTGGAGCATCCGGCATTATGTGCCATTGCAGATACAGAATTTTGCTTTTGTCCATAAGCAAGACAACATTTTGAAAAGCTTTCATATTCTTTTCCCTTAAAGGTAAAAGTTCTTTTTTCTTTGGATTTAATATAGTGCGTAATTGCGCGTGTAGCGGAAACACCATTTTCGTCCATATAAAGGCGTACCGATACCGGATTAATACCAAATTCTTCGCAGCATTTAGGAAGAGATGGATATTTCACTCCATGATATAAGATTTCACGCTTTTTCTTCGTTTCTAATGCTTGCTCAAGGGCTTCTTGTGGTGTGCATTTTCGATTCCAGATATTTGTTTTCACAGAATCCACGTTTAAATCATAAAACTCGCAGCAGGTTTTAATACTGGACCATTTTCGATTACGGAAAATGATTTCTTTACTTTTTTTCAGTTCAATAAAATGTGTAACTGCTTCTTCGGTTCTACATTTATGTCTATCCTGATATGCCATTACACTGCGATAACAGATACCATAATATTTACAACATTTCCGTTTACTTTCAAAAGTCTTTCCGTTATATGTAAATTTGAATTGCTCCATGTAATTGGATCTGATTTTACGTGGCATAAAAACTTCTTTCCTCCATATATTTCCAGTTTGCTAACTTTTTACAAAATGGTACTGTTAAAATACAAGAGGTATTTTTTGTTGTCAATTTCTTGGCTTATTTAAAGTATACAGGAAGCTTTCTGCTGATAGCAGATGCTGATATCCCGTTCTTGCGGATACCAAAATCTGCTTCATAAAGAAAAGAAGGGATTTTTCTTCCCTTCTCTGTACTTTTTTGCTATCCGCAATATTTTATTTTTTTATTCGGATGTACTCTGCCCTCCTTTTTCTTATTTGCATAAGTGCGCCCCAACCCCGTACGATACATAAAATAAAAAAAGACACCAAAAATCCATCCTGATTTTTGATGCCTTACTGTATTTTTAAGGTTTCCCTGAAAGCTTCAATACCATTTGGATATTTAGCATTTAGTTCTCCATTTGCTTTCAATGTTCTCCAATAAGGCGTTTCATCTTCGAAACGCTGATAACTCGCCCATGCAACAATGGAAACAAAAATTCCCGCTGTAATCGGTTCTGTAAAATCAGCGCCACTTAATTCTGCAAAGTATTTTCGTATTTCCCCGACGGTAATTACTTTACCATACGGAACTTTTTTCATTACTTTGTCATAGTCGATTGGCGGTGCAAGATACATTTTACTGCCACCATACTTTTCAATACTTTTCTGGTCTGTGATGATTTGAAATTTTGGCATATCCTTATTATCGTGCAACATAGCATTAAAATCTTTTTTATCTTCGTTTGCCATTTCTGCCACCTCCTACTTTAAGGATAATCTCTTTATCATTCCTATGCAATGAGACTGTTTGAAAATTTTTGACAAATCAGTATACCCGTCAATGTGAATTTTCAGGAATATTCAAATTCTGGAAGAGAACCATCCATAACAGACACACGCATATCCAAAGAAACTGTATCCCCAACCGCAGCATCCAATCCGAGATATTGAAGAGTATCTTCTGACAATGCAATTTCGTTTGATGCCGCTGGCAAACGTCCCTCTTTTACAGTTCTGATTGATGGATACATAGACAGCGTATTATCGTGATATTCTCGAAGATACAGAGATAAACTGCTGCTGTGCAACGGCGCACTGCCAACAAAGATTGTATCACCCACATCGTATAGGCGGTCATGAAAAAATCAAGGTCGTGGTTCTGAATCTTTGTAATACCATTTTGCAGTACAGTAATCGGTTGCTTCAATTTAATGTGGTAATATAGAACTCCTGATAGTGTAAGCCCGCCCACAGGAAGAGCAATAAAAGGAGAAAAGATTTCTTTAGTCCCATATTTTTCAGGCGTTCCACCGATAACCGCACCCCCAAACCGTTTCAATGTAATTATGCAATGTATGTACTGCAAATTTAGCACGTATCTTCCGGATATGCTCCATAATTGTATTGCTGTTTCCGTCCCCGTCAAAGCCCCACACACGCTCATAAATCCGCTCGCGGTCAAATACCTGTCCAGCATTGAGAGAAAGAAGCTCCACAATCTCAAACTCCCTCTTAGATAGCGGGATGTTCTGATTATTGATTGTAACTGTTCGGGCGGAATAGTCCAGTATCAATTCACCAAAAAAGCGTACTGCCGAATGATTTTGGCGTCGCTGCTCCCGGCGCAAATGTACGGCAATACGCGCTCCCAATTCACCCAGATCGAAGGGCTTGACGATATAATCATCCGCACCGGCCTGAAATCCTATGATCTTATCGCTGGATTCAATACGTGCCGTCAGAAATAAGATAGGACAAGTAATATAATCTCTTATCTTCTGGCAGACAGTCAGCCCATCCATATCTGGCTGATGTCCGGTAAAATCAAATCCGGTTTGCAGGCAGCTTTTTTGAGTGCTTCTTGGCCGCTATAAGCAGTCAGAATATCATATTGTGTTTGAAAATAACTCTGTATCATATTCACAGAGAGCAATTAAGGCAATCGTTTCCTTTAAGTTTTATCTCATTTCAGGCCGAAGAATAACCTTTTTAAACAAGAACATTGTTGCGCCAAAATAGGTCAGGTAGATTGCACAGAATAGCAGGAGCGTCACCAGCCCATAAAGAGGTACAAGTCTCTGCTGCAAAATTGCCTCTCCGAAAAAGAACTGTACCCCTGCTATCAGCAAAAACGTCAGTAAAAGCGGGAATAACAATGGAATCAAAAAGATTGTGGACAGTTCCCTGCGGATCAGGGAAGCCTGCTTACGTCCCGGTACCCCCAAACGGTCAATGACCGCATAATTCTTCTGGTTTTTGTCTATGGCAGAAAGCTGCTCAAATGCAAGAATCGAGCAGGACAGGATGATAAAAATAATGCTTAAATACAATCCGCAGAATGAAATCGCTGTAAATCCAGTCAGCGAATTGGCAACACCTCACGCCTTTACGGTAACACCCATCGTTACTTTTTCTGGGAACTGTTGACCGGACTGCAATTCCGGCTGCCATTTCCCACTGTTCAGGAATTGTTTCAAGTCGCTTTTTAATTCCGGAGCATCCCAAAACCATACATCAAGACAAAAAACAAAAATGTTACTGCCCATGCCTGGAGAGAAAAGGAAACCCGATAGGTATGCGGCACCTCAAAGATATTTTTTACCACCTGATTCAGCAAACCGGAAAGTCCTGTACCGACCAAGGAACCAAGCAGAAAGGCTCCGGTGCCGATGATACTGTTTTCAGCAAGGAACAAATTGCGTACCGTCTTTGCTTCCATGCCGATCAGTTCATAGGTTGCAAACTCCTTTTTCCGTCGTCCCAGCATAAAGCGGATTGCATAGCCGATCACAAACGAAGACATAAAAGCAACCAGAGCTGACATAAGCAAAATTCCGGTAATCAGCATCGACATATTCTCTGCCATAGCAAGAACATCTGATGAAAAGCCCAGTGCCAAAAATGAGTACATCAATGCCGCAGTCAAGGTAAGCGTCACAAAGTAAATGATATAATCCCGCAGGCTTCTGCGGATATTTTGAATTGCTAACTTCCAGTACATATCTTCCTCCCATCACCTTACGCTATCGGAGCTGCTGCGAATCGAACGCTGGAACAGCAGCCATGTACTGAGAAAATAGCAGCTCAGCAGCAAAGCGAAAATCCCGGCAATGATACCTATTTGCCGCATCAAGGCTCCATAGCCAATATAAGCTGAGATTTCAGCAGAAACACTTTGAAGAAAATAGCCAATCACAATCATTGCTAAAACGATTGCCGCTGTGATCGGCAGCCCAAACCAGACATCAAGCTGCTTTAGAACCAAAGTATGCAGGTCCTTCTCTTCCACTCCCATATTTCGCAGAACAGAAAATCTGTAATTGTTTTTTTCTGCGTCCAGGAGCTGTTGAAGCGCCAGCACGGTAAGACACATCACCATCAGTACAATTGCACTGTAGATCAAGGCCGCTTTTAGGATAAAGTTAAGCGCGATTGTACGGTTCACTTCCGTAGTATGAATCGTTGTACTGTAGCCTGGCAGATTGTCTTTATCAGGATCTTCCGGATAAGAACGCCCAAGAAGCTGTTCCAGCATTTCTGCCGTTTTGAAGGGAAGCGGATATTGGGTCATCACAAATCGGTTGCTCTGCACCGGAAGCAAGGCTTGCGCTATCTCGTCAGGTATGATATACACCACATCTGTATAAAGATTATAGACGGATTCCCCTACAGGCTCCTGAAAAACAGCATTCTCGCTGAGTTTCAGGGTGCCTGAGTCAGTTTCCAATAAAGCATGGGCAGCGATGTAGTTTTCAATATCCTTGTACTCTGCTGCACGATGCCAGTGGGTAGCAAATTCATCCGTTCGTAAGGCAATAGGTTTATATCCCAACATTTTCCGAACAGCGTTATAATCTGACAACGAAATTGCCAAAGGAGGAAAATCGTACTTTACCCGCTGGTGAAAGGAGTCTCGTTTTGGAAGATATTCCGAAAAAGTCAAATCGTCCTTTATCGCTATGTTGTTTTGTTCTATGAACGCAGTAATTTCCCCATAGTCTGTATCCGGAAGATTTTCCACTTCATAAACATCGTTGTAGCGGCTTGAAATTTGAATATCATAGACTGCCCGACTGTCCAGATAGCCCAGACTCCATCCTGTCAAAACCGGTGCAATGACAAACAGGCAGATAGAAAAAGTCAGAGTCACACAAATTATCGTCATCGTTTTCGTATTGGTAGCAAGCTTAGAGGAAAGCTGTCCAAACAGAAATAAACTCGTATTGTGATATTTGCGGGACACTTTAGACTCCTTCCAGTATAGGAGCACCGCATTCGATAAATACATGACTGCGGAAATGATAAACAAAATATCCGCAACCCCAAATAGCAAATATTGATTCAGAGTTGGGGCGTCAAATCCAAGGAAGTAGGCTTTTTCCAGTTCTGCGATGGAAAAAATCGGTACAGCGGTCAATACTGCACCAGCCAGAAGCCCGCAAAGATATCGGGAAAATCCTATTTTTCTGTGTAAAACAGCACCTGCGATTTCCCAAAGCAGCGTCAGTGCAGGGAAAAGGACATTTCCCCAATACATGAGCTTTACAGGAAGCGGATGTCTGGAATCGAAATAGAAATGATATTTTACGGCACCTACCTCCAGCATCCACAGCAGCAGGATGCCATAGAAAATACAGATCACCGGCATCCATCTGCTTTTATGAAGAGGCTTTTCATTCTGTCGATTTGCCGTCATAAGCTCAATAATCCTGCTTTTATTTAGGATGCGTACATTTCCTATCCCAACCAGCATCTGACAAAAAGTAAAGAATCCTACTGTCAACAATACGGTATCCGGAAAAAAGGACCAGGAAAAAGCGTAGGGTTCCCCAAAAGATGCCAGTAGCATAGCCGTAATGACCTGAGAAACGATCATCCCCAGAAGGATTCCCACTGCCACAGAGAGTATGAGCAGGAAAAAAGTCTCTCCAAAAAAGAGCAGTCCTATGGTTTGTTGCTCCATTCCCAGGGTTGCCTCAACGGCAAACTCCGATTGTTTTTTTCTCAGCATGAAACGATTGACATAATGAATCAGGAACAAAAGAAGCAGACTAATTCCGCAAATTGCCAGTTTCATACCTCCAGCCAGCAGGGAAATGTTATATTCCGCACCAATGGTTGGATGATAGTGGCTGCTGCTGATAGACAAAAACGCATAGAACAAGGTGACACAAAGTGTCATGGTCACAATATAAATCAAATAGTCCTTCACAGACCGCTTTGTATTTTTGAAAATGAGTTTAACGTACATCGCTCACGCCCCCTCCCATCATGGTGAGGACATCCAGGATTTTTTCAAAGAAAGTCCTGCGGGAAGCATCGCCCTTGCGGATTTCCGTGAAGATCGCGCCATCCCTCATAAAGAGAATACGATTGGCATAGCTTGCCGAGAAAGCGTCGTGTGTCACCATCAGGATTGTGGCTCCCAGATCTTCGTTGATACTCTGGATTGTAGAGAGCAGCATCTGGGACGAGTGACTGTCTAACGCACCGGTGGGTTCATCCGCTAAGATCAGCTTAGGCTGGTTGATAATAGCTCTGGCGCAGGCGCACCGCTGCTTCTGGCCGCCGGACACCTGATAGGGGTACTTATCCAGAATATCCGTGATATTCAGCTTTCTTGCCATTTCCTGTACCTGTCCGTCAATCTCGCCAGCGGGAACCTTGTTGATGGTCAGCGCCAGGGCTATGTTTTCCGAAATAGTCAACGTATCCAGCAGGTTAAAATCCTGGAACACAAAGCCAAGATTTTCACGGCGAAACCGGGCAATCCGTTTTTCGTTGATTTCCGTCACATCAGTCCCATCCAGATAGATATGCCCCGCACTGACCGTATCAATGGTGGAAATACAGTTGAGCAGTGTAGTTTTTCCCGATCCGGATGCCCCCATGATCCCTACAAACTCTCCCTCCTGAATGGAAAAGCTGATGTCCTGAATTGCTTTTGTAACATTCCCGCCATTCCCATAATATTTTTGGATATGATCCAGTTTCAAAATTTCTTTCATTGTTATCACCTCTGATCTCTATTGTAAAATAAGAGCGGTCTCGTTTGTATCAAGTTTTCTTACAAAGTTCTAACAAAAATGTAAGAAGTGCAGAACAGTTCTCAGCTCTGCACTTCATGGATCAAACAGTTAATATGAAAAGAAAGTGAAATGGCTGTGCCATGTTCCGGCGACTCCGCCATAATGCCAATGCCCAGCTTTTCACAAAGCCGTTTGCATAGGTACAGACCAATTCCCGTGGACTGCTGGACCATACGACCGTTTTGACCAGTAAATCCCTTTTCAAAGATACGGGGCAGATCGGATGCAGCAATCCCGATTCCATTGTCCTCCACCACAAGAACAACCTGATCCTGCCGTTTATGAGTAGAAATGTGGAGAACCGGCTGTTCCGTACGATACTTTACCGCATTGGCAATTAGCTGGTTTAAGATAAATCGCACCCACTTTTCATCTGAATAAACTATATCCGGCATTTCCTCTATTTCCATACGCATACCACTTTGAAGCAGCAGATATTTGTTATCTGCAATGGCCTGATGTACCACTTGAGACAGCGCCATTTCCCGGACAGAATAATCTTTCTCTGTGTGCTCACTTCGGGCGTAATAAAGGGCCTGTTCGGTAAAGCGATGGGTCTTTTCCAGTTCCAGCAGAAGTTCCTTTATCCAGTCTGTCCGATGGTTTTCACATAGGAGTTTCATGGCAGTAATGGGCGTTTTGATTTCGTGTATCCATTGCTCAATGTATTCCTTGTACTCCAGGCGTTCCCGCTCAACCTCTCCAATCTGCTCCAGCATGGATTTCCCAGCCATTTTCAAAAGCTGATAGTAAACCTGATCCTCAGCCTGTTCCGGCAGTTCCATCACTTCGGAAATAAGGTATCTTTCGGAGAGCTGCTCTGACATATCCAGAAGTTTTTTCATCTGCCTTTTCCGTTTCCAGTAAGTAAGAACAAGTCCCGTCAGCAAAATCAATGCCCATACGATCAGGATCAATACTGCTGCGGAAACCGAATTGCCGCACACCAACAGAAATACAGTGAGTGCAGCCATACAAACAAGGTTCGTCAGCAGAAATGGCAGCCTGTTTTTCCAATATCGTCTGCTGTTCATATCGTGTACCCCTGTCGGTGCTTTGTCTTAATAAAATCCGTCAGACCGATTTCTGCGAGTTTTTCCCGTATGCGGTTGATATTGACGCTCAAAGCATTGTCATCCACATATAGCTGATTGTCCCACAAATACTCGACTATATCTCCACGAGAACAGATTTTTCCTCCATTCTTGAACAGGTAATAGAGAATTTTCAATTCATTCTTGGTAAGTTCTACGCTCTGTTCATGATAATCTAAACTGCTGGATTCCAGGTGCAGCACTGCATCTCCATAAACGATCTGTTCCCTTTGCTGTGCGGGGTATGCTTTTTTCAGCAGGGAAGCGATTTTTGCAAGCAGGATCGCTGTGTTATATGGTTTCGTGATAAATGCATCTCCGCCCAGCATAATGCTGTTTAATTCATCCATATCGGTATTACAGCTCGTCACAAAGATGATTGGCACTTCAGAAAAAGTACGGATCTGTGTACAGAGAGAAAAGCCGCTGACTCCCGGAAGCTTGATGTCCAGTATGATCAAGTGCGGCTGCGTTGCTTTAATCCGTCTGATCACATCAGAAAAATCCTCCGGTGCGGCTGCTTCATAGCCGTTGCTTTGCAGCAGCGTTTTCAATTCGTTCCGTATCAACGGATCATCTTCTATTATCATTATTTTTTCTTTCATATCAGCCTCCGTGAAAAAAAACATAAATATGATATAGTTGCTTATGCTCCCATTGACATTTACATCAGGCAATTATCAAAGTGCTTCCTTAATTCGTTAGAAACTTTTCACCTCAACAAATGAAAAATGGCAGACTTATATTTCTTCAACATCAATAACGTGATATCCTCTTTGTTTTAATGCCTTTGCAAACAATCCCATTCCGGGAATTAACTTCCCGGTAAAGCTGCCGTCATATATCTGATTAACACTACAGGTAGGGCTTCTGGACTGTAATATAACCAAATCAATCTCTTCATTCTGAATTTGCGATAATGCAGCTTCCACTGCTTTATCATATTCTGAACTGACATCTGTTCCGTTTTCATCAACTACTCTTCCATCCACAATTTCCGCACATGGCCTTGGTGTTTTCATTCCTGCTAAAATTTCCGGGCAGATAGAAATAACTTCTTTACCCTTCAAAAAATTGACAGCCGCTGAATTTTTATTGTTTTTCCCATTATATTTACAGTTCACTCCCATAATACAGGCACTAACCAATACTTTCACATTTGTCACCTCAAATTCTGATTATTTGCAAACTAAAGGCAAAATATATGTTAAAGCAAACTACCCTTTAGCCCTTTTTTGAAGACCAATACTGCTCTTTCCATTCCTAAAAAAGACATCGTGACAAGATGATAGCCTTCCTTTTCCGTTTCTTCTATTTTGGCATTGATTTTCTCCGTCACATTTTCCACGGTAATTTCTTCTACTAATTCTGTTCGATACATCATTGTTTTACCTCCTCGCGCTCAAAACCAATTCACTTTTTCTGCTCTGAATTGAGGAAGATCGCCTTCCTGATATGGATTATAGGTATTGCGATTACACCCAAATTCTTTTAATGCCTTTATTTTATTATCCTCTGTCCATTCAACCAGCGAGATTCCATCAAATTCTTCGATACTCCCATTATCCATCTCATTTTTGAAATACCATTCTACAATCGTTTGATCTCCCTTATGAAAAAATTGCTTAATTTCCCAACTAACCACCTTGCCGCGGGTATTCCATTCCTGAAACCAATGCTTTACTGTCTTACGATTACTATACTGGGGTCCCCAGCTTTCTGTATAGATTACATCTTCTGTAAATATATTGTCAATTCCCATATCCTGCTGGTTAAGCCACATATCAAACCATAGTCGGATCATTTTCTCACGTTTCATCATAAAACAAACACCTCTTCACCTTTTTGTAACCCATCCCTTCTAAAAATGCGTGATAATCAGACGCGTCGGCTTTCGATTTTTGCCCGATGAACTCCACACAGTATTTTACCTGATCCGGTTTGCACGCCTCAAATTCATACAACATTTTTTCTGCCCGAATCAGACGATAGCCCTTTTGGGACATTTTATTCAGCCAATGTTCCTGAGCAGTCAACAAACCGCCAAAGAAACGATAATACTTTTTACTCATACCGCACCTCCAATAATTTCATTAGCCACGCTTACAAGTTCATTGAGTCTTACAAGTTCCTTTTGTGCAATTTCTTTTCCCTGTGTTGTGATGAGATATTCTTTTTTCCGTCCCGCACTATCTCCAAAAGGTGCAATCCAGCCTTTTTCCTGCAACGAGTTCAACGCACCATATAAAGTACCTGCCCCAAGCGTGAGCCGCCCTTTTGTACTTTCCTCAATAAATTGCATGACAGCATATCCATGCTTCGGCGTATAAAGTGAAAGCAAAATAAAGAATGTCACCTCTGTAAGTGCTCCGCTTTTTGCATTGTCCCGCATAATCTTTGCCTCCTTATTACGGTTACTGTAATAAAAATATCACTAACCGTAATAGAAGTCAATAACGATTCAAAATATAGCAAAATGACAAGCTTTATGATATAGCAACTTGTTACTTCCAGTATAAAAAAGAATTGTTGCAGAATTGTCCTAAAATCCATTGTTCTCTAAAAATTTTTCAAAAAAGGCAGCCTGCCAAAAACAGACTGCCTCAGAATTATCTTATGGGCAGGAACACAGAAAAAGTTGATCCTTCCCCAACTTTAGACTCGACGGTAATATAGCCTCCCTGCATGGTAATGATCTCACGGGCAAGGTATAAGCCGATTCCGACCCCATCTATATCATGTACGGCTTCATCCCGATAAAATCGTCGGAAGATCGCGCCTTGAGAATGCTCAGGGATTCCTCTTCCTGTATCCAGCAGATCAATTTTTAAATACATCTCCCACTTCTGCACTCACTTGTATGCAGCCGCCTGCAGAAGTGTACTTTACGGCATTATCCAAAATATTAAACACTGCCTCTGACGTCCAGCGTTTGTCATGAGATACGGTTAGATCAGATGGACAATCCACGGAAAAACTGATCTTCTTTTGCTCCATCGCAGCCAGAACTCCATTGATCGCGCTTACTAATGTATCTTCAATAGGAGCTTCCTGTTTTGTAAGAGCAATCACGCCTGTTTCCAAACTTGAAGTTTTCACCATCCCCTGAATCAGAAACTCCAGCTTATCAAGCTGACTGCCTGCGGCCAGCAAAAACTCTTTCTGCTTTTCCTCTGTCAAAGACCGTGTCAGCATGGTATCATTGAGCATCTTCAAATTAGAGATTGGCGTTTTTGTCTGATGGGAAATATCCGACACTAAAGATTGCAGGTCTTCTTTTTCCAATTCTACTTTTTGTCTTGTTTTCTGCATGACATGATACAGCCGTTCCAGACGATGGCTGATCCGGGACAATAGGGTTTCTGCTTCATAGTCTATTTGAGGCTGCTCTGTGCCGTCCATCATATCATCTAACGTCCGGCATAATCCATCTGTAAACAGTGACAACTTCTTTTGAAAATAGTGAAGAAAAACAATCCCCCAGATATAAAACGCAGCCGTAAAAATACAGCCGCAGATCACAATATGTACATCCCTTGTCAATAGGTAAAAAATCAGTATCAGGATAGCCAAAGTAAGCGCAGTCCCTGCTGCTATCCTTTTCAAAAATAATCTGACAGATAAATTTTGCAGATCCGTTATGACTCACCACCGATCCACTGATAACCTATGCCGTAAGCTGTCTTGATATATTTGTGGTCATCTGTTTCAATTTTTTTGCGGATACGGCTGATAATCGTAGTCAGCGTATGCTCATCCACAAAGTCTCCGTTCACATCCCAAAGTTTTTCTAATATCTGCCGTTTTGTCAAAATGATGCGGGGATTTTTTACAAACAGAAATAGAGTTCGGTATTCCTTCGGGGTAAATTCCAGAGGTTTTCCTGCAAGCGCAGCACTCTGTTCGGAAAAGTCAACTTTCAAAAAACCGTCGTCAAACAAATCGTGGCGAGGTGTCCGTAATTCCAGATTGGCAAAAACCGCCGCCACCTTTTTACAAAGAACTGCCACTGAAAAAGGCTTTGTCACATAATCTGCCCCGCCTGCAGATTTCCTCACACAGTTCCAAATAAAACTTATACCTCATTCCTTTTACGGTGTGAATATACTGCAATCTGTCCTGTAAATTTTACGCTCCTTTATATCATGGATTACAGACCATACGGTATCTGCTCCGGTCTTTCGATCATACTGACACATGAAGCCGTACTTTCCGGATAATATTTCTCGTAGACTGGCATACATTCCATTGCAAACTTTTTCCGTTCTTCTGTAATCTGGAACGTATGCTGGCTGTAAATAAAATTCGTACTTCAAAATACACTATCTGCCATTAAATCAATGACTTTTTCAAATCAGCAATCCACGTCTTAATCGCCTGTGCCAATAGTATCTGCTGGCGAAGCACCTCCATGCCTGTTGCCGGAACATCCTCCGCTTTTTCTTTCAATTTCTGATTCTCTTCCAAATAGTTTAAAAGAATATTTATATTCATTTCTATCTCATTCAGGCATTCTTTCTGCTCTTCTTTTGGCATGCTCTCTAAATTTACGATGACTGCATTGAAATCCAAAAACATATGGATCGGCTTTTTAGAAATTTCATGCATCAGTTTTTCAAACTCTATCTCTCCGTTTTCTGTTAAAGAATACACTGCTTTTTCCGGCATATTTCCCTCCTTTTCTATTCGGCTGGAAATCAACCCTTTCTGCTCTAACTGAATCACTTTTTTATAAATAGAAGGTGTGCTGATCTTTACCCATTTTGAGATATTCCGGTATTCCACCAGCTTTTGAATGTCATAAGCACTTAATTCCTCTTTTTTTAACATTCCTAATACGATTAAGTCAATGGTCGCCATTTATTTTTCCTCCGTCCTTCTTGACAACTACTGTAAATTATAGTAGTATAACTTTACATTTCAATTACTATATTTTATAGTAATATATTTTATATTATATGTCAAGTGAAAGGAGTTACACATTATGAACAATCAAAAACAAAAAATGGAATTACTTGGAAATGCACCTGTTGCAAAAGCGCTCTTGGCTATGGGAATTCCAACCATGATTGGAATGCTGATCAATGCTTTGTACAATCTTGTGGACGCCTACTTTGTGGGCGGACTAGGAGAAAGTCAAATGGGTGCAATTTCTATCGTTTATCCTCTTGGACAAGTTGTTGTTGGTTTGGGACTGCTTTTTGGAAACGGAGCAGCATCCTATATTTCACGATTATTAGGACAGGGGAAAGAGGAACAGGCAAATAAAGTTGCAAGCACTTCTCTTTATTGCAGTTTAACCATAGGTATCATTCTCATTCTTTTATGCGTTGTATTCCTGAAGCCGATTTTAATTCTTCTCGGTGCAACCAAAAGCATTCTTCCTTACGCAATGACCTATGCAGGAATTTATATTATTTCTTGTATTTTCAATGTATTTAATGTTACCATGAACAACATTGTCACAAGTGAGGGAGCTGCTAAGACTACAATGCTTGCCCTGCTGACCGGAGCAGTTTTGAACATCGCTTTAGATCCGATTTTTATCTATACCTTTAATTTGGGTGTTGCAGGTGCTGCCATTGCAACTGCGATTTCACAGATGATATCTATGCTCGTTTACCTATATTACCTTTTCAGTAAAAAAAGTATTTTTCGTTTCCGCCTAAAAGACTGTACCTTTTCCAAAGAGATTTTTTTAGAAATATTCAAGATCGGAGTACCTACCCTTGTATTTCAGCTATTAACAAGCCTTTCCATATCTCTGATCAACAACGCTGCCGGTACTTATGGAGATGCAGCTATCGCCGGAATGGGAGTTGTTGTCCGGCTTATTTCTATGGGGAGTCTGACTGTATTCGGCTTTATTAAAGGATTTCAACCCATTGCAGGATACAGTTATGGTGCAAAGAAATATGAACGACTGCGTCAGGCAATCAAAACTTCAATACTTTGGTCAACAATTTTTTGTGTCGTTGTCGGCTTTGCATTTTTCCTCTTTCCAACACAAATCGTTTCACAGTTTACAACCGGAAATGCAGAAATGATCCTTATCGGATCCAGTTCCTTACGCATCAACGGTATTACTTTTATGCTTTTTGGATATTATACCGTATATTCCTCTCTTTTTCTTGCATTAGGGAAAGGAAAAGAAGGTTTCTTACTCGGAGCTTGCCGACAGGGAATCTGCTTTATCCCTGCTATTCTAATTCTTCCTTCCATCTGGGGATTAAATGGAATCTTATACGCACAGCCAATTGCTGATGTCCTTTCTTTTCTCATCAGTCTGTTTATGGCGCTTGCTCTCCATAAACAATTAAATCTTTCCTAAGCTCAAATAAGCTAATTTAACCTGTTGTGCTAATTCAATTTGAATTTATTGAAACCTCGTAAAAGCCCAAAGTTCCCCCTGAGATAGAAGGACTTGATTTTTGAATCTCAGAAGATAAGCTGTTTGATTC
>SAMEA3387495__coassemble_1201_pt1 | contig 42184 bp, 42 predicted proteins | sample SAMEA3387495__metabat2_high_PE_036 | metagenome-assembled genome bin SAMEA3387495 (sample SAMEA3387495) | Felis catus | biome: Faeces | place: United Kingdom | collected 2012
GCGCATCTCCTTTAAATGTTTTATCAGCTTTGTAGGATTCCAGAAGTTTTTTGTAGCGCGCTTCATGAGCGGCTTCTACTCTGGCAACACCTTCAAATTTTTCGGCAAGTTCTTCAAAACCTTCTTCCCGGGCTTCTCTTGCCATACGGGCATACATATCTGTCCACTCGAAGTTTTCGCCTGCAGCAGCATCTTCCAGATTGGATTCAATGTCATGGATGCCGTGAAATTCCTTGAACCACATTTTGGCATGTTCTTTTTCCTGATCTGCTGTTTCCAGATAGAGAGCTGCCAGCTGCTCATAGCCGGCCTTTTTGGCAGCGGAAGCAAAATAAGTATATTTATTTCTTGCCTGGGATTCTCCGGCAAACGCTTCCATCAGATTTTTTTCGGTTTTGGTTCCGGTATATTTTGACATAGATGTTCCTCCTTATTTTTAATCATGATGATAAAAGAAAACCCCGGAGAACTTCTCCGGGGAATTTTATTTTTAGCCAAAGTATCTCTCAAGAAGACCCTGGAATGCTTTTCCGTGTCTTGCCTCGTCACGAGCCATCTCATGAACTGTGTCATGGATTGCATCAAGGTTAGCAGCTTTTGCACGTTTTGCAAGGTCGAATTTACCTGCTGTAGCGCCGTTTTCAGCTGCAACACGCATTTCGAGGTTTTTCTTTGTGCTGTTAGTTACAACTTCGCCAAGAAGCTCTGCAAATTTGGAAGCATGCTCAGCTTCTTCGTAAGCTGCTTTTTCCCAGTAGAGACCGATTTCCGGATATCCCTCTCTGTGAGCAACTCTTGCCATTGCAAGATACATACCAACTTCAGAGCACTCGCCCTCAAAGTTTGCACGAAGGTCAGCAAGGATGTCTTCGCTAACGCCCTGAGCTACGCCTACAACGTGCTCTGCAGCCCATGTCATTCCCTCTTCCTGTTTTGTGAATTTCTCAGCTGGAGCTTTACAGATTGGACATACCTCCGGTGCATTTTCTCCTTCGTAAACATAACCGCATACACTACATACCCATTTAGCCATAATTTAAATCTCCTTTTCTTTAATGAATTATTTTTTTAATAATAGTAATCGTTACTGTTTTGCTATGTCTATAATTTACCACACTGTTTTGTAAATGTCAAGTGAAATTCTTAATTTTTTTCTCTTTTCATGCAATCTTCACACACTCCGAAGAATCTGGCGCTACAGTCAGTAATCTTGCCGTTAAAATGTTCTCCGGCTCTTTTCAGGATATCCTGCATGTTTTCCGTTTCAAGATCTATTACACAGCCACAGTCTGTACACATAAAGTGACAATGAGGCTCTATCCTTCCATCAAAACGGTCAGCACCACCGAAACTGGCAAGTTTTTTGATCTCGCCAAGATCAGAAAGCAGAGAAAGATTGCGGTACACAGTTCCCAGACTGATATTCGGGTAGATCAGTTTCATATTCTCATATACCATATCAGCGGTGGGGTGATCTGTGCGTGTCATCAGAAATTCCTTGATGGATTCGCGCTGCCTGCTGTACTTTAATGCAGCCATAAGCACCCTCCTTTCTCTTTGATAACAATAATGGTTACTGATATTATATAAAACTGTAGTGATTTTGTCAAGTAAAATATGATGAAAAGAATAGTATCAGTATTCCCCATAAAAGAGAGTTCATACACAGGATACTTTGCTTCTGGAATTCCTTATGATATACTGTAAAAATAAGAATTTCTTAAGAAATTACCCCATTTATCTTAAAGCTGACCTGATATTCTTTAGATAACGGAACACAGAAAAGATTTTGTGATCCGATGCAGCATTTATTTTTTTAGGAGGTACAAGGACGTGGCAGAAATACTGGTTTGTGATGATGACAGAGCAATTGTGGATGCAATAGAGATCTATCTTTCACAGGAGGGGCATCATATTCTGAAAGCTTATGACGGAGAGGAGGCTCTTCAGAAGTTGCGGGACAATCCGGTGGATCTGCTGGTGATCGATGTGATGATGCCGAAGCTGGACGGGATACGGGCAACTCTCAGGATTCGGGAGGAAAATCCCCTTCCTATTATTATTCTTTCGGCAAAATCTGAAGATGCAGATAAGATTCTGGGACTGAACGTTGGAGCGGATGATTATGTGACAAAGCCTTTTAATCCGCTGGAACTGGTAGCCAGAGTCAGATCTCAGCTTCGCAGATATACTCAGCTTGGCGCGGTCTCTCAGAAAAAAGCCAATATTTATGAGACAGGAGGGCTGACAATTGACGACGATCGCAAGGAGGTACAGGTAGACGGAGAGCCTGTGAAGCTGACTCCTATTGAGTACAGGATTCTTCTGTTCCTTGTAAAAAACAAAGGAAGAGTTTTTTCAATTAATCAGATTTATGAAAACATCTGGAATGAAGAAGCTATTGCGGCAGATAATACGGTAGCAGTGCATATCCGGCATATCCGGGAAAAAATCGAGATCAATCCAAAGGAACCCAGATATCTGAAGGTAGTATGGGGTCTGGGCTATAAGGTGGAAAAGCTTTAAGAAAACAATGAAAAGCAGAAGAAGTATATATCAGGTGTCTGGAAAGGGGTAATTCTTATGAAGAAAAAATGGTATAGAAACGGCATGGTGAAAACTGTGGCCGCAGTAGTGGGAGTCGCGTCCCTTACGGTTGCAGCAGCAGGTGGAGCGTCTGCGGCAGGGATCATGAGCATGGGTGTAAACCCTCTGGATAAAGGAAGCTATCTGAAATCCCGAAGTTTTGAACGAAGTATGTATGATTATACTTATGAAGTGCTTCATGCTTTGTCATATACACAGCTTCTGCATCCGGAACAGGGTGGGGAAAACATCGATCTGGGAGAAATTCTGCAGAAGAGGAATCCTGCTGAGGAGAAACTTACCGGATTGAGTTATAAGCTCAGTGATCTGAAAAAATGGGCAGAGATCGATGACTGGAATACTATGACAGATGACATTCTGATCTGTGTAAAGCCGGACGGAAGCCCGGAATACATGTATTATGATGAGTTTGAAAAAAAGATCCTGGATGGGGAATTGGAATTTCTGGCGCCTTCCAGTGATGCTGTCTCGTATGAGGAATATGAGGAAAACGCAGAGCATGCAGAGGACTATATGCCATTGGAACCGGAAGCTTCCGGTACAGAAGGTGTAGATGAACTTGCAAAGCAGGGGATTCTGGCATGCCTGAAAAATCATGATTATGTAGATTATGAGTATTATGGAGAAGAGCAGTATTATCTTGACAGTAATGTGGGGATTTTAAACTCCGGTGCACTGGGAGTTGGAGACAAAGACGGCGAGATGGTTTACATAAATGTGATCAATGGGGAATCTGATTACCAGATCGCGGAAGCATTTGCACCGGCAGGCGCAGACAGTATCCTGGATATTCTCAATGAGGAACCCCAGTGGGAAGGAAAACTGGATCAGGCGTTTATGGCATTGACAGATGCGATCGATCATGTAAGAACTGCCAAAGCTTCAGAAAAAATGCTGGAACAGCACTATACGGAAGGAAATACCAATCTCAGTTATCTTCTTGTTACGGATCCGGGAAAGTCAGGCGAAAAAATAATGTCCAATGCAGAAGCCGGAGATTACGAAAAAACAATCAAGGAAGTGGAGGACGGGAAAGATCCTTATGTAATCCTTGGAACAGCTCCGGAAGACGGAAGATCCAATCTGGCTTTTGCAGGAGACAAAACTGCTTCTGGTCTCCAGCAGCTTGCAGAAGATCTTACCGGCTCCATGGGACTGTCTCTCTGGCAGCATATGGTGGAAAATGTAGGACTTAATGATCAGAATAAAGAATTTGTTTTTGCTGTCTGGGTGGATAAAGATTTTCCGGTACAGGATCTTATGGCTGAAGACGCGGAAAATTATGAAAAATATTCCAAATGGCTGATGCCGTCCATGATGTTTTTTGCAGTAGGAGCCGTTCTTTTCCTGATCTGCCTGATTATTCTTACAGCAGGAGCAGGACGGAATAATGAGGAAGAAACCGTACAGCTGAACTTCTTTGACCGTTGGTATACAGAAATCGGAGCATGTACAGCGGCATTACTGTGGGGTGTTCCTTTTGCACTGATCCTGGGATTAGGCGTCAATGTGGCAGATTCCGTAGACAAGCTGAAATACATTGTACTTTTTGTGGCTGCCCTCGGGGCGTGGACAGCAGTCTGGTTTTTCATTGGATGGCTGAGCCTGGTGCGCCGGATCAAGGGCAAGACCCTCTGGAAAAATTCTCTTCTGAGAAAAATATGGAAATTAACTGTGAGAGTATGCCGGAAATTCTGGAGAATGTGCCGGAATTCCATAAATTTTTTTGCTGAGAATACAGTCAGCCGGGTGAAAGCGGCTCTGATCTTTACAGCGTTCTGTTTTCTTCAGTTCCTGTTTTGTGCCTTTATTTTCTCAGGACTGGCGGGAGTGCTCTTTCTCCTGGCGGCGCTGGATCTTCTGGGCCTGATCTGTTTTCTTAAAAAAGCCAGAGGACGGGAGCTGATCCTGGATGGTTTGAAACGTATCACTGACGGAGAGCTTCAGTACAAGATCCCTCTGGATAAGCTGACCGGAGAGCAGAGAAAGATGGCAGACTACATCAATCGGATCGGAGAAGGTCTGGATGCGGCTGTGGAAAAAAGTCTGAAAGACGAAAGGATGAAAACAGAACTGATTACAAATGTGTCCCACGACATTAAGACACCGCTGACATCTATTATTAATTATGTAGATCTTCTGAAAAGAGAAAATCCTCAGGATCCCAAGATCCAGGGCTACCTGTCTATTCTGGAAGAGAAATCCCAAAGGCTGAAAACTCTTACAGAAGACGTTGTGGAGGCATCCAAGGCAAGTACGGGAAATATTTCTCTGGAAATGGCGGATTTGAATTTTGTGGAACTTATCCATCAGGTGATCGGTGAATTTGAGGAACGTTTCCAGGAAAAAAATCTTTCCATAATGGTTCATTTCGATCAGGAGGAAGCAATTATCTGCGCAGATGGAAGACGACTGTGGAGAGTCCTGGAAAATGTGTTTGGAAACGTTGCCAAATATGCCATGGAAAATACAAGAGTGTATGCGGAACTTCGCGTGAATCGGAAGAAAGTAATCTTTTCTCTGAAAAATATTTCAGCGCAGCCGCTGAACATATCTGCAGATGAACTGACAGAACGTTTTATCCGTGGAGATGTTTCCAGAAATACAGAAGGAAGCGGCCTTGGTCTTTCCATTGCAAAAAGCCTTACGGAGCTTCAGGGAGGAGAGTTTAAGCTTTATCTGGACGGAGATCTTTTTAAGGTAACAATCGTATTTGCGGTAAAGGAAAAAGCGGTTCCGCGGAAAAACGAAGAAGTATAAATGAATAGAAAATAACGAAATAAACAAGCCCCCGGCGCTGTGGATATGATCACAGTTCCGGGGGCTTTGAAAGGGAAAATCAGAATACTTTTACAAGGTTATATGCATCATCTACAATAAGCACATCTGCAAATTTACCCGGTGTAAGGGAGCCTACCTGATCGTAGACTTTGATGCTTTTTGCCGGGTTTCTGGTAGCTGCAAAAATAGCTGTGGATTCAGGAATACCGAATTCCATGGCTTTTTTCATACAGTCAAACAGGTTAGTGGCAGAACCGGCAATGGTGCCGTTGGAAAGAGTGGCCAGACGGTCCTTCATGGTTACTTTCTGTCCGCCCAGTTCATAGGTGCCGTTTTCCATTCCGGTTGCCATCATGGAATCACTGATAAGGACAACTCGTTCGTCTCCGAACATCTTAAAGGTGGTGCGGACCACACTTCCGTGGATGTGGAAGCCGTCACAGATCAGCTCTACCATGCAGTCCTCGCTGTCACAGGCTGCTCCGATCACTCCCGGATCTCTGTGAGCAAAAGGAGGCATGGCGTTGTAAAGGTGAGTGACATGATTTACACCAAGTTCCATAGCCTTTTTTGCACAATCGTAATCTGCTGTGGTGTGTCCGATGGAGATCACTACTTCATCTTTGGCAGCTTCGATAAACTCAAAGGCACGGTCTACGTTAGGGGCAAGTGTTACCAGTTTGATCTGATTTCCGGAAGCTTCGTTGCACTGACGGAAGAAAGAAACATCCGGCACGCTGATGTATTCGGCAGCCTGTGCTCCTTTTTTTTCAATATCGATCAGCGGACCTTCCATATTTACACCGATAATACGGGCGCGGGAAGGATCCGGTTCTACCTGAGCTGCGGTGGCAAAGATATCCATCAGCTTATCTTTGGCAAGCGTCATGGATGTAGGGCAGTAGGAAGTGATTCCATGTTCTTTTTCATATTTCAGGATCACCTTCAGACCTTCTGCATCTGCATCGCAGAAGTCGTGTCCAAATGCGCCATGGCTGTGTACGTCTACCAGTCCCGGGAGCACCTTTAAGCCGTCAGCATCGTATTCTGTTTTGTCGGATACTTCTGTTTCGGCAGAAACAAATCTGCCGTTTTCGATGTACAGATCTTTTTTTACAAAGTTTCCGTCTTCCTGAAATACCAGTCCGTTTTTAATGATCATAAGTAAAATCTCCTTGTTTCGTAAGATACGTTTTATAGATATTTCTATTATAGAACTTTCACGGGATTTATTCAATCTGAAGATTGGAAAGAGAAAGAACTTTCAAAAGGTGCGCATATTTAAAAAAAATAAACAAAAAATAAAGAATGAAATTGTGCGAGATGCCGAATGATGTGAAAGAAGTTTCTTAAAATAAAAAACTATTGAAAAAACTTTCATAAGTGACTATACTAAGTCAGGAAATTGAGAGAGCGGAAAGGAGAGTACGATGGAAAAACGTTTAGAACAGCTTAAGGGACATTTGATAGTATCCTGTCAGGCATTGCCTCATGAACCGCTCCATTCTTCTTTTATTATGGGAAGAATGGCTAAGGCAGCAGCAGAGGGCGGCGCGCTGGGCATTCGCGCAAACACCAAGGAGGATATCGAGGAGATCAAAAAAAATGTGGATCTTCCGATTATCGGTATTGTAAAAAGGGATTATCCGGACAGCAAGGTATATATCACCCCGACTATGAAAGAAGTAGACGAGCTTATGGAGGTTAAGCCGGAGATCATTGCCGTTGATGCAACGATCTGCTTACGTCCGGGAAATATGACACTGGATGAGTTTTATCACCAGATCCGTGAAAAATATCCGGAACAGTTACTGATGGCAGACTGTTCCACTGTGGAGGAGGCTCTTCACGCAGATGAGCTTGGCTTCGATTTTATAGGAACTACTCTTGTAGGTTATACAGAGCACAGCAAAGGCGATAAGATCGAAGAGAATGACTTTGAGATTATCCGTACGATTTTAAGCAAAGTAAAACATCATGTGATCGCAGAAGGTAACATCAATACGCCGGAAAAAGCCAGAAGAGTAGTTGAACTTGGCTGTTACAGCGTAGTGGTAGGGTCTATCATCACAAGACCTCAGCTGATCACAAAATCATTTACAGAAGAAATGAAAAAAGCAGAGTAAAATATAAGGGCAAGGTCCAGGAGGAATGTTATCATGAGTAGATTAGATAAATATAAAGGAATCATCCCGGCGTTTTATGCATGCTATGATGCAGAAGGCAATGTAAGTCCGGAAGGTGTACGTGCTCTCACACAGTATTACATTGACAAAGGAGTAAAAGGTGTTTATGTAAATGGTTCTTCAGGAGAATGTATTTATCAGGGCGTAGAAGAACGTAAGATCATCATTGAAAATGTAATGGCTGTTGCAAAAGGAAAATTAACTGTAATCAACCATGTTGCCTGCAACAATACAAAGGACAGTGTGGAACTTGCCAGACACTCCGAGAGTGTTGGTGTAGATGCAATTGCTTCCATTCCTCCTATTTATTTCAGACTTCCGGAATACTCTATTGCAGTTTACTGGAACGAGATCAGTGAAGCAGCTCCGAATACAGACTTTATTATCTACAACATTCCTCAGTTAGCCGGAACTGCTCTTACTATGAGCCTTTTTGCAGAAATGATGAAAAATCCGAGAGTAGTAGGTGTGAAAAATTCTTCCATGCCCACACAGGATATTCAGATGTTTAAGGCAGCAGGCAGAGCTGCAAAAGGTGATTTATGCAGGGATTTACAGTGATAGATCTGATTATCCTGATCGTATATCTGGCTGCAGTCTTATTTGCAGGACTTCATTTCGCAAAAAAAGAAATGAAAGGAAAAGAATACTTCAAAGGTGATGGAACTGTGCCGTGGTGGGTAACGTCTGTCTCCATTTTTGCAACACTTTTCAATCTACAGTAAACTAGATATTGATACTGCTTATCATTATCTGGAACTGCGTTTTAACAGCAAAGGACTTCGTGTTCTGGGTGCGGTTATGTTCATTGTATACCAGACCGGCCGTATGTCCATTATTATGTACCTGCCATGTATGGTACTTTCCCGTCTTATGGGAATCAATGTAAATATCCTGATCATCATCATGGGTATCATTGCAATTATCTACTCCTATACAGGAGGACTGAAATCCGTATTCTGGACAGACTTTATCCAGGGATCTGTGCTTCTGGTTGGTGTTACCTTTGGTCTTATTTTCCTGATTGCTCATATTGACGGAGGAATCGGAGCGATTTTCCAGGAGTTTACCACAGGACATAAGTTTCTGGCAGCGGATCAGCCTATGTTCAATCCGAACATTCTGAAAGACAGCGTATTCCTTCTGATCGTAGGAGCCGGCTTTAACACTATGGGTTCCTATGTATCCAGCCAGGACATTGTACAGCGTTTTACTACTACAACAGACACAAAGAAGCTGAACAAGATGATGTTTGCCAACGGTGGACTTTCCATTTTTATTGCGACAGTCTTCTATCTGATTGGAACAGGATTATATGTATTTTATAATGTACAGGGCAATCCTCTTCCTCCGGCAGCCCAGCAGGATCAGATTTTTGCATCCTGGATCGCATTTGAGCTTCCTGTAGGTATCACAGGTCTGCTTCTGGCAGCAATTTATGCAGCAGCGCAGTCTACACTTTCCACAGGTCTTAACTCCGTGGCATCCAGCTGGACGTTGGATATCCAGGAACGTCTGTCCAAAAAGAAACTGAGCTTTGAGACACAGACAAAGATCGGTCAGTATGTATTTCTGATCGTCGGTATCTTTTCAATCGTGGTTGCAATGGTTCTGGCAAACGGTGGCGTAAAATCTGCTTATGAGTGGTTTAACGGATTCATGGGACTGGTACTTGGTATTCTGATCGGAACCTTTATCCTTGGCGCGTTTACAAAGGTTGCCAATACTTTTGGTGCAGTTCTGGCATTTATCGCAGCTTCTGCAGTGATGATTTACATCAAATACTTCCTGCCGGCAGAAGCAGTATCCATCTGGTCTTACTCTATCATCTCTATTGCAGTATCTCTGGTAGTAGGTATTCCTGCAAGTATCATCTGGAGAAAAGTAAAAGGCGACCGTTCACAGCCGGCTGCAAATACAACTATTTATAAAAATTAATCAGCATCACAGAATCAGCCTGGACTTTTATCATAATAAGCCCGGGCTGCAAAGCAGGCCGGCTCGCCATGTATTCGTACCAGCAGTATCCGGGACGTACTGGCTATCAAAGAGGAGACGGATCTTCCGGTAATCGGAATCATCAAGATTGTTTGTGAGGGTTATGATTCCTACATTACACCTACTATGAAAGAGATAGATGAGCTTTATGCAGCAGATGCAGATATCATTGCACTGGACTGCACCATGAGAAGAAGAGGAGATGGATCCACAATCAATGAATTTATCGCCCGAATTAAAGAAAAATATCCGGATGTTGTACTTATGGCGGATATTTCTACTTATGAAGAGGGGATAAATGCGTGGAAATGCGGTGTGGATTTTGTGGGAACTACATTAAGCGGATATACGGATTATTCTCCGAAGGTGGACGGGCCGGATGTTGAGCTGGTGAAAAAGCTTTCTGAAGCAATTGATATTCCTGTGATTGCAGAAGGTAAGGTGCACTATCCGGATGAAGCAGTGCAGATGCTGGAGGCAGGCGCTTATGCCGTCGTAGTAGGAGGTGCAATTACACGGCCGCTGGAGATTGCCACCCGATTTATTAACAGAGTGAAGGAATATCACAATGCAGACAGATAAAATATTTCTGGGTATTGATATTGGCGGAACAGCGGCAAAGATCGGTCTTGTGAACAGCGATGGAGATATTCTGGAAATGGATTCTTTTTCGGTTTGCTTTGACGGATACCAGACACATATTATTGAAACTGTAGTAAAAAATACAGATGCCTTTCTGAAGCGCATTAGTATTTCAGTGGAAACTCTTTCCGGGATTGGAGTTTCTGCTACCGGACAGATCAATGTGTTGGAGGGAACTGTGGCCGGCTCTGCCGGTCATATTGACAACTGGCTTGGAACTCCTGTGAGAACAATTCTGGAGGAGCACTATCATCTTCCGGTGGCCGTGGCAAATGACGCCAACTGTGCAGTTATGGGAGAGCAGTGGAAAGGTGCGGCAAAAGACAGTCACAATGTGATCATGATTACAGTAGGAACTGGAGTAGGAGGCGGGATCATCGTACAGGATCAGCTTCTTTCCGGATCAGTAGGAATTGCCGGAGAACTGGGGCATTTTAGCATAAAAAAAGACGGAATTCCCTGCAGCTGCGGAAATACAGGCTGCTATGAAAGTTATGCGTCTACAACGGCTCTGGTAAGACGGGTGAAGGAACTTTCTGACACCTCATCCGATACAGATATTGACGGCAGATATATTTTTCGTCAGGCAGCAGAAGGAAATCAGAAAATCTTGAAAATTCTGGAGGAATGGATTCAGGATATTGCCGTAGGTCTGATTGGTCTGATCCACATTTTTAATCCGGAAATTGTGATTATCGGAGGCGGCGTCAGCCAGCAGGAAGAACTGTTTATCTGCCCTCTGAAAGAAAAAATTCTGGAGAAAATCATGCCCTGTTTCCGGGAAAACCTCCATATCTGTGCTGCGGAGCTTGGAAACAATGCTGGGCTTTTGGGCGCAGTGGCATTTTTGCTTCAATCTGAAAACCTGAGATAAAAATCTTAACAGGTGGCATTACAGGCTGCGAGATTGAGATTAATGAAAAAGAAGAGGCTTCTCCTGTGTTTGCAGCAGCCTCTTCTTTTAATGAATAGCTGTCTTTTGCGGACTGGACATTTGAGCATTTTGATTCCATGATAAAAGGTGAGGTAACCTGTCCTTATAATTATCAGATGCCGAAATTCTGGACGGATGAAGTAATTAAAGGGGAATGAACAGAACTGTTCAAAAGAATAGTACAAAAATGACTGGGTATGCGTGAAAACAGGAGTATGCCAGGGAAGACTGGATGTGGGAAAGAAGTCTATATTTGATTATGGTTGATATTCTTTGATGGATAGTTAAGCTATTTGGATAGTAAAAAATGATAAAATAATAATTTTGTCATAAAAATATTTTAAAATCGTAAGATTTATATGCGAAAATAATATAATAAAACAAATTGTGGGAGGAAATGTATGAAAAGAATAAAAAAGATCAGTTGTATGATTATGTTTTTGCTGGTGATTTTAGGGACAGCAGTAGGATTTTCGGGAAAAACTGTTCAGGCAGCGGCTGGAGTAAGTGGGAATCTTCGTAACAATAGAGTGTATAAGTATGATTTAGACGGAAATCGAAAAACAGATCGTATTGTACTGAAAACTCGAAGAAGTGGGTATAATATCAGCGGTGTATTTTATGTAAATGGAAAAAAGGTATACTCTTTACCAAAAACAGATTGTGACTATGCAGGATATCGTATTATTACGTTGGCAAATGGAAAAAGATTTATATATGCATGGACGGAAGGACCAAATCCAGGAATTTCTTCTCATAGAATCCTGCAATATCAGAAAGGCAAGATGAAGACAGTATGCATTTTGACTGATCTTATGAAAAACTATCAGGGAGCGTCGTATGTTTCCTGGTATCCAAACCGTGGAATTACTGTATCAGGTAATTCAATTAAAGTCCGATTTGTTTCAATGAACTGGACTACAGGCGGAATGGAATACGTAATACCGTATAAATATAAAAATGGTACTTTAGTACGAAGTGGATACAGCGGTTATTTTTCTCAAAGCAGAACATTTAAGGCTTCTAAGCAATTTTCAACATATAAAAAACCAGGAAGTCGTTCCAGAGCGTTTGTAGTAAAGAAAAGAGAAAACGTGATTATTGATAAGTATTACATAAAAAAAGGAAAATTATATCTGCAGGTCAGACGTTCAAATGGACAGACAGGATGGCTGAATGCTTATACAGACAAACAAAGAGGCAGAGGAAGAAGTCCTATATTTTATAATGGATATTATGCAAATTAAATCTTTTTAACAATACTAATATAAAAATCCCCATGATGCCTGAGTAATTATAGCGTATCATGGGGATTTTTGGCGGAACTTAGAAGGACATTTTTATTGTTTTGCCTGTTTCATTGTGCTATGCTGAAAACAGCTCTTACCAGAGAGAGCCGCTTACTTAAGATAAACTTCCATGAAATAAAATCCCAATTTAAAGAATGGAAGCAGCTGAAAATCTTAACAGGTGGTGATAAATTTGGGTAAAAAAGATACGATTACAAAAGATTATATGAACGATCCGCGGATTTTTGCAGATGCATTTAATTATTTTATCTATCATGGAAAGCAGGTGATCGCTCCAGAGGACCTCTATCCGCTGGATACTGTGGAGATTGTTTTGCCCTATGGAGAGGATGGCAAGATACACCCGGTTCAGAGATTCCGTGATAACTTTAAGTATCTGGCGGCCATGCAGAATAAGGAGGCCGCTTATCTCCTTCTGGGAGTGGAGGATCAGTCTGAGATCCATTATGCCATGCCAGTTAAAAATATGCTCTATGATTCCATGGAGTATACATCTCAGGTGGATAAAATTGCCCGGGCACACAGACGGCATATGAATGCAGGAAAAAATTATGGAAAGAATTTTTTACAGAAGATCAGTTCCGGAGAATTTCTTTCAGGTTTTTATAAAGAAGACAGGCTGATTCCCGTTATTACCCTGGTACTGTATTTTGGACCGGATAAATGGGATGGTCCCCTGGGGATCCATGATATGCTGGATATCAGAGAATCTGCACTGCTTCCTTACATTCCGGATTACAGAATCAACCTTATTTCTCCGCACAGTATTGCCGATACAGAAATGGAGAACTTCCACTCCAGTCTCAGGGAGGTACTGCTGTTTATCAAATATTCAAAAGATAAGGAACGGCTTCAGAAGCTTGTTTCTACAGATCCACGATTTCTGTCTGTAGAGCAGAAGGCCAGTCAGGTGATAAAGATTATGACAGGCAGTGAGTTTAAGATCAATGAAAAAGAGGAGGAGGTCAATATGTGCAAAGCATTGGAAGATCTGAAAGAGGAAGGTCGTGAGGAAGGTCGCAAAGAAGGACGCAAAGAAGGTCGTGAGGATGGAATAAAATCCGCAGAAAGAAAATTTGTCCGGAAGCTTTTGGCTAAAAAACAATTTACCTATGAAGAAATCTCTGACATGACGGAGGTTTCCATAGACGAGATCATAAGGATAGAAGGTGCAGATAGGAATCTATGATCTGTCTTATTATAAAAATCTAATTTGCTAAATCCCTTTAAATATGCTAGTATTTAAGGAGCGATTTCCATTTGTCCGGCGCCTGTATATCCGGCTGCCGAGACAGTTTATTATTTACAAAATACCCCCAGGAGGATTTTTATAATGGAAAAACAGAAATATTATATTACAACGGCCATTGCCTACACTTCCGGCAAGCCGCATATCGGAAATACCTATGAGGCTGTTCTGGCAGATGCTATTGCCCGCTATAAAAGACTGGAAGGCTATGATGTGTTTTTTCAGACCGGAACAGATGAGCATGGACAGAAGATCGAATTAAAGGCAGAGGAAGCAGGGATCACACCAAAGGAATTTGTGGATAATGTTTCCGGTGAGATCAAAAATATCTGGGATCTGATGAACACTTCCTATGATAAATTTATCCGTACTACAGACGAAGATCATGAGAAACAGGTACAGAAGATCTTTAAGAAAATGTATGCAAAAGGAGATATTTACAAGGGACATTATGAGGGAATGTACTGTACTCCATGTGAATCTTTCTTTACAGAAAGCCAGCTGGTAGACGGAAAATGTCCGGACTGCGGACGTCCATGTGTTCCAGCAAAGGAAGAAGCATATTTCTTTAAAATGAGCAAATATGCCGATCGTCTGATCGAGCATATTAAGACACATCCGGAATTTATTCAGCCGGAATCCCGTAAAAATGAGATGATGAACAACTTCCTTCTTCCGGGTCTGCAGGATCTTTGTGTATCCAGAACATCTTTTAAATGGGGAATCCCGGTAGACTTTGATCCGAAGCATGTGGTTTATGTATGGCTTGACGCTCTTACAAACTATATTACAGGAATCGGTTATGACTGCGATGGTGACAGCACAGAGCAGTTTAATAAGCTGTGGCCGGCAGACCTTCATCTGATCGGAAAGGACATCATCCGTTTCCATACGATTTACTGGCCAATTTTCCTGATGTCACTGGATCTGCCTCTTCCAAAGCAGGTATTTGGTCATCCGTGGCTGCTTCAGGGCGATGGAAAAATGAGTAAGTCCAAGGGAAATGTTCTCTATGCAGACGAGCTGGTAGATTTCTTCGGTGTGGATGCAGTGCGTTATTTCGTGCTTCATGAGATGCCTTTTGAAAACGACGGTGTGATCACATGGGAGCTGATGGTAGAGCGTCTGAACTCAGAACTTGCCAACACACTTGGAAACCTTGTAAACCGTACAATCTCCATGTCCAATAAATATTTTGGCGGCGTTGTGGAGAACAAGGGCGTCACAGAGCCGGTTGATGAAGATATGAAATCCTTTGTGCTTGGTATACCGGCCAAAGTATCTGCAAAGATGGATAAGCTTCGCGTGGCAGACGCTATGACAGAGGTATTCAGTCTCTTTAAACGTCTGAACAAATATATTGATGAGACTATGCCATGGGCTCTTGCAAAGGAAGAGGACAAGCAGGATCGTCTTGCAACTGTTCTTTATAATCTGGTTGAGGGAATCACTATTGGTGCCGCTCTTCTGGAAGCTTTTATGCCGGATACCACAGACCGTATCCTTGCACAGTTGAATGCTGAGAAGCGCAATCTGGAATCTCTGAAGACCTTCGGTCTGTATCCGTCCGGAAATAAGGTGGTTGAGAAACCGGAGATCCTGTTTGCACGTCTTGACCTGAAAGAAGTAATGGCGAAGGTAGAAGAACTTCATCCGCCTGTACAGGAAGAAAAAGAAGAGGAACCTGGAATCGACCTTGAGCCGAAAGCAGAGATCACATTTGAGGATTTTGAGAAGCTGCAGTTCCAGGTGGGTGAGATCATTGCCTGCGAAGCAGTGAAAAAATCCAAAAAACTTCTTTGCTCTCAGGTAAAGATCGGAAGTCAGGTCCGCCAGATTGTATCCGGTATCAAGGCTCATTATACTCCGGAGGAAATGGTAGGCAAGAAGGTAATGGTAGTAACAAACCTGAAACCGGCTAAGCTTGCCGGAGTGCTCAGTGAGGGAATGATCCTCTGTGCAGAAGATGCAGAGGGAAATCTTGCCCTGATGACTCCTGAGAAAAATATGCCTGCAGGTGCAGAGATCTGCTGATAAGATTAATACAAATAATTTTTTGTTAAACCAAAATTTTACAGAAATTTCATCCAATCCCGGTTCCGGTTACTTGACGGAACCGGGGATTTTTTTTATACTAAAGGGAAGTATACAGGAGGGGATAAAAATGGGGAAGGAATTCAGCCATTTTGATAAAAACGGGAATGCAGTGATGGTGGATGTTTCCAACAAGACGCCCACCTTCCGCACTGCTGCAGCAACCGGGTATATTGCTGTGGGGCCGGAGATCATGGCGGCTGTCACAGAAGGAAATATAAAAAAAGGCGATGTTCTGGGAGTGGCCAGAGTGGCCGGGATCATGGGGGTAAAGCAAACCTCTTCTCTGATTCCCATGTGCCATCCGCTGCCTATCCAGAAGTGTACGGTAGATTTTCAGCTGGATCAGGAAAACAGCCGGATCCACGTATATTGTACGGTAAAGACAGAGGGAAAAACCGGGGTGGAGATGGAGGCGCTGACCGGAGTTCAGGTAACGCTTTTGACGATTTATGACATGTGCAAGGCGATTGACAAGCACATGGTCATGTCAGAGATACATCTTGTGGAGAAGACAGGAGGAAAAAGCGGAGCGTTCCGTTTTGAAGAAAAATGATAGACCGATGTGGAAGAACAATTGATTATCTGCGGATCTCGGTAACAGACCGCTGCAATCTCCGCTGTATTTACTGTATGCCGGAGGATGGAGTGAAGCTGGTAGACCGCTCTCTGATCCTTCGGGAGGAGGAGATCATACGGATCTGCAGAGTTATGGCAGAGCTTGGGATCACCAAGATCAAGCTGACCGGAGGAGAACCTCTGATCCATGTTCGTATGCCGGAACTGACAGCTCAGATCAAACGGCTGCCGGGAATCCGGAAAGTAACACTTACGACAAACGGTGTTCTTTTAAAGGAACAGATGAAAGATCTGGCAGAGGCAGGGCTGGATGCAGTTAATATCAGTCTGGATACTCTGGACAGAGAATGTTTCAGAAAGATAGCCAGAAGAGATCTTCTGGATCAGTCCCTGGAAGGGATACAGGAAGCCCTGCGGTATCCGCAGGTATCTGTAAAAATCAACTGTGTTCCTTTGGGCATAGAGGGACAGGACATCTGTCAGATAGCAGAGCTTGCACGGAAATATCCTGTTCATGTAAGATTTATCGAGATGATGCCCATTGGCTGCGGAACAGAATTTAAAGGGATGGCAGAGACGGAGCTGGTTGCTCTTCTGGAAAAAAAATTTGGACCGCTCAGTATATATCAGGGAAAACCGCTTGGAAACGGGCCTTCCCGGTATTATGAGGCAGAAGGATTTGTGGGTAAGCTGGGATTTATCAGTGCAGTCAGTCACAAGTTCTGCGGGGAGTGCAACCGTATCCGTCTGACTTCTCAGGGATTTCTGAAAACATGTCTGCAGTACACAGCAGGCAGAGATCTGAGAGAAATCCTGAGAAACGGAGGATCTGATGAGGACTTGAAAAAAGTGATCCGGCAGGCTTTAAATGAGAAGCCGGACGGACATCATTTTATGGAAAAAGCACAGGAGGACGATACAGAAAAACTCTGTATGTCTCAGATAGGAGGCTGAAGATGAAACGTGCAGCGATCATAACATCAAGTGATTCTGGTTACAGAAGAGAGAGGGAGGATCTGAGTGGTCCGGCTATCCGCGAGATCCTGGAAAGAGAAGGTTACCAGGTGGTATCCATGGATATCCTTCCGGATGACAGAACCATGCTTGGTGAAAAAATGACAGAAATCGCAGACAATAATCTTGCGGAACTGATCCTTACGACCGGAGGAACCGGATTTTCTCAGAGAGATGTGATGCCGGAGGCTACAGAGGATATCATAGAGCGCAGAGTACCGGGGATTCCGGAAGCTATGCGTGCCTATAGTATGACTATCACCAGGAGGGCTATGCTGAGCCGGGCGACAGCGGGGATCCGAAAAAAAACATTGATCATCAATCTTCCGGGAAGTCCCAGGGCGGTAAAAGAAAGTCTGGAATACATTATCGGAGCTTTGGGTCATGGAATAGAAATCCTTACAGGGGAAGCTTCTGACTGTGCGAGGAAATAAAGAGCCTTGCCTCTGAATGAATAAAGCAGCAGAATGGAAGCGGATGAGTAAATATAAAGAAGGTAAGAATATGGGAAAAGTAATTGCAGTATGTATCAGTGAAGAAAAGGGAACACAGAAACACAGCGTGCCGGAGGCAGAATTTATTGAAGACTGGGGTATTAAGGGGGATGCCCATGCAGGGAAATGGCACAGACAGGTCAGTCTTCTTTCTCATGATAAAATCGAGGATTTTCGTGCCAGAGGAGCGCAGGTAGCTGACGGAGCTTTTGGTGAAAATATTATCGTAGAGGGTTTTGACTTTGCAAAAATGCCGGTGGGAACCATATTCCGCTGCAATGACGTGGTGCTGGAAATGACACAGATCGGGAAGAAGTGTCATCACGGCTGTGAGATTTTTCAAATCATGGGTGACTGCATCATGCCAAGAGAAGGCGTTTTTACAAAAGTCCTTCACGGCGGAGTGATCCGTCCGGGCGATGAATTTGTGTGCTGTGAAAAAGGACAGGAACAATGAGAACAGATATTTTTGAAACCCATGCGCATTATGATGACAAAGCATTTGATCAGGATCGGGACAGCCTTTTAGCTTCTATGGAGGAGAACGGGATTGGAACAATGGTCAATGTCTGTGCATCTATAGGTGAATTTGGGAGAACGATTTCTCTTACAGAAAAATATCCATTTATTTATGGAGCAGTAGGAGTGCATCCGGATGATGCAGATCAGATGACAGAGGAAACCCTGGAAGAGATACGCAGGATTTCCCATATGGAAAAATTTATCGCCATAGGTGAGATCGGCTTGGACTATTACTGGCATAAGGAAGCTCATGAACATGAGATACAGAAAAAAATGTTTCGGGCTCAGATGGATATTGCCGGAGAGGAAAAGCTTCCTTTTATGATCCACAGCAGAGAGGCGGCAAAGGATACACTGGATATAGTAAAGGAATATATGAAAAAAGGCATGTACGGCGGTGTCATTCACTGTTTTTCCTATGGAAAGGAAATGGCGGCAGAGTATCTGGATATGGGACTTTATCTGGGGATTGGCGGCGTAGTTACCTTTAAAAATGCCAGAAAACTGAAGGAGGTTGTGGAATATGCTCCGTTGGAACAGCTGGTTCTGGAAACAGACAGCCCCTATTTAAGTCCGGAGCCTAACCGTGGAAAAAGGAACAGTTCTCTGAATCTGCCTTATGTGGCGCAGGCAATCGCGGAGCTGAAGGGAATTTCTCCTGAGGAAGTGATCTGTACAACAAGAAAAAATGCGGAACAGCTGTTGTTTCCGGAGAAGATAAAATAAATGAAAAGCCCTTAACAGTAAGCTGCAGCAGGAATCGGCAGCCATTCTGTAAAGGGCTTTTTTACTTATCGTATTTATTCCATACAGAATCAGTAATATTCTTCTGATTCATCATATTCATCGGAACTGTCCTCTTCTCCGGATTCATCATAATTTCCGGATTCCCCGCTGTTTTCGGAATCTTCATAGCCTTCCGAACTGTCAGAAGAACCAGAGGAAGAATTGCTGGATTTTTCCTCCAGATATTGTGCCGCACTGACAGACCAGGTGTCTTCTACATAATTTCCCCTGGAATCTGTCATATTCATTTCATAATCAAAAGAAACATCCAAAAGGTTTGTCCTGGTGGAAGGCTCCACATTCATGGACATGATCTCATTGAATTTTTTCTTCAGATTTTCAAGAGAAAATTCATCACCAATGATATTTCGTACTCCGTGCTGGGAGGCAAGCTCTTCCGTATAATCTTCCAGCATATAGGGACCGAAGATTCCTTCATCTTTATTATAATGCATGACCGTAGGCTTTATTACAGGATCCAGAATCTGGATTTCGGTTTTTCCTTTAAGAACAGATTTTTGGATAGTAAAGCTGGCCATGCCGCCCAGAAGATTGGAAAGTCCCTCCTGAGTGGAAACAAAATTGCCAAGAGAGTAAAAGATCAGCATTTCATTTCCTTCATCGTCAGACATGCGGCCGTAGGGCTGAAGCACATGGGGATGACCTCCGATGACCACATCGACCCCTTGCTGCATCAGGAAAGCCGCCCATTCTTTTTCATATTCCGTAGGCATAGATTCTTCTTCCTTGCCCCATTGGGCAACAAAGATCAGGCAGTCGCTGTCTTCCTTGGCTTTCTGGATCATGGATGCCACTTTTGTTTTATCAAAAATGTCGATCATGTAGTCTTTTCCCTCGCCTGGGCCTCCATTGTTGGTTCCGTAGACAAAATTGAGAAAAGCGATCCGTATGCCATTTACTTCCATTGTTTTAACAGTGTCTGCATCTTCCTGAGAATCATGGATACCAAGAACAGGGACATCAGGATATTTTGTATTCCAGAAATCAAGAGTCTGTTCAATAAAGTCGGCACCGTAATCATCCACATGATTGGTTGCGGATTCGATCACATCAAAACCTGCATTGATCAGGGCATCCCCAACCTCTGTAGGTGTGGCAAAGGACGGATAGCCGCTGACATAGTCATGGTCTTTTGTAAGAACAGTTTCCTGATCGACCATTGCTATATCTGCAGCGGAAATTTCATCTTTTACATTTTCATAGATGTGGTCATAATTCCAGGTACCGGATTCATTCTGACCGGATTGGAGAAGGCTGTCATGATAAAGATTATCTCCAACAGCGACTACCGTTGCAGTAGTAACCGTAGGGGTATTTGCTTTTTTCTTTTCTTCGGCTTTTTTTTGTGCTGCCTCCCGCCTGGCGGCTTCGGCAGGTTTCTGGATCATATTATAATCAAGCTGGCGGAAAAAGCCCACCAGTACTGCCAGAACAATAACTGCGCTGAAAAAAACAGCCCGGGAGTTGGTTTTTTCCCTGAGGTTCAGCGGCATATTTTTATTTTTTTTCATAATAAATTCCTTTTCCATAAGGTGAGATTGTTTTTATTTCATCATTATAGCAAACTTCCGCTAAAACTGCAAAAAATACTTTGTGGTCAGGAGGGTTTGGGGTATAATATAGAAAAGCACAAGAAAGGAGTCAGCTATGAATTCTGTTGAGACTGTAAATGATATTCTGGTAAACTTGTTTAATGAAATCATGGATATTGAAGAAAGAGCGCTGATCACTTCTGAATATAAAGATATTTCTGTAAAGGATATGCATGTGATAGAGGCTGTGGGAATCGGAAATCCCAGGAATATGTCTGCTGTGGCAAAAAGCCTTTCGGTGACAGTAGGGACATTGACCATAGCCATGAATAATCTGGTTAAAAAAGGTTATGTAAACCGTGTGCGAAGTGAAGAGGACAGGCGTGTGGTGCTGGTATCTCTTTCGGAAAAGGGAGAGCAGGCATATCATCATCACAGGATCTTTCATGAGCGTATGGTCATGTCCGTATTAAAAGATCTGAACAAAGAAGAAACGGAAAGCCTGACTGCGGCCCTGATAAAGCTGCAGGAATTTTTCAGGAATTACAGGACAGAATAGAACAGTATGAAAAAGGTTCCGGGAGAAACCAGAGTGTTTCTAAAAGGAACCTTTTTCATTTCAGAAATGCTTCAGTTTATATATTTTTCCAGAACAGGAAAGGGAACGGGACCTGTCTGAAGAATTTTTCGGTGAAAAGTTTTCAGATCAAAATTCTTTCCCTGTTTTTGTTTCTGTGATTCCCGGAGATCCAGGAAATTCAGATATCCCCAGTAGTATTTCAGATAATTGGCAGGCGTTTCAACAATGTACTGATAGATAGAGCGGATCACAGAAGCATCTCCAATGCCGAAAGCTTTCAGAAAATGCCCGGCACGAATCTGATCCCAGCCCTGATAGTGGATTCCAATATCCAGAAGAGAATAAATACAAAGATTGATACTCCGGTTCAGCCAGAAAAGGGAGGCTGTATCTTCCGGAGCAGTATCTTCCAGAAATTTTCCGGCATAGGAGCTGATACAGGATTCTGCATAGGTTGCCCATCCTTCTACATAACCGCCGCAGGAGATCAGATAACGGATATCGGAAGGCTCTGCGGAGCCGAAATACACAGTCTGGTAAAGGTGTCCGGGAAACCCTTCATGAGCCAGGGTGGAAAAAAGTTCCGGTCCGCTTCTCTGATCTGCCTGATTGATGTAAATGATATTGGGACTTCCTGTGTCCAGGGGAGGGGTCAGATAAAAAGCAGGGCTCAGATGTTTTTCCATAGACGGGTGCACAAAGCGGACCTCGTAGGAAACATTTCCGGGATCCGGAAAATCTTTCTGAATGCATTGACTTAATGTTTTCAGAATCTTATCAGGCTCCGTATTCAGAAGAGATACTCCGTCCTGAAGTCTGCCTGCCAGAGAAGGCTGCTCCGTCAGTATCTGCCGCATAAGCTTAAGATCGTGAGAAAGCTGAGTCAGGAGACGTTTTTGTATACGGGATACAGGAACATAGGAACCTACGCTGCTTTTCAGAAGATATTCATAATATTCCCGTCCTCCTTTAAAGTGTGCAAGTCCGCAGCTTGCCCTTCCGGTTCCACGAAAACTTTCCAGTCCGTTTATCAGATTCTGATAAGCAGGGATCACACGATCCTTCAGGATGTTTTCATGACGGGCGATCAGTTTTTGCTCATCTGCTTCTGAAAATTTCCCATAGTCTTTAATCTTTCGTGAAAATACCTCCAGCATATAATTAGAATCCGGATTCTGGATAAAGGCTCTGCACTGGTCTAAGATTCTGTCCAGAGTGGTATCGCTCATAAACAGTCCGGCACGGGATTTTTCTTCTTCAAATTCCAGTATACTTTGAAAATAAAGCCCTATAGAGCTTAAAAGGTTCAGATAATCGGCGATATCCTGGTCTTCATAAAAGGTGTATTCTGCCAGAAGGACAGGAAGCTGTGCCTGGATTCCAAGGCTGGGGGAAAGCATTTCTTCCAGGAGGATATGATCCTTAAGGGAAAGCTGTGTATGAAAATACAGAAGAAGCATATCCAGGGTGATCTGATTCTCCCGGGAAAGCTTGTCGGGAGAAAAAGTTTTCAGCTTTTCCAGATAGCCTGTATAAAGCCGGTATGTACCATCCATATTGCTGCTGACCGTACCAAGAGACGGAGCCGGACGGGAGATTCCTTTTTTCTCAGGATGCGCCAGAGAATAATGAAGCGTCAGCATACTTTCGGAAACTTCTTTTTCAAAAATTTCATTGGTAAAGGCACGGAACCTTCCGTTCTGGGACCATACATGGCTGGAAAGAAAACCAAGACCCATCCCTGCAAAAAGAACAAGACAAAGAGACAGGCCTATGAGTATGGATTTTTTGTATCGGTGTAAATAAGAGCGCATAAAATACTCCTGGCAAAGGTGTTTTTACTATCTTATTGGAAAAAATACTAATGTATGCTAAACTGAGAAAAAGACAGTGAAAAGACGGAAAGGAGAACTTTATGTCAGAACTTTATGATTTGGCCATATTGGGAGCAGGGCCGGCAGGGATCAGCGCAGCAATCTATGCGGCAAGAGCGAGGCTGAATACTTTATGGATCGAGAGAAAATTTGCTCAGGGCGGACAGATTGTAGATACTTATGAAGTGGACAATTATCCGGGACTGCCCGGGATCAATGGAATGGAGCTGGGAGAAAAAATGGCTGCCCATGCAGAAAAACTGGGTCTGACTCCCTTGAGAGAAAATGTAGTTTCTGTGGAGACAGAGGACGAGGTTAAAATAATCCGTACAAAAAAGAATGAATACAGGGCAAGGACGGTGATCCTTGCATTTGGTGCGGCTCACAGAACCCTTGGAGTCCCTGGAGAAGAAGCTCTGAGCGGAATGGGAGTATCTTATTGTGCTACCTGTGACGGAGCTTTTTTCCGGGATCGTACAGTAGCTGTGATCGGAGGCGGAAATGTGGCGGCAGAGGATGCCATCCTTCTTTCCCGAACCTGCAAAAAAGTCTATGTGATCCACAGAAGAGATAAGATGAGAGCCGACCAGATCCTGCAGGAAAAGCTTTTTGCCTGCGAAAATGTGGAGATGATCTGGGATACAGTTCCGGTCAGTATTGAAGGCGAGGAAATGGTATCGGGAATAAAGCTTCAGAACAAAAAGACCGGAGAGGAAAAAGAGCTTTCTCTGGACGGTGTTTTTATTGCTGTGGGAATCGTACCCAATACAGAATTGTTTGGAGATCTGGTAAAGCTGGATGAAAGCGGATATATTGTTGCAGGAGAAGACTGTGTAACCAGCACGCCGGGCATTTTTGCAGCAGGAGATATCAGGACCAAACAGCTTCGTCAGGTGATAACAGCCGCAGCAGACGGTGCAAACGCCGTGATATCGGCAGAAAAAATATTGTGATATTTGAAAAAAAGGAGCATATTATGGCAGAAGTAAAACAGATTCCTTATAAAATTTATCTGGAAGAGCAGGAAATGCCGGAAGCGTGGTATAACGTACGTGCAGATATGAAAAATAAACCGGCTCCTCTTCTGAATCCTGAGACCTTAGAGCCTATGACCGCAGAGGAACTGGGAGTGGTATTTTGTGATGAGCTTGTAAAACAGGAGCTTGACAACGAGAACCCATATATTAAGATTCCGGAAGAGATCCGCAGCTTTTATAAAATGTACCGTCCATCTCCTCTGGTACGTGCATACTGCCTGGAAGAAAAACTTCAGACTCCGGCAAAAATCTACTATAAATTCGAAGGAAATAATACCAGCGGAAGTCATAAGCTGAATTCAGCCATTGCGCAGGCATATTATGCAAAAAATCAGGGTTTAAAGGGTGTTACAACAGAAACCGGAGCCGGACAGTGGGGCACTGCTCTTTCTATGGCGTGTGCATATCTTGATCTGGACTGCAGGGTATTTATGGTAAAATGCTCTTATGAGCAGAAGCCTTTCCGACGTGAAGTAATGAGAACTTATGGGGCTCAGGTAACGCCGTCTCCATCTGAAACAACAGAAGTAGGAAGAAAGATCCTGAAAGAGCATCCGGGCACATCGGGAAGCCTTGGATGCGCTATTTCAGAGGCTGTAGAATGCGCGACAGGCATGGAAGGATATCGTTATGTTCTGGGAAGCGTTTTGAATCAGGTACTTCTTCATCAGTCTATTATCGGGCTGGAAACAAAAGCGGCTCTGGATAAGTATGGAGTAGTTCCGGATATCATCATTGGCTGTGCCGGAGGCGGCTCTAATCTTGGCGGTCTGATTTCTCCTTTCATGGGAGAAAAACTCAGGGGAGAAAGAGACTATCAGTTTATTGCAGTGGAGCCGGCATCCTGCCCCACTCTTACAAGAGGAAAATTTGCATATGATTTCTGCGACACTGGTATGGTGACACCTCTGGCTAAAATGTATACTCTTGGCAGCGGATTCATTCCGTCAGCAAGCCATGCAGGCGGTCTTCGCTACCATGGAATGAATCCGGTACTATCTCAGCTTTATGCAGACGGATTGATGGAAGCTCGCTCTGTTGAACAGACTTCTGTTTTTGAGGCGGCTCAGATGTTTGCCCGCGTGGAAGGAATTCTTCCGGCGCCTGAAAGCGCTCATGCGATCCGGGCAGCTCTGGATGAAGCAATGAAATGTAAAGAGACCGGAGAAGAAAAGACTATTGTGTTTGGACTTACCGGAACAGGATATTTTGATATGTTTGCTTATGGAAGATATAATGATGGAGAAATGAGTGATTATATTCCCACAGATGCAGAACTTCAGGCTGGATTTGATGGAATTCCAAAAATTTAAATCGTAAGATTGCTTCTATGGGAGTCCCGCAGTAAGTAAAATAAAAACCCGTACCCGGCAGCCGTGACAACATGGCAGCCGGGTACGGGTTTAATTTCCGATTATTTTTTTGCAGAAGCGTTGGGAATATGGCATAAAGATCTGTGCGACAGGACCTACGATAAAGGCACAGATAATAGTTCCCAGTCCAAAGGTTCCTCCAAGCAGAAAACCTGCGATCACAAAGAAGCAGTCTGTCAGGATGCGCACGATGCCGAAAGGTTTGTGACTTTTGTCGCTGATGACAATGGCAACCAGATCATTGGGACCTGTTCCTGCTTCCGATTTGATCACTATGGTCATGCCAAGAGCAAGGATGATACATCCCGCCACAAGTACGATGATACGCACTGCCATGGGCAAAGAACTGTTGATATAGTCTCCAAGCAGGACGGTAAAAAGATCAATAATAGGTCCGCCCAGAAACATACAGATGATCGTTCCAATTCGTATGTAGCTTCGGTCAATGAAAAGCAGCACCATAATGATCAGAAAACAGATCATCATGTGAGTTCGTCCGTGGGTCCAGTTAAGAGCTGCCGGCCATGGGACACTGCGGAAGATTCCCTGCACAAGGACATTAAAGGGGTCAGTTCCCAGATTTGCCTGAATAAAAAAAGTTACACCCAGGTGAGCAACAGACAGACCGAAAACCAATAAGATAATTTGTTTGATTTTTTGTTTTGGAGTCATAATGTGTAGTTCCTTTTTCTTTGTTTTATCAATATTTTATCATATCAGACAGGCTTATAAAAGCAAAATATCAGGGAAATGGGTTCTACAAAATATAAATGCGCAGGTATAAAATAAAAATAAATAAAAAGAAAATAAAGGAAATTATTCCAATAAGAGACGTGATTTTGACAGTTTCTGCAAAATAGATAAGTTAAAGGCGTATAATGAAAGAAAAATATTATGTCAGGAGGAAGAGAGAATGAACTACAAGAAATTGACAGCAGTATTTATGGCATTGGGAATAGCAGCAACATGTTTTTCCGGATGCGGACTGACAGAGGGCAATGGAGGGACATCTGCTCCGGAACCGACCAAGGCGGCGGCCACAGCAGCACCGAAGGCTACAGCTACGCCAACCCCAAAAGCTTCAGCAGCACCAAAACCTACGAAAGCAGCTGCGCAGACAGGGGCAGGGGCGCAGTCCGGCAATACAGGAAACACATCTTCAGAAGCAGAAAAAGAAATCACATATATAAACGGCGTTCTAACAGATTCTGATGAGGACAGCGTAACAATTGAGTATGGATCTGACGGGGATTTTAATCAGACAACTTTTGATATCAGTAATGCGGATATTCAGATAGGCGGAAACAAGAAACAGGGGGGGCCGTTAGCGGCAAATCTGAACCTTAAAATTGGATATTATGTGGAGAATGGAGATTACATTGCTGTTTCTGTATATGGAGACGGAAGTGAAAGTATGACCCCAAGCTGGGTTGATAATTATGAAATGAAGTCCGTCAGCGGAAATGTAAGATATAACGATGACTCTACCATGACAATAGAGACAGGCTCTGATGGAGATTTCTATGAAATGACTTTTGACATCAGCAGTGCAGAGCTGGATATTCAGGTAGATGAAGTGATCGGAGTCAGTGGTCTTAGAACAAGCCTTAATGTAGATGTAAATTATTATGTGAAAGATGGAGTGAACATTGCTACTTATGTATACAGCAATGGGACAGAATATTTTTCACCCAGTCAGCTGTATAATATGGAACAGAGAAATACCCAGGCAGAAGAGGATACGCAGGAGTATGAAGAATCCGGGGATGAGGATTATATAGATGAGGACGGGGAAACTTTTGAGGATTATTAACGGGGAAAGTCAGGGAAATAAATGGAATCATTGACAGATCCATGGAATTATATTGCTGCACTGATTAATTATATGTCTCTTCTGGTTCATATGGACATTTTTGGCAGACCAAGAAGCTGGTATGAAAAGAAACTTCGGATTGCCGGAAGCGTATTTTTTTACCTGATTCTAATACTGATTCCCGATCTGGGAATGTGGGAAAATGTTATCATGATGTCTTTATGGGCCGGTTTTGTTATGCTCTGTATCCATAGATTCACAGTTCTCTGGGCGCTGCTTCATGGATTTTTGTGGAACAGCATAGGAGCTTTTTGTGAATTTTTTACTGCATCCTTGATGAATCTGTATATGGATGAAAAAATGATCTTCTCTCCTTTTTGTTATCATATGGGGCAGGTAGTGTCTAATCTTTTGCTGCTTTTTATTATACTGGAAATAAGAAGAATCATTGGGAGAGGGCAGAGAAATCCTGACAGAGAAACAGGGAGTGTCATAGTTGTCCTTTGTACCTTCATTCTTATGATATCTTATAGTGTTTATCATATTGCAATGGGTTCTCTGCGTCGGTCAGACAGATATATATGTATTCTGATAAATGCCCTCTTGTTATTTATTGCTTTTGGGATTGTAAGATTTTACAGCAAATTAAGCGAACATTCCGAGCTGGAGCGAAAGAAAGAGCTTTATAAAAAGCAGGCTGAAATCTATCAGAATCAGGCAAAAGAATATGAAAGCACTATGGCGGAGTTTCAAAAAATACGCCATGACAGAAAGAATCATATGATTTATCTGGAGAGACTTATAGAAGCAGGCCCCCCCCGGGAAGCTGAGGCTTATATTCGGAAACTTCGGGGAGTGTCTGGCAGAGCAGAGAACACACTGGAAATAGAAGAGAAGGACCAGGAGCAGATAAAAAGGAGCGGAGAATGGAAATAGCGGCGTCAGTTGTCAGTACAATTTTTAAGTATTACTGCATCAGAACCTATATGGACACTGCCCTTAAAAGAAAACAGAATGTTCCTGCCATTAGGAGGGGGCTTGTTTTTTTTACTGCTTTTTTTCTTCCTCCTGCTCTTCCAAACCTGGGTATAATAGGAAACTTTCTTTTGCTGTTGTCTTTGAACTTGCTTTATGTATGGTGTAATTATAATGGAAAGAAGTGGAAACTTTTATTTCATACCATGCTTCTTCAGATAATATTTTGTCTGTGCGAGTATCCGGTTTTGATGGTCTCTGCCTGGATGCTTACAGAAGAACAGAGACAGGAAGAGTATGTGATACGGATATTAATGCTGATGTCCTGGGTTGCTGCAGCCATAATGATTACTGTGATAGTAAGGATTTTTCCTTTTTCCCAGAGAAAAGATATGGAGAAGCGGGACTGGATGCTGGTATTGTCTCTGGTATGCTCCAGCGTTATGCTTTTGTTTTTTCTGAACATACTGATCAACTATAAATATGGGTTTTGGATTCCGTATTTTGATATGGCGGCAATGATGCTTATGATGATCCTTCCTGTTATTGCCTTAAAAAGCTATGATTTTCTCGGCCGTCACGCTGCTTTGAAAACAAAGGTGCTTCTGTACGAAAAAGAAATGGAAGTATGCCGCCAGCATACGCTGGATAGAGAATATATGCTGAGGGAATTTCAGGGGCTTGGCAAAAGCATGGAAGAATCTCTGGACAGGATAGAGATTTTTGTATCAGAAAACAGGCTGGAGGAAGCTGTCTCTTATATCAGGAGACTTCTTTCTGAGACAGGAAGAAGCTCTTATGGACTGGTCAGCAGTGGAAATATGATGATTGACGGACTTGTAAATTACAAGGCTTCTTATATCAGAGCCCTTCATATTGACTTTTCGGCTGAGATCCGTATTCCGGAAGACATTGAAATTCAGGAAGAAAATCTCTGTATTATTCTTGGGAATCTTCTGGACAATGCAGTGGAGGGAACAGAAAAGGTGACAGAATCTCAGCGCAGGATATGTATGGAGATCATGTATAAGCGCGGCAGTCTCCTGATCCTGATAGAGAATACATGCAGAGAGGAAGAACTGCGGTTTTGGGGAGATTCCTTTCTTACAACAAAAAAGGAGGAAACCATGGGATTGGCCTGTCTTCGGTGGAACAGGCGGCAGAGGAATTACATGGAAGTCTGGAGGTTCACGCAGAAAAAGGGATTTTCTGCGCATCTGTGATCCTTCCAGTGGAAAAGTAAGGTATTTTATCTGCCACCTGTGGATAATAAGAGAAACATGATAAGCATTGCAGTATGCGATGACGACCTTTCTTTTGGATTAAGCCTGGAAGAGCGTATTGTGTCTTATGGAAAAGAAAAAAACATAGAGCTGGAAACAGAAGTTTTTTCTGACGGGGAGAGTTTTATCCGGGAAGTGGAAAATGGCGGGCAGTATGATATTGTATATATGGACATTGAAATGGAAAAAAAGGACGGAATCAGTGCCGTACGGGAACTGAAAAAATTTCTTCCTGATATTTTGGTGATATATACCACTTCCTATGAAACGTACTTTCGGGAAATGTTCGAAACAGAACCCTTCCGTTATTTGAAAAAACCAGTGGAAGAAATATCTTTTCGGGAGTATTTATGTCAGGCGATAGAACGGATCGGACAAAAACTTATCTACTTTTCTTATACAAGCAGACATTGTACGTGCCGGATTCCTCTTCGGGATATTCTGTATTTTGAAAGCCGAAGAAGACAGATTTGTCTTCATACCTTTAAAGGGGAAGAGATATTTTACAAAAAGCTAGACAGTATAGAAAAAGACCTGGAAGAAGCAGCAGTGCCTTTTGTCAGGATTCATCAGTCGTATTTGGTGAATCTGTATCATATATCCAGATATTATTCTGACAGAATAGAACTGGAAGGTGGAGAAGTTCTTCCTGTCAGCGAAGCTAGGCAAAGAGTGGTAAAACAAAGATATCATGCATTTCTTCGGCAACTTTAAAAGGAGAAGGAGAATGAAAAAGTGGAGTATATGCAGTATGACAGGGATTCTTCTGGGAATCGGTCTGTTTTTTCAGAGTGTATCAGCAGAAGAATCTTTGGGACAGTTTATAAGTTATGAAATTGAAGACTATGGAGAATATGAGGATTCACAGACAGATTTTACTTATGTATTTACAAAAGGCATTTTTTTCTTATTCAGACAGTACAGAAAGTATGGTCTTGACGCGGCAAAACAGAGAGGAATCTGTATCGACACAGAAGGATATTCCCATATAGGGGAATACGAAGGCTCTGAAACACACCTGTGGTATACAAGAGACAGGCAGGGACAGAATAAAAGGTGTGCGGAAAAAATATATTTCTTTTTGGAAAAACCGCTATAGATTATGTCAAGCTGTATGAAGGGATGGGGATAAGTGAAAATATCTTTGAAGAATTTCATGTGGCACATGATTATGGAGAGGTTCCACTTCCGTAGAAAAATATAAATGTAATAATTTTGTAATAAAATTTGACAAAACAGGTAAATTCATGGTAACATACGCAATTGAATGTGGCCGTGAGGTATCTGTTTTATTTTTGGGGGGAAACAGAGCAGCAATCAACGGCGGAATCTAATGTGAACAGGAATGAAAAAGGAGAGTTCAATGTTTAAAAAAATTACAGCAGTATTGTTAGGTATGTGTGTAACTTCTATGACTTTAACTGGTGTTTCCGCAGCGGATTTCAGTGACGGGATGACAGAGGTAGCAGTGGAAGAGGATACCTTTACAGATGGCAGCGAAGGAATAGAGACAGAAAGTATCACCGCTATGGTAAACGATATGGCGGCTCATGCCCAGGAAAAGGGACAGGAGTATCAGGAATTGAAGGTACAGAAAAATATTGCGGCAGAAAGAAGAGTTTCCGCGGAGCGGGCAAAAAAGATTGCAGCTATGGTGGAAGAATCCAATCGTAAAGTGGAGCAGAAGCGCGTGGCAGAAAGAAAAGCCCTTGTAAACTTTGCCCTGCAGTTTGAAGGAAATCCATATGTTTACGGCGGTACCAGCCTTACTAAGGGGGCTGACTGTTCCGGATTTGTGATGTCTGTATTTAAGGAATTTGGATATGAGCTTCCAAGAGTGGCATCTGCGCAGTTTAACGCTTCCAGAAAAAAAGAACTCAGTGAAATCGAAGTGGGAGACCTGGTCTTCTACGGAGGAGGAATCAGTCACGTGGCGCTTTATATTGGAGATGGTAAAATTATCCATGCAAGTACTTCTGCGTCCGGAATTAAGATCTCCGATTATGATTATGAAACACCGGTTGGTGTCGGAACTTATCTGAAATAATCGAGGGTTTGGCAGATTGCACAAAGAATGTCGAAAGCTGTAGATTATACACATTGAGGTGTAAAAGTTTTCCACAAACAGAAAACGTGGAAAACCTTATAAAATCAAGTTATGCACAAAGTTATCCACATTATCCACAGGAAAGGTATGTGGAATACCTGATTTACAAAAACAGGGAAAAAACAGATGTTTTGGTTAATAATCATGAATTTGCTTTTTTCGACAAAAAAGTAAAAAAATCTATTGACTTTTTTAATGTGAAAATACAGGTAAATATTTTGTAAAAAAGAAAGATTTTATAGTTTGAGAAGAAAATTATCTGATAATATTGAGAAAAGTTTTGTTATACAAACAAATCAATATATTGTGGTTGATGATGAATAAATCAACATCAGGTAGTTTTATAAGAAATGTGGTAAAAAAATCCACCGGAAAGAAGAGTGCTCTCCTTTCCGGTGGATTTGTGTATAACTGTGGATATCGTTGAAACTTTAAGAGTTATTCTGCTTCATTCGCTTGATGACCTTGAGTCTGGTGAATTCTTCTCTTTCTTTTTCCTCCAGAGCATTCTGGATGTCTTTTGTAAGAGTCTCATATCTGGGAATGGTAATGTTTTTCAGCGCATTGGCGCGTTTCTGCGTCTTTTTGATATTAGCGGCAAGGCGAATGGCTGCATTTTCGATCATGGAAAGCCGGATAGAAAGTTCTTTAACCTTTTCAAATTCTGCCTTGGCCTGATCCAGGGACATCTTTGTGCTGTAATAGGCGTAAGTGGGAGTATTGGTGCTTTGGGCATCATATTCCACCAGAGGAATTTCTGTTCCCATAACACTTCGTGTTTTAATTCGGATGGAATTTTCCACAGGCACAGTATAGGAAATCTGCTGCACAAAAGCAATACCAATTTCCATATTGGCCTTCTGAAGTGCTCTGTAGGCAGTACGGAAGGTTTCGTCAATCTGCGTCTGGATATCCTTGGCCTGATCGATGAGATCCATCATTTCTTTGATAAGGATGTTTCTTTTTTTATCCATCAGCTCAAAGCCCTGACGGGAAAGTGCCAGAGAGTTTTTGGCAAGTATAAGATTTCCCTTGGTGGGAAAGGTATTCGGATCCAAGAAATCACCTCCGTTGATCTTCTGTTCGCCGGTTTTCAGCGGACAGTTTCTTTATAGTATTTGTTCAGGATCTTTGTATCGATTCGGTCAAGCTCTTCTTTTGGAAGAAGTCCCAGAAGCTCCCATCCCTTATCAAGGGTTTCGGTAATACTTCTGTTTTCGGTTTCTGTCTGTCCGACAAATTCGGCCTCAAATGCTTTACCAAACACCAGATACTGCTTGTCCAGAGGAGAGAGCTCGTCTTCACCGATAACGGAAGCAAGTGCTCTGGCATCGCCTACTTTTGCGTAACAGGAGAACAGCTGATTTGCCACATCCTGATGGTCTTCTCTGGTAAATCCCTCTCCGATGCCGTCCTTCATCAGACGGGAAAGGGAAGGAAGCACGTTGATCGGCGGATAAACTGCCTGTCCGTGGAGCTGGCGGTCCAGAACGATCTGACCCTCTGTAATATATCCGGTAAGGTCAGGGATAGGATGCGTGATATCATCATTCGGCATAGTCAGGATAGGAATCTGTGTAACAGATCCGGTTCCGCCCTGAACGATACCTGCGCGCTCATAAAGAGTGGCAAGTTCACTGTAAAGATATCCCGGGTAACCTTTTCGGGAAGGGATTTCTCCTTTGGAGGAGGAAACCTCTCGCATAGCTTCACAGAAGGAGGTGATGTCAGTCAGGATGACCAGGATGTGCATTCCCTTTTCAAAGGCAAGGTATTCAGCGGCAGTGAGAGCAATCTTCGGAGTAAGAAGACGCTCCACCACCGGGTCGTTTGCCAGGTTCAGGAACATGACAACATGGTCAGAAGCGCCGCTTTCCTCAAAGGTACGGCGGAAAAATTCAGCTACGTCATATTTTACGCCCATTGCAGCAAACACAATGGCAAAATTTTCATCGGAATCACTTCCAAGAGAAGCCTGCTGTACGATCTGTGCAGCCAGTTTGTCGTGTGGAAGACCGTTTCCGGAAAAAATAGGAAGCTTCTGCCCGCGGATCAGTGTAGTCAGTCCGTCAATGGCAGAGATACCTGTATTAATATAGTTTCGTGGGTATTCACGGGAAACCGGATTCAGCGGAAGACCGTTGATGTTCAGCTTTACTTCAGGTACAATTTCTCCAAGTCCGTCAATAGGCTCGCCGATTCCGTTAAAGGTACGTCCAAGGATATCAGGAGACAGCCCGATTTCCATAGGATGTCCGGTAAGCCGTGTATGTGTATTTGTCAGGGACATATTATCAGTTCCTTCAAAAACCTGGATCACGGCTTTATCTTCATAAATTTCTACAATACGGCCAATTTTCTGTGTGCCGTCATCCATGTGAAATTCAACAATTTCTTCATAGGCGGCGTTTTTTACCCCTTCCAGGACTACCAGAGGGCCGTTTATCTCGCTTAATCCCAAATATTCGATTGCCATAAAAACTTTCCTCCTGTCAGCCGTTTTTCTTTAATACATTGTCATAGAACTCATCAATATCTTTTCTGTACTGGTCAAATTTTTCCAGCTGGTTATTGGGAACATCATATTTAATGGAAATGATCCGTTCAAAAATGTTGTCCTCTTTCAGCACGGAAACGGGCATTCCCCTGTTTACAAGAGCACGGGATTTTTCATAAAGGTAAAGGATGATCTCCATCATCTGGAACTGCTTTTCCATAGGAACACAGGTGTCTTCGTCATGGAAGGCGTTCTGCTGAAGGAACCCAAGACGGATCACTTTGGCGATTTCCAGAGTAAGTTTCTGGTCATCCGGAAGAACATCGCTTCCGATCAGCTTAACGATCTCCATCAGAGAGCTTTCCTGATTGAGGATTGCCATGATCTGATTCCGGTCTGTGACAAATTTCGGAGATACATTGGCGCGGTACCAGGGAGAAAGATCTTCCAGGTATTCACTGTAGCTGGTCAGCCAGTGGATCGCCGGAAAATGGCGGGCATAGGCCAGAGATTTATCAAGTCCCCAGAAGCAGCGGACAAAACGCTTGGTATTCTGGGTAACCGGCTCGGAAAAGTCACCGCCCTGAGGGGATACAGCGCCGATAATGGATACAGAACCTTCTGTTCCGTTTAAGTTCTGCATCATTCCGGCCCGCTCATAAAAGGCGGAAAGCTTGGAGGCCAGATAAGCCGGGAAGCCTTCTTCGGCAGGCATTTCCTCCAGACGTCCGGAAAGCTCACGGAGCGCTTCGGCCCAACGGGAGGTGGAGTCTGCCATGATCGCTACATCGTAGCCCATGTCGCGGTAGTATTCAGCCAGTGTCACACCGGTATAAATAGAGGCCTCTCGTGCGGCGACAGGCATGTTGGAGGTGTTGGCGATCAGTGTGGTACGGTCCATCATCAGGTTTCCTGATTTTGGGTCGATCAGTTTACTGAAATCCTCCAGAACCTGAGTCATCTCGTTTCCACGTTCTCCACAGCCGATATAAATGATAATATCTGCGTCAGACCATTTGGCGATCTGATGCTGGGTCATGGTTTTTCCTGTACCAAAACCACCGGGAACTGCCGCTGTACCGCCTTTGGCAATAGGGAACAGGGTATCCAGGATACGCTGTCCGGTTACCAGAGGAACGCTTGCCGGGAATCGCAGCTGGGTAGGACGCGGGATACGGATAGGCCATTTCTGTGCCAGAGCCAGCTCCTTTGTACTTCCATCAGGAAGCTGGAGAGTTACGATAGGCTCCAGAATGTTATAGTCTCCATCGGGAGCCGCCTTGATTACAGTACCGTCTGTAATGGTGGGCGGAACCATGGATTTATGAAGAATGGAGGCTGTTTCCTGTGTCTCGGCGATGATAGTGCCGGGACCCACAACATCCCCCTCCTTAACTGTAATATGTGTGTGCCATTTTTTTTCTGTGTCCAGAGAATCTACACTGACACCTCTGGAAATATATTTTCCGGAGGTTTTTGCAATTTCTTCCAGAGGACGCTGGATACCGTCAAAAATATTATGAATGATACCAGGTCCAAGAAGTACGGAGATGGCGTCTCCGGTTCCGGTAACGGTTTCACCTGGGCGGAGTCCGGTGGTTTCCTCAAAAACCTGAACGGTGGTCATACCTTTTTTCAGACCGATAACCTCGCCTACCAGATTTTCTTTTCCTACATAGACCATTTCGGAGATCTTGAATCCGGGGTCACCTTTCAGGTAGATGACAGGACCGTTGATTCCATAGATAATACCTGTTTTATTCATGGCTCAGACCTCCGTCAAATTTGAATTCTTTACGCATAGATTCCAGCTCTTCCAGGAAGGAATTGTCGATCATGATATTTTTTTCCGGGATAGCAGCGCGCACACCGCCGATAAAATCATCTTTGGAAAGGGTGAGCTCCGCGCCGGTTTTTGCAGTAAGGATATCCAGCTTGTCACTGTCGCCGGAGGAAAGAGAAATGTGTACCTGATCTGTTCCTGCAAACTCCTGAACGTTTTTGATCTGTTTGCAGAGATAATCCAGATATTCCGGTGACTGCATAAATGCATCCACTTTTTTTCTGACTGCTGAGAAGAGATTGTCTTTCAGCTCTTCCTGTTTTCTTGACCAGTGACGTTTCAGTGTGATCTGTTCTGCTGCAAGGGCTTTGTTGATCTCTCTGCGGACATGATCGGCTTCTGCCTTGATCTCTGCCTCTGCACCCTGTCTGCGGGCATCTTTGTGTTCATTCAGCATCTGGGAAAGTGATTCCCGATGCTCCTGGATTTCTTTTGCAGCATCTTCTTTTGCCTCTTCTATGGAAACATCATAAAAATGCTGCAGTTTTTCATCGATTGTCATGTTTTCACCTGCCTATAATTTCAGTCCGATTGCTTCATTGACATATGAAGTGATAAAATCCGGTTTCCGTCCAGTACCATGTCTGTCAGGAATTTCAATGATCAGGGGAGTTTTGTGGTGGAGCCGGACGTCATCAATGATTTCCGGGAATTCTCTTCCGAATTTTTCCGTAAGGAGAATGATCCCGATTTCTTTGTCTGCGATGGTGCGTTCCAGAGCTTCACGAAGTTCCTGACGCTCATGGACGACTACGCCCTCGACACCTGCCAGGCGCATGCCTGTGTAGGTGTCGATGTTGTCGCTGATTAAATACATTTTCATAGATTATGCCTCTTAAAGTTTACCAAGGATCATAAAGGAGATGATCAGTCCGTAAAGAGCGATACCTTCGGCCATAGCTACGAAGATAATAGATTTACCAAAAAGAGAACCGTCTTCGCTCAGTGCGCCAAGAGCAGCGCTTGCGGAGCTGGCAACGGCAATACCGGAACCAAGACCGGAAATACTTGTAACAAGAGCGGCTGCAATGTAGCCAAGACCGGTAGCAAGTCCGCTTTCAGCACCGGAAGCAGCCTGTACGCTTGCAGTTCCTGCAAACATTACGACAGAAGCTACAAGGATAACGCCGAAGAACAGAAAGCAGTTTACTGCTAATGTACGTTTATAACGTTTTTTGCTTTTTTCTCCAAGGAAATAGCAGCCAAAAGGTACGATAATGCTGAGAACCAGTGCGATTGCTGTTACGATTTGAATGATCATGTTCATGATAATATCCTCCTGATGATAAAATTAATTTTATGGGGAAATTTTGTTACTGCTCACAGTAACAAAATTCCCGGTTGTTTATATATTTACTGGCATTCCCTTTTTTTGAAAGGAAGAAATTCCCGTCCGTTTCCGGCATAGAAGCGGCTGAAGATCTCGTAGTATTCCAGACGAAGAACCTGGATACCAACGATCAGGCCTTCCATGGCGCATACAAAGAGATTTCCAAGAACAACGACGATCCAGTTTGGGGAACCGCCTTCCGTGGCTCCGGCAAGCATCAGCACAACCTCCATCATAGCCGCATGGCTGACGGCAAAGGCGCCGATACGCAGGAAAGAAAGGGTGTTGGAGAGGTAGCTTAACAGTACCTCAAAGAGCTCGAAGAAGCTCTGTACAAAAAACATGCCTTTCTGTTCCGGAAAGATCTGTTTTTTCTTTTCTACCAGATTGGTAAGGGGCTCCTTCAGGAACATCAGAAGAAGCGGAATACCGAACATTACTGCCATAACTGCTGCTGCAGGAAGCTTTTTCCCGGAAACCAGAAGTACTGCAGAAAGGGCAATAGAGCCATAAAATACAAGTCCGGCAACAGCGTTGCTGTCGAACCATGTTTTTTCTGTATTATGGTTGCGTACAGAATTGATGATATTAAATACCATACAGGTCAGAATAAGGAACATTCCGAATCCAATGGCAATAACGAACACGGCATTCAGACGGCCTACAAGAGGAACGTCCATCATGGCTGTCATTGGTTTCAGCCAGAATGCGTGCAGTACTTCCTCGAATCCAAAGATACTGCCGTACATAAATCCGAAGAAAGTGGAAAAGATTCCGGCGCAGCTGATAATGCCTGCCAGATCCATGCGTTTTGTTTTATACAGGATCAGCCCGCCAAAGAAGAGGAGAAGACCCTGACCTACATCTCCGAACATTGCTCCGAAGATAAAAGAATAGGTAAGCGCCACAAACCAGGTGGGATCCATTTCATTATAGGCGGGAAGACCGTACATTTTAATATACATCTCAAAAGGTCTGAAAAGCTTTGGATTATGAAGCTTGGTAGGCGGCGTCTTTTTGGCAGGAGACTGTTCATCTTCCATCAGACAGAAGATCTTATCGTCGTCCTTGATATCTTCCTGGAATGCCAGAGCATCTTTTTCGGTCATCCAGCCGCACAGGATATAGAAAGTATTGTTTTCTCCCTTTGTGCAGGCTGCAAGCCTTCGGATGTCAAAGCTGGAAGAGCAGGCTTCCAGAGCTGCCTTGGCAGAAACGATCGCGGTACGGTTGTCTGTAAGGAATCTTTCTGCATCTTTTTTGTTCTGTTCAAGACCGGCATGGATATCTTTGTGAAGCTTGTCCAGAATAGAAAAAGCTTCCTTTGCAGTACCCTGATAGCAGTCGGGAACAAAAATCTGTTCAAAGTGCATGGAGGAATAAACCGCATGGACTTTATGGGCCTGGTGTTTGGGAACAAAATATACGCCATAGTAATATTGTTCGTCCTCGCTGCATTTCAGAAAAATAGTATCCAGTGTATCATAGATATATTTTTCGAATTTTTTAAAATACTGTTTTTCAATACGACCAAAGCGATAATGGATGTACTGGAGCTTCAGGATTTCGGATACGTCATATTCCAGATTTCGGAATGGACGGATGATCTTAAGGGAATCGATCATCTCCGCATGCTGAGCATGAAGCTTTTCGCGGGTTTCTTCCAATTCCCGGGACTCCCTCTGGATTCTTCGAACTACAGAAACAGCAGTTTCCGTGTCCATTTTCTGAGGAGTGATGCTTTCCGGATCTTCCAGCTGTTCATAAAAACTGCTGATGGAAGTGAGCGCTTCACGATAGGGGTTGATCTCCAAAAACGGAGACAGATTTGCATCCTCTGTCAGTTCAGCAAGTGCATTTTCCAGATGGATCTCATATCTGGAAAGATAGGTTTCCGTCATTCTGTCAATGTCCGCCTTTGGTCCTGTGATGCTCAAAAATTTCATTTTTTCAATCACGATGTTACCTCCGGGTTGATAATAATGTTAATTATTACGGATATACTGGAGCGCTTCCTGAGGATCCACGCCGTAACGAACACACTCAAGTGCAATGGTCAGGCGATAGACCTCATGCTCTTTGTGATACAGATAGGAATAAAGGACTGCTACAGAGTAAGGATCTCTGCGAGCTTCCTTTTCCAGTGTATCCCGGAGCATGACATTATAAAATTCTTCCAGGTTGTGAGCTTCCAGATGTTCGTACTTTCTGCCATAGTAAGTCCTGCGGAACAGTGCGCGGGCCTGATCATAAGTAGTTGATTCCACAAGAGCATTGATCTCTTCTTTTTTTAATTTGTAATTCATAGGGATCAGCAGAGCATAAATGTCTGCGGGCGCCATATGAAAAAATTTTTTTGACCGGAAAATAAACTGAAGATTCAGCATGTCAAATTTTTCGCCATAGGCAGTGGTGATTTCTTTGAGATCATTTCCGGAAAAAAGTTTTTTGCGCACGTTCCAGATCTGTGAAAAATAATACAGATCAAGAGCCATGCCATAGTCGAAAAGCAAAGCGTTTTCATGGTTGCGTATCTGTGAAAGGGGCTGATAAAATTCGTGCCCTTTCAGAGCAGCAATAAGTTCCTCCATGGTGGTGCAGGCGGTAAGCTTATCCAGATCCAGTCGGGAATGCTTACGGAAAAATTCACAGTAAGGTGTGATATCCACCGGATCAGTATCCCTGTGATCAAAAAGATCAGTCATGATCTCTTTCAGCACACGGATTTCATACCGCTTGGAATACAGTTCCAGGAATTTGCGCTGTTCTTTGTTTGCAAATTGGTAGATCCGTGAAAAGTCATGGAAGATAGATGTCTTTAAAAGCTTTTCAATCTGCCCTCTGTGCAGAGAATTCTCATCAAGATCCTTCCAGACTTCTTCATATTCCGGAGTACGTTTCAGGTAGGCGATTACCTGAGGAACATCCGAAAGCTGAAGAATTTCAAGAAGTTGTTCTTCTGTGATCAGTTTACTCTGCATAGCACGGATTTTGGCGGAGATTCCACTGTAGGAAAGGAGATTTCCCATGCTGTGCTGCGCCTCCTTTCAGTGTTCCAGCAGTTTCTGAAATAATTTCTCTGAAAGCTGTTGGTGGTTTTTACTGTAGAAATCATCCAGATCAGAAAGGATCTTTTCAGTTTCCTGACGGAGCGTATTAATCTCTGCATCCTTTTTCTTTTCCAGACTGTTTCTCAGCTCCTGTATCCTGTCATTGGTCTCCTTCTCCAGAGCAGCATCAAAAGCTTTGCACTCCTGTTCCATTTCTGCAGAAAGCGACTTTTTAGTTTCATCCGCTTCTTCCATAATACGTTTGGCAGTAAGCTCTATTTCAGACAGCTTATTTAGTATCTGTTCCATATTCAACCTCCTTTTGGTTTCAGGATTTGTGCCTTTGTGGAACTTTATCCTATGATACACCTTTTGTACAAGAATTTCCACACAAAATTACAGCAGTCTTATGGTTATTATTTTCCTTTTTCTTGTTAATATGTCATAAAATTTCGTTTTTATAGAAGATATACAGGGGAAATTTTCCTTGATGTAAGGAAAAAAAACATGTATGATAGGGTTACGTTTAAGTTTACAGGAGGACAGATCAGATATGAGATTGCGGAATATACCCGGAGCAAAGGATGCAATCCAGGAAAGTGCTTATGTAGTACAGGACCCGAAAACACATAAGGGGAAATGGACGGAGTGTTTTTCAAAGAAGCAGCCGCTTCATATAGAAGTGGGAATGGGAAAGGGACGTTTCCTTATGGATATGGCAAGACTTCATCCGGATGTAAATTATGTAGGAATTGAAATGTACGACAGCGTTCTTCTTCGAGCGCTTCAAAAAAGAGAGGAACTGGAGGAGGCAGGAGAGGGATTTGATAATCTCTTATTTATGAGAGTGGATGCCAGAGAATTGCCGGACATTTTTGAAAAGGGAGAGGTTCAGAAGATCTATCTGAATTTTTCCGATCCATGGCCAAAGGCCCGTCATGCCAAAAGAAGGCTTACTTCAAGGGAATTTCTTGCCCGCTATGAAAAAATTCTGGTTCCGGAAGGACTGGTAGAGTTTAAAACAGATAACAGGGATCTGTTCGACTTTTCACTGGAAGAGGTACAGGAAAGCAGCTGGGAGCTGCTGGCACATACATTTGACCTTCATCATCAGGAGGATATGATGGAAGGAAATGTGATGACTGAATATGAGGAGAAATTTTCCTCTATGGGAAATCCTATCTGCAAGCTGGTGATCCGCCAGAAGTAATGGGTAACAGTCTGTATCAGATATACATATAATATAGAAGAAACACTTCAGAGGACAGAGACTACTGTCCTCTTTTTATCAATTGAGCAAAATTGTTTAGAAGGAGAGAGGCATTATGGCGGCGCTGAAAAAGCATGGCAGAATCCAGGCAGCCCTGATGCAGTTCAGTTATGAGCATCGCAAACTGGACGGACATTTGAAAAAAATTCATAAGAATGCAGGTGAACTGGCAAAAATGCTGGATTCGTTGGATAGAAAAAATGCGGATAAAAGCGAAAAGTGATTTTTTGGTGAAAAAATTTAAAAAAATTATAAAATAATGCTTGACTTTTTATCTGTGGTTTCGTATAATAATTCTTGCGTTAAGGAAATACACAAAATAAACACAATTTAATAAGCGTCTTTAGCTCAGTTGGTAGAGCACCTGACTCTTAATCAGGGTGTCCAGGGTTCGAACCCCTGA
>SAMEA3387495__coassemble_1216_pt1 | contig 37956 bp, 37 predicted proteins | sample SAMEA3387495__metabat2_high_PE_036 | metagenome-assembled genome bin SAMEA3387495 (sample SAMEA3387495) | Felis catus | biome: Faeces | place: United Kingdom | collected 2012
AGAAGCACACAAACCAGCATAGCAACAACAACAGGTACGCCATGGCTTCTTATCAGAGTTCCGCCGATCAGTGCGTAGCATACCATACCAGTACCGATGGAAAGGTCTACACCTCCGGTAATAAGCGGGAATGTAACACCGATTGCCATCAGAAGATCATAGTATGAAAAATCCAGCAAACTCAGCAATGTGTTGTACTGTCTGAACTCCTTACTCATAAAGGAGAATACAGCTGTCAGAGCAATAACAACAATTAAAACAATAAATCTCTGATCACTTAATATACTTTTTTTCTTCTTAGTCATGACTATCCTCCTTAATCAATACTACGTGTAGCCTTATCCATGATGTTTTCCTGGGTTGCTTCAGAAATATCAATATTTCCGGTTACTTTACCCTCACACATGATGATGATACGGTCACTCATACGGAGAACTTCTGTCATTTCAGAAGAAATCATGATAATAGATTTACCTTCTGCTGCCAGTCTGTTCATCAGTTTATAAATTTCATTCTTGGCACCAACGTCGATACCTCTGGTCGGTTCGTCGAAGATCAGGATTTCACTGTCTCGTGTAAGCCATTTTGCAATAACAACTTTCTGCTGGTTACCACCGGAAAGATTTACAACAAGCTGATCTGCAGTAGGAGTTTTCGTTGCAAGCTCTTTGATATATTTCTCAGTTACTTCTTTTTCTTTCGCTGAGTCGATCAGGAAGCCCTTTGTAAACTGCTCCATAGTTGCCAGAGTTGTATTTTCAATACAGGATTTCTGAACCACACATCCGTATCTTCTTCTGTCCTCTGACAGATAACCAATACCGTATTTAACAGCATCCTGCGGACTGTTGATGGTAACTTCACGAAGCTGGCCGCTCTTATCCATAATGGAAATTTTACCACTCTGTTTCGGGTCTGCACCAAACAGCGCTCTTGCTGTTTCTGTACGGCCTGCACCCATCAGTCCGGAGAATCCAAGGATCTCGCCCTTACGAAGTTCAAAGCTTACATCCTGAACCATCTTGCCTGCATTCAGGTGTTCTACCTTAAGCACTACCGGAGCATCCGGTGCAACCATGCTGTGCTGCTTCGGATCTTCGTAAATAACACGACCAACCATCATGTTAATGATATCTTCTTTTGTACTGTCTTTTGTAATAAGAGTTCCTACATAACCACCATCACGCATAACAGTTACACGGTCTGTGATCACTTTGATCTCATCCATACGATGGGAGATATAAACAATTCCCAGTCCCTTCTCACGAAGGTCACGAATGATAACAAACAGGTCAGCGATTTCTTTTTCTGTCAGAGCTGCAGACGGCTCATCGAAAATGATAACCTCTGCTTTGTGAGAGATTGCTTTTGCGATCTCACACATCTGCTGTTTGCCGACTGTAAGATTGTGCATTTTTTCTCTAGGATCGATTTCAATATTCAGATCCTGGAAAAGTTTTTTGGAATCCTCGATCATTTTTTTATCATCGATACGGAATCCTTTTTTTGGCTCACGGCCAATGAAAATATTCTGGGCAACTGTAAGGTCGCCTACCATGTTCAGCTCCTGATGCACGATTACAACACCTGCATCCTGTGCTTCTTTTGTATTATGGAACTCTGTCTCTTTGCCTTTATAAACAATAGATCCTGAATCCTTCTGATAAATACCGGTAAGAACCTTCATAAGAGTAGACTTTCCGGCACCGTTTTCTCCCATAAGCGCATGTACTTCGCCGCGTTTCACTTCAAAATTAACGTGATCCAGAGCATGAACTCCAGGAAAGGACTTATCAATGTCCTTCATAGTTAAAATAACTTCACCCATTGTTACATCCTCCCTTCCGATCAGTTCTTTCTGCGTCTTGCAGAAACGTCAGCGTAAACTGCTACAATAACGATGATACCAGTGATGATCATCTGCTGTCCTTTACCAAGACCAAATGCCATAATTCCCTGCTGAAGAAGAGAAATAATAAACACACCGATCACAGTACCGCCGATAGATGCAAGTCCACCAACCATGGATGTACCGCCCATAACGCAGCCTGCAATTGCCTCGTTGTTATACTGATCGCCATATCCAGGCTGAACAGTTGTATATGTAGCTACAAAGAACAGTGCGGCAATACCTACCAGAGTTCCGCAGATCATGTATGCAAGCATACGCCATTTTCTTGTATTTACACCAGAAAGACGAACTGCTTCACTGTTGGAACCAAGGCAGAGAATATAACGTCCAGGTTTTGTTCTGTAAAGAACAATACCACAGATAACTGCAACTGTAAGGAAAATCACGATTCCTACCGGAAATCCGTTTACAGAAACAATTTTTCTGAACCATCCATTTACAGGATCACTGCTCATAGGCCAGCTTACAGACTGTGTTTTTGTAAATACAGAAGCAAGACCTTTTGCAATGTTCATAGACGCCATAGATACGATGAATGGCGGAACTGACATGTAAGATACCAGCCATCCGTTAAAAGTACCAAAGCAAAGACCGATCAGTACACATAATACCATAGCAGCTGCACAAGGAATACCATAGCTTGTCATGCAGTAACCAGAAACCAGTGCACAGCAGAACATAACCGGTCCGATGGAGAAATCAATTCCTCCGGTAGCGATTACAAAAGTAACGCCCAGTGATAAAAAGCCCAGGAAATAAACATAGTTCAAAGTGGACTTGATACTGTCCCCAACAGGGAATTTAGCTCCAAGAACTACTTTGAAGACTACGAACATAAGAATCAGGATACCTACAAGGAGAATCCTGTTCAGGCCGAGCTTTTTCACGATTGGATTTTGTTTCAGCTTTTCCAATTTCTTCACCCTCCTACTGTTTTTCACACTCTCTGTGTTTTCTTTATAAATAATATCGTGAATCCCTGTTAATTGTAATGGAATATCTTACAAAAAAAGGTTAAAAATTTACGGTACTGTAAATTTTTAACCTTTTTATCTTAGTAAGATTTACTGAGTTCTCATCTATTTTTCTTCTGTTTTTGGCATGTTCAACGTATTAAAAGGAAACAACAGCTTTTCTATTTCACCAGAATACATATTTTCCGGGGTCACCAGCTGACATCCGGAGTCAATTTCTGTCTCATAGTTCTGTCCTCTTAAAAGACGAGAAGTCTCTTCCACGCCCAGATATCCCATTTTAAAGGCTTTCTGAACCACGATTCCTTTGAATACGCCCTTTTCCATAAGCTGTACAGCCTCCTGAGAGCTGTCTACTCCTACTACTGCGATCTGTTCCTCTGCACCGGCTGTTTTGACTGCCCTGGCAGCACCTACAGAAGAATATTCATTCATCCCTGCCACCATTTTAAGATCCGGATATTTTTTCATAAGCTCTACCGTCAGCTCAAAAGATTTTTCATAGCTGGAATCACAGTAAACCACATCTACGATATTATCCGCCATGGCTCCCAGTCCGTCACAAAATCCCTGTTCCCTTTCCACTGCTGTAGAAACGCCTTTTACATGAGCCACCACTGCAATCTGATCATCCGGCTCCAGAATAGATGCGGCAAATTTCCCCAATTGTCTTCCGGCTTCCACGTTATCTGTTGCAACAGTAATATCCTGTATGTCCTGTTCTGTATAAGAATCAATATAGGTGATCCGTATTCCCTGGTCTCTGGCCTTTTGCAAAAGGCTGTCTGATTCCGTGAAACTGGAAGGAGAGATAAGTATTGCATCCGGCTGCTTCTCCATGGCCTCCATAAGAATGCGATTTTGTCCCTCTACATCGTTTTCTTCATCCGGAGCCATAATTTCAATCTCTGTATTAAATTCCTTTGCTGCCATCTGTGTCCCCAATATCAACGATGTCCAAAAATCGTTTGTTCCGTCAACCACCTTGGGAATATAGATCATGGAAAGACGTCGTTCGCCTCCTGTGGCATTTCTGTAATAAATTATGCCTGCGGCAGCACTTGCTATAAAAATAATAAGAAAAGCGGCAATCCATTTTCTGTATTTTCTCACAGCTTTACCTCCTGTCTTCCCGGTATTGTGATGGTAGCCGTAGTACCTTCTCCTTTTTTACTTTCATAAGTAATGCCATATTCATTTCCATAATAAAGCTGAAGACGTTTCTGTACATTATAGACTCCGACTCCATTGGACTGGTAATTCACTTTATGCCTCTCATAAATATGGGCAAGGGTCTCCTCGTCCATTCCCACTCCATTATCTATTACCTGCAGCACAGCATTATCATTTTTCATAAATCCTTTAACCAGAAGCAGGCCTTTGCTTTCCTTATATTTCAGTCCGTGATAAATAGCATTCTCAATTACAGGCTGAAGAACCAGTTTGATCAATGGTATATGTAATATAGAAGGATCTACCTCGATCTGAAATTCCATTTTATCCTTATAGCGCATTTTCTGGATTGTAAGATATCCTCTTGCATATTCTACTTCCTGACCAATAGAAACCACTTCATCTTCATTGCTGATACTCTGTCTGAGCAGTCTTGCAAGAGAAGCCGTCATAAGAACTACTTCTTCATTTTTTTTGCCTTCCGCCATCCAGATGATAGAGTCCAGTGTATTATAAAGAAAATGTGGATTGATCTGGGATTGAAGCGCTTTCAGTTCACTTTTTCTCTTTGCTTCCTGTTCCCGGATATTCTGTTCCATCAGCTCCTGTATCCTGTGAGTCATTACATTAAACGATTTTGTCAGACTGCCTATCTCATTTTGAGATTCCACCACAATATCCGAAACACTGAAATCACCCTCCTGTACCCTTTCCATAGAATCACACAGCTGCTGAATAGGCTGTGTAATGCTTCTGGAAATAAATCGGGAAAAAAACAGCGCCACGATCATCAGTCCCATAGCTACAAGCACATAAAGACTCTGGGCTTTGTTGCTTTTACGCAGCAATTCTTCCACCCGCACGCAATTGACCACTGTCCATCCTGTCTTTTCTGATCTGGAAATCGAATACAGCTTTTCTCCGCTTCCTTTTCCAAAAAGAACTGTATCCTGATCTGTTCCCATAATAAGGCTGATATTTTCTGTCTGAAGCTCATTGTAAAGCTGCTGCTGCTGCGGATGATAGACAATATTTCCTTCTGCGTCAAGAATAAACGCATAGCCCTGATTTCCAACCATACTTTGATTACACAGTTCACTGATAGCACTGTAGTTCAGGTCAATAAAAAACACACCTTCTTTTTGATTTCCAACTTCCGAAGATTTATTGCGGATTCCTCTGCTGAGTGTAATAACCCAGGGACGTTCTCCGCTGATGATGTGCTGTACATGAGAAGAACTGAGGTAAGAGCTTGCAGAACCATTAAGGGCGTTTGTATACCATTCCTGCGTATGAATATCCAAATCCGGATTTGTAAGTCTCAGGGCATCATTGATCAGCATTCTTCCATTTTCACCAATAATTCCCAGATTCAGAATATCGCTGCGGCTGTCCAAAATAGTTTTAAACTGGTTCAGAATACGGACTCTTGACTCTGGATCCGGTTCATCTCCAAAAAGATATGCCTGAACATCCTCGTTGCTGGATACCAGGTAGGAAATGTTCTCCATGTAGTCAATATAAGAGTCAATGTTCTGATTCATCTGTTGTATGATGGTCTGTGTATACAGCGACGAATTATCAAATACAGAAGTTCTTGTATAGTTCATAGAAATCACTGTAACAATTGCTACCGCGCCCAAAAGCAACATGGATACCATAGCAAAGATCACACTTTGGATGCTGTTGAATTTTCCTAAAAACATAGCTTCCGGATTGAATTTTTTCTTCATCGTCTTTTCTCCCTGGCATATTCGGTAGGAGTCACACCTGTTATCTTCTTAAAGGAGATACCAAAATAATGCGGATCAGAAAATCCAACTTTTTCTGCGATCTCATAGTTCTTCATAGTTGTGTTTTCCAGAAGTTCTTTTGCTTTTTCCATTCTGGTACGGATCAGTACCTCAGTAAAAGTCTCTCCTGTCATCTCTTTAAAAATAGTGCTGAAATAGCTGGTACTGATATTCAGATAAGAACAGATATCATTAAGGCTCAGATCCGGATCCATATAATTTTTCTGGATATAGTCCATAGCAAGACGCGCCTGTTTCTGGCCGCTGGAACTATTCATATCAGAAAGCAGTTTAAAAATCTTCAAAATATAATTTTCCACTACTCTGCAGGCACTGTCAAAAGACTTTTGTTCCGTGATCTGATGAAGAAGTTCATCTCTTCCTTTCAGCACACACTTCATATCTGCAGAAACATCCTCACAGACGCGATCCAGCGTCCTGACGATCTGCTGAAGATACATACAGGCACGGCTTTTTTCCACCAGCCCTTTTTTTATACAACTTTGCATTTCACAAAAAATCTTTTCTACCAGTTCCCGGTTTCCGGATTTCAAAGCCGCCATAAGATCATCCAGAAGACGATCTATAGGAACATTATGCCCCGGCTTTATTTCTGCCATATCGATCAAAAGATTCCCGCCCAGAAGATATCGATACTGCATAACCTGGGAAGCCATGTCATGAGAGATCAGAAGTTCTCCTGGTGTTTTTACCCATGCGCCAATTCCCATGGATACCTCTATTCCCATAACTTCTTTCATCTTATCCTGAATCTCTTTACAGATCATCTTGGTTTTCGTGGTAAAATCACGGCTCCATTTTTCCTGAAACAGAATACAGACTCTGTTTCCGCCTTCCTGATATGCAATGCCTGCCTGTTCTCTTGTCACGATCTCATTACTGATATTATAAAGAACAAACGCCATCAAAGCGCTTTCCTGTCTTTTTTCCACATCTACCTGATACATATCCGAATAAAGGTCTATATCAAACATGGCAACTCTATATCGAACAGCCGAAAGCTCGATTCCCATATTCTGAAGTCTCTCAATGCTCTCCTCCACATTGGTAGTACAGTTTACAAGGGCTTCAATGGCCTTTGAACGGATCACCTGAGCATTTTTGCGATAATTTTCAGAAGCTTTGGTAAGCTTTTCCATCTTTACTTTTTCTTTGCGGGTCTGGTCTACTTTTTCTTTCATTTTATTGATTACTGCCGTCAGTTCTACTGCCGTCACCGGTTTTAAAAGATATTCACTGACATTATACTGGATCGCTTTTTTTGCATATTCAAATTCTCCAAATCCACTGAAGATCACGATCACCACATCCGGATAATTGTCATGAAGAAAATGGCTCAGTTCCATACCATCCATATAAGGCATTAAAATGTCTGTAAGGACAATATCCACCGGATGTGTTTTTACAAATTCTGCAGCCTGCTGTCCGTTTTCACAGATTCCTGTCAGTTCACAGTCCAGACCTTTCCAGTCAATGTTTTCTTTAATGGCATCTCTCACAAGAATTTCATCATCTACAAGAAGCACACGATACATAAATATAAAAATCCCCCGTCTTAGATCTTTCTTAAATTTTCCTAAAATGTATCTTACCATAAACTATGAAAATATGGAATATGTCTTCTTCTGCAAAAATAAAAATCCGCCAGCCGCTGTATTCCTTACAGTTTCTGACGGATTCTTTCTATTATATATGTATTATTTTACGATCACTCCATCCTCATCCCAGAGATCATGCCAGTCATTGGCGCCTTCCCAGAGGAATACCTGACCTTTTACAAGGCGGTTTCCTTTTTCCAAAGTGGAGATGGTTTTCATTTCCTCTTCTGTCAGAGGATCTTCTGTCACGCATTTCAGATTAGATGAAAAGTTATGTACAGAGAACGGAATGGATATTTCGCCTCTCTGATGAGCCCATTTCAGAGCAATAAGCGCCGGATGTACGCCGTGAGCCTCTGCAATGGCTTTCATCTCCGGAAGCTGAAGATCTGCCACATCCTCCGGACAGATATCTCTTTCCGGCCTTCTTGGTGATCCCAGGGGCATGTAGCCTACCGGCTGAATATTGTGTGCCACCAGATAATCATAAAGCTCCTGCTGCTGGAAGCATACATGGAGTTCCAGCTCACACGCCGCCGGTTTGATCTTCATAAGCGGAAGCACTGCCTCAAGCTTCGGAATCGTCATGTTGGAAATACCAATATAGCGGATCACACCTTTTTCCACAAGCTCTTCACACTGACGATAGGTATCCATGAACTCCTCTACACTGAAAGGTCTGGAATCTGGATTTCTGGAATCCACGTCACATCCCGGCGCATGATAGTTTGGGAATGGCCAGTGGATAAAGTACAGATCCACATAGTCGCACTGAAGATCCTGGATGCTTTTTCTGCAGGCTTTTTCTACATCTCTGTGCATGTCGTTCCATACCTTTGTCATAATAAAGAGATCTTTTCTCTCCACCACACCTTCCTCAAAAGCGTCCTTAAATACCTTTCCGATCTGCACCTCATTGCCATAGCAGGCAGCGCAGTCAAACATTCGGTAACCACAGCGTACTGCACCGGCTACTGCTGCAGAAACGTCTTCTGCGGAAACACGGTCGGAACCAAAGGTTCCCATTCCTACACAGGGAACTTTCTCACCGGAAGGGAGAGTTACTTTTGGCACAAGTGCCGGATTAATAAATTCTGCCATCTTTTTTTCTCCTTTTTTATATTTCCTAATGAGTTCTGCTTATTGAAACAGTTACTCATTACAGTTTCGTAATCTTAATCTCAGGAAGCAGGTTTTCCATATCCTCCATACAGAAAAAACCGGTTTCCTCCCGCATAGCCGCAGCTGCGGAAACAGCACTTGCCTTTCTCAGCATTTCCGGAATGGAAAGTCCCTCCTCCATGCCAATGGCAAATCCCGCGATCATGGCATCGCCGCAGCCTACTGTATTTACCGCATCAATTTTCGGCACCTCTGCCCGAAATGTACCCTCTTCTCCCACAACAAGGGAACCATCCGCACCAAGGGAAACCGCCACAATCTCCACACCATTTCTGTGGATCTCTTTTGCCGCCTCAATAATATCATTGATATCGTCGCAGGTCTTTCCCGTAAGCATCCGGATCTCATCAATATTTGGCTTGATCAGGGTGGGCGCCGCCTGGATCCCCATTTCCAGAAGCTGCCCGCTGGTATCCAGAATAACCGGCTTTCCAGCTTCCTTTACAATTCTAACCAGACGCTGATAGGCAGTTCCGTCCAGTCCTTTTGGTACACTTCCAGACATTGCCACAATTTTTGCATCTTTTACAAGAGTACGGAATTTTTGCTCAAATCCATCAAAATCCTTTTCTGTAAGTGTAAAGCCCGGCTCCAGAAATTCTGTCTGTACATGCTTTACTTCATCCCAGATATTAATGCAGGAACGGCTTTCTGCCTCCACATGATAGAATTCACTTTTGATTCCAAATGGCTTCAGGGAGTCCTCAATATAATTTCCTGCATGACCGCCTACAAATCCGGTTGTCACAACCTCCGCTCCGTATATAGAAGCCGGCTTGGAAACATTCAGACCTTTGCCTCCAGGAACATAGGAACATTCTTTTACCCGATTTACCTGCCCTTCCTGATAATCTTCCACTACATACCGCTTATCAATGGCGGCATTTAAAGTTACTGTCAGTATCATCTTAATTTTCCTCGTTTGATAAAAGAATCTTTCCCTTTACAAGACCCGGGGTTTTATAAAGCTGAAAGGCCTCCTGGGCCTGGCTCATAGGAATCTTTTTGTAAATAAATCCAGGATCGAATTTCAGCTGTCCGGTTGCAAAATAATGAGCGGTAAGCTCCCATTCCTTTCCCGGGAACGGAGCGCTGTAGGACATCCATGAACCCGTAAGTTTAAATTCCTTACGATTCATATTTTCCCACTGTGCCGGAGTAAAGGAAAGTTCCTGATGAGGAGTACCGATAAAGCATACATGTGCTTTGTTTGCCGCCAGTTCAAATGCCATATGCATCGTCGGAACCTGACCTGCTGTTTCAAATACATAGCCGTATCCTTTGTTTTCAGTAATCTCCATAGCGGTTTTCATGTAATCTTCTTTTGTAGTGTTTACCACTTCGTCTGCACCAAGACGTTTCGCCAGCTCCAGGCGCTCGTCACTGATGTCAAAGACAACCACCTTTTTGGAACCAAAAATCTTTGCCCACTGCATAGTAAACATACCAATGGTACCGCCTCCAAGAATTGCAACACATTCACCCCCCTGATAGTCATTCTGCAAAAGACCGTGAAGAGCTACTGTGGAAGGCTCAAACATAGCCCCCTGCTCGTAGGGAATGGAGGCATCAAAGGGAACTGCGTTCTGTTCCGGAACTACCACATAATCTGCATTGCTTCCCTGTTCTCTGGAGCCGATAAAACTGTAATGTTTACAAAGCGAATAATTTCCCTTCTGACAGTCCTCACATTTCATACAGGGTACAAGAGGAGCTCCTGAAACACGGTCTCCAACCTTCACCTTTTTGACACCCTCTCCAATCTCTACTACGTCACCGGAAAACTCATGTCCCAGAACAATGGGATAAAAATGTACGCCGTTGTGAAGTACCCGTGGGATATCAGAACCACATATTCCGGAATAACGAACCTTGATCTTCACATAACCCGGTTTTACCTGAGGCTCCGGAATCTCCTGATACTGCACATCCTCATTTGCCACAACAACTGCTGCTTTCATTATAAAAACACTCCTTCCATTTCTTTATGCTTTTTTCATAAGACCGGATAAAGACCGGTATAATTCCAGATAAGTTTCATAATTTTTGTCATATACTGCTTTTTTCTCCGGATCTGGCTGATGTTTTCTGGTCACCTTTACCGTCTCAGCTACTGCTTCTTCATAATCCTTGTAAAATCCTGTGCCCACACCTGCCAGAAGCGCTGCCCCCAGAGTGGTTGCCGTATCTGAAGCAGGAACTGCCATTGTTTTTCCTGTAACGTCTGATTTGATCTGCGTCCAGAGAAGGGAGTTTGCAGATCCTCCCATAGCCCGAAGGATTTCTGCCTTCGCACCGGCTTCTTCTGCTGTTTCCAGATTATGACGGAGAGAAAACGCCACTCCTTCCATACAGGCACGTACCATATGACCCTTTGTCTTAGAAAAATCAAGTCCGTAAAATACACCTTTTGCATAAGGATTCCATATAGGTGACCGCTCTCCGGCCATATAAGGAAGGAATACAAGTCCATCACATCCAGGTTTTACTTTTTCAGCGATCTCATTAAGCTGATCCAAAGAAGAGATTCCTGTCTGCTCTCTCATCAGACGCTCGTAATCCGCAAATTCTCTCTCAAACCAGCGCATAACGCCGCCTCCTCCTGTAGTTCCGCCCTGAAGGAGCCACTTTCCCGGGATCACATGGAATCCCAGAATCAGACGGGGGTCTGCCTGATATTTTTCAATGCAGATACTCATTCCTCCAGCCTGTCCGCCCTGTTCCTGTGTCTCTCCAGAATGTATCACACCTGCGCCTAAGGTTCCGCAGGCTGCATCCAGACCGCCTGCTGCCACAGGAGTGCCTTCTGCAAGTCCGGATTCCTCTGCTGCTTTTTTTGTTACTGTTCCTATAATACGATCACTTGGAACAATTTCCGGAAGAAAATCCCTGGGGATTCCCATTTTCCTGCACATTTCTTCATCCCACTGTCCGGTACGCATATCAAAACAGTGGAGTCCATATCCCTGGGAAAGATCCTGTGATATCTGACCAGTCAGTTTAAAAGCGATGTAACTGTTGGACTGGAGAATCTTATAGATTTTGCAGTACACCTCCGGAAGATTTTCCTTATACCAGAGAATCTTTGCCGTAGTGTAGGAAGGCTGAAGGGAATTTCCGGCAATACGAAAAATTTCATCTTCCCCAATTTCTTCATTTAAACGGTCACAGATGGACTGTGCTCTGGTATCCATCCAGATAGGCGTATTAGTCAGTACTTTTCCACCTTTGTCAATAGCAATAGCAGACCAGCTTTGTCCGTCGATTCCCACTCCGGCAATCTCCTCCGGCTGGATGCCTGCTTTTCGGATTACCTGGCGAACTGCTTCACAGACAGCACTCCACCATTCCTCCGGATTCTGTTCTGCCCATCCTTCTTCCGGATAATATACCGGGTACTCGCCGTTTGCCGCTGCAAGAACCTGTCCTTTTCTGTCAAAAAGAGCTGCTTTACAGGCACTTGTTCCAATGTCGATTCCAAGCAAATATAATTGTTTCATTTTTCTCCCTTTCTGATCTGTGCAACAGACTTTCCATGGATAATAGCTGCCTCCAGTTTTTCTGTCTGATAAGGAGACGATCCGTCATTTTTTTCCAGACGGGACAACATAAGCCCTGCTGCTTTTTCAGCAATCTTCTCTGTGGGCTGGGATACAATGGTCAGTTTCGGATTGCATGCCCTGGCAAAAGAAAGATTATCAAAACCAACCAGGGAAATCTGATCCGGAATCCGGATTCCCAGTTCATTGCTGCCTATTACAGCGCCCAGGGTCATCTCATAGTTGGTCACAAATACCGCCGTCATTTCCGGGTTTCTTTTCACTAGCTCCTCCATGGCACGGACACCGCCCTGAATGGTATAATCCCCATGGACTATCAGAGATTTCTTTATTGATATTCCCAGTTCATCTAACTCACTGCAATATCCCCGCAGTCTTTCCTGCGCTGTGGAAATTTCTTCCGGACCACCGATAATTCCAATATTCCGGTGTCCGTTTTCGTAAAGAAGCCTTACTGCATCTATGGCAGCCTGCTCATTATCCACAAGAACACTGTCGCAGGAAACGCCCTGTATCTTACGGTCGATCAGAACGATCGGCTTTCCAGTTTTCTGGAACTCCTTCAAATGACCGCCCTCTGCATCAACGGGCATATTGATGATCCCATCCACCCTTTTTCGGCTTAAAAAATCGACTGCTTCATGCTCCAGTTTCCTGTCGGTACGACAGTCACAGACAATCGTTGCATACCCATGGTTTCTCAGGATATCCTCCATTCCGGTAATGATCTCCGCACAAAACACATTATTCAGCTCAGGTATCACCACACCGATGGTTTTTGTGGCATTTGTTTTCAGATTTCTGGCAACCTCGTTCACTTCATAATGAAGCTCTTCAATGGCTGCTTCAATCTTTTTTCTGTTTTTTTCTCTTACATTTCCTCCATTAAAGTAAGAAGAAATAGTCGCAAGCCCCAGTCCGGTAAGCTTTGCGATATCTTTCATGGTCGCTGCCATAAAAATCACCTCTGCATATTACCGTGTTTCAGGCTTTTCCGTCACAGCCGCAAACCTGCATACGATATTTTACCAGTTCTTTGACTGCCTGGATCGCAGCACGTCCGTAAACCTTTGGATCAATGGTATTCTCTTTTTCTGCAAAGGTTTCTTTTACTGCCTTAGAATATGCCTCACGAAGCTCTGTAGCAAAATTCACTTTACAGATTCCCCGTCTTACACAATCTTTTACCTCTTCGTCACTTAAACCGGAAGCGCCATGAAGAACCAGCGGAATGTCTACAACCTTACGAATCTCACTGAGACGTTCTTTGTCAAGCACCGGTGTTCCTACATAAAATCCGTGTGCTGTTCCGATTGCCACTGCCAGAGATGTGACTCCTGTTCTCTCTGCAAATTCTTTTGCCTCCTGAGGATCTGTATTGGTATCAGCCTCAGCCTCCAGGTCATCTTCTTTTCCGCCCACTTTGCCAAGCTCTGCCTCACAGGGAATATTCAGCGCACGGGCCGCATCTGCCGTCTTTTTTGTGATTTCAACATTTCCTTCAAAATCAAATTTTGAACCATCGATCATTACAGATGTATATCCGGCTTTCATCGCCTGTACAGCCAGTTCAAAACTGCTGCCATGGTCCAGATGAAGGCAAACCGGAACGCTGGTTTTTTTTGCCTCTGCCGCTACGATTGCTCCATAAGTCTCTACTGTTCCGTATTTAATAGTAGATGGAGTTGTCTGGATCATAACAGGAGCATTTAACTCCTCTGCTGCTTCAATGATAGCCTTTACCATCTCCATATTCTCCGCATTAAAAGCGCCTACTGCATATCCGCCCTGCTGTGCTTTCAGCAGCATTTCTTCTGATGTTACAAGTGGCATGATGATGTCCTCCTTATTGTAAAATATGATCTGACTGTTTTCTGATTTCTGCTGCTTCAGATTCTTTCCAGAGCAAAAACCGAAACGTTTCTGTTTTGACCTCATTTTATAATACCGAAACGTTTCTGTCAACAGTAAAATATTCATCTTTTAAAGGAAAATATTCTCTTGAAACTTGAGAAGAACACAGGTAAAGTTTAGGATAGAAAAAAATGATCGGAGGTACTGAAATGTTAAAAGGAATTCCTGAAATTTTATCACCAGAATTATTAAAGGTATTATGTGAAATGGGTCACAGCGACCGTCTCGTTATCGCTGACGGAAACTTCCCGGTTGAATCCATGGGCAAAAATGCCATCACCATCCGTTGTGACGGTCACGGTGTTCCTGAGATCCTGGAAGCTATCCTGAAAGTATTCCCACTGGATACCTATGTAGAGAAACCGGTAAATCTCATGGAAGTTATGCCTGGTGATACTGTAGAAACACCAATCTGGGATACATACAAAGAAATCATCCGCAAGTATGATGACAGAGGCGATGCAGTAGTAGGCAATATCGAGCGTTTCAAATTCTATGATGAAGCTAAGACAGCTTACTGTATCATCTCTACCAGCGAGAAAGCTCTGTATGCAAATGTTATGCTTCAGAAAGGCGTTGTAATCAACGACTAAGCATTTGGATATATGACTGATCCGCCGGGGGTGCAGCAGATCAACGATATATGATAAATTCTTCAGGCAGCATAAGTTCCGAAGCCGGGGCTTATGCTGCTTTATTATTATATATCATTGACATCTTTTTCAAGAATCGCTATATTTTAGTTAAGCAACCTGTATTTATATAAAAATAAAGGAGGATCCTCATGAAATATCGCAAAAAACAGCTTCTAAGCCTGCTTCTGAGTACTGCCATTCTAATTGGAAATTCTTCTGTATCTGCAGCCGGCTTCTCATCTGGCGCAAGTGAAACAGTCCCATTCTCAGAGGATACTTCCTCTGAAAATGATATCAGTCTCGCCGACCCGGAAGATTCTTTTTCTGCTTCTGATCAAACCGCTCAGGAGGATATCTTTATCGAAGATCCTGAAATCACAGAAGCTCCTGAGTATACGGAGCCGGAAGGAAATGCTGATCTTTTGGACGGCTCCCAGAACATAGAAGACTTTTCCTCCGGGGAAATGGAAGAAGAACTCTTTTCCTCCGGAGATACAATAAACAACACAGAAGACGCAGATTATATACTTGGACGTCCTATGACGGAAGAAGAAATTCAGGAACAGCTGGATCTCATGGAAAACATGCCTGCGTTTTCTCCTGCAGAAGATCCCGACAGTGATCTCAGCATAAGCAAATACGGCCTTCTGCCTTCTTATTATGATTCCAGGCAGTCAGGCATCATCTCCTCTGTAAAAAATCAGAATCCCTTCAATATCTGCTGGGCTTTCAGCCTTGCTTCCAATTTTGAGACCTCTCTTCTGAAACAGGGGCTTGGTACCTGGGATCTTTCTGAGGAACACCTTGCATACTTTTTTGCCAACAGAGTCAATGATCCTCTGGGAAATACTCCTGATGACAGGATTGTCCATCTTGGAAAAAACTACCATGACAGCGGAAACGGTATGGTCGCATCTTTCTTTTTGAGCACATGGTCCGGTATGGTATCCGAAGGAAAGGCACCTCTTCCCACTGACTCCACACATACTCTGGATCTGTCCCGTCCTTTGGATCCGGCCATTGCCTATAATACCGATGTCTATTTGAAGGATGCCATATTTTCCGCCTATTCACAACAACGTATGAAGCAGCTCGTTTCTGAGTACGGATCTGTTTCTGCCATGATACTGATGGATAATGCCGGAGTTTATTACCGCCCGGAAACAGCTGCTGCATGCTGCCCCACTGCAGGAAAGGTAAATCATGCAGTCACTATCGTAGGATGGGATGACAGCTACTCCAAGTCCAATTTCCCGGCAGCTTCCATGGTTCAAAAAGACGGAGCCTGGATCGTAAAAAACAGTTACGGATCATCCTGGGGAAAAAATGGATACTTCTATCTTTCCTATGAAGATGCATCCATCTCAAACCTTGTATGCAATACTGCCATTACCTCCCCTCAGTATCCCAATAACTATTTTTACGATGGCGCCGCCTCCGGAACAACCAGTTATACAGTAAAGGCCGGCAGTTCCATTGCTAATGTCTTTACCGTCTCTGCCGGCCAGGGCAATGCAGAAGAGCTTGGAGAGATCGTTCTTTCCAGCAAGCAGGATTTTACTACATACCGCATCCAGATCTACACAGATCTTTCCGATCCACAGAATCCTGCCAGCGGAACCCCCGCATTTCGTACTCCGATAGAGTATACCCAGCCTATCGCAGGCATTCATACACTGAAACTTGACAATCCGGTAAAGCTTGTACAGGGAAGTAAGTATTCTGTGGTACTTACCTTTCCATATGAAACGAAATATTATGTGGAAGCAAATACCTCCTCTGCATCAGGATCCTGGTTCAGATCCATTGCCGGACTGGAACCGGGACAAAGCTTTTTGTCTTCCACCGGCACCAGATGGACGGACTGCGCTGCTTCTAAATCCAATTTTTGCTTCTGCATAAAAGCACACACAAGAACACTGGAAGCACCGGCAGTAATCACGCCGCGCCCCACAACAGCACCGCGGCCTACATCCACTCCGCGCCCCACGGCAGCACCACGGCCTACATCCACTCCTGTTCCCCGGACTTATCAGGTGGTATATAAAGCTAACACCAGCCTTCCCACAGGAAGCATGCCGTCTGATAAAACCAGATATACTTCCGGTCAGTCTATAAAGATAAAATCCGCCCCTTACTGTACCTCCCGTTTTTTCCTTGGCTGGAACACCAGAGCGGACGGAACAGGAGCTACTTATCTTCCCGGAAAAACGCTGACCATCAAAGGAAATATCACTCTTTATGCAAAATGGGGCAGCAAATGTATCCCTTCCACAAAACTGATCTATCAGGTTACCGGCAAACAAACAGTTGCCTGCTGCGGCACCACGAACCCTAACATAAAAAAAGTGGTTATCCCTTCCAGTATCCGGTATATGGGAATCACCTATCGGGTAACCTCTGTGTGGACCAATGCTTTCAGGGGGAAAAACAAACTTACGAATGTGGTCATTGGAAATAATGTTTCTGTTGTCGGCTCCAGAGCCTTTTACAACTGCCGTAGCCTGAACCGCATCACTATTGGTACCGGACTGAAACAGATCGGCACCTACTCATTTGGCAGAGTAAAACGTAAGTGTATCATTAAAATAACCAGTACACAATTAAGTAAGGTCTCTGCAAAGATTGATTACGGTTCCCAGAAAATGACGATCCGGGTTCCCAGAAAAAAACTAAATCAGTATCGAAAGCTATTTTCTGCAAGATCCCGGACTGTAACAGTAAAAAGCTATTGAAAACAGATGAGAACTTTTTTTATAGCATAACAACAATAATAGCCAAGCATGGATACATATCCAGGTTTGGCTATTATTGTTGTTATTTATTTCTTTTTAAAATGATAAATCAAAATTCCTGCTACTGCTATCACTGCAGCTGCTGCTATCCACCAAAAAGGTGTTGGAATCAAAGAATTTGCTTCCTCCGATGATGCAGAAACAAAAACTTCTTTTTCCTCAGCTTCAGGAGTCTCTGTAGCTGTCAGTGTTTCTGTGGCTTCAGGCGTTGCTGTTGCCGTCGGTGCTTCTGTGGCTTCAGGTGTTGCTGTTGCTGTCGGTGCTTCCGTGGCTTCAGGCGTTGCTGTTGCTGTTGGCGCTTCCGTGGTCTCAGGCATTGCTGTTGTCATCGGTGCTTCCGTAGCCTCAGGAGTCTTGGAAAGCTCTGCTTCCTCTGTTGTGATCATAGTAACAAATTCTTTTTTTGAATCTGTATCATTTTCTGAGAATTCTCCTCTTTTTCTGGCTGCTTCTTCTGTATCATCCAGATTGATCCAGCCCTGTTTTCCGTCTACGGTTGTCACTCCCCAATGACTGCCGTCTACCAGTTCCGCATCCTGAGTGATATGAAGGGATTCTCCATTTTTTATATCACGTACTCCCGGAACTTCTCCATATTTTTCTCCGGGACCCTGATAAAGTTTCTGCGTTCCCTCACTGGTATATGCCTTTACATCGTAATCCGCATTGTAGTCTACATGATCGCGTCCTGCAATATAGAGTTCAGAATCAATTGCTTCCTTTCTGGACTGAGCAGGACGGCAGTCATCCAGAGGAACATATCCGTACATCCCATGATACTGTACATATCCCCAGGTTCGTGAATGAGCTGTATCCTCCACTTCTCCTTCGATATGCAGGGCTGTTCCGTTAGAAATCAGTTCTTCGTTTAACTTTGAAGACTCCAGATCAGGATGCGCATAAATGTCTATACCACCTTGTTTCGATTCTACAATCATGTAATAATCTGTTTTAATATCAGGCTCTGTCTTTTTATCCGATATATCTGCCCATACGTTCACAGAAAAAAACATGCACATCAACGCGATCAGCCATATCATTCCTGTTTTTTTCATTTTTCTACGCTCCCCTTAGTTTTTTATGTAGGTTTTCTGTCTTTTATCATAGCACAGTTTTTCTTGTTTGGTAATCCCTATTTGTTCTGTTTTTTTCCTGCTGTTTTTACATAAAAAGACAATTTTCCTTATTTTTTCTGCTTCCACCATGGAAATTCCCGATTCAGCCATTTTTCACAAAGACTGCTCCACTCTCCACAGGCTCTCACAATCCCTCTTCCGTCAGGATTTGCTGTAAGTTCATTTCCAAGTCCTACACCATGAATTCCCTCCGGAAAAAGATGATATTCCACAGGAACTCCATGTTTTACCATAGATCTGACAAAGCTTATAGAATTTTCCGGATGCACTGTTGTATCCTCAAATGTATGCCAGATAAACGTTCTGGGAGTATCCTGATCCACCTGATTCTCTAAAGACATTTTTTCTCTTAATTCCTCATAGCGTTTTCCCAAAAGGTTCTGAAAGCTTTCCTGATGACCATACTGACCGGAAGTGATCACCGGATAACTGAGTATCATTCCATTGGGACGTATTTCGTCTGCACTGACCTTTAATTCTTCCGTAATCTCTCCCTTATTCCAGAATACTCCCAGGGATGCTGCCAAATGTCCTCCTGCTGAAAATCCCATAACAAGGATCTTTTCCGGATCGATCAGCCACCGGTCACTGCCTTTTCTTAGAATACTTACTGCTTTTGCAAGCTGATGAAGAGCTGCTGGATAAACTGCAGGTGCAACGCTGTAACGAAGAACTACTGTGTGATATCCCATGCTCATAAACTTTACTGCAACAGCTTCTGCTTCTCTGTCTGAAGTCATCCGGTATGCTCCTCCGGGACAGATCAGTATCACCGGGCGCAGCTGTCCCGGATAAAGTTCCTGTGATTCTTCCCAAAAATATGTCATCATATAAGCTTCATTCTGCTTATTTCTTTCTGGTTCAATTGTAATTTTTTCATGCAGCATATTTGTTTTCGATATCTCCTTCCTAATAAAAATTACTATGCACTATTATTTTACCATAAGAACCTTTTACAGCACAGTCTGTTTCTTTTCTGAAAATACTGTCCATGTTTGTTTCTGTAACCAAAGTTCCCGGCAGCCCTATGTACATCAATGCTATTTCCCTTGTAAACTTTCTATTCAATTGTTATAATAGTAACAATCTATAATAACGAAAGGAAAACATCTGTTTTGAAAACACTTATACTCAATGGTTCTCCTCGAAAAAACGGAGATACTGTAAGTCTTTTAAAAATTTTGAAGAAAAATCTCCAGGGAGAGATCAAAGTCGTTGATGCCTATTACTGTAACGTTGCCCCCTGTATAGACTGCCGCTACTGCTGGAAAAATCCCGGCTGCTGTGTAAAAGATGAAATGCAGGAGATTTATTCCTACATTGAAGAATGTGATAATGTTCTTATTGCTTCACCTATTTATTTTTCAGAGCTGACCGGAAAGCTTCTGGATCTTGGAAGCCGTCTGCAGACATATTTCAGTGCAAAGTTTTTCAGAAACGATATGCCTATAACAAAAGAAAAAAAATCCGCAGTACTTTTAGTTGGCGGAGGCAAAGGCAGCATGGAAAAAGCCTTCGATACTGCCCAAATTCTTCTCCGGGATATCAAAGCCACAAATCTCTTTCCACTGATTTCTTTCCATGGAACCGATGATTCCGTTGTGGCAGAGGATCCTGAAATACTGAAAAAGCTGGATGAACTGTGCGATTTTTTTAACTCCTGATGCCTTCATAATCAAACATGGGAATAAAGCTTTCTTCCGCAGTTTTTCCATCCTGGATAAAAGCATTTTCTATTCCCAGTTCAAGAGCATATGAAATAAGTCTCTGATATTCTCTTTCCGTCACTCTGCGATCCAGTTCCGGAAATTCCTTTTTTACCTGCGGAAGAGGAGTATACTGATTCATAAGACTTAAATATAACTGATTTCCGTATGTTTCATAAACATACTTTACCACTGCCCGGGCGTTCCGTACATGTCCGGGCAGTAAAAGATGCCTTACGATCACGCCTGATTGCATGATTCCATTCTCGTCAAATTTGGCTTCTCCTGTCTGATCCATCATTTCTTTCAATGCTGCCCGGGCAATTTCCGGATAATCGGGAGCCTTCGAATAACGAACAGCCGTTTCTTTTTCCATATATTTAAAATCTGTCAGATAAATATCCACAATCCCTTTCAGCGTTTTCAGTGTTTCCACTTTTTCGTAACCACTGCAATTATAAACAACCGGAAGCCTTAATCCCTGTTCTTTTGCTTTTCCTATTGCCCGGATAATTTCAGGCGTATAATGGGTAGGTGTTACCAGATTAATATTATGAGCGCCTTTTTCCTGAAGCTCCAGAAAAATATCTTTGAGACGCTCTTCACTGATTTCCATCCCTACCTCTGTACTGGCAATCTGATAATTCTGGCAATATACGCATCGAAGCGGACATCCGGAAAAAAACACTGTCCCAGAGCCTTTCTCTCCGGAAATACAGGGCTCCTCCCAAAAATGAAGCGCAGCCCGGGCTGCCAGCATATTTTTTCCTGATACTCCGCAGATACCGGATTTTCCATTTTCCCGGTCTGCACCGCACTGCCGCGGACAAAGATTACAATTGCTCACAATAGTCCTCCTTTTAATATAAAGAAGGAGCTATTGCTCCAGCAGAACTTTCTGCTTTTGCAACAGCCCCCATCTATCATGGCATTTTACAACAACCAATATGATAATTATTTGTAAAGCGGTCCGTAGTTCTTGCAAGCACGGAAATCAGCGCCTTCTTTGTCCATTCCGAATGCATTCCATGCTGCCGGACGGAAGATCTTCTCTTCCGGAACGTTATGCATGCAAACCGGAATTCTCAGCATAGAGCACATTGTGATAAGGTCTGCACCAATGTGTCCGTAGGAGATTGCACCGTGGTTAGCACCCCAGTTGTTCATTACACTGTAAGCATCCTTGAATGCGCCTTCTTTTCCATCGCATCTTGGAGCAAACCATGTGCATGGCCATGTATAGTCTGTACGTTTCCAGAGTGTATCAGAAACTTCTTCCGGAAGAGCTACTGTCCAGCCCTCTGCGATCTGAAGAACCGGTCCAAGACCTTTTACAAGGTTCAGACGGATCATAGTTGCAGGCATCTGGTCTTTTGTCTCAAATCTGGAAGAGAATCCGCCGCCACGGAAATATCCGTTGTCAGCTGCGTTCCATGTAGTAGCTTCCATGATTGCTTTCTGGTCTGCTTCTGTTACATCCCACCATTCTTTCATTACAGCATTGCCGTTCTCATCTTTAGCACCGCCGTTTGCATCCAGGCAGCATGCACCGGAGTTGATCAGATGGATGATACCGCCGTTCTCTTTTGCAACACCTTCAAGGTCATAATCTGTTACTCTCTTAACAGCATCCGGGCTCCAGTATGTACGAACGTCTGCAAACATCTGTGCACGGTTTGTAAGGAGTTTCATAAACAGCATTCCAAGACCGTTAAGTACGTCGTTCTCAGTAGCCAGGATATATGGCTCTCTAGCGCCTTCCCAGTCAAAGGAAGTATTCAGCATAGCCTCAGCAAAGTCACCGTTCGGATAGAAGTCTGTCCACTGTCTCTGTCCCTGGAAACCAGCTGCAATCGCATTGTGGCCGATTGCTTCCTCAGAGAATTTAGGATCAAGATTGTCACATCCATTCATCAGTTCTTTGATGATAACTGCCATCTTAACAACAAATTCAAACTGCTCTTCTTTTTTCTCTTCTGACATCTGAAGTTCTTCCGGGTTCTTGTCGAAGCCGATCTTGCAGGTCTTCTTAGCCCATGCAAGAGCTTTCTCGAACTCTTCATGATCATAGATGCCCTCTGTCATACGACGGATGATCTCTACCTCGTCAACAGACTCTACACGCATTCCAAGATAGGACTCGATAAAGTCAGAATCTACGATAGATCCGCCGATACCCATACAGATGGAACCGATCTGCAGCCAGGATTTTCCTCTCATGGAAGCTGCTGCAACTGCTGCACGTCCGAATCTGAGGATTTTTTCTTTAACGTCTTCCGGAATTGTTGTGTCATCTGCATCCTGAACCTCGTGTCCGTAGATACCGAATGCCGGAAGTCCTTTCTGTGCATGTGTAGCAAGAACGGATGCAAGATAAACTGCACCAGGTCTTTCTGTTGCATTGAATCCCCATACAGCTTTGATTGTCTGAGGATCCATATCCATTGTCTCAGAACCATAGCACCAGCACGGTGTTACTGTAAGAGTAATATCAACGCCTTCTTTTCTGAATTTATCTGCACATGCTGCTGTCTCACCAACACGTCCGATTGTAGTGTCAGCGATAACAACCTTAACCGGCTCACCATTGGAATATTTTAAGTTCTCTTCTAATAATTTAGCAGCAGACTTAGCCATGTTCATTGTCTGCTCTTCCAGAGATCCTCTTACATCCAGTGCTCCTCTACGACCATCGATGGTAGGTCTGATACCGATTACTGGGTAGCTTCCGATTAATCTGCTTTTTGCCATAATAACAAATACCTCCATTTTATCATACTTGTCAGTCTGCTCAGGCGCTTCCCGCCCTCGCCGCTTATAAACCTATTATAACAATTGCATTAAGGTAATTACTTGTGATATAATGGCAAAAAATAGTATAATATTCACTTTTTCAGTAACATCTATAAAAATTCTATAAATTCAAAGAAAGAGGGATGCTGCTTTGCATGATCTTGATCGAAACGAAAGTAGAAAAAGAGGAACTTATGAATTTCCATTTGAATTTCATCATATTGACCCTGCCCATCCGCGCTATGTCATGTCTTATCACTGGCATGTGGAATATGAGCTTATGCGTGTTTTGGAAGGCACTCTCACCGTCACTTTAGACGAAAAAAGTTTCACTGCCAATGCCGGAGATATCATTTTTGTGCATAGCGGGATTCTTCACAGCGGAATGCCTCAGGATTGTGTCTATCAATGTCTTGTCTTTGACGGCAATACTTTTTTAAAGCACAATTCTGTCTGCGCCGGATATATGCAGAAGATCATACATCAGGAAGTGCTTGTTTATCACCATTTCACAAATGAAAGTCAGGAAGTCTGTGATACTGTAAACAGTATTTTTGATGCTGTCTGGCTGAAACCAGAGGGATATGAGCTGACAGTGATTGGACAATTTTACCACTTTTTTGGTATCGTTTTTGGTAAACATTACTATCTTGAAGATGTTCACAAAACACGCAAAGATTATAAAAGAATCCTGCAGCTAAAGCAGGTGCTTGAATTCATTGAACACAATTATGCCTCGCCGCTGACTTTACAGCAGCTGTCCGAATCCGTCTCTATGTCTCCTAAGTATTTCTGCAGATTTTTCTCAGAAATGACTCATCAGACACCTATGGATTACCTGAATCATCAACGGATCGAGCAAGCCTGCTACGAACTATCCACTACAGACGATTCAATTACAGAAATTGCCTACAGGAATGGTTTTAACGATCTCAGCTACTTTATCCGGACATTTAAAAAGTATAAGGGAATCACTCCCGGTAAATACAAGAGGATCTGAATTCACAGATCCTCCTTTTACTATCTCAAATATTCTGCCAGCTGATAAACCCTTTCTTTTGTAATACTGGCTCCTCTTCCAAATTCCACACTTTCCACTTCTTCATTTCGGAAACTGGAAAATCCTTCTTCCTGAGCTTCATTATAAAGTCCAATATAAGGAAGCTCCGCAGAGGCAGTTTTCATGTTCTAAGCCTGTCTCTCCAATGTTTCCACATCTGTCTGATCCTGGGCCCATACATTAAATGGAGCAGTCATCGCAAGCATACTGATCATACAAAATATTCCTGCTTTCTTTCCAGTTTTTCCCATTACCTTTCCTCCCTTACATCTTTTTTATATAAAACAAAGAGACCTGCACAGTTATCGTATGTACTAGCCTCTTTGTCAAAATTATATGTTTTTTTAACCCTTTAATAGCTTACACTTCTGCTCTGGGCACGTCCGTTGCTTACCATTACTCCATAGGAAGCTCTGTGTTTTCCCACTGTAAATCCAAACATGCAATATCTGCTTTTTATTTTTTTCAGAACCTTCTGCCCGGATCCACTAGGATTGCATCTCATTATATATGCTGTCTTAAGATCTTTACTTAATTTTGCATAATAAATTTTACGATCAATAAATTTTGGATCATACCCTTTTCCAAGAATTTTCACTTTTTTTGTGCGCAAATTATATATGCATATCGTTTTAGGTGAAATATCTGTAGGGAATATTGAATATCCTAGGGCATAGTTCCCATATCTTTTCAAAAGAAGCAGGTTATTTCTTTCTCTTTTAAAGCCACTCTTTCCAATCGTATAAGAATAAACTTTTATGTTATTACTTTCCTGATAATTAAAATAAAGTTTTTTTCCATAAGAAAATGCGTAACTCATGCCATAATACGAATAACCTGTTTTGGCAACTAATTTTTTTCCTTTAGAAGTCTGCTGATATAAGCATGCTTTCTCTCTGTAATCTTTTTTTCTATAAGTCTTCAGGTAAAAAGTACGACCGTTTGATCTTATTACTGTCGTATCATTTCCAGCATGCACTTCCATTGCCGGAGTTCCCAATGATACAACAAGGGCAACAGCCAACACTATTGTTAAAAATTTTTTGAAATAACTTTTAATTATATTTTTCTCTTTCATTTTCTCTTCCTTTCCAAAACCAAGCTACAATTACAATACTTCGTTCAAAACAGACAGTCCATACTCTGCCAGGCTATGGTCTTCCTCTCCGGTTCCTCCACTGATTCCCAGTCCTCCGATAATGGTATCGCCTACTTTCAGCGGTACGCCGCCTGCAAAGATAACGATTTTTCCATTATCCATCTTATCTACTCCATAAAAGGTTTCTCCCGGCTGTGCAAGCTTCGATAATTCCATAGTAGACATTTTTACTGCCACGGAAGTATATGCCTTTTTGGTTGCCACATCAAAGCTTACCAGAAAAGCTCCGTCCATTACATGGACTGCAACCGGATTTCCTTCGGGTCCACAGATGGCGATCACTGCCTTTTTCCCTCTGCGTTTTGCCTCTTCTTCAATCTTTTCGATCAGACGTTTTGCACTGTCCAGAGTGATCCTGCCCTGTACACCCATTCGCTTTAATACTTCCTGGATCACAGCCTCGCTGGCAGCCGGATTCTGATTCTGTTCCATGGATTTCTCCTCTTTTCTGTCGTTACCAGCCTCTGAAGCCGGTTTATCCATCTTCGCATCTGTATATCTTGCAAGCACATAAAGGTAATCTGCAAGACGATTCATAAAAATCTTTGCACCATTGTCCGCACCAAATTTTACGCTGACTGCTGCAAGGGCACGTTCGGCTCTTCGTGAAACTGTTCTGGCAATATCCAGCTCTGCTGAAAGTCTGCACTGACCGGGAAGGATAAATTCCTTAGGTCTCTGAAAGAGACCTTCCATGCGGTCAATCTCCTGTTCCAGAAATTCCTCCTCATGTTCCTCAATCTTATATTCTTTATTATAAGGATCTGCCACTCCTGCCATAACCGTGATCAGAATGCGCTGAATCTTTTCCAGCTGACGAATTGTCTCTTCATCTTTGATCATTGTTTTTACAAGTCCCAGATGGCTTGTCAGCTCGTCAATGGTTCCTACAAGCTGAATACGGTCGTCTGACTTGGAAACATTTTTTGTGCGGACCAGACTTGTCGTCCCTCTGTCACCGCCTTTTGTATAAATGCTCATAACGACATCTCCCCATTTTCTGTGTAAATCGGTTTAAACGGCATTTTTTTTACCGCTCTCGCACTGTTGCTCCCCAGATTCCTGCATTGCCAGAAACGGGGATTATTTAATTCAAATACATTTTTTCCTTTTGGAAGTCTTGCCATCTGCATGGCAATTCGCCGGCCATCCATTCCGATCCCGGATCCCAGCATGGAATCTTTTGCAGCCTCATAAGCAAGTGTATCCATGTCTCCTTTTCCGGAATGTACCTCATAAAGGACACCTTCTTCTTCAATTCCTGCACAGATTTCTCGAAGAAGATCTTCATCCGGGTCTCTGGTATATATGATAACAGTTGGTTTATTTACGATCATGTTTCCTCCCGAGCCCCTTCCAAATTAAAAAACCTGAATCTGTACGAACAGTATAACATACTTTTCAGTACAAATCATCATCTATTGGCTTAAATATGACATTAACAAACCTGTGGCAACTGCATTTCTCGGTCCTTCGGTTCCCCGGATATTTCCCCGTCCACAAACGATTCTGAAATCTGCAAGAGCTTCCGTCAGCATCTCCGGGATTTCAAAATCTTCGGCAGAGCCTCCTACCAGCACCACGTTTGGTATCTTTCTTAAATCATGATCCGGAGCGACTTTTTCCAGGGCACGGACAGCGTTTCGTACAAATACCTTACGCTTGGCTTCCCTGCGTACCTCCAGGATCTTTTCCATCGGAATATCTTCCTCCACCTTCAGCATTTCACCCGGTGCAAGAAGCACTACATGTCCATAATATCTTGGATCTATGGACTCCTCAAAAAACTGCATGGAACCATTTTCCAGCCTCATATGAAAAAGACTTTCTACCTTTCCCATCGGATATTTCTTGATCTGTTCCGCTGTGGTACGGCTTCCCAGTCCAAGTTCTGTCTGGATCAGCATGGTCACAAGCTCGCCTGCTCCTGCCTGATGTGTGGTGCGGACACTGCCGTCTGTTTCCAGTACTGCAGCATCTGTAGAGCCGCCGCCCATATCAAGGATAGCAAGAGGAAGTCTTGTTCCCGGTGTCGTCAGGGAACCTAACGCTGCCATTACCGCTTCCACACCGGCTACCACTGCTTTTATATGAAGCTCCTGTTCCAGTTTTTCTGCGATCTTCTGCATAGGAAGATGCTTTGTTTTTACCATTGCGGCGATCCCTACCGCTTTTTCCATACAGGTCTCACCTGCCAGTGAACCTGAGATTTCTACCGGAGCCATGGTATCGACTGCAAGGATATCTGTAATCCTTGCTTCGTGGTCTCCCTCTGCCGCAACATCCGTCATACTTTTTTTGATACGGTTCAGCATATTTCCCACATTGGTATCCTGCTGTCCGTCAATATCCCGGATCTCGCCTGCTTTATGAAGACTGTCCATGATCGTATCTGCTCCAGTATCGATATTCACACGGATCTCCTGCGTGCCGTGAAAATTGATCTCACCTGCAGGAAGAACATTTTCTCTGATATTTCCATTTGGTGTACGGATAACTACCGCACTTCTTTTTCCGATCAGGCTTTTAGCAATAGGAGTAACTGCTTTTGTCTCTTCTGCGTCCAATCCCAGAAGAGTAGCAATTCCATAAGGATTGCTCAGCATTCGTATTCCTGTTCCCGGAAGTGCTACCTCAATGGCTGCAAGCTTTTCCTCCGGTACCCTTTCTATATGCCTTACTTCATCAATGATCGGAATTTGCCTGTTCAGGCGGTTTTCCACCAGAACAGCCTCGTCTGCCTGGAGGATCAGTCCCCGGATATCCAATTCCGGAATATGCTGATTCAGCCTGGCTGCCACTTCTTCATAGGAAAACTTATTTGCTGCCACTGCTATATAGGGCACACCTGGTTTTCCTTTCCAGATATTTTCCAGATGGATCAGATATCCGGCAGCCTCTCCCGCTCCTGCCGGAGTAGAAGGATTATGGCCGATCATGGAAGATTCCGTAATAATAGTTTCCGTAATGGTCTCCATTGCCGTGTCACCAATCACAGGTGCAGCCTCATTTAGGCGCACTAAATCAAGAGCTTCTAAAGGCTGCCTGATTTGATCCATGGCCTCCTGAAGAGCCGCCTTAATACCATGAACATTAGGAAGCGTTCCTTTCGTTCCTGTGGTAATACGGGAAGCGGAGGAGAGGAAATGAAAACTTCCATCCTCTCCCACGCTGCCGATACATACTTCAGTTGTGGAATTTCCTATATCAACACCAGCAATCAGTTTCAAAGAAGAATTCCCCTTTTTTCATAAATTTCAGCTGCTTCCAGAACCAGCTTCGCACAATAAGGAGCATTGTATTTTTCAAGAAGCTCCTGTGCCATAAGCACAAGCTCTTTTTTAGTAGAACGGTTTGGTCTCAGCTTATTATACATTGTTAATATTACTTCATCCGGTACATTAGCAAGTTCTGAAGCTCTCTGGAAATTTGCTTCCATCTGAGGATTATCCGCTTCCTTTGCTACCTGTCCCTGACGTTTCAGCATTTCCGGAGATATCTTGATATCCTCTGCCTGTACGTTGCCTCTTTTTACCTCTTCCAGCGTAATATCAGAAAGCTTTTTGCCAGTTTTGGAGGTAATGGTATCCGCTTCATTCTGTCCTAAAGGATAGCTGCTCATTATCTTCCCTCCCATTCGATCATGCCTTTTTCCGGATCCAGCTGCTCAGTTTCCACAATATGCATAAGAGCCGCTTTCACCTGATATTTTGCACGTACCATAGGATCGTTGGTGCACTCGATCGGAGTTACCTTCTCTCCTTTTACATATCTGGCTGCATTTCGTCCGATCTTACGATAGGTTTCCAGATCCATAAGCGGTGCCTGAGGGAAAAGCTCCAGATTAGAAAGTGGATACAGATCTTTCTGATGGATCACTGTAGTTCCCTTTGACTGGATTCCGATCCCGATTCCGGAACCGGAAAGCTTAGCTGCCTGAAGTGCCATAAAGCATACATCAGAAGTATCCAGCACCTTTACTACACGGGATGTCATTCCCTCTTCCTCAATACCCGCTTTCACATTGCGAAGTACTTCATCCAGAGGAATTCCTCCCATAGTCTTATTAATCTCTGTCTGAAATGCTGCGCCCACACCGATCACAATCTCTTTTGGATCTGTTCCCTGGGCAGCACGTACCGCACCCTCATAAGAATGTTTCGGGCGCATCCTTGTTCTGCCTGCAAGTTCCTGTGTACTGGAAGGCTGCTGCATTTCTGCCTGTGTCTGGGGCTGTGCACCATTCTTATGCAACTGCTCCACCACTGCCTGAGTAATGGCTCGTATCAGCTGTTCATTTACTTCCATGGCACACCTCCTAAAATTCGTTTACATTGATCCTGTGAGGAATTGCTTTGATCTCCTCCCAGCGTTTGCCGGAAACGCGGTATCCGGTTCCCGGTCCCATATAGTCATTCGGAGTATTTACACCGGACATTACCTGGAAATGTTCATCCAGAATCGCCGCTGTGTGCATATAATCTCCGATCACTCTCTGTTTCAGCATATTCAGGATATTTTCTGCAAGCTCTGTATAACCGCTTTCTGCCAGAGCTTTTACAACATCAACTCCTGTAATGCCGCGTTTCATCATATCATCTGCAGACATCAGATCTGCCGCTGCATCGCGCTTCAGTGTATCCTTGCTTCCGTGTGCATAAGTTACTGCCTCTACCTGTTCGTCTGTTACCTCAGTAAGTCCAAGATATTTAAATACAGCCTGAACAGCTTTTCCAGCAGTACGGCGTACACGGATCACATCCTCTTCTGTAACCGGACGAAGACCACCGTCTACCTGCATATCTCTCTGCATCACATTATAGTCGTCAAAGTCCTCTGCATCAAAGTTGGATCCGGCAAACATGTTGTCGTAATTTGGCTCCGCCGCATATCCGGAAAAGATAAAGTCTGTTCCCGGCATAAACTGCAGCATAGTTCTTGCAGTCCTTCTCATATCTGAGTTGGAAAAGCTCTGGTCATTGGAGGAAGCGCATTCCAGTCCAAGAAGAGCTGCCACAAGGTTTTCACCAATAATCTCACGAATTCCTGCCGGAACTCCGGCTGCCACACCTACGCAGCTTACAGAACCGTTCTGGATTCCCTGACTTCCTGCTCCCTTTGTCACATAAAGGCAGCGGCACTCAAGATAAAGCATGGATTTCATCTCGCTGCTTCCCATCAGAACCTCACTGCCTGCGCCTGAAGTAAAACGAACCTTCAGACCTCTGGACGCATAGGCGGAATTCAAAAATGCCTTGGAATACGGAGTGTCATCTCCGTCGATAAATACTTTTTCTGTACCATATACGGAAAGAGTTTCTGCATATGTTGTGAGACCGCGGATTCCCAGCTCTAGTTCTGTTGCTTCTTCTGCGGAACACTGTGTAAGAACACCAGGACGTCCAACCTGAGAGCCGATCAGAAGAGCCATTGCACTGAACGGTGCATAACGTGCCACACCCATGGTGGTCTCCTCTTCACTGAAGCCTCTTAATGCTCCCTCAGCCGCATCTGCTGCGATCTGTACCGGATCATCTTTCAGATTCGTGATATGTGCCTGGTTGCCCGGCACTTTTCTGGCACGCATTTTCTGCATACCCATCATCATCTCAACCACATTCAGGCAGTTGATAACTTCTGCCATCTTCGCTGGTGTGATACCGGATACGATCTCAAGGATTTCCTTACGTGAAACGTGGATATCCACAATCATTCTTGCTATTTCCAGAGAAGAAACCGCCATAGACGCCTCTGCTCTGTCTGTACGGATCGCGTAATCTGCAATAAACTGATCCAGGAAATCAAAGTCATCTCTTTTCTTTCCATCCAGTTCTGTAATCACGCCATCTTCAATTTTTATGGAAGGTTCTGGATCATAAGGGCTGTGCATAGCCACAAAGCCCATCTCCGGCCATTCATCGATAAAACCGTCTTTATTCACTGCCCGGCGATCCAGCGCCTCTATTCTTTTCGATCTTTTCATAGTGTCTACCTTTTCAGAAAAGTCTTTTACAGCATCTGCTTTCCCTAATTAAAAGGACCACAGTTTTGTGTAAATTTTAATGATATCTTCCTTGGTTGGTACTCGTGGGTTCGTAGGCGTACATGCATCTGCAAGAGCTGCCTCCGCCATTTTTTCTACTGCCGCAAAGTACGCATCCGGTGTGATCGTGCCTATTTCCTGAATAGTAAGAGGAATGTTCATTTCTTTCAGCATAAACTGAATCCAGTTTACAAGAGAACGAACGCTCATCACCTTATTGTAATTACTCAGTCCCAGGATATGGGCGATATTTGCATATCTCTTCACTGCCGGAAGATATTCTTTCTGGCTTCTGCTGTGTTTGTTGATATTTGAGTTAAACTCTACAATATGAGGAAGCAGCATCGCATTTGCTCTTCCATGAGGAATATGGAACATAGCACCAAGCTGATGCGCCATACTGTGAGTGATTCCAAGTCCTGCCGTGTTAAAAGAAAGTCCTGCAAGACAGGATGCCACATGCATTTTCTGACGGGCATGCATATCCGTTCCATCCAGATAAGCTCTCAGAAGGAACACTCCGCAGATTTCAATAGATTTCTCTGCCAGTGCAGAAGAAAACTCATTATGGTCAAGGCTGACATAAGATTCCAGCGCATGAGTAAATACGTCCATTCCCGTATCCGCTGTAATAGACGGCGGAACACTTTTTACAAGTTCTGCGTCAAGAATTGCTTCATCTGCCGTCAGGCTGTCAGAAACAAGAGGATATTTCACTTTTGCTTCTGTATCATTGACTACTGCAAAAGAAGTTACCTCGGAACCTGTACCACTGGTTGTCGGAATAGCGATCAGCCCTACATCCGCATAGTGATTGATCTTCAGGGCAAATTCACGGATTGCCTTGGAAGAGTCAATAGCAGAACCGCCGCCTACCGCTACGATCACATCCGGCTGAAAGCTCAGAAACTTTTTAACACCGTCTGCAATCTTGTCTACAGGTGCGTCCGGAACTACATTGTGAAAAATGTCATAGTCCTTACCGCCTTTATGTAAAGGCTCTGTGATCAGATGAATCATATCGCTCTGTACAACAAAGGGGTCTGTAATGATCAGAACTCTCTGATACGGGATATCCTTCAGTCTGTCCAGTGCATTCTCGCCAAAATGAATGACTGTCTTCATCTCAAAAGTCTTCATATATGTTGCTCCTTTTCTATGGCTGTATCCGCGGATACCGGCATTCGATCCCCGCATCTGTAAAACATGCAAGCCACTTTTCGGAAGGCTTTTTGTCTGTTACAACCATATCTAAATCCCGCAGTTTCCCAGCTACGGAAAAAGCGGTCTGATCAAATTTTGTACTGTCAACAACCAGAATCTTTCTGCGCCCGGAGGTCAGCATGGCTTTCTTTGTGGTGCCAAAGGCTTCCTGAGATTCCATGATTCCCCATTCCTGATCCAGTGCCTTGCAGGAAAAGATCACCTTGTCCACATAATAGGACCGGATTGCCTCTTCTGTTCTGGATCCCAGAAATGCAAGATATCCTTCTTTCATAACACCACCGGTGGAAATGATGTTCCAGCCGGATACATCCGAAAGCTCGATCAGGATTTCCATAGAATTGGTGATCACAGTAAGTCTTTCTTTTTCCTTTAATGCCTTGGCAATAAATACTGCCGTAGTACTTGCATCAAGAAAAATGTGATCGCCATCCTGAACCAATGATGCAACTATATCCGCCATTTTCTGTTTACCGGCCACATTCTGGTTTTTTCGAATATTAAAGGGCAGGTCAATACTCACATTTTCATTGATGACAGCTCCGCCGTAGCTTTTTGTGGCAAGCCCTTCTTTTTCAAGCTTATCCAGATCCCGGCGTATGGTCTCCTCTGAAACATCATAGAGCTGGCTCAGCTCACTGACCACCACTCTTTTTTCTGTCTGAAGTTTCTCAAGGATAAGATTCCGTCTTTCTAATGCCAGCATTTTCCCGCCCCCTTTTGAGAACTTTATTTTTATAAAATAGAATCGATCATACGTTTATCCGGATGAGCGATTACTGAAGAATCAAGATACATGCCCTTTTCTGCAACATGCTCTTTTGCCTTCTGGATAGATGCCTCCACAGCAGAAACCTCTCCTGTGATCAGCATGAATGATTTTCCGCACATACCTTTTGCAATACGCAGTTCAATCACATCTACGATAGCTGTTTTTGCAGCCTGGTCTGCAGCCTCAATAATAGATGCCGCATCGTAAGTCTCTAAAATGCCCAGTGCACTGATGTCCTCGATCACAGTAGTTCCGTACATTGCCGGAAACAGAGATTCGTGAGGATTTCCCAGTACAAAACTGTCAATACATTTATCTTCATAAGTAGTAACCGCTGCGTCAACAGCCGCCTTTACCGCACTGAGATCACCAGTGATAATTGCAATATATTTGCCCGGACATACGGTCTGCGCCTCAACGATTTCTACGTCAGAGGTTTTTACCATGGCATCTGCTGCTGTGATGCCTGTGGCAGTGGTTTTAAATTCAATCATTCCGATTGCTTTACTCATTTTCTGCACGTCCTTTCTACTTTGCTGCAATTATGATGTAGCGGTCTGTTACTTCAGTTACTTTTCCACAGATACTTGCATGAATACCAACGCTTAATCCGTCAGCAGGTTTTGCAATCATCTGTCCTCTTGTTACTTCATCGCCTGTTTTCACAATTGCCTGTGCCGGAGCGCCGATATGCTGACTCAGAAGGATCTTAACCTTCGGAATAGATACCAGAGTTTCATCCAGCGGTGCGTCCTTATCGTATTTCGTAAGACCAAGGCGAGCCATCAGGCGTTCCTCAGGAACCTTACGATACTCTCGGGAAGGCTGTACCGGTACCGGCTCTACGCCCTGTGCCGGTCTGACTCCTGCTTTACGGAGTCCGTTTTTCATATCCAGAAGAAGTGTTCTGGGTGCCAGACTCTGTGGGCATGCATACATTTCGCATACACCGCAGGAACAGCAGAAATGAGAATCCAGGTACGGATTCAGGTCTCTGAAATCACCATTAGCTGCCGCTCTCATGAATCGAGCCGGGTCAATGGGATGTCCAAGATTATTTCTCGGGCAGAGGTCCGTACAGGAATTACACTGACAGCAGATAGATGCTGCCCTTTTCAGATCTATGGAAGAAGTTCTCTGCTTCTTCATTACAATGCAGTGATCCTTTGGAAGGACCAGAATCGCATTTGTTGTCTTTGTTACAGGATCGGAACCGCTGCCGATGCGGCCCATCATAGGTCCGCCGACAAAATATACGGCATCCTTGGTGGTAATTTCGCCTGCCTGTTCTACTACCTGATCAAGTGTACATCCAATCGGCACACGAACAGTTACAGGTTTGCTTACTTCTGCTACGACAGATACATATTTATCTGTAACAGGCATCTGTTTCTCCAGAGCACGATATACGTTATAGATAGTCTCTACGTTGAATACGATGACTCCCTGCTCAATGGGCAGCCCGCCTGGTCTTACCACACGTCCGGTAGCTTCATAGATCAGCACGACCTCATCGCCCATCGGGTAAACCTCATCAAGAAGATGAATCTTTACCTTCGGAAATTCCTCAATATGCTGCTGAAGTGCTTTGATCGTCTGCACATAAGATTTTTTGATGCCGATAATAGCGTCCTGAGCTCCAACAGTATCTGCAACAAGACTGAAGGTTTTCATAATTTCATATGCATGCTTTTCCAGTAACTGTCTGTGTAACTTCAGTAATGGCTCGCACTCTGCACAGTTCATGAGAATGGTGTCCGCTTTATCTGTAAGCTTTGCATATGTAGGAAATCCGGCTCCGCCGGCACCTGCCACACCATTGTCCTGCATTATTTTCTGTAATTCTTTGATTTCCATGGCGTTACTCCAATCCTGCACCGTCATCGATGATTCCGACTATCGCCGCATCAATAGGTGCTGTTTCTTCGCCGCAGCCGATTCTTGCTGCGCTTCCTTGTGCCACCAATACATACTCCCCGATCCCTGCTCCGATAATGTCGATCGCAACGATCTGGCTGAGGTCTGATTTCATATGATGCACCGGCTCTACAATCATAAATTTCTGTCCGATTAATTTTTCACTTTTCCGCGTAGATACTACGCTTCCAACTACTTTGCCTACAATCATGTGAGCCTCCGCATAAATATACTTCCTTATCCTCCTATGGGGATGCGGCCCAATAAATCTCTTAAGATCCTGTCATGTGCTGCATCCCCTGATATTGGAGGAATATTATTTTATAATAGTAACTGTATTGCCTGTGGCAATCTTTGCTGCATTTGCCTCATCGGTATCAATATGCATTTCCAGTGTAAAGCTGTCGTCTACACGAATCTTTACATGATTAAAGATTGTTCCGCGTTCGTTATCAGCCTTAACAGAAACGATATCTCCATCTTTCACACCTGCAGCCTGTGCATCCTTCGGAGACATGTGGATATGGCGCATTGCCACAATACATCCCTCTTTCAGATAAATAGCACCCTTCGGTCCTACAATGGCAACGGGAGCACTGCCTTTTACATCGCCGGATTCGCGAACCGGAACCTTCATACCCAGTTTGATGGCGTCTGTAGCAGATACCTCAACCTGAGATGCTTTGCGGACTGGTCCGAGAATTCTTACATTCTCAATGGCACGAAGCTTCAGTCCTACAATGGTCACTGTCTCATTTGATGCAAACTGACCGCCCATCAGCTCTTTTTTCTTTGTAAGCTGATATCCAGGTCCGAACAATGCTTCTACATGCTCCTGTGTCAGGTGGATATGCCTTGCGGAAACTCCGATGGGAACCATAAAGCCATCGCTTTTGTCCTCTTTCTGATTAATGGCATCAATGACCATTTTTGTAATCAGCTCAATATTATTCGTTTCCAAGATACACCTGCTTTCTGTATAAGATCCATTCATACCAGTTCAGCATGAATGGATCATACCGATACTGAATTATTTAAGAACCGGAAGAATCTTCTCAACATCTGTATGTGGTCTCGGAATTACATGTGTAGCTACCAGCTCTCCAAGTCTGGATGCTGCTGCGCTTCCGCTTTCTACTGCAGATTTAACCGCACCTACATCACCACGTACCATAACTGTTACAAGACCGGAACCGATTTTCTCTGTTCCTACAAGTGCAACGTTAGCTGCCTTGCACATCTGGTCTGCAGCTTCAATTGCTGCTGTAAGTCCTCTGGTCTCAACCATTCCTAATGCTTCCTGTGTCATGATTTTTTCCTCCTTATATGGATCATCCTATCAGGGATTCCTACCCCGAATTATTTTTCCGGCTGTTCAGCCGCTTCTTCTGTCTGCCCGGCAGACTTCTTTTTCCATCGGCTTGCGCTGAGCTCCACAAGCTTGACGATCTCCTCATGGGGCCGCGCGATCACTGCATAACTTGCCGGTTTCTTAATTGCCTTGGCTGCCGCTGTTTCAACAGCTTCGGTGACAGCCGACACATCACCCTGCACAATAAGAGTTACCAGTCGTCCGCCCAGCTTACGTTCCCATGACGCCAGCTCAACGTCTGCAGTTTTACACATGATGTCAAGGGCATCCATAGCCGCTACAACACCTGTGATCTCGATAAAACCATATGCTTTATTCACGAGCGAACTCCTTTATCTTTACTGATTAGATAGTCGGCAGAATTTTTTCTACATCTGTGTGAGGTCTCGGAATTACATGTGTAGCTACCAGCTCTCCAAGTCTGGATGCTGCTGCGCTTCCACTCTCTACTGCAGCCTTAACAGCTCCAACATCTCCGCGAACCATAACAGTTACAAGACCGGATCCGATCTTCTCTGTTCCTACAAGTGCAACCTCTGCTGCTTTTGTCATAGCATCTGCTGCCTCGATTGCAGCGGTAAGTCCTCTTGTCTCTACCATTCCTAATGCTTCCTGTGCCATTTTATTTCTCCTCCTGAATCAAGTTTCTATCGTTGGATCTATGCTTTGTCAGTCCTTATCCAGGGCACTGATCTTCAGCATTTTTTCCGTTCCCTCTTCAGGGTTCGGAATAATATAGTGCTGTACCACACCAGTCATCCGGTTCGCTACTTCCATTCCGGTTTCAACGGCTGCCGTTACATCCGTCACACTTCCGCGGAATTTAATGCATACCAGAAGCGGTACTGGCAGGCTGTCTGCATTGGCAGGCTTATTCTTATCGAAAACCTCCAGGCGGACATTGGCTGCCTTACAGCCGGCATCTGCCGCTACAAAGGCTGTGGCCAGCCCAAATACTTCCAGAATTCCTACAGCTTCTGCCATTTTGCTTCTCCTTTATTATCCGGATTATTTATTAACAATCGCAATCTTCAGACCTGTCATTGCAAGGTTTGTCTCAAGCGCTTCATTAATCTCCTCGAGAGGATATTTATGAGTGATCAGCTCAGACATCGGAAGTCCGATTGCTTTTGCTCTCTTAAGGAAATCAAATGTAGTTGCGTAATCTCTCAGGTTGTATACCCAGGAGCCAACCAGATTGATCTCTTTGGAGCAGA
>SAMEA3387495__coassemble_1219_pt1 | contig 37571 bp, 28 predicted proteins | sample SAMEA3387495__metabat2_high_PE_036 | metagenome-assembled genome bin SAMEA3387495 (sample SAMEA3387495) | Felis catus | biome: Faeces | place: United Kingdom | collected 2012
GTATTGGGAATTATCCTCGCATCTTTCTTTATAAGAAAAATCAGATTTTCAGGTTTTTATAGGATTTTATTTTATTTACCTGCTATTTGCACACCGACAATTGTTGGAACTGTTTTTTCAAAAATTTTTGAGACAAATCGTGGATATTTAAATGTGATATTGAGGGCGATGAATCTTGATTTTTTATGTCAGCCTTGGTTAGCAACACCAAAAACAGCCCTGATCTGCTTGATTTTTGTAAATATTTGGCAGTGGACTGGTTATAGTATGTTAATGTATTATACAAACATGTTAAATATTCCGAAAGATTTGTATGAAGCTGCAACTATTGATGGAGCAGGAAGTTTTAAACAGTTTCTTTACATTACTTTTCCACTTTTGAAAGGAACACATATTACCCTGATTCTTTTAGATATTTTGGGAGCATTAAAATTTTTTGATCTTTCGTATGTACTAACTAAGGGTGGACCGGCACATGCAACGGAAACTTTTTCAACGTATATTTATAACAAGTCATTTAATACTTTTAAACAGGGTGAAGCGTCTACGATTGTGGTGTTCATGTTTCTAATTGCCATGATTTTGACAGTTATCCAACTAAAGTATTATTATAAAAATGAGAAAGAAGAGATGAGCAGGCGATGAAAAATTCATTTCCATATAAAGTTGTGACCCAGACCATTTGTCTGATTGTGTTGGTGATTGTGCTGTTTCCGTTGTGCTTAATGGTAAAAAAATCACTGGAAATTAATGGGTTGGGCAATTATCAGAAAGTGTTTGAATATTTTAATTTGATTCCCAATATGATTACTAGCTTAATTGTGGTAGGAGGAACATTGCTTGTAGTAGCAGTGGTAGTTTCTATGGCAGCATTTGCCTTTTCAAAATTACAGTTTCCTCATAAGAGAGCTATTTATTATTTGATTTTAACGGGAATGATGATTCCCACTTCTGCATTGATATTTCCGTTATATCAGATTGTGAAGGGACTGCATTTAAATAATACAGGATGGTCTTTGATTTTTCCTTATGCGACAGCTAGTTCATGCTTTAACTTAATGGTTTTAACAAACTATTATAATGCATTACCGGATGAACTCATTGATGCGGCAAAGATTGATGGAGCAAATAAATGGAAAACTTTTCGACTGATTATGCTGCCAATTGCAAAACCAGGATTAGTATTTATTCTGATTCAGACATTTCTAACTTCTTGGAATGAGCTTCAGATGGCTTTGATTTTTATTAATGATCCAGATAAACAACCTTTGTCGGTAGTACCTCTTCGCTTTGCACAAACGACAACAGGAACTGGATTTACGATTCATAATCTGTTCGCTGCATGTATCATATGCTTGCTTCCAATTGCAGTTTTCTACATTCTGGCATCTAGACAGTTGATGGAAGGGTTGACAGCAGGGTCAGTAAAAGGATAAGTATTTTATGAAGAAAAAAACATCACAGAAAAAAAACAGTATTGTAAAAAAAATCAGTGCCACCAATATTGTTGTTTTTTTAGCAATATCTTTATTAAGTATTTTGGGAACTTTACATTTGAATTTACAATATCACATCAATCGGGATGCACAGATGATGGATGTATATATTTCCAATACTAAAAATTCGGTGGATAATAAGTTGGCAGATATGGGAAGGGTGTCATTGATTGCGTTCTCAGATCAGAAAGTGCAGCAGATATTAAAAGGATCGGACTATACGTATAAAGAAGAGCGTCAGAATGAGGAATATCTAAAAAATCTGTATACGTCGCTGATTTCGATTCGAAATGATATCCGAGGAATTTATATGTTCAATTTAAACGATATGGTTTTTTATAGTGATGTGGCAACGCCGTCTTTAGGGCTGGATTGGAATGTAGATGCATTTTTTCAGGATGTAAAAGATAATTCTGATTCTAAAACAGATATTTCTGGATGCCATTTGTATATGGATGGTCTTCCGAAAGGATTTCGTTATACCAACAGTTATACAGATAATATTTTTCAGGCAAATAACATTTATCTTGTGAGACCTGTTCGAAGCTTTTCTCCTTTTGAGGTCATCGGATATATAGCATTACGTACGCCTATTTATGAACTGAAAAATATTTGTGATGAGTATCTGGAAGAGAATATTTCTTATTTTGTAACCGATGAAAAAAATAGGATTGCCTGCTGTTCTAAACAGGAAATCATTGGAGAAAATCTGGAATCTTATAATGCAGAATTGATGAAAAAGATTACAGGAAAAAAAGGTTCTTTTAGCATTAGAATAGATGGACGAAAATATTTGTGTTCTTATCAGCGCTCTGATTATAGTAATATGCTGTTTGTTACTGCAAAATCGTATGGAGCAATCAGGGCAGAAACCTATGAATTGCTATTTTGGTGTGTGGTTTGGGCAATCTTTTGTTCGGCTATTGTTTTGCTAAGTGTTTTTACACTGACGCGAAAAAATTTAAAAAGATTGACAGATTTCTCTGTGGATATTCAAAATTTTCAGCCTGATGATTTAACACGGCATTATGAAGTTGGAGATATGGATGAAGTAGGGGTATTGAAGGATTCTTTTAACAAAATGATTGAACGTATTAATCATTTAGTCATATCTGAATATCAGGCCAGAGATCAGCTACAGAAAGCAGAGATTTCTGAGCAGAAAATGGCAATGCTGTATTTGAAACAACAGATTAATCCTCATTTTTTGTACAATACATTGGATATGATACGCATGAAAGCTGCCATTAATCAGGACAGAGAAGTTGCAGAAATGCTAATGAAACTGGTTAAATTTTATCGATTAAGTACTAGGGTTTATTCTTCTAGGGTAACGGTTCGAAAAGAGGTAGAGATGCTTGAAGCCTACATGAGTTTGATGTGTTATCGATATTCTGGTTTGAAGTATCAGACGAATATAGCATCAAATGTAATGGATTGGGAAATACCAAATTTTATCCTACAGCCATTAATAGAAAACTGTTTGCTTCATGGATTAAAAGACAGACGGTATAGCGGAACAGTTACTCTGCAGATTGAAGAGAACTGGGAAAAGGGTCATTGGCTTTCTATTTGGATCATCGATGATGGAATTGGAATATCCGAGGAAAAATTGGAGGAATTGAATACATACAGCAAAGAAGATTCGGAAAGTTTATACCGAACTCAATTACAACGGCAGGGAGAAGCCACACATTTGGGCGTAGTTAATGTGATTAGCCGATTAAAGCTATATTATCAGGAAAATTGTAGAATTAGTTACTTTAGAAATAAAGCAGGCGGGACCAGTGTAAACATTCAAATTAAAACAGAAAGAGAATGACTATGAATTTGTGCAGAGTACTTTTGGTGGATGATGAAGCTATTATTCTGGAAGGATACCAGAAGATTTTTGACTGGTCAAAGCATCAGTGTGAAATTGTTGGAACAGCTATGGATGGGGAAGAGGCTTTAGATAAAGCTAGAATTTTAAAGCCAGATATTGTAATTATGGATATCAATCTTCCAAAACTTAATGGTTTGGAAGCAATTAAAGCTATTCAGAATGAAGCTTCAGAAGGATGTCCCATTTATATGGTGGTAGTAACAGGGTATGATGAATTTTCTTACTGCCGGGAGGCTTTGCGGCTGAGAGTTGCAGATTTTATTTTAAAACCTATTGATTTTGAGAGCTTTGGTCCAGTGATTGATGGTCTGGTGCAAAAAGTACTGAGCAATCCTAATCGTTGTAGTCAAATTTCAAGTACGCTGGAAAAAATTATAACTTGGATGAGACAGCATTTGGAATCTGATAATATGAGCTTGACTTTATTAGCAGAAAAAATGAATATGAATCCAACCTATATAAGTCAGTTATTTAAAAAGGAGATGGGAATTGGATATCATGCATATTTAAACCAGATGCGTATAGAGCGTGCAAAAGAATATTTGACTACTAGTGATGAGTTGATTACAGTGATTGCAGATCAGGTAGGTTTTAGCGATTACCGAGTATTTACAAAAGTATTTAAAAGTATGGTAGGAGTAACGCCATCACAGTTTCGCAAAAATTAAAAGAAAAAACAAAATGGAGGATATGTTATGATTTTAAAGTATAATGATTTTGTAGACAAACTGATAGGATGCTGGGTTGGAAAAAATGTAGGGGGTGTATTAGGCGCTCCATTTGAGTGTAAGCGTATAGTAGCAGACGTTGACTTTTATATTCAAGACCTTTCCATGGGGCCACCGGCAAATGATGATTTGGACTTACAGATTGCATGGCTGGCAGCAGTGGAACGTTATGGACGTAATGTAAATGCGTCAATATTAGGAGAATATTGGTTATCTTATGTGATTCCCAACTGGGTGGAATACGGAACTGGAAAAGCAAATTTACGTGCAGGAATTGTTCCTCCAATGAGTGGTGATGTGGACAATACATATAAAAACAGTAATGGTTGTTGGATCCGTTCAGAATTGTGGGCATGTTTGGCACCAGGACATCCTGAGATTGCAACTAAGTATGCATTTGAAGATGCTATTGTAGACCATGCTGGTGAAGGCATGTATGCGGAAATTTTTACAGCAGCAATTCAAAGTGCGGCTTTTGTAGAAAAAAATAGAGAAAAACTCGTGGAGATTGGTCTTTCATACATTCCAGAAAATAGTGCAACGACTAAAGCAATTCGGGAAGCAGTAGATTGTTATCATAAACATATAGATTTTCTGGAGGCAAGAAAACGTATTCATAATATTGCACCAGGAACTTTTGGAATTCAAGAGTATAAGTTGAGTGAAATTCCAACAGAAAATAATATAGGCATGGAAGTTGGAACACCAGGATTCGATGCACCAGAGAATGTAGCATTTGTAGTACTGGGATTGTTATATGGAGAGGGTGACTTTGGAAAAAGCCTGATTTATGCGAATAATTGTGGAGAAGATACAGACTGTACTTGTGCAACTCTTGGGGCGTTGCTGGGTATTCTCTATGGGAATTCTAGGCTTCCGGAAAAATGGACGAAACCATTAAATGATAAGATTGTGACTATGTGTATTGACAAAACAAGTCATGGAATTTGGGTTCCAGATACGGCAACGGAATTAGCGGAACGAATTTTACGAGATGTTCCAAGTTTTCTGGGACAAGATATTTGTGATGTATTTGCACCTGGTGGAATGGAGATTCAATGTCTGGAGGGAAAACAGTTATTCTGTAGTCAAACATGTGATTATTTGCCACGAATCAACGGAAATGGAAAATCTGAGGAGTTGCCTATTCGTGATCTTTGCGAATTATCTGCATATACAGTAAGATATCAATTTCCAGCCTTTAGTGTAATGGTGGATTATGGAGATTCTGTTTTCTTTAAGAGAGGAGAAAATCGGAAAATCAAAGTAAAAGTTTTTAATTCCAATACTATGAGGGAACAGCAGTGGGTAAAATTAAAGTTATATCTTCCAGAAGGTATAGAAACTGTCGGTGCAGCAAGTGCTGAATTACCTCTGAATAACTTGTATCTTGCATGTGCAGAAAAGGAATTTGAAATCAATACAGAGGCATTTACAGAAAGTCGTTTGGAAATGATTATAGATGTTTCTTTAATGGGAAGACATTCAAGCGGACCGGTAAAAGTAGTATTATTTGCAAATTAAGAAAGATAAATAGTTGTCCTTAAATCATTAATTGACTCCATCATTAACGGATAAGACAAATCTGTTAGTGATGGAGTTAATATTTTGAGATAACGGTGCTAGATTTTCACATTTGAAGTATATGAGTGAAAAGTTTATTATTTCATATAAGTTAAAATAAGTTTTAGTTTGCTATTGAGAATAGGAATGATTAAATTGTATTTTTGTATAAAATGAAAACACATAACAAAAAGATAGATTGCGCATCTATTTAAAATAGAGGTATAATACTAATGAAATTTAATTTGTCAAATATTATGGCAGCAAAATAAATTTTATAAGTATGCTTTCATTTTTATTTTAAGGACAGATGAGAAGGAATAACTTAATAAAAGGAAAGTGAATTATAAAAAAGTAGTATTTTACAAAAAGAAGGAGTATCCTATGACAAAAAAACAGCGTGCTCTGGAGGTGATCCAGAGATTGAAAAACGAATATCCGGATGCAGACTGTACCCTGGATTATGATCAGGCATGGAAGCTTCTGGTAAGCGTCCGTCTGGCAGCGCAGTGTACAGATGCCAGAGTCAATGTGGTAGTGGAGGATCTTTATGCAAAGTATCCGGATGTGGCCTCTCTTGCGGCAGCACAGCCGGAGGAGATCGAAGCAATCGTAAAACCCTGTGGCCTTGGAAAAAGTAAGGCCAGGGACATAAGCGCCTGTATGCGGATCCTTCATGAACAGTATGCGGATCATATACCGGAAACGTTTGAAGAACTTCTGAAGCTTCCGGGAGTGGGAAGGAAAAGTGCAAATCTGATCATGGGAGATGTGTTTGGCAAGCCAGCCATTGTAACAGATACCCACTGCATTCGTCTGACAAACCGTATCGGTCTGGTGGACAACATCAAAGAACCAAAAAAAGTAGAGATGGCTTTGTGGAAGATCATTCCTCCGGAAGAGGGCAGCGATTTCTGTCATCGTCTGGTATTTCACGGGAGAGAAGTGTGTACCGCACGGACAAAGCCTCATTGTGACAGATGCTGTCTGGAAGATATCTGTAAGAAAAATATATAATTGAATATACAAAATTGATCTGCAGAGAAAGGAGAAACAATATGGCATTGTCAGCGGTACATCATGTAGCCCTGCTGGTCTCAGACTACCAAAAATCCAGAGAGTTTTATGTGGATAAGCTGGGTTTTCACATTGTAAGAGAAAACTTTCGTAAAGAAAGAGGAGATTATAAGCTGGATCTGGAACTGGATGGAGTGGAACTGGAGATTTTTGCTCCGGCAGAAAAGGATACGGAACATAAGCTGCATCCGGAACGGCCGGATTTTCCCGAGGCATATGGACTCCGGCATCTGGCTTTTACAGTAACAGATATCGAAAAAACAGCCGCAGAGCTTCAGGCAAAGGGAATTGAGATGGAGCCCATCAGAGTGGATGAATTTTCCGGCGGAAAATTTACATTTTTTAAAGATCCGGACGGACTGCCTCTGGAGCTGCATGAATAAAATCTGACAGAAAGAGAAAGTGGTGGACAAATGCGAAAGCAGAAGCGTGTAGAAGATTCCCGTACAGAGAATACATACCTTATCATGCCCAAACATATCAACGGATATGGAAGGCTGTTCGGGGGGATATTACTGCAGTGGATCGACGAGGTGGCCGGAATTGTGGCTCACCGCCATGCAGGGAGTATTGTAACAACAGCCTGTGTGGATAATCTTAATTTCAAGGCCGGAGCTTATCTGGGAGATACGGTGGTACTGATAGGAAGAATGACTTATGTAGGAAAAACTTCCATGGAGGTTCGCGTAGACACCTATGCGGAGGATGCAGACGGAACTCGAAGGATGATTAACAGAGCCTATGAAGTTCTTGTGGCATTAGATGAAAATGATAAAAAAATAGAAGTGCCGGGTCTTATTGTGGAGACAGAGGCGCAAAGGGCCGAGTGGATCGGCGGGGAAAAAAGATATGAGCTGAGGAAACAGCGGCGTAAAGAGGGATTTTAAAAGGCTGGGGCGATTATTCGTCCCAGCCTTCGTAAAACCGGATATTTACAGAAATATTTCTTACAATATCCCCCTCCTGAAGATTCATATCTTCCGGATCTGTGACAGAGGGGAGGTCACAGTCTTCTTCCGACAGTTCCAGAGAAATCCAGTCATTAGCAGCTTCGTTTGCCTTATCGATGGCATCGTCTAACGTGTCGCCTTCTGCGTGGCAGTCTTCCAGATCGGGAAAAAATCCATAATAAGTGCCGGTTTCAGTTTTGCGGAAAACCGCTGGATATATAAATTTCATAAATGCCTCCTGTTGCCCTTACGGGTAATTCTGAATATTATTTTATCATATCTGCAGGATTATGGAAGAGGTAAAATTTTGCAGGGATCCGTATTGTACTTATAATCTTAAATAAGTTACAATAAAGATCAGGATATGGATAATACATGGAAAGGAGAGGGGACAAATGATAAAATTGATTGCCAGTGATCTGGACGGAACCCTTCTTACAGATAAAAAAGAACTGTCGAAGGTCACAAGAGAGGCTCTTGATATGGCGATCAGTAATGGGATTTATATGATTCCGGCTACTGGCAGATCGTTTAAGGCAGTGCCTGATATGATAAAAAATTATCCGGGAGTGGAGTATGTGATCACCTCAAACGGAGGTGTCATTTATTCCGTGTCCAAAAAAGAAAGAATCTATCAGTGCCTTTTGGAGGCAGAATCAGCAGTAAAAATATTGAAAATGGAAAGACCTGCCAATGTGGTAATGGAGATTTTTATCAAGGGTATTCCTTATTCGGAAGAAGCATACGTTCTGGAACCGGAAAAGTATGGGGCTACACAGTACGGAGCCAGATATATAAAGGAAACAAGAATTCCTATAAAAAATATAGAGGAATTTGCACAGGAACATCAGGAAGAGCTGGACAGTATGGCATTTGTCTGCCGGGATATTGAAATAAAAAAAGCTTTGTGGAAAAAGCTGGAGCAGGAAATTCCTGATATTTATGTAACTTCATCTGTAGGACATCTTCTGGAGATCGGACATAAAAATGCTGGAAAGGGAAACACGCTTCTTTATCTTATGGAGCAGCTTGGTGTAACTCCGGAAGAAGCCATGGCTTTTGGAGATGCAGATAACGACAGTTCCATGCTGAAAGCGGTGAAATATGGAATTGCGATGGACAATGGGACAAAAGCATGTAAGGCTGCTGCGGCTTTTATAACAGCCTCCAATGAAGATGACGGGGTGGCAAAAGCGATATATCGGTTTTGCAGCCAATAATGTAAATATTTTATTACAAGTTTTTGACTGCTGCAGAAAATTTGATGTTTTACATGGGGGGAAAAGAGGAGTATACTGGGGCTGAAAAATAAAAGATTCAGGAGGATGGTACAGTGGACAAGATCAGACATCAAACCTCAGAAACTTTTCGGCTCAGCGCTCTTCTGGCATTGTCAGGAGGATTTCAGGACGCGTATACTTATAATGTAAGAGACGGCGTTTTTTCAAATGCCCAGACGGGAAATGTGGTGCTTATGAGCCAGAATCTTATGATGGGACAGTGGGGAAAGGCGCTTCATTATCTGTTTCCTGTAGTGACTTTTGCACTGGGAGTTCTGGTGGCAGAGGGGATCCGCTATCGGTATCAGAAGACGAAAAAGATTCACTGGAGACAGATCGTAGTGGCTTTGGAGACTGCAATCCTGTTTCTGGCAGGTTTCATTCCAAAAAGCTTCAATATGGCAGCTACTATGCTGGTTTCTTTTGCCTGTGCCATGCAGGTACAGACATTTCGAAAGGTGCATGGCTATGGTTATGCAAGTACCATGTGTATTGGAAATTTAAGAAGCGGAACAGAAAGTCTGGCTCTTTATATCAGAGAAAAAAAGCCGGGAGCACTAAAAAAAGCAATTCATTATTATGGGATTATTTTTGTGTTTGCTTTAGGTGCAGGTCTGGGAGGAATTGTATCTGTCTCTGTAGGACTGCCTGCGATCTGGGTATCATCGGTACTTCTGGCCGTGGCATTTCTTATGATGAACAGAGAAAAAATGTGATCTGCGGGTTTCATATCTGATGAAAAAAGGCGCAAAGCAGGTGATACTATGGAATTTCAACATGAACTGATCATCCCCAATGAGGGACTGCCTTTTAAGATTTTTTTATTTGAAGGTGGAAGAGGGAACTATATCAGGGAAAAACACTGGCATACATCTATTGAGATTTTTGCAGTGCTGGAGGGCGAACTACTTTTTTATATCAATAATGAAAAATATCCTCTTCATGCAGGAGAACTTTTAATAGTGAATGCAAATGAGATCCATTCGGTAAATGCACTGAAGGAAAACAAAACAGCTGTAATCCAGATTCCTTTGCGGCAGTTTGAGAACTACTTTACCGCCCAGCAGTTTATCCGTTTTGAAGGCGGGATCCACAGAGAGACAGACAGTGGGAATCCTTCGGACCGACGGCTGATCTCTCTGGTACAGCGGCTTTATAATGTATATACAGAGAGAAGGAACGGATACGATTTCAGGACAATTTCTCTGTATTATGAGCTTTTGTATCTTATGGTGACACAGTACCGGGTGACTGAAGTAGAAGAGATGGAACTGCGGCATAACAGGCATTTAAGTTCTTTGTCCAGGATAACGACCTATATGAGAGAGCACTACAGGGAGGAACTGAAGCTTTCTGATCTGGCAGAGATGTTCGGGTATTCAGATGCCTATCTTTCCAGAATGTTCCGGGAATATGCAAAGGTCAATTTTAAGACATATCTGCAGGATATTCGGACAGCATATGCCTATCGGGATCTTTTGAATACAGACCATACTATCGGGCAGATTGCCATGGATAATGGATTTTGCAGCAGCAGGGGATTTGCCAAGGATTTCAAAAAAAGATATGGAATTCTTCCAAGTGAGACAGAGCGCAGAGGAAAAAATAGAAAGAATATAAATGAATAAGTACGTTTTTTTATCTTAAAATAAAAATGTCAAAAAAGTGCTGTAAATCAGATAAAAAAAGAGACGAAAAGCATGCCCGTTTGTGGTATGCTTTTTTTGCAGCAGAAAAGTTACTGCAAAATAAAGCACATTTTTATTGAAAAACGCTCCGCAAGGATGCAGTCAGATGCATAAGGAGGAATCGTAATGAAAATTCAAAAGGTAACAGACAGTTCCTTCCGAAAATACGGAAAAGTGCTGGAAGGATATGATTTTACCGGTCTTTTGAAAGAGATGAAGCACATGCCGGTACCGGAGGAGGTTGTGTATGTTCCCTCTGTGGATGAACTGGAAGCCTTGGATGTGGCAAAGGAGCTGCAGAACAGAGCCTTTGGGGGACTTCCTATTCAGATAGGATACTGTAATGGACATAATAAAAAGCTGAACGCAGTAGAATATCACAGAAATTCAGAGGTGAATGTAGCCGCCGCAGATCTTGTTCTACTGATCGGAGAACAGAAGGATATTGAGGATGATTTTACCTATGATACAGCTAAGATAGAGGCTTTTCTGGTTCCGGCAGGGACAGCTGTAGAGGTATATGCCACTACGCTGCATTATGCTCCGTGTAATGTAAACGAGAGCGGCTTTCAATGTGTGGTAGTTCTTCCGAAAGGGACGAATACGGAACTTAATTTTCAGCCGGGAAACATCGGTGAGGATGTGCTGATAACAGCAAAAAACAAATGGCTGATCGCCCATGAAGAAGCAGGAATTGAAGGAGTTTTTTGTGGTTTGAAGGGTGAAAATATCACCATTGATTAAGTGAAATATATGATAAAAAATCACAGGTAACTACAGTGATATCAGTGAAGAAAATGGAGGAAAAATCATGAATAACATGCCAGAAGTAAAAGTAGGAATCGTTGCAGTCAGCAGAGACTGTTTCCCGGAAAGCCTTTCTGTAAACAGAAGAAAAGCGCTTGTAGAAGCTTATTCAAAGAAATATAATGCAGAGGATATCTATGAATGTCCGGTGTGTATCGTGGAGAGTGAGATCCATATGGTGCAGGCTCTTGAAGATATCAAAAAAGCAGGATGTAATGCTCTTTGCGTATATCTTGGAAACTTTGGACCGGAAATCTCTGAGACACTTCTTGCAAAGCATTTTGACGGACCGAAAATGTTTATTGCAGCAGCGGAGGAAACACAGAATGACCTTTGCCAGGGTCGTGGAGACGCATACTGCGGTATGCTGAATGCCAGCTACAACCTGCAGCTTCGTAATGTAAAAGCATATATTCCGGAGTATCCGGTAGGAGACGCAGAGGACTGCGCAGACATGATCCATGAGTTTCTGCCGATCGCAAGAGCAATCGAGGGACTGAATAACCTGAAGATCATCAGCTTTGGACCGCGTCCGTTAAACTTCCTTGCATGCAACGCGCCGATCAAGCAGCTTTACAATATTGGAGTTGAAATTGAGGAGAACTCAGAACTTGATCTTTTTGAAGCATACAATAAACATGCGGGAGATGAGCGTATTCCGGCTGTTGTAAAAGAGATGGAAGAAGAGCTTGGCGAAGGAAATAAAAAACCGGAGATCCTTGCAAAACTGGCACAGTATGAGCTGACTCTGAAAGACTGGGTAGAGGAACACAGAGGTTACCGCAAATATGTGGCTATTGCAGGAAAATGCTGGCCTGCATTCCAGACACAGTTTGGTTTTGTTCCATGCTATGTAAACAGCCGTCTTACTGCACAGGGCATCCCGGTTTCCTGTGAGGTTGATATTTACGGTACATTAAGTGAGTTCATCGGAACAGTAGTCAGCCAGGATGCAGTTACTCTTCTTGATATTAATAATTCTGTTCCGAAGGATATGTATGAGGAGTCCATTAAAGGAAAATATGACTATACTCTGAAAGATACTTTTATGGGATTCCACTGTGGAAATACTGCTTCCGGCAAGCTGGTTTCCTGTGAGATGAAATATCAGATGATCATGGCAAGAGCGCTTCCGGAGGAAGTGACACAGGGTACTCTTGAGGGAGATATTAAACCGGGAGATATTACTTTCTATCGTCTTCAGAGCACTGCAGATAACAAGCTGCGCGCTTATATCGCGCATGGAGAAGTACTTCCGGTTGCCACAAGATCCTTTGGTTCTATCGGTGTGTTTGCTATCCCGGAAATGGGACGTTTTTACCGCCATGTACTGATCGAGGGAGGCTATCCGCACCATGGTGCAGTTGCTTTCGGCCATTATGGAAAGGCTTTGTTTGAGGTATTTAAATATATTGGTGTTCCTGTTGAGGAAATCGGCTATAACCAGCCTAAGGGAGTAAGATATCCTACAGAAAATCCATGGGGATAATCGGGGATACGCATACTGACATAATAGAATTCTGACATAAATACACGCTGCTTACAGCAGGAAATATACGTCCCGGGGAAACCCGGGATGTGTAGTTTAAAGAAAAATATACAGAAAATCGGACTGCAATAAAAGAAAGGAATCAGACTATGTACTATATAGGAATCGACCTGGGGACCTCTGCAGTAAAGCTTCTGCTTATGGAGGAATCCGGAAAAATCTGTAATATCGTATCAAAAGAGTATCCTCTTTACTTTCCTCATCCGGGCTGGTCAGAACAGAACCCGGAAGACTGGTTTACACAGAGCATGGAGGGAATGAAGGAGCTGACAAAGGATATTGACCGTAAAGAAGTAGCCGGGATCGGATTTGGCGGACAGATGCACGGTCTTGTAACTCTGGATGAAAATGATCAGGTAATCCGTCCGGCGATTCTCTGGAATGATGGACGTACACAGGAGGAAACGGATTATCTGAACCATGTGATCGGCAAGGATAAATTGTCTGCTTATACTGCAAATATTGCTTTTGCAGGCTTTACCGCTCCGAAGATTTTGTGGATGAAAAAGAATGAGCCTGAGAAATTTGAAAGGATCGCAAAGATCATGCTGCCCAAGGATTACCTTGCTTACTGTCTGAGCGGATCCTTCTGTACAGACGTTTCTGATGCTTCCGGAATGCTTCTTCTGGATGTAAAAAAACGCTGCTGGTCAAAGGAAATGATGGAGATCTGCAGCGTAAAAGAGGAACAGCTTCCGAAGCTTTATGAGAGCTGGGAGGTTGTGGGAACCCTGAAAAAATCAATTGCAGAAGAACTGGGATTTTCTGAAAATGTAAAGGTTGTTGCCGGAGCCGGAGATAATGCGGCAGCTGCTGTGGGAACAGGAACAGTGGGAGACGGACAGTGCAATATTTCTCTTGGAACCTCCGGAACTATCTTTATTTCCAGTAAAGATTTTGGGGTGGATGAAAATAATGCCCTGCATTCCTTCTGTCATGCGGACGGCAGTTATCATCTGATGGGATGTATGCTGAGCGCTGCCTCCTGCAACAAATGGTGGGCGGAAGACATCCTTCAGACAAAGGATTTTGCAGCAGAACAGGCTCCGATCAGCAGGCTTGGAGAAAATCCTGTTTTTTTCCTTCCGTACCTGATGGGAGAGCGTTCTCCGCACAATAATCCGGATGCAAGAGGTGTGTTCTTTGGCATGTCTATGGACACTACAAGAGCCGACATGACTCAGGCGGTCCTGGAAGGCGTGGCTTTTGGGCTTCGTGATTCTCTGGAGGTTGCCAGAAAACTGGGTATTAATATCCAGCGTACAAAAATCTGCGGCGGTGGCGCCAAAAGTCCTCTCTGGAAAAAGATTATTGCAAACGTTATGAACCTGAAAGTGGATGTCCTTCAGGTAGAGGAAGGCCCGTCTATGGGCGGAGCTATGCTGGCGGCTGTAGGCTGCGGTGCATATCCTGATGTGGAGACCATCGGTAAAAAAATGGCTCAGGTGGTAGATACAGTAGAACCGGATCAGGAGCTGGTGGCAAAATATGAGGAGCGCTACCGGAAATTCAGGAAGCTTTATCCTGCAATGAAAGGATTGTTTTAGACTTTTAAATGCAGAAACCCCATCCGGAAAGGGTTCAACTCCGGATGGGGTTTCTTATATTACTTATAGAGTATCTATGAGTGACCGTGATTAGAACAGACCTGTGATCTTTCCGTTTTCGTCTACATCGATCTTTTCTGCAGCCGGAACTTTTGGAAGACCAGGCATTGTCATGATCTCGCCTGTAAGAGCTACGATAAATCCTGCACCGGCAGAGATCTTAAGGTTACGTACAGTTACTTCGAAATCTGTAGGAGCGCCAAGTTTGGTCTGGTCGTCTGTAAGGCTGTACTGTGTTTTGGCAACACAGATCGGGCAGTTGCCGAATCCAAGATCTTCAAGCTGTTTTGCCTGTTTCTGAGCGTTTGCTGTAAGAACAACTCTCTTGCCGCCGTAGATCTTCTGAACGATCTGGTTCAGTTTGTCTTCGATGGAGCCTTCCAACTCATAGGAGTATGTGAAATCATTTGGCTCTTCTACAAGACGGATAACTTCTTCTGCAAGTTTGATTCCGCCTTCGCCGCCTTTTGCCCATACTTCGGAAAGAGCAACGTTTACGCCAAGTTCTTTACATTTAGCTTCTACAAGATCAAGCTCTGCCTTGGTATCTGTCGGGAAAGCATTGATAGCAACTACACATGGAAGTTTGTATACGTTTGTGATATTGCTTACATGTTTCAGCAGGTTCGGGAGACCTTTTTCAAGAGCTTCCAGGTTCTCGTTGTTAAGGTCAGCTTTTGCAACACCGCCATTGTATTTCAGAGCACGAACAGTTGCAACTACAACAACAGCGTTTGGTTTCAGACCTGCCATACGGCATTTGATATCGAGGAATTTCTCTGCTCCAAGGTCAGCACCAAATCCAGCCTCTGTAATTGCATAGTCAGCAAGCTTCATAGCCATCTTGGTAGCTGTTACAGAGTTACATCCATGAGCGATGTTTGCGAATGGTCCGCCATGAACGATTGCTGGAACGTGCTCAAGTGTCTGAACCAGGTTTGGTTTCAGGGCATCTTTCAGAAGAGCTGTCATTGCGCCTTCAGCGTGAAGATCACCAGCTGTTACCGGTTTCTGCTCGGAAACTTTACCATATGTATATCCGATGATGATTCTGGAAAGACGTTCTTTCAGGTCTTTGATATCGCTTGCAAGACAAAGAACTGCCATGATCTCGGAAGCAACGGTGATGTCATAGCCGTCTTCACGAGGCATTCCGTTTGTCTTTCCTCCAAGTCCGTCTACTACGTTACGAAGCTGACGGTCATTCATGTCAACACATCTTCTCCATGTGATCTTTCTTGGGTCGATGTTAAGAGCGTTGCCCTGGAAGATATGGTTGTCGATCATTGCTGCAAGAAGGTTGTTAGCTGCACCGATCGCATGGAAGTCGCCTGTGAAATGAAGGTTGATATCTTCCATAGGAACAACCTGTGCATGTCCGCCGCCTGCTGCGCCGCCTTTTACGCCGAATACCGGTCCGAGAGACGGCTCACGAAGAGCTACCATAACATTTTTGCCAAGTTTCTGCATACCGTCTGCAAGGCCTACGGTAGTAGTGGTTTTTCCTTCGCCGGCCGGAGTCGGGTTGATAGCGGTAACAAGGATCAGTTTGCCGTCCGGTTTATCAGTTTCTTTCAGAAGATTATAGTCGATTTTTGCTTTGTACTTGCCGTACTGCTCCAGATACTTCTCGTCGATTCCTGCTTTTGCAGCAATCTCAGTAATTGGTTTCATTTCGCATTCCTGTGCGATTTCGATGTCACTCTTGAATCCCATAAGTTTGTTCTCCTTTCATAAGCGGAAGCCTTGGTAAAAAAAGGGCAGTATCTGAAGGTAAATCAAATACTGCCCAGACGGTCGGCTTCACTCTTCTCTGATTCCCCTGTGGTTTTCCACGTTTCCGTCAGTTGTCAGAGACGTTTTAAATTGATGATGAAATATTATCACAAAAAAGAATATTTGTCAATGGTTTGTCAAAAAATTGTCAAAAGCATATGTGTTCTTTGTACAGTGAGTACGAAAATATAAAGAAAGCTTTGTGTACACTGCACAAGTAAAATGAGGATTATCTGAATCAGGTCATGTTTCGCTCAGAAATTATTTTCTGCTTTCAGTAATCTGTGCCAGCAGCCGACAGCCATGAAAATACCAGGAAAGACGTTTGCTGCGAAGGTCAAAGAAGAAGCCGTTTCCGGTCTGGCTGTTAACAGCAACAGGAAGAAAGGATGACTTGTTTTTGGGGGATATAACAGTATCTGCGATAATAATGTTTATAGAAATATTTTTTAGCAGTTTTTTTGTATCAGCAGTGAGATTGTTTATATACATTACAAGGATCAGGCAGTATTTCTTCCTTTCCGGCGGATATGATCAAATCGGTCAACTTCCTGATCTATGGTTTCTTCCAGATTTTCGGATGGAGTCAGCCGAACATAATACTGAAAAAGAAAAACCCTATAATGAAAATCCTCTCTCCATCTGGAGCACTGCTCAAATGAAGTTCGGCGATCAAAAGTGCTATAAAGATTAATATATAGCTGATAAGTATACAGATTACTCCTGCAAAAAACTGATGAAGTTCCTGATTTTTTTTCGGGAGTCATTTTTCTTTTTCATAGATAAGATATCCCCTTTTCTTTCAGTATGAAAATTATATCATAAATCAAGTAAAAGGGTATATTTTATAAGAAAATTCTATAATTTTTCGCGATATTTCTGTTTGATTTCAGAGTTCCTTGACTTCAATAAAATACTATGGTATAAAGGAAGAGATTTAAGTGTCGATTATGTAAAATTACAGGAATCGGTGAAAAGGGAAACGGGTGAAAATCCCGTGCGGTGCCGCCGCTGTAAGCGCGAAAAAGCAAAATTGTTTCACTGCATCATAACTGCTTCTGGCAGAAGTGTGGGAAGGGACAAAAAAGGAATGCTGCGCGAAGCCAGAAGACCTGCTTATTTCTTTTTTTGCAGCCACGGTCCATGGTTTATGCAAAAAACAGAGGCATTTTATGTCAGCGTGCAGTAAAACGGATGCACTGTCATATGGTGACAGTGTTTTTTTATGCGTAAAAATGCCAATTTATCTGGACCTATCATATTTAGGAGGAAAAGATTAAAAATGTACAACAAAAAAATCACAACTATGCTTTTAGCAGCCTGCCTGACTGCAGGAATGACCACATTTACTGCTTTTGCAGCGGAAACAGAATATGAACCGGTGACGATTACTTTGAATCTTCAGCGTTCAGGACTGGGTGAAAATGTGGAGTACACATTTAAAGAAAAACCTTCTGCAGCAGTGGCGTCAGGAGATCAGATGGCAGATTTTTTCTTTGATCTGGGACTGGAAGACCAGATGGCAGGATACACCAAGGGAAGCTGCTGGAGTACCTTATCTGAATTTCCTGCAAGAGAGAAGGTTGCTCAGATTATGGAACCGGGTGAGTCTTTATCCAAGCTGTCCAAGGAAAAGCTTCTGGAAACAGGATGTGATTTTCTGATGGGATGGGATTCTGTTTTTTCAGATAAAAATTTCAATAAGGATTTTTGCGATGAGAACGGAATTGCAATGTATTTCCCATATGTGTGCTCCGACAGCGCAACTTTTGAAGATCTTTATAAAGATTATGAAACCCTGGGACGAATTTTTAAGGTAGAAGATGTGGCAGAAGAAAAGATCCAGACTATGAAGGATAAACTCCAGGAGGTAAAAGATACCATCGGAGAAGAGGCATATGCAGAACCAAAAAAAGTATTTGTTTATGACTCCGGTGAAGATGCTCCGTTTACAGCGTGCCAGGGAATGCCGGGAGACATTTTGAAGCTTGCCGGAGGAATTTCTATTTTTGATGATATTGAGGAAGGATGGGCAACTCCGTCATGGGAAGAAGTGATAGAACGTGATCCGGAAGTAATTTTGATCCTCAGCTACACAGGAGAAGATGATATTGCGAAAAAGAAAGAATTTCTTGAAACAAGTGAGTTTACAAAAGATCTGACCGCTGTAAAAGAGGGAAAAATATATTCTGCAAGCTGCTGCGACATGCAGGGATCAGCAGGCAGTGCGGTAACAGTGGAACAGATTGCTCAGCAGCTTTATCCGGAAGCCTTTAAATAAGGGGTGGATATGAAAACAAAATTAAAACCAGGCGGAGGAGGGCATTTTGCCTTCCTTCTGCTGTTACTGTCCGGCCTGATCCTTGCTGCCGCCTGCATTTCTGTTACTATGGGCGCAGTAGAAATTTCACCATTAAATGTACTGAAGATCATTGTAAACAAAAGCACAGGCTGCGAAATATTTGAATGTCTGTGGGAGAAAAAGACAGAAACTATTATTTGGAATATTCGTTTTCCAAGAGTGCTGCTGGCATTTATTGTAGGTGCAGGATTATCTCTTTGCGGAGTTCTGATGCAGGCTCTTACCAAAAATTCACTTGCAGATCCCTATGTACTGGGAATTTCATCCGGAGCATCCGCGGGAGCGGTTAGTGTAATGGTTTTGGGATTTTTCCAATTTTTAGGAGGATATGCTGTAATTGCAGGTGCTACATTAGGAGCAATGCTGTCTATTATATTATCAATGAAAATTGCTTCTGTAAGGGGACGGATCACATCTACGCAGCTGGTACTGGCCGGGATTGCTACATCCGCACTGTTTTCAGCGATAACGAATCTTATCATTTATGGAGGAGGAGCTTCCGATAAAACAAAAACAGCTTTATACTGGATGGTAGGATCGTTAAGCGGTGCGAGCTGGGGACGTCTGCGTTATGTATCAGTTGTATTTCTGGTCACAATCATTGTGATATTCCTGTTTTCAAAGGAACTGGATGTGCTTCTTCTTGGTGATGATGTAGCGGAAACACTGGGGGTAGACACCGGAAAATTAAAATGGGTCATTATTATTGCATCTACAGTATTAACTGGTGTCGTAGTTTCTGTAAGCGGTGTGATTGGTTTTATTGGTCTGGTAGTGCCGCATATAATAAGGCGTATCGCAGGATCCGGACACAGGAAACTTATTCCGTTATCCTTACTTGGAGGAGGACTTTTTGCAGTGATCGCAGATCTTTTATCCAGGATATTGATTGCACCGGAAGAACTGCAGATTGGTGTGATATCTGCTTTTTTTGGTGCACCGTTTTTCCTGTATCTGATCAGAAAAGGAAGTATGGCAAAGGGATGAGGGAGGTTATGATTCTGTGAGTCTGAAAGTGAAATCTCTGGACTATGAGATTGGCGGAAATGAAATTTTACAAGCTGTTTCGCTGGAAATCCAGAAGGGAGAATTTGTAGGTCTGGTCGGTCCCAATGGATGCGGAAAATCTACATTATTAAAAAATATATATCGGACATTAAAGCCAAAACACAATACAGTTTTTATTGACGGAAATGATGTTCTTGGACTGTCGTCAAAAAAATTAGCATTGGAACTTGCGGTCATGGCGCAGGAAAACAATATGGAATTTGATTTTCAGGTCCGTGATATGGTTATGTTCGGACGCTATGCCCGCAGGAAATTTCTTCAGGGTGATTCCCGTCAGGACCGGGATTTATGCAAAAAACTTCTGAATGAAGTTGGATTGTCGGGATATGAAGAAAGATCTTTTCTCAGTCTTTCCGGAGGAGAAAAACAGCGTGTTCTTCTGGCTCGGGCATTGATGCAGGAAAGCAGCTATATGATCCTGGATGAGCCGACAAATCATCTGGATATCAGTTATCAGTATCAGATCATGGATACTTTGAAAAAACAGAAAATCACAGTATTTTCTTCTGTTCATGATCTTAATCTTGCATCACTTTACTGTGACAGGATTATATTTATGTATAAAGGAAAGGTTGTAGATCAGGGACGGCCAGAAGAGGTCCTCACAGCAGAGAACCTCTGGGAATTTTTTCATATAAAAGCTCAGATAACGAGAAATACAGCTACAGGAAAGCAGCAGATTTATTATTTGCCGGAATGGGCATAGAGCTATTTCCTTTTTCTGAACCAAGATATGAGAAAAAGTACAGCTCCGGCTATCAGAATTACCGGAAGCATAAAACTGACTGCCAGAAAAAGCAAAATCAGCACTGCTGCTGCGGCAAGGATCACGATCAGTTTACCATACCAGGTGGAAAGATCCAGGCGGTAGCGGCGGTGCTTTGACTGGTCAGAATGATATACTTCTTCCTGACTGGATTCAAAACGAGAATCAGGTTCGGCACCGGTATCGATCAGTGTTTTCGCAATTAAACGGGGATCTCCAAGAGAATGAAGGACATCCTGTTCATTTTTTCCATTTCGTATCTCATTTCTAATATATTCCTGATAATACTGTGTATGCGCAGATGCTTTTGCATCAGGAATCTGGTCTGAAAGTTGTTCATATAAAGTGTCAAGAAATTCTTTTTGTGTCATTTTTTCTCCTGAAATATTATAAAAAGTAAATCATAATGGAACAATGTGGTTAAAAATATTTTATCATACAGATATACGGTGGTATAGCAGTTGAAATATTAAATTTCCATAAAGTTTAATGAGCATGCCGGCAGACGGGACAGCTGTGAACAGCAAAGGGATCGCTCTTTAAAAATATCTTGTATCATTTTCGTGTAAGTTATAAAATAAAACGGAATATAAGGTTGGAGGAATGAAAGATGCTGAGAACTTTTTTGGTGGAAGACGAATTTGTGGTCCGGGAAAATATTAAAAAAATGATACCCTGGGAACAGTATGGATATGAACTTGTAGGTGAGGCTCCGGACGGGGAAGTGGCTCTTCCTATGATTCGTAAGCTGAAGCCGGATCTTCTTATTACAGATATAAAAATGCCTTTTATGGACGGTCTGACATTAAGTAAAATGGTCAGAAAAGACTTTCCTGGAATGAAGATCGTGATTCTTAGTGGCTATGATGATTTTAATTATGCAAAGCAGGCTATTGGAATAGGCGTCGAGGATTATCTTTTGAAGCCCATTACAAAAAACGCTTTTCTGGAAAGACTTACAGAGATCAGAAATCGGTGGGAACAGGAAAAGGGGCAAAGGGAATACTATGAGCAGTTCCGCAGAGAAATCCAGGAGTATGAAAGAAACAGCAGCAGGGATTTCTTTGAGGCATTGATCAGCGGAAGCATGGATACAGGGGAAATATATAAAAAGGCAGATCAGCTGGGACTGGATATTGTTGCGGAAGTCTATAACATCCTGCTTTTTACAATGGATGCAGGAAGAGGTGTTCCGGGAGCCTCCGAGGAGTATTCGGAATGGGAGGCTCAGAATCGTGAAAAAATGGAAGCTTTTTTTGTAGATAATCCTTATGCCATGCTGTTCCGGAACAATGCCTTCAGCTATGGTGTTCTTGTAAAGGAACAGAGAAGCAGCCCCGGCGAAAATACAGAGAAATGTGCGGCATTTATCCGGGAAACGTTGGGAAGCGGCTGCGGGCATGACTGGTTTCTTGCGGTGGGGCAGCCTGTAGAACGCCTGAGCAGTATGAAACTTAGTTATCATGCGGCGGCAAAGGCTTTTTCCCGCAGATATCTTTATGATGGAAATATTCTGTACTATGAAGAACTGGAGCAGGAAGAAAAAATACAAAAGAATGACAGCCGTTATCTTAAAAAAATTGATATTAATGTATTGAATCCTGCAATTCTGGAACGTTTTCTTGGAAGCGGTCTTCTGGATGAAACGGAAGATTTTGTCCGAGACTATTTTCAGGCTATCGGTCATGAAGCAATGGAATCTTTTGTGTTTCGAAATTATGTAATATTAAATGTGAGATTCTCAGTTCTTGGATTTTTGAAAAAACTGGGCTGTGAAGCCGGGGACCTGGAAAATCATGACACAGAAGAGGTGCTGGAAGAAAGAGCCCGCTCTATGGAAAGCGCCGTGAAATATGCAGGGGAGATCATAAAAAAAGCTGTTATGCTCCGCGATGAGAATTCCGGTAACAAAAACCGCAGTATTTTGAAATCAGCTGTTGAATACATAGATACACATTATATGGAAGAAACTCTTTCCCTGAATACAGCAGCACAGGTGGCAAATATCAGCGCCAATCATTTCAGCGCATTGTTCAGTCAGAATAAGGGACAGACTTTTATTGAGTATCTTACCTCTCTGCGTATGCGTCATGCCAGAGAACTTCTCAGGTGTACCGACAAGCGTTCCAGTGAGATTGCGGCAGAAGTAGGATATAAGGACGCCCATTATTTCAGCTATCTTTTTAAGAAAACCCAGGGAATGACTCCAAGTGAATACCGAAAGGCAGGGGAGGGAAAGAGATGAAACAGATCAGTCTGGAAACAAAGATAAAAAAGATTCTTATGAATACTTTGCTTCCTATGACAGTTCTGATGGTCGTGCTTTTGATCATTGTATCCCAGTATGTGTCAAAATATGACCGTCTTTCGGAGAATCTGGCGGTAAGTAGTGAATTCAATCTTCATTTTAAAGATGATATTGATCTGGAAATGTATTATATTGCCATAGGATCTAAAGAAAACAGTTATCTTCCGGAAGTAATGAAAATGGTAGAAGAGGCAGAAGATACCCTTTCAAAGCTTCAGGCAAACGCTTTTAACAGAGAAAGCCGTAAAAATATCAAGCACCTGGAGGCATATCTGGAAAATCTTGCAAACAGGATGAAACAGCTTACAGAAATCAAGTCTTATGGACAGAGAATGACTTTCATGGACAACAATATCCGGATCCTTACAAGTCTTATCATGGAGGAAATGCAGAATTTTATTTATAATGAATCCATGTATCTGGTGCATATGGAATCCATTATGACAAAAAGAGTATATATCCTTGTAAGCGGAATCGCCCTTCTTTTTTTTGTAACGATCGTAATTCTTCTGCGTCGTTCTTTTCGGTTTTCACGAAGCATTACCAGGCCGGTGACGGAGATTCTTGGAAATGTAAAAGAAGTAGGAAGAGGAAATTTTGAGATTTCTGAAATCAGGGCAGACAGTATGGAAATTGAAGAGCTGGATGCAGGGATCCGGAGAATGGCAGAAAAGATACAGCATCTTCTGGAAAATGTAAAAAAGGAAGAAGAGATGCAGCATCTTACCCAGCTGCAGCTTTTGCAGGCACAGATCAATCCTCATTTTCTTTATAATACTCTGGATACTATCATCTGGCTGATCGAGGGAGGGCAATCTGATGATGCTGTAGATATGATATCCAGCCTTTCGGTCTTTTTCCGGACATCTCTTTCCAAGGGGAAAGATGTGATTCCTCTTTCGGAAGAGAAACGTCACACCATCAGTTACCTGGAAATCCAGCAGTCCAGATACCGGGATATTTTAGAATTTGAAATTCATATACCGGAGGAATTTAACGGAATGATGGTTCCCAAACTGACTCTTCAGCCCCTTGCAGAAAATGCTCTTTATCACGGAATAAAGAATAAAAGAGGCGGAGGAAAGATTTTGATCGAAGGTGAAAGAGAAGGGGATGATTTGATTCTGCGGGTAACGGATAACGGGCAGGGAATGACATCGGAACGTCTCTATGAGATTCAGGAAGCGATCCGTACGGGAGAAAGAGCCGGTTTTGGTCTGGCAGCAGTTGCAGAACGTCTTCGTCTGTATTATGGAGAAGGCTATGGAGTGAAAATAGAGTCGGAAGAAGGAAAAGGAACGGCAGTTGAAGTACGGCTTGGTGAAAAAATCAAACTCCCGTCATAAAAAAATCAACTTTTATCATAAAAAAATCAATTTACTCAAACAAAAACAAAAAAATGATAAAAGACCACACATTTTTCCGAAAATATTCTATGGAGTTTTTTTCTATTTTCGCTATAATAAAAACATCTTAAAAAACACCGAACAAAAATGTAAAGGGAGGAAATGTAACATGAAGAAAAAAATTATGGCAGCGGTTATGACAGCGGCAATGGTAGCCGGACTTGCAGGTTCCACAGCAAGCGTTTACGCAGCAGAGGACACAATTACAGTCGGATTTTCACAGGTTGGCGCTGAGTCTGACTGGCGTACAGCAAACACCGAGTCCATGAAATCTACTTTCTCTGAGGAAAATGGCTATGAGCTGATCTTTGACGATGCACAGCAGAAACAGGAAAACCAGCTTACAGCGATCCGTAACTTCATTCAGCAGGAAGTTGACTATATCGTACTTGCTCCTGTAACAGAGACTGGCTGGGATACTGTTCTTCAGGAAGCAAAGGATGCGGGAATTCCGGTTATTATTGTTGACCGTATGGTAGATGTATCTGATGACAGCCTTTACACTGCATGGGTTGGTTCAAACTTCAAACTGGAAGGTCAGAAAGCTATGGCATGGCTGGATGCATATCTGGAAGCAAAAGGCCGCGAAGATGAGGAAATCAATCTGGTAGATATCCAGGGAACTATCGGCGCTTCTGCACAGATCGGACGTACAGAAGGCTTTGATGAGGCTGTTGAGGCTCATGACAACTGGACGACACTTGCACAGCAGTCTGGTGAGTTTACTCAGGCAAAAGGTCAGGAAGTTATGGAGTCTATCCTGAAACAGAGCGGCGATGATATCGACGTTGTATACTGTGAGAACGACAACGAGGCATTTGGCGCTATCGATGCCATCGAGGCAGCCGGTTATGAAGTAGGCGGTGAAGAAGGTCAGATTCTTGTTATGTCCTTCGATACTACAAACGCAGGTCTTACTGAGACACTTGCAGGAAAGATCACACTGAACACAGAGTGCAACCCGCTTCACGGACCTCGCGTAGAGGAGATCATCAAGAAACTGGAAGCAGGAGAAGAAGTTGAGAAACAGGCATATGTAGACGAAGTTGCATTTGCATCTGACGATACTGTAACATCTGTAACAATCGAAGATCAGGACTATGAGATCACACCGATCACACAGGAGATCATCGACGGACGTGCATATTAATAAAAATCTGAAAGAGGATTTTAATATATGCAGGAGCTTTTATGAAAGCTGAGTAACAGAAAATGAATCCGGAGCGTGGTACATAATTCGGAAAACCCGGATCAGTGGACCACGCTCCTTTTATGCTCAAAATCAGACAAAAATGCAGGATACGGAGCATTTTTACGGAAAAACAGTTTTTAGGGAAAGCAGGTGGAAAGAATATGGAACAAAATGTTGTGCTGGAAATGCGTGATATCAGTAAAAATTTTACCGGTGTCCGTGCCCTTTCCCATGTGGATTTTACTTTACGAAAAGGTGAGATCCATGCGTTGATGGGGGAAAACGGAGCCGGAAAATCCACGTTGATCAAGGTTCTGACAGGCGTGCATGAATTTGAGAGCGGAACCATCCGTATGGATGGAAAGACAGGAGATATCATCAATCATTCTCCTCAGGAGGCACAGGAAAACGGTATCAGTACAGTATACCAGGAAGTAAATCTCTGTCCCAACCTGACAGTGGCAGAAAATCTTTTTATCGGACGTGAGCCGCGGAAGATGGGAATGATAAACTGGAAGGAAATGAATGAACGGTCAGAAAAGCTTCTGGAAAGCCTGAACATTCATGTACCTCCCACACAGATGCTGGATGAATGTTCGGTGGCGATCCAGCAGATGATCGCTATAGCCCGCGCGGTAGATATGAAATGTCAGGTGCTGATCCTGGATGAGCCTACTTCTTCACTGGATGACGATGAAGTGGAAAAATTATTTGTGCTGATGAGAAGACTTCGTGACGAAGGCGTAGGTATTATTTTTGTTACCCATTTCCTGGAGCAGGTTTATGCAGTCTGCGACAGGATCACTGTTCTTCGTAACGGCGAGCTGGTAGGGGAATATGAAACAAAAGAACTGCCCCGTGTTATGCTGGTAGCCAAGATGATGGGTAAAGATTTTGATGATCTGGCTGATATCAAAAGTGCTCACGAAGGAAAAAGAACAGCAGAAACCACTCCGGTCATTGAAGCAGAAGGAATCGGACATAAAGGCACTATTAAGCCCTTTAACATTAAGATCAACAAAGGTGAAGTCATTGGACTTACAGGACTTCTTGGCTCCGGACGTTCCGAACTGGTACGTGCGATTTACGGCGCTGACAAGGCGGACAGCGGCAAGCTGAAGGTAAACGGCAAAGAAGTGAAGATCAACAGTCCTCTGGATGCCATGAAGCTTGGTATGGCATATCTTCCTGAGGATCGTAAGGCAGAAGGTATTATTGCAGACCTTTCTGTAAGAGAAAATATCATCATTGCTCTTCAGGCGAAGCGCGGCATGTTCCATCCGTTAAGCCGTAAGGAAATGGAAGAGGCTGCAGATAAGTATATTGACATGCTGCAGATAAAAACAGCCAGCCGTGAAACACCGATCAAGAGTCTTTCCGGAGGAAACCAGCAGAAGGTGATCCTGGGAAGATGGCTGCTGACAAATCCGGAGTATCTGATTCTGGACGAGCCTACCAGAGGTATTGATATCGGTACAAAGACAGAGATCCAGAAGATCGTGCTGGATCTTGCAGATGAAGGAATGGCAGTGACCTTTATTTCTTCTGAGGTAGAGGAAATGCTTCGTACCTGCTCCCGTATGGCGGTTCTCCGCGACGGTGAAAAGGTAGGGGAACTGGAGGAAAGCGAACTGTCCCAGAGCAGCATCATGAAGGCCATTGCAGGAGGTGACGATAAGAATGAATAAGAGTAAATTAAAAAAGATCACAAGCGCAAGGCTTTTTCTCCCTGTCGTGTGTCTGATCGCCGTGCTTTTGATCAATGTGATAAAAACACCGGACTTTTTTAATGTATCTATTCGTAACGGTGTCCTTTACGGATATATTATTGACGTAATAAACCGTGCTTCGGAACTGGTCATCCTGGCAGTGGGAATGACTCTGGTAACGGCAGCTTCCGGCGGACAGGATATCAGTGTAGGCGCAGTAATGGCAGTGGCAGCAGCTGTAGGCTGTCAGATTCTTTCCGGGGGACAGACTTCGGTTACGGAGTATCAGAATCCTCTTATCCTTGCAGTACTGGCAGCCCTTCTTGCAGCTGCATTATGCGGGGCATTTAACGGACTTCTGGTGGCAAAGCTGCATATACAGCCAATGGTCGCTACTTTGATTCTTTATACGGCAGGACGAGGAATTGCACAGCTTGTTACAAACGGACAGATCACCTATATCCGTGTGGACTCCTACAAAATGGCCGGCGGCTATATCGGCAAGTGCCCGATCCCGACACCGATCTTTTTTGCCGTTGTTACAGTTGTGATAGTTGCACTGATCCTGAAAAAGACGGCTCTTGGACTTTATATTGAAAGTGTTGGCATTAACGGTAAGGCAGCCCGTCTGGTTGGTTTGAATTCTACTATGATCAAATTTCTTACCTATGTGATCTGCGGTATTCTGGCAGGTATTGCAGGAATCGTTGCATCCAGCCGTATTTATTCTGCAGATGCAAATAACATTGGTCTGAACCTGGAAATGGATGCCATTCTGGCAGTTGCTCTTGGGGGCAACTTCCTTGGAGGCGGTAGATTCAGTCTGGTAGGTTCCGTGATCGGCGCTTATACCATTCAGGCTCTCACTACAACTCTTTATGCAATGAATGTAAAAGCTGACCAGCTTCCTGTATATAAGGCTATCGTTGTCATTATTATCGTAACGCTTCAAAGCGAAGTATTTAAGAAATTTATTGCCGGACTGAAAAACAAAAAAGCTTCCGGTACAGTGGCAGAAGGAGGGCAGAAAGCATGAAACAGAAAAAGAAAATGACAAGTACAGGCTTTCTTCTGCTGATCACTATTGTATTATTCTTTGTTATGTATGCAGCAGGCATGGTGATCTTTGCAGATAAAGGCTTTGCAAAACCACAGATGTTTTTGAATCTGTTTGTATCAAATGCCGGACTTCTTGTTATTGCATGTGGACTTACCATTGTAATGATCACGGGAGGAATTGATATTTCTGTTGGTTCTGTTACTGCACTTGTATGTATGGTGATGGCAGATCTGATGGAAAATAAAGGTGCAAGCGCTTACGTGGCAGTTCTGGCGGCGCTTGGAATCGGACTTCTTTTTGGTATTGTTCAGGGATATCTGGTAACTTATATGGGAATCCAGCCTTTTATTGTAACACTGGCAGGTATGTTTTTTGGACGAGGTCTGACTGCGATCATCAGCACAGATATGATCGCCATTAAAAACAAATTGTTCCTGAAATGGGCAAACTATCGTTTTTACATGCCTTTTGGTTCTACAAATAAAAAAGGAAAATTTATCCCGGCTTACATACCGCCCACAGTTGTGATCGCTCTGATCGTTGTGATCCTTTGTGCGATCCTTCTGAAATACCGTAAATTCGGACGTAAGCTCTATGCTATCGGCGGAAATAAACAAAGTGCCCTGATGATGGGCCTGGACGTAAAGAAAACTATGTTTAAGGCATATGTACTGAACGGATTTCTTGCAGGTCTTGGCGGTTTCCTGTTCTGTCTGAACAGCTGTGCCGGATTCGTAGAGCAGGCAAAAGGTCTTGAAATGGACGCTATCTCCTCGGCAGTTATCGGCGGAACCCTTCTTTCCGGCGGTGTGGGAACTCCTATCGGAACTATGTTTGGCGTTCTGATCAAAGGTACGATCTCCAGTCTGATCACTGCACAGGGCTCACTTTCCAGCTGGTGGGTAAGAATCGTTCTTTCTGCCCTTCTGTGCTTCTTCATTGTGATCCAGTCTGTATTGGCTTCTGCGAAAAAGAAAAAATGATGGGTGTGGAAAAAGAAAGATAAAGATTGATGTTTCACCGGAAGGATATTATAATAAAAACATGATATGATTAAAAACCGGGAGGATTTACAATGGGTGTAAATGAAACAAAAGAAATGATCTTAAATAACAAGACAGCTCTGGGTATCGAATTTGGTTCTACCAGGATCAAGGCTGTTCTTGTGGATGCAGAAAATGCTCCGATCGCATCAGGAAGCTATGACTGGGAAAACCGTCTGGAAGATGGAATCTGGACTTATCATCTGGAAGATATCCAGGCAGGTCTCCAGGGCAGCTACAAGGCTCTTGCAGAGGATGTAAAGGAAAAATACGGTGTAGAGCTGACAAGTGTAGGCGCTCTTGGCGTCAGTGCCATGATGCACGGATATATGCCGTTTAATAAAGAAGGAGAGCTTCTGGTTCCTTTCCGTACCTGGAGAAATAATATCACTGCACAGGCTTCTGAGGAACTGATGGAACTGTTCCAGTATAATATTCCTCAGAGATGGAGCATAGCTCATCTTTATCAGGCAATCCTGAATAAAGAAGAGCATGTGAAGGATATTGATTTTATGTGTACTCTGGAAGCATATGTACACTGGCAGCTGACAGGCAGACGTATCCAGGGTATCGGCGATGCAGCAGGTATGTTCCCTGTTGATCCGGAAACAAAAGATTACAATGAAGAAATGGTACAGAAGTTTGATAAGCTTGTGGAGCCTTATGGATTCTCATGGAAACTTCGTGACATCATGCCGGAAGTTAAAGTTGCAGGAGAGGAAGCAGGAATTCTTACAGAAGCCGGAGCAAAACTTCTTGACCCGTCCGGAAAACTTCAGGCAGGTATTCCTATGTGTCCGCCGGAAGGCGATGCAGGAACCGGAATGGTGGCAACAAACAGCGTAAGACAGAGAACAGGTAATGTTTCTGCCGGTACTTCTGTATTTGCCATGATCGTTCTGGAAAAAGAGCTGTCCAGACCATATAAAGAGATCGATATGGTTACCACTCCGGCAGGCGATCTGGTTGCTATGGCTCATTCCAATAACTGTACTTCTGACTTGAATGCATGGGTGAATGTATTTAAGGAATTTACAGAGGCAATGGGAATGGAAGTGGATATGAACAAGCTTTTCGGCACCCTTTACAACAAAGCTATGGAAGGTGATGCAGACTGCGGCGGACTTTTGTCTTACTGCTACTTCTCCGGAGAGCATATGACTGGCTTTGAAGAAGGACGTCCTCTTTTTGTACGTTCCCCTGAAAGCAGATTTACACTTGCAAACTTTATGAGAACGAATCTGTATACCTGTCTTGGCGCTATGAGAGTGGGTCTGAACCTTCTTCTGGAAAAAGAACAGGTAAAGATTGACAGACTTCTGGGACACGGCGGACTCTTTAAGACAAAGGGTGTAGGCCAGCAGATCCTTGCCGATGCAGTAAACGCACCGGTTTCTGTAATGGAGACTGCAGGTGAAGGCGGCGCATGGGGTATTGCACTTCTGGCTTCCTATCTGATTAACAAAGAAGATGGAGAAGAACTTGCGGATTATCTGGATAATAAAGTGTTTGCAGGAAACGAAGGCAGCACCCTGGATCCGGATCCGGCAGGAGTAGAAGGCTTTAATGTATTTATGGAAAGATACATGAAAGGTCTGGAGATCGAAAGAGCGGCAGTTGATTCAAAAATCTGGTAAAAGATAAAATAAGAAGAAATAAAGCAGGGTTCTGTTTCTGAAATGAGAGACAGAGCCCTGCTTTTATCTTTTTAATAAGATCTTCCTGTAAAAATACAGACAGTTCGTGGACGCATGATAAAGTCACCTGTAATCCTGGTTTCCTGTCCCTGAGGATAGAAATATCTTCCCTGTCCGTCACCATAGGTATTGACACTTAAATACCATGCACCTCGTTTTCGAAGATCAGGGAGAGTAACTGTTACATCTTCCCAGTAGGTATTTACGCAGATACAGACCAGATCGTCTCTTCCTTTTTCTTTGTCATAGCCGGCGAAGCTGACAGTAAAGGTACGGGCATCTCTGGGAATCGTGACATCTTCTGCATTGGTATTGTGAGTGTGCAGCGGATCCATACCGCAGACAGCATCAGGCAGTTTTTTGCGTATCACAAGATGTTCTTTTCTATAGGCGATCATGAATTTGAAGAATTCAAAAAGATCTTTATTTTTTTCCAGAAGACTCCAGTCCAGCCAGGATACTTCATTATCCTGACAATAGCTGTTGTTGTTTCCGAATTTTGTATTTCCGAATTCATCTCCGGCAAGGAACATAGGAGTGCCACGGCTGCACAGAAGAACTGCACAGGCGTTGCGGATCATTCGGTAACGCAGCTTCAGTACTTCCGGATCGTCGGTTTCTCCTTCGGCGCCGCAGTTCCAGCTGCGGTTGTCGTTGGCGCCGTCAGTATTGTCCCAGCCGTTCATTTCATTATGTTTGTCATTATAGGCATAGAGATCATACATGGTAAAACCGTCGTGACAGGTAAGGAAATTGACACAGGAATTATAACCGGCATAATTCCCTTTAGGATTATCATAATAGCCGCCGTAAAGATCTCCGGATCCGGAGATACTCCATGCAGCGTCCCAGGACTGCCAGCAGTCGCCTTTCAGAAAACCTCTGAGAGAATCACGGTACCGTCCGTTCCATTCTGCCCAGCGTCCGCTTGCAGGAAAGCTTCCCACCTGATACATGCCGACGGCATCCCAGGCTTCTGCGATCAGCTTGACATTGCGCAGAAGAGGGTCAGAAGCAAGCGTACGGAGAAGAGGGGGATTGTTCATAGGAGAACCATCCTCATTTCGGCCAAGGATACTTGCTAGGTCAAAACGGAACCCGTCTACCCGGTAATTTACCGTCCAGTATCGAAGGCATTCCAGGATCATCTGTTGGACCACAGGATGGTTGCAGTTCAGTGTATTCCCACAGCCGCTGAAATTGTAGTAATTTCCATCAGGAGTCAGCATGTAATAAATATTGTTGTCAAAGCCTTTGAAGCAGAAGGTTCTTCCAAGTTCGTTTCCCTCGGCAGTATGGTTAAATACCACATCCAGGATTACTTCGATACCATTGTCATGAAGGGATTTGATAAGGGTCTTCAGTTCCGTTCCCTCACGGTTATATTCGTTGACGGAGGTGTAGCTGGTATTGGGGGCAAAAAAGCTGACTGTGTTATAGCCCCAGTATTCCAGAAGACGATTGCCGTTTACTTCCCGGGCATTCATAGTTTCGTCAAACTCAAAGATAGGCATCAGTTCAACCGCATTGACGCCAAGCTCTTTCAGATAAGGGATCTTTTCCATCAGTCCGGCAAAGGTTCCGCGGTTTTTTACACCGGAGGAAGCGTGTTCTGTAAATCCTCTTACATGAAGCTCATAAATAATAAGATCACTGAGTTCTTTTTTTGACTGAGGCATGTCTCCCCAGTTAAAGGAATCCTTTACCACCCGGGCATGGTAGGTGGGCTCCCAGTGGGTTCCCCAGATCCTCTGTCCGGAAACAGCCTTGGCATAAGGATCCAGAAGGATATTTTTTTTGTCAAAAAGCAGTCCTTTGTTCGGATCCCAGGGACCGTCCACACGGTAGGCATATTCGAAATCCCGGATATCCAGGCCATAAACGATCATGGAATATACATCGCCGATCTTGTAGGCTTCGGGAAAAGGAAGAACGGCAAAGGGCTTTTCCTCCGCATTGTGGAACAGAAGAAGTTCACAGGCTGTTCCGCCGCAGGTATGGATGGTAAAATTCACTCCATTTTGAAGCGGTGTGGCGCCGTTCAGGTCAAACATTCCCGGACTGACAGGAAAACCGGCAATTTCTCCGGTAGGGTAAACCTCAAGGGGATATTCGGAAATAAATTTCTGATTATAGGAATTCATGATAAGATCCTCCTTGCATTATTCCTGAAAAAGTTCTTCGCATTTCTGCAGTATTTCCTGATTTCTTTTTTCATAATCTACATTCATCGTATGGATCTCTCCGCGAAGGAACATTTCCATTCCCTGTACCAGTCCGTCTTCGCTGTTTGGCAGAAGAGTGCCGCCGTACTTCTGGATAAAGGCTCTTGCTCCGTTTACGTCACAGGCAGCTGCAGGAACTCCCAGAATATCTGCTTCGGGAACTACCAGAACCTGTCCTTCATAGAAGGAAGACAGAAGGAAAAGGTCGCAGGATCTGACTACAGGCATGGGATTGCTCATATATTTAATAAGGATAATATGGCTGCTGCTTGCCGCTGATTCTGCAAGCTTACAGGTATGTTCGTAGAGATCTCCTCGGCTTCCCATAATGATCAGCCAGGTATCAGGATGTTCTTTCCAGAACCGTGTAAAAGCACGGATCAGACGTTCATGCCCTTTTTCAGAAGAAAAACGACCTACATTGATGAATTTCAGGTCATTGCCTTCAAGAACCTCCATAAGCCTGCTTAAGGGAACGGTGGATTCCGTTTCCGGATCAAAGGAAACAGGAAGCTGTCCAAGATTTTGGATCCTTTTGTAGTCCATGATATTGGAAATAACACGTACTTTTTCCGGATGGCCTCCGATATGGTCGGCAGAGGCGCGGACATCTTCTCCTACGGGAACTACATGGTCATAAGATGCATATGCTTTTTGCAGAAGGTAAAAGCTTGGATTATGTTTTTCAGCGACCCATTTTTCCATATCATTGTGCGCCCAGATAGTGCGGGTACAGGGCGCCTTTTCCAGAAGAGCGATCATATAATTCTCATAGCCGTCATAGTGCACTACATGGTCAAAGGAAACACAGCCGAAATGCTTTTTCCATTCTCTCCGATAAGCTTTATCCAGACGTTTTCCGATGCCGAAAGCAGTGATGCCGAATCTCAGGTAAATAAGCTGTGCGATGGCAGTTATCACATCAAGATTCATTTCTGTTGCCAGAGGGTAGAAATGATAGCCCTCCGGGACACTTTGAAGCCGTTTCGGATCCTCTTTGAGAGAAATAGAACGGTACGAAATATAGTAGTCACATTTCTCGGGATCCAGATTACGTACCAGACTGTAAAAAGCAGTTGTGATTCCATTAGGCTGAAGACTTCCTGCATACAGGAGGACTCTTTTCTTTTTGGTACCGGGCATGGCTGCTTCCTGACAGATCTTTTCTTCTAAAAGGACATGACGGCAGATATCCCTGGTGGCATTTGCCTGTTCAAATGTGGCATATTTCCGGAGAAAATCATCGTCCGGGTGACCGGAGTCTTTTTTCAGTTCGGCAGTAAGCTCTTCCGGAGTACGCAGAATCGGGAACGGATAGGCAGAAATATCCTCGTACATTCCGCGATGTCCCTGGTAATCTTCCATATCATAGGCAAACAGCAGGATCCTTCTGCCAGTAACAGCAAAGTCATACATAACACTGGAGTAATCAGTGATAAGTACATCACAGGCATTCAGGATTTCATAAGTGTCATATTCCGTCGGGAAAGGACGGATATGCTGATAGGAATCCGTATCCAGCTGGCTCTGAACAAGTGGATGGAGCTTTACCAGAAGAATCTGCTGATCGGTCAGCTGCTGATCCATACGTCTGAGATAATCCTTAACAAGAGCAACGTAGGAGTCCTTTTCTACGGCATCGGTCTTTCCGCGGAAAGTAGGCATATAAACGCTTAACTGGATACCGGAATAGCCCAGTTTCTCTTTCAGCAGGGCGCCTTTTTCCGGATGAAAAAAAATACAGTTTCGGGGATATCCCTCATGAAGGATGGTTCCCTGATAAAGTTCTGTCAGATTAGTGGCTCCGGCCATTTTTTCTTCCATATACAGGTTAGGGAATACCAGATAATCTGACTGAAGAAGATTACGCATGACGTTTCCTGCATCATAGCGTTCTTCTTCGTTATCCTGAGCCATTCTTTTCAGAGGTGTTCCATGCCATACGTTTAGTATGGTCTGTCCCTCTTTTTTTATATAGCGTCCCGGAAAGGTAGTATCATTGATCAGCCAGCCGGCTTTTGCCAGATGATGATAATAAGATGGCATTGAGGTATGGACAAAACCATCTATCTTGATACCGTATCGTTCCAGCTTCTTTTTGATCTGTTCTTTTTTATCCTTTTGTACTGCCAGTATTTTACGGAATCCCTGATATTCCGGGGAAGAAAGCTCTTTTAAAATAGCCAGGATATTACTTTCCAGGGCAAGCCCGCTTCTGGAAACGATCAGGATTTCCTTTTTATCAACAGGTATTTTTTCGTAAAAAGTGTTATAAAAAGGATACCAGGTGCCGTTCTTTAATTTTTTCTTTACTTTTGCAGTGAAACTCATAACATTACCGCCTTAAAACTTTTTATTGATCGTTTGTAAGATGAAGTTTATCAAGTACATAAAATACAAGGCTAAGGATCATAGCAACCACACATGCCAGAACCATGCCCGTAAGCTTTACATTTCCAAGATTCAGTGCGATACCGGAAAGACCTACAATAAATACAACAGAAGTCAGTGCAAGATTACGGGATTTACCATAGTCAACATGATTGTCTACCAGCATTCTCAGACCGGAAGTGCCGATCATACCATATAATAAGAAAGAAATTCCCCCAATCACAGGTCCGGGAATGGTATTGATCAGAGCAGCAAGCTTGCCCATAAAGGAACAGCAGATTGAAAGAACAGCGGCTCCTCCGATTACCTGTACACTGTAAACCTTTGTCATTGCCATAACTCCAATGTTTTCTCCGTAAGTAGTAGTAGGGACGGAGCCTACCAGACCGGAGAGAGTAGTGGAGAAGAAATCGGCAAAAAGGGAACGGTGCAGACCGGGTTCCTTCAGAAGGTCCTTGCCTACAATCTTTCCGGTTACGATCTGATGTCCGATATGCTCGGAGGTTACCAGAAGCAGTGCCGGAAGTATGGTAAGGATCGCTTCAACATGAAAACGCGGAGTCTGAAAGTTGGGAAGGGCAAAGAAAGAAGCTTCTTTTACCGCCTGAAAATCCAGGATTCCGCAAAAACCTGCAGCAGCGTAGCCGGCGATGATAGCGATCAGAATAGGGATGACAGAAAGAAATCCCCGGAACAGGATCTGACCGAATACGGCTACACCGAGAGTTACCAGAAAGACAATTACATTTTTCATGTCTACTGTTTCGTCTAAAAGTCCTGCAGTGCTGGCTGCGCTTCCGGCAAGCTCCAGACCGATCAGGGCAACGACAGGTCCCATTGCTGCGGCAGGCAGTACAATATCAATCCAGTTTGTTCCGCATTTGCGGATAATCAGAGCTACGCCCATGCCGGCAATGCCAAGTACTACAAAACCGCCCAACGCATATTCATAACCGAATTTGGATGCAACCAGAAGCCCCGGGGACAGAAATGCAAAACTGGATCCCAGATAGGCAGGCGCCTTTCCCTTTGTAATAAGAATAAACAGAAGTGTTCCGATACCATTCATAAGAAGCACAATGGCAGGATTGATGCCAAACATAAAGGGAACCAGAACAGAGGCTCCGAACATGGCAAACATATGCTGGATGCTTAAAGGGATCAAAAGCTTTACAGGTACCTTATCTTCTACTTGAATAATTTGTTTTTCCACTCTTTTCCTCTCTTTCTCGTATACATACGACGTAATCGGAAATATTATAGCATAGTGTATGAACTTCTGTAAAAGAAAATACAGAAAGGAAGAGGAAAAAGCCCTTTTTTTCGCGGTTTTTGAATAAATAAAAAAAATAAAAAAAATTTAAAAAAAGGTGTTGACTTTTGTAAAGGCCTATAATATAATATGTCTTGCGTCAAGCGAACGCGGAAAATTAAATACCGTTTACGGGGTGTGGCTCAGTTTGGCTAGAGCGCCTGGTTTGGGACCAGGAGGCCGCAGGTTCGAATCCTGTCACCCCGATGCTGTAAACAACTTTTACCGTTTCAGCGAATATGCGGGTGTAGTTCAATGGTAGAACACCAGCCTTCCAAGCTGGATACGTGGGTTCGATTCCCATCACCCGCTTCTCTGTAAAAAGAGAAATGTGTCTGTAGCTCAGCTGGATAGAGCAACGGCCTTCTAAGCCGTGGGTCGGGGGTTCGAATCCCTTCAGGCACGCTGTGGTGGGTATAGCGCAGTTGGTTAGCGCGCCAGATTGTGGCTCTGGAGGCCCAGGGTTCGAATCCCTGTATCCACCCTTTCGCCTTTGGGCTATCGCCAAGCGGTAAGGCACAGCACTTTGACTGCTGCATTCGTTGGTTCGAATCCAACTAGCCCAGTCCATTATGGGGTATTAGCTCAGTCGGTAGAGCACTTGACTTTTAATCAAGTTGTCCGGG
>SAMEA3387495__coassemble_1228_pt1 | contig 35681 bp, 34 predicted proteins | sample SAMEA3387495__metabat2_high_PE_036 | metagenome-assembled genome bin SAMEA3387495 (sample SAMEA3387495) | Felis catus | biome: Faeces | place: United Kingdom | collected 2012
TACCTCTGCCTGATAGGAATACATCTGCTTAATGTCTTAACTAAATGACATTGCCATTCGGGCTCCCCTTTTTATTTTGTCTCTTTTATTCTGCGGCTTCTTCTCCTGCTGCCTCAGCCTCTTCTTCTGCCGGCACCAGTACCTCATCTTCCGGAAGCTCCTCGGAGGAAGCATCCTCTGCGGTTTCTTCTGCAGGTGTCTCCTCTGGTGCAGCTTCTGCATCTTCTGTTTCAGGTACAGAAATGACAAATTTATTGTTGTCTGTAATGGTAAGAGTTTTCAGAACTTTTTTATCTACAGTGATTTCTGCTTCCTCTCTCCAGCTTGCAGTTGTATCTGTATAAAGCTCGTTCTTTCTTTCTTCAATGATGGAATCCTTTTTATCTGCAGTGGCTTCCTCATCATTGATCTTATCCAGTCTGACAACATAATATCCTGTGTCTGTTTCAATTACATCCGGTCCCATTTCTCCGTCTTTAAGGGATCTGAGTACCTCCAGTACCTTGGCCGGATAACTGGAAGAAGCATCATCCTCATCCTTCGGAGCTGTTGTATCAAAGGTTCCGTCAAGAGCTGTATATTCTTCATTAACTGCTTTTACGACCTCATCAAAGTCCGCTTCCGGATCTTTTTTCATATTATCCAGGATTTCCTGTGCTTCCTCTTTTTTCTTCTTTATTTCCTTTTCTTCAAGATCTGCCGTACTGATGCTGACATAACTGAAAGAAGACTGCTGTGACTCTTCTTCTGATACTTCTGTATCTACGTCTGCCACAATAGGATCATGCATACGGGCCTCATAAGTCCTGAGTTCCAGATAAGTTTTTACCTGCTCTTCCGTAACCGCCAGCTTTTCAATGGTTTCCTCACTGTTGGCCTTTATAAATTCTGCTGCCGCTTCTGCAATGGCTTTCTGATCTTCTTCTGTGATCTCCACACCATAATCAGCCGCCTTTTCTTTCATGATATACATAGTCTCCAGTTCCTCCAGAGACTGCTCTACTGCCTGCTGGCCAAAGGTTTTGCCTTCTTCTGCCTCTGTGTCCCAGATAGCAAAGTCAGAACCTCCCATAAAGCTTGCATACATTGCTTCTGTCTGAGCCTGACTCTGACGTACCATGATGCTCAGTACACCCATTGGAATTTCTGTTCCATCCACGGTTGCAACTGTTTTGGCACCATCTAATTTTTTCTCACCGCAGCCTGTAAGCATTCCCATAGCCATTACACCTGCAAGTGCGGCAACAGCTGCTCTCTTTGATATTTTTTTCATATTATCCTCCATTGTAGCCTGATTTCATAGCTACAAGTATAAACTTTTTTCCCTCTGAGGGCAAGGAGAAACACAAAAATACATGATTTTTCACATATTCCGCACAATTTTATGTGCACTACTCCTCCACAAGCTGATTCAGTTCCTCCAGAAATCCTGTAAGTGCTTCCAGCACGCGCCCCTGAGGAGTAAAAATAAATTTTGGTTCCTGCTCTGCCTTAAACTGCAGTCCTCTCCGATACTTCTGCATCAGTACCGGAATACCGGCTGGATTGATCTGCGCCTTTTCATACAGTGTGATCCGCATATCTTTTCCCAGCTGTTTGATCTCTGTTACATAGGTTCTGTGGGCAAGAGCCTTCATCCTTGCGATAGCCAGAAGGTTCAGCACGGCTTTGGGCATCTCTCCGAAACGATCCAGAAGCTCTTCCAGCATATCGTCATAGTCCTGCTGATTTTCAATACCGGCGATCCTTTTATAAATATCCAGTTTCTGATATTCGTTGCTGATATAGGAATCCGGAATAAAAGCGTCCATAGTCAGATCGATGGTTGTCTCAAAGTCCTCCATAGTATGGATTCCTTTGGCTTCCTTTACCGCCTCACTGAGCATTTTACAATAAAGATCATATCCTACTGCGTTCATATGGCCGTGCTGCTCCGCTCCCAGAAGATTCCCTGCACCGCGAAGTTCAAGATCGCGCATGGCAATTTTGAATCCGCTTCCCAGATCTGTATATTCCCTGATAGCAGAAAGCCTTTTTTCTGCGGTTTCCTTCAGCATGGTATTTTTACGGTACATGAGAAACGCATATGCTGTCCGGTTGGATCGTCCGATACGTCCCCGAAGCTGATAGAGCTGAGACAGACCGTAACGGTCAGAATCATGGATGATCATTGTATTTACATTAGAGATATCAAGACCTGTCTCAATGATAGTGGTAGAGACCAGCACATCAATATCCCCATTAATAAAGGCAAACATTACACCCTCCAGCTCCCGTTCACTCATCTGACCATGTGCAAAATCGATCCTCGCATCCGGAAGCAGCTTGGAAAGACGCAATGCTACCTCTGCAATATCATTGACCCGGTTATATACATAATAAACCTGACCGCCCCGGCGCAGCTCACGGTTTACCGCCTCTCTTACTGTTTCTTCATCATACTCCATTACATAAGTCTGAATAGGCACACGATCCATTGGAGGCTCTTCCAGCACGCTCATATCACGGATTCCGATAAGACTCATATGAAGTGTCCTTGGAATAGGAGTCGCTGTCAATGTAAGAACGTCAATATCTTTTTTCAGCTGCTTGATCTTTTCTTTATGAGCAACGCCAAATCTCTGTTCCTCATCAATGATCAAAAGTCCCAGATTCTTAAATTCCACATCCTTTGACAGAACCCGGTGGGTTCCCACGATAATATCCACCTGACCTTTTTTCAGGTCATTGATGGTCTTCTGCTGCTGGGCGGCAGTGCGGAAACGGCACAGAAGATCTACCCTTACCGGAAATTCTTTCATCCTCTGAACAAAGGTATTATAAACCTGCTGAGCAAGGATGGTAGTAGGAACAAGATAAATGACCTGACGGCTTTCCTGTACTGCCTTAAAAGCTGCACGAAGAGCAATTTCCGTCTTTCCGTAGCCTACGTCTCCGCACACCAGACGATCCATGATCTTGGTGCTTTCCATATCTTTTTTTGTATCTTCAATAGCTGCAAGCTGATCTTCTGTTTCCTCATAGGGAAACATCTCCTCAAACTCTCTCTGCCATACGGTGTCCGGTCCGCACACATAGCCTTCCTTTTCCTGACGCACTGCATAAAGCTCCACCAGTTCTTTGGCAATATTCCGCACTGCGCCCTTTACCCTGGACTTTGTCTTTTTCCACTCCTGGCCGCCCAGTTTATTCAGCCTTGGAGCTTTTGCCGCCTCTGCACCGGAATATTTCTGCAGAGAATCCAGCTGTGTTGCAAGAATATAAAGATTGCTTCCGCCCCGGTATTCGATCTTGATATAATCCTTGACGATCCGGTCTACTTCGACCTTTTCAATTCCTTTATAAATACCAAGTCCATGTTTCTCATGAACAACAAAATCTCCAATAGACAGTTCCGAAAAATCCTGGATTCTCTGGCCGCTGTAATTTTTCTTTTTCTTTCTGGGCTTCTGCTCCTTGCCAAAAATATCCGTCTCTGTGATCACAGCAAATTTTACCAGAGGATATTCAAAGCCTTTTCGGGCATGACCGTATACCACCATGATCTCTCCCGGTTCCAGAATACGCTCGCTGTCCTGCCCGTAAAAAGCGTTAAGACCCTCATCCTGCAAATCCTTTGCCAGCCGCTCTGCCCTTGTTCTGGATCCGGACATCAGTACAGTCTGATATCCCTGCTTTTTATATTTCTGCAGATCCTTTACCAGAAGCTCGAAGCTGCTCTGATAGGAGCTCATGGATTTTACAGTAAGATTGTGTACTCCTGTGATGTTCCATCCGGATCTCTTTGGTTCCAGAGAAGAAAGCGACACACAGTTTCTTCTGTTCAGTTTCCGGCAGACTTCCTCCCAGGAGCACATCCAGCCTTCCGAAAGATTCTGTTCTCCTTTTTCTTCACGGTTCCGGCAGCTCTGACGAAATTCCTCTTCCACCGCTTTTGCATTTTCTGTAAGCCGGTTCGGTTCATCCAGAAATATCATGGAATTCTCCGGGTCAAAATAATCCAGAAATGTAATTCCGCTTTTTTCCACCTGCGGTTCTGCTGCCGGATAGATCACAATCTCCTCCAGATTTTCAATGGAGCGCTGACTCTGGGCATCAAAGCTTCGGATAGAATCAATTTCATCTCCCCACAGCTCAATTCTCCATGGATTTTCTTCTGTAAGAGAATAAATGTCAATAATTCCTCCCCTTACGGAAAACTGTCCCGGCATTTCTACCTGGCCCACACGTTCATATCCCATGGCAACAAGATCTGTTTTCAGCTTGTCAATATCCAGCTGGCTGTCATTGCGAAAAGAAAGGATCTGTCCACGAATCTCCTGAAGCGGTGCCAGAAAATCCATACAGCCGTCCATGCTTGTGACCACAGTGATCTCTTTTTCAGTCAGAAGAGCCCGTATCACCTGCATCCTCTGACGGATCAGAAGATTTCCGTGAATATCCGCCTGAAAGAAAAGAAGATCCCTGGCCGGATAATAATAAACATTTTTTTCATAAAAACGATAATCTTCATAAATCTGTTTTGCGCTGCGCTCATCCTCAGAAATGATCAGATGACATGGAAAGAGCCCGGAAAGCCCATATATCATATGTGCTTTCTGGGACTCCATACAGCCGCTGACAGCCAGGACACCACGATTATTTTTCGCCTGTTCCTGGATTTCCTCCATCTCTGCTAACTTTTGCAGAGGCTGCAAAAATGTTTTCATACGACCCCCGTTTTTTTGTTGAACTCATTCATGGCTGCGTCTGTTCCTTTGGAAAGGATCATTTCCACAGCCTTTGCCGCACGCTCCTGCGCCTCGTCCACCAGCTTTCTCTGCTGAGTATCAAATCTTCCCAGAACATGATCCGCCAGATCCCACCCCTGAGGCTTGGCTCCTACGCCGACCTTGATGCGGACAAATTTCTGTGTTCCCAGCTGTTTGATCAGATCCTTGATCCCGTTATGTCCTCCGGCGCTTCCCTGCTTCCGGATCCTTAACTGTCCCGGCTCCAGATCAATATCGTCATAAATCACGATCATTTCTGTTTCCGGATCAATCTTAAAATAATGTGCCATATCCCTTACAGGACCGCCGCTCAGATTCATATAAGAAAGAGGTTTCATCAGAAGCACCTGTTCTCCTCCGATGATTCCCTTTCCATACATAGCATTGAATTTTACGCCGCCCTGGGGAATCCTGTGTTCCTCCACCAGACGGTCGATCACATCAAAGCCCATATTGTGCCGGGTGGCTTCATACTGCCTTCCTGGATTCCCCAGACCAACTACTAAATACATGCCTTTTCTCCTTGCTTAATTAAAATATACCATTTCTTCTTCCAGAGGCTCGCAGGGTTCTACAAAATCTGCATAAAGCACGATTCCTTCTCCCTGATATTCCATACGGTTTTCAATTCCTACCTTTGCAGTAACCTCCACCCACTGTCCCGGATTCAGCTTTGGTGCAAAAGCGCTTTTGCACACATATCCCAGGAACGTAGTATCATCTGCACAGCAGGTCATTGCGGTACGGCCCGGAACAAAGAATTTACTTCCCATTCCTCTTGGCTTCATAACTCTTGCCTTAAATTTCACAGTTTTATCTACATAGGTCTCCGGATGATCCATGGCGTCCACAAACCAGATTCCATAATCCTCCGGAAGTATCTCAATCACCGGAGCGTTGACATCAAAAGGCATCTCATCCTGGAAAATATCATCCAGCTCGCCTTCTTCATCCTCGAAGATCACCTCTGCCCTCTGGTTTGCAACCTTGATTCCTCTTCTGTAGGTGGCAAGAGGATCTTCTTTTTTGCAGCGGTTAAATACAACCATATCGCTGCCTCTCACCATATCCATAAAAATAGACTTCATATTTGCCATATACATCTGGAAGGTGCTTGCATCCACACAGGTGATTTGCTGTTCTATCCCCCATCCTGCTGGTTTTTCCATTTTTTCAAAATTGCTTACCAGCCACATACCGTTATATTCTATGATCACTCTTTCGGGCTGGTACAGGATATCCATTGCTGCCAGACGGTCTGGAGTAAGGTCTTCTTCTTTTTCAATAACCTCCACTACCGTATTGCTCATTTCCAGAACTGTTTTGTCATATTCCTCTTCGCCCTCTTCGCAAAGGATCAGAAGCGTCCTTCCCTCTGTATAAAAATAATCCTGCTGCAGGGTAAAATTCAGAAAAGAGGTCTTTCCGCTTTCCAGAAAGCCTGTAAGCAGATAAATAGGTACTGTAATCTCGTTCATCCTTATTCTCCTTTTATAATCCGAAGAGTTCTGCCAGTCTGTCCTCGTTTAATTTTGAGCCGATCACGCAAAGACGGCCTGTATACTCCGGCGTACCCTCACGAAGCTCTGTTTCTTCCGGAACCATATCAAAATAAATCCAGGTTCCATCCTCTGCAGGAAGCATTCCCTTTGCACGGAGAATCACTCCATACTCCTCTGATCCTGACAGAGTCTCCAGGATCTTCTCAAGATTTTCTCTGGAATATTTCTTAACAGTTTCGCGGCCCCAGCTGGTAAACACCTCGTCTGCATGATGATGGTGATGGTCATGGCCGCATCCGCACTCATGATCATGATGATGTTCGTGATCGTGATGGTGTTCATGGTCATGATGGTGTTCGTGGTCATGGCCGCATCCGCACTCATGGTCATGATCCTCGTGATGATGACCGTGCTCATGTACATGTCCACATTCCGGGCATACTTCCTCGTCCATCATTTCCTGCTCCAGAGATACCGGATGCTCCATTACTTCCAGAAGCTTCTTTCCATCCAGCTTTTCGATCGGAGTGGTAATAATAGCGGCTTTGGCATTCAGACCTCGAAGAAGTTCCATAGACTGCATGGCTTTTTCCTCATCCACGATATCTGTTCTGCTCATGATGACAGCTCCTGCATACTCTACCTGATTGTTAAAAAATTCTCCAAAGTTTCTCATATACATTTTACATTTCTTGGCATCTACCACTGTTGTATAGCTGTTCAGCACAAGACCTGTCTCTTCCTGCACATCCTTAACCGCACGGATTACATCAGATAATTTGCCTACTCCAGATGGCTCAATAAGAATCCTGTCCGGATGATACTTCTCGATTACTTCTTTCAAAGATGTACCGAAATCTCCTACCAGCGAACAGCAGATACATCCGGAATTCATTTCCCGGATCTCAATTCCTGCTTCTTTCAGGAATCCCCCGTCAATACCGATCTCACCGAATTCATTTTCGATCAGAACAACCTGTTCCTCCTGAAAAGCCTCCTGAAGAAGTTTTTTGATAAGCGTTGTTTTGCCGGCTCCAAGAAAGCCGGAGATAATGTCAATTTTTGTCATGATCTATACCCCTTTTCTTATTTAACGCACATTTGACCAGGAAGCAAAAACACCCCCTGGTCGCATCTGTTTATTTTTTATTATAAACGCCTGCTCTCTGTTCTATTCAAAATCTCAGCAGGCACATAACGGGGACATGAACCTGTCATGCCCCCGCTTTTGCATCCATATCAGCCGTTGATCATAAAGTTTAACAGCTTATCAATATCCTCTTTCTCATAAGCAACGATTTCCAGCTCCGGGATCTCTCCGCCGGAGAAGATATTTGCCAGAGATACATACTGGGAAAGTTTGGATTTCAGGTTCAGTCTGTCTCCCTCTCCTGTTACAAGCTCAACTTTACCTGTACAGCTATCTACTACCTCAAAAAATTTGTCTACATCTTTAATATTGGATACTTTCATTTTCATTCTCCTTTCAGGATTCTATTATCGATTCTTCGTCATCAGTAATTGTCTGAACTTTCAGACGCATACAGTATAACCTATCTTTTCACAAAAAGCAATATTTTTTCTTCCAAAAATCAGGGCAAATTTATCCTAAATCTATCCAAAATATCAGTATGTAAATACTGCAACTCCATATGGCGGCAGTGAATATGCAAAAGAATACTCTCTGTTATCGCATTCTTTTGTTTCAGCCTTAAATATCTGCGGTTTTTCCAAAAGCCCGTGTTCGTCCATGATCAGCTTATACTGTTTCTTTTTCGGAACGCCCACCCGATAGTCGGTACGTTCTACCGGTGTAAAGTTTACAACAAACAAAAGGTTATTTCTCTTAGTGGGAGATTTACGCATAAAGCTGAAAATGCTTCTGTCTCCGTCATCCGCATTGATCCACTCAAAGCCTTCCGGATCATTATCTCCGCCATAAAGAGCCGGATACTTCCTGTACATATGGAGAAGTGTCTTTACAAAATCCTGAAGATCCTTATGATTATCTTCGCCTAAAAGGAACCAGTCAAGCTCTCTTTCCTCACTCCATTCACGCAGCTGTCCAAATTCCTGCCCCATAAACAGAAGTTTTTTGCCTGGATGGAAGAACATAAACGCATAGGCAGCCTTCAGATTCTTAAACTTATCATCCGGATAACCCGGCATCTTGTTCAGCATGGAGCATTTCAGATGAACTACTTCATCATGGGAAAGCACAAGAACATATTTCTCACTGTACGCATAGGTCATGGAAAAAGTCATCTTATTATGATTAAACTTACGGAAATAGGGATCCAGCTTCATATATTCCAAAAAGTCATTCATCCATCCCATGTTCCATTTCAGAGAAAATCCAAGTCCGTCATCCTCTGCTTTTCCCGTAACCATCGGCCAGGCCGTAGACTCTTCTGCGATCATCACAGTTCCATGGTTTCTTCCCAGTACAACAGTATTCAAATGCTTGAAAAATTCAATAGCCTCCAGGTTCTTATTATCACCATATTTATTTGCAACCCACTGTCCGTCCTGTTTGCCGTAATCCAGATAAAGCATGGAAGCCACCGCATCCACCCGAAGACCGTCCACATGACATTCCTCTATCCAGAAAAGAGCGTTTGCGATCAGGAAATTCTTAACCTCCGGACGTCCATAATTATAAATCTTGGTTCCCCAATCCGGATGCTCTCCCTGACGCGGATCCTGGTGCTCATAAACAGCAGTTCCGTCAAATTCTGCCAGACCATGGGCATCTTTTGGAAAATGTGCCGGAACCCAGTCAAGAATAACGCCGATCTTGTTCCTGTGAAGGTAATCTACCATGTACTTAAAATCCTGTGCGGTTCCATAACGGGAGGTAGGTGCATAATAACCGGTAACCTGATACCCCCAGGAGCCGTCAAAAGGATGCTCAGCAATTCCCATTAATTCCACATGAGTATATCCCATTTCTTTTACGTATTTCGCAAGATCATGGGCAAATTCCCGATAATTATAAAATCCGTTTTCATCCTCATCATTTACCGGATGTTTTTTCCAGGAGCCTGGATGTACCTCATAGATGGACATAGCATCTGTAACTTCATTAAACTCCTGGCGTTTCTTCATCCATGTTGCATCTTTCCACTTATAAGCACTGATATCTGCAACTCTGGAAGCTGTTCCCGGACGAAGTTCTGCTTCGTTGGCATAGGGATCCGCCTTGTAAAGCTCTTCTCCGTGCATACCCACAATAAAAAACTTGTAGAGATCTCCAATCTTTGCTCCGGGCACAAAAACCTCAAACACCCCAATAGGTCCGGCCTTTTTCATAGGGTTAGCTTTTGTATCCCATTTATTAAAATCTCCGATTACAGAAACGGACTGTGCATTTGGCGCCCATACAGCAAAATAAACGCCCTTTTTTCTTCCTTCCACAGCAGGATGCGCGCCAAGCTTTTTATAAATATCATAGTGGGTTCCCTGTCCAAACAGATATTGATCCAACTCTGAAAACTGCATTTTCTCTCCCATCAGAAAATACCTCCCTTAATCCTTTTATTTACTTAAATTTAATAATCTCACTTTCATTAGGTGCAAGAGTTACACAGATACAGCCATCCTGCACCACAGCTTCTTTTTTGCTGATCAGGCTTATATAGCTTTTTCCTCCCTCTGGGATCCTGATCCTGAGTTCTGCCGGATTTTCATCATTGTTCACTGCCACCACAATTCCTTCTCCATCCAGCTTCCTGGCAAAAGCATACTGCCTGTTAGTCAGAAGCAGTTCCTGATAACTTCCGTCTGTCAGTGACGCTTCCTCTGCATGTATCCTTCCCAAAAACTTCACCCATTCCAGAAGTTTCGGATCATCAGGCTTCTCCAGCGCCGCTTCAATATCCACTGCCGGACGAAGAAGATCATCGTTCGAGCCCTCCTTACGCCCCTGGATTCCCCATTCTGAACCATAATAAATGGAAGGAATTCCCGGAAGCGTAAACAGAAGCGTATACACCGGATAAATATGACCTGGTATCTTCAATTTAGACGCGATTCTGTCCACATCATGATTGTCCACAAAGGAGTACAGGCGAAGACCTTTATAAATTCCTCCGTTTGCATCAAACTCTCTGCGGATCGTATGGGCGATCTCAAAATAATTATGATCATTATGTCCGGAATAAAGTCCCTTATGCAGTTCATAATTTGTTACAGAATCCAGCATTTCCGGTTTTACATAGCGGCTGTAATCTCCATGGATCACCTCTCCCATCAGCCAGAAATCTTTCTTCTTCTCATTTGTAAACCGTCTCATATCCTCCATAAAAGAAAATTCCAGACAGTCTGCACAATCCAGACGGATTCCGTCTATGTCAAACTCATCAATCCAGAAGCCGATCACATCCAGCAGGTATTCTCTTACCTTTGGCTCCCAAAGGTTCAAATTCACCAACTCAAAACAGTTTCTCCAGGCTTCATACCCAAATCCGTCATTATAAGGGGAATTCCATCCGAAATTAATTCCCTTATACCAGCTGCAGTATGGAGACTGCTCTCTGTTTTTCTGTATATCCTGAAAAGCAAAAAATTCTCTTCCGGTGTGATTGAACACTCCGTCCACCACAACCCGTATATCAATTTTGTGCGCTTCTGCCACAAATTTTTTAAAATCTTCATTATCCCCAAGACGTCTGTCAACCACTCTGTAATCCCGTGTGTCATAGCCGTGTGTTGACGATTCAAATAACGGCCCGATATAGATGGCTGTACATCCCAGTTCCTTAATATGAGGCAGCCATTTCATCAGACTGTCAAATCTGTGAACTGTCTCTGTACCTTCATTTTTCCTTGGCGCTCCGGTCATTCCGATCGGATACATGTGATAAAATACTGCTTCTTCAAACCATTTGCCCACTACGCTGTCCTCCTGTCTCAGACCCATTTCCGGCTCCGAGATAATCTATTCTTATTATACCCAAATTCAGGTATCTCTTCAACAGGATTTTACGCCATGCAGGACGTACTGATGCAGAAAAAAGACGAACAGGAACGCTTCCGCTTTCCTGTTCGTCTTTAAACAGTTGTTCTTATTTACCTCAAAATAAATCAGTATTCTTCGCTTCCGTCAGAGTAGTCTTCTCCTCCATCAGAATAGTCTTCTTCACTTCCGTCAGAATAATCTTCTCCGCTGTCAGAGTAGCCTTCTTCACTTCCGTCAGAAATATCACTTCCCTCATCAGAGTTCTCCTCTGAACTGTCTGACTCAAGAAGAGGACCATTATAGCCCGGCACCAGACCTTTCGCAAGACTGCTGTCCCAGAAGTCTGCATAAGAAGCATACTGCAGTTCAACATCTTTTGCTTCTGCAAGCTCACTGACCGTCATCAGTTTATAGCCTTTTTCCACAAGCTGAGGAATAATCTGAAGCGCTGCCTGTACGGAAGGCTCATGAATATCATGCATCAAAATAATGGAACCGTCTGTCAGATCCCCGTTCATAACTGCATCCACTGTAGCCTCTGTACTCATGGTCTTCCAGTCAAGTGTATCCAGCGACCACATAAAGAAAGGTTTCTGTGCAAGCTGGAACTCTCTGTCCCCTGCTGCCCCATAAGGTGCGCGGGCTACAGTTGACTTCTGTCCGCAGGCTTTCTCAAGAGCTGCATCTGTCTTCTGGATCTGTTCTATTACCTGATCATCTGAAAGCCCCTGCAGCGTTACTTCCGGATGATTCCAGCTGTGATTTCCAAGCTCACATCCAATATCCAGCATCCTCTGCACCGTAGACTCCCATTCTCCTACATTAATCCCCTGCATGAAGAAGGTTGCATGAGCATTATTCTCTTCCAGACAGTCCAGAAGCTGGTCTGTATACTGTCCCGGACCGTCGTCAAAGGTCAGCGCAAGCCTTGGCTTATGTTTATCCGGATTATAGGATCCGTCATCATTAAAGTACAGATCATCAAATCCGTCGCTTACCCATCCGGTCTGTATGTACCCGTTGTCATCAAAGGAATACGTCTTGCCGTCTATTTCCTGCATACCTCCGGCATAATAGGTTCTGTCATAATTCTGATACCATTTACCATTTTCATCTTCGTGCCAGCCGGCTGTCATATCAGAGGCTTTTGTAATATGGGAGACTGTTGCAAGGGGCATCCTGACAGCCTCTCCTTCTTCCTTCTTTTCTGTATTTTCTGCAGTCTCTTCTCCGGTGTCTCCGGCCTCTGCCGTTTTATCTGCATCAGCTTCCACCTGCACCGGTTTGTCCGCATCTTTTCCACTGATTCCTTTTGCTATAGGCAGAATCACACCTTTTACAATAAAAACAACAACCAGTATAACTGCAAGTATGTAACCGCCCAGCTTCATCATCTTCCGGCGGCGCAGCTGCTGCTGTTTCTTACGCATCCTTTCTCGTAATACTTTTTTATCCATCTGTTTCCCACCCGTTATTCCCTGAATCTATATTTGTTTGTCGTGTCTATCATACTCTATTTTCCAGAGAAATACAATAGAACTTCCTGTGGGATTTTGACATTTTTCTTAAATTTTCCTAAAATCATCCATTTTTGCAATTTTACCACATACATCACTGCCAAAACTGGTCTGACACCTTATCCTTCTACTACATCAGCCTCTGTTTCAGCGCCTTCGCTCTCTGTCTGCGGATTGGCAGTATCCTCAGCTGTATCATACATACCATCCTCTTCCAGAGCATCTTCATTCTCAGCCGGCTCTGCGCTTCCGCCTGTCTTTTCATTGATCTCTGCATTATCCACAATAAACTTTTCTACTCTGAGAAGAGCCAGGGATTCATTGACCGCTGTCTGTCCATAATACTCTACAAGCTCCTGAATATCGGCAGCTCCATACTGCTGTATCAGTTCTTTCTGGACTTCCTCTGCTGTTTCATCTTCAAAGCTTAAATCTTCCTGATCCATGATATACTGTACGATCAGATTCTGTTCCACCTTGGCCTCAGCGTACTGTCTGCACTCTTCTTCATACTCTTCTTCCGTGATTCCCTGAGATTTCAAAAACTCACTCATATCCATCTGAGCCTCATCCACATATTCCTGGTTCAGTGCCTTATATGCTTCCACAGCGGCCTTGATATCCTCTTCCGGATATTCTTTTATCTCAGAAGTTTCCAGAACCTGATTCCATGCCTGTGTCTGCAGGGCATATCCTGCCATTTCTTCTGCGTCTGCCTGAAGTTCTTTCTTTACAGCTTCTCTGTATTCCGCCACAGTTTTGCTTTCTGTATTTGCTGCTACCCATTCGTCTGTAAGTTCGGGAGTCCTGCTGATCTTCTGTACAGTCACCTCATATACGGCAGATTTCCCAGCTACTTCGCTGTCATAATATTCTTCCGGGAAATTAACAGAAATCTCCTTTGTCTCACCTTTTTTCATTCCCAGAACACCCTGGTCGAATTCCTCTGTGATTCCGCTTTGTCCAACAAGCAGGTCAAAATCCTGTTCTGATCCTCCCTCAAAAGACTTTCCGTCTATAGTTCCTGTAAAGTTGATCCTTACCTGATCTCCTGTTTCCACAGAAGCTCCCTGCACCTCTTCCGGATTCTCCTGAAGACGGAATTCTATTTCAACGTCAGTCTCGCTGTCTGAAACAGGTGAAACCACCTTGTCAAGCTTCAGACCTTTATAGTCCCCCACTGTAACATACTTGGATATATCTTCTGCTGAAACAAGTCTGACGGATTCTTTTGCCTTATCTTTTGTGTCTTCCTCTTTTGCTTTATCCACTTTCTCTTCTTTTTCCTTTGTTTCAGCGGCATTTTCTGTCTTTTCCGCTGTTTTTTCCTCTTTTCCGCCGCCTGCACAGGCCGTCATACCAAGAACCATACACATTGTCAACATTGCTGCAACTGTTTTTTTCTTCATAATAAAATTTCTCCTTTCGGTCAAATCACATTTCCGGAACCGGCGTAGGTCTTGAGCTGTCCCACACCTGCGATACATCAAAAAGATCGCTGAGCATTTCCGGATTATAATACATCCGGTATCCATCCAGGTTTCGTCTTCCCTGACGCAGATACTGATCTGTAAGCTGAACAAAATACTGACTGGAATCTACATTACAGTAATAGTCATAGCCTCTGCTCTTATAGTACTGGAATTTTGGATTATCTGCCGAATATCCTTCCCATCCGCCGATATCTGCTCCAAAAGCAAAGATGATCATATCTGTTTTTCCCAGGATGGGAGCCACATAAGCTTCCCATTTTTCATTATCTGCCTTCAGATCCTCTGCTGAACGGTCGGTAGCATTCATATGCCCCCAGGTATGACTGGCAAATTCCCAGCCGTCTGCCTTCATGGCATCTGCGATTTTTTTCGCTTCTGCTACCTCTTTGTCATAGTCAAAATCCGGATTAGCCTGCAGGAATGCCTTCTGGTCATCCTGAAGATTTTCTTTTGTTTTATAGGCAATATCTGTGCGGTATCCCAAAACTCCGTTATATCCTGTCATAGCCAGGATTCCCTTACGTCCGTGATAAGAAAAATCCGGATGCTGCTTTACAAACTCATCGATCAGAGGAACCATATCGTAATTCCCTACGGAAACTGTTCCGTCATCCTCAATATATTCGTTCTTCACCTCTCCGTTTTCGTCAAGGATCAGTTTTGATGCGTAGCCGTCTCCATCCATATAATGATAATAACTTACATCATCCTGAGAAAGGACAAATGGGATTTTGCCCTTCGGAAGCATAATTTTTCCGCGGCTCATGGTACCGTCCTCATTCACTGATGCCATATCATGAAGGCTTACCATAACATATCCCTTTTCATACATGATCTGGATGATCTTATTAAATTCATCGATTGTAGTCATCATCTGATTATAGCCGCCTTCATCTTTATCACCGTCAAAAGCCTTGGCGGTATCCTTGATCAATGTATGGAAAAACACATGTGTGATCTGTTCGATAGGATATTCCACCAGCGAGGCTTTTGCCACCTGACATTTGGCGGCAATGTCCATATAATCTTTGTTCTTATCAAAATCTTTCTGACTTTTCAGAAGCCTGATCGCCCCATCATAATCATACTGGGCATACATAGTCTTTGCCTGCTCCAGCACAGATTCTGCTGAGGTATTTTTTTTATCTGAAGTATTTTTATCTTTAGAAGAGGACACCGGCATATAAACTGCCGTTTCCGCTCCGCTGTTCCAATCCGGCAGAATCCCGCTCCCAACTGCTGTCACAGCAAGCAGAACTGCCAGAAGTGTTTTTTTCATTTTTATGTTCCCCTTTCTCAGCCCATAGGAGGCACCGGCGTCGGTCTGCTTGGATCAAATACAGCCTTGGCATCAAAAAGATCCTCCAAAAGTTCCGGATTGTAATACATTCGATATCCGTCCAGGTTTCTTCTTCCCTGGCGGAAATACCGGTCTCTGATCTGTACAAAATATTTGCTGGAGTCTACATTACAGAAATAATTGTATCCGGCGCTTTTCAGGTACTCAAATTTATCTCCGGAATAATCTTCCTGAACTGTAAGGTCTGTTCCAAATGCAAAAATGATAATGTCGGTTCCCCCGATCAGCGGATCCACATTTTCCTGAAATTTCTTTGTATCAGTCTGAAGATGCTCCAGACTGATCTCTCCTACATTCTGATGTCCCCAGGTATGGCTTGCAAACTCCCATCCGTTTGCCTTCATGGCATCAGCAACCTTTTTTGCACCTTCCCGTTCTTTTTCAAGACTGAAATCCGGATGTGCCTCCAGCCACTCCACCTTATTTGCGTCCAGATCGTCCGGCCTTGTTTCATAACTGATGTCTGTCCGGTAGCCCAGAATTCCATTGTATCCTGTCAGAGCCAGGATTCCTTTTGCTCCTCTGTAGGAAAAATCCGGATGCTGTTCCACAAAACGGTCGATCAGCGGCACCATGTCATAATCGCCAATTGAGATGGATCCGTCTGTCTCCACATACTCGTTGCGTATCTTTCCTTCATCATCTACAATAAGCTTGGAAGCATAACCGTCGCCATCCATATAATGATAATAGCAAAGGTCATCCTGAGAAAGGACAAACGGAATCTTTCCCGGCGGAAGCAGGATCTCTCCCCTTGTAATATTGCCGTCTGCATCTGCTTTTGCCATATCCTTGACGCTGACCATTACATAGCCTTTATCATACATGGTCTGGGTAATCTTATTAAACTCATCAATAGTAGTCATTACCTGATTATAGTCCCCCTCCTTGTAATCACCGTCAAAGGCTCTTGAGGGATCCTTGATCAGAGAATGATAAAAGACATGAGTCACCTCTTCCAGAGGCCAGGATACACAGGAATTTCTGGTCTCCTCATATTTGCTGACCGCCGCCTGCATTTCTGCATTTTCACTATAACTGCTGTCGGCCTTGAGAAGCTGGATCGCTGCATCATAATCGTACTGGGCAGCCTTTTGCTGTGCTTCTGCCAGAACGTCTGTCTGCACAGAAGCCTGTTGGCTTTCCTTTTCTTTTTCGTCCTTTTTCTGATCCTGTGAAGCTTCTTTTCCGGAAGTTTTCGTAAGAACAAATTGAGCGATCCCATTGACTGCCCCGACTACTACAACAAGTGAAACAACAGCTGCAGCCCCCAGAACAGCAATTTTCTTACGGCGTGCATTTCTTTTTTGCCGGAGTTTCCTCTGCCTTCTCTTCTCTCTCAGTTCCGCAAAATACTGGTCTCTTTCTTCCTCCGTCATAAGCTCCGGATCTTTTTTCTTCCTGTCCGTATCTTTTATGACCTTCTGGTCTTTTTTTATTCTGTCTTTCTCTCCCATATTAACTCCTGGTGTTTATTTTTCTGTAATTTTAATATACCCAATGTTCAGGCCTTTATCCTCAACATTTTTCGTCAAATTGTGTCGTTTTGAATATTATATCTTTTTATCTGTATAATTTCCACTATTTTACAGTAATATAAACTGTTTTTCTATAAATTCAATCTAAATTCATTTTCCCCTTTTCCTTCGAAACTGTTTGCCTTTTAGACGGATTAATGATAAAATATACTTCGCATGACAAAGCATCTCTTTACAGGCCTTCCTTTCATATCTGCCTGTCCGGAGAAAAATAATTTTACATATTGAGGAGGGTATTTATGAATACATTTACCATCGTTCTTCTGGTTATCCTGGGTGTCCTCATCGTTGCAATGATCGCACTTTATTTTTTTGGGAAAAAGGCACAAAAAAAACAGGAAGAACAGCAGGCACAGATTGAAGCTTCAAAACAGACGGTCTCTATGCTGGTCATTGATAAGAAACGTCTTCGTTTAAAGGAATCCGGTCTTCCCCAGATGGTTATCGATCAGACGCCTAAATATCTGCGCCGTACCAAACTTCCCATCGTTAAGGCAAAGATTGGTCCCAAGATTTCCATTATGATCGCAGACGAAAAGATTTTTGAGCAGATTCCGATCAAAAAAGAAGTAAAAGCTGATATCAGTGGTCTGTACATTGTAGGCGTACGCGGTATCCGAGGTCACCTTGACACACCGCCTGCGAAAAAGAAAGGCTTCTTTAAAAGAATGTTCAGTAAAAAAGAAAAATAAAGTTCAAAAAAAATGAGGCTGCTGCTGCAACAGCCTCATTTTTTTATAACACAAAATCTTTTGAATCTGCCGGCTGCGCCTGAACGGAAAGATAGCAGTCTGCCACATGCTCTTCATTCATATCCAACGCATAATCCACCTTCATATCAATACTGTTTTCGCTTTCCCTCAGTTTCATCCCTGTGGCCGCAATTCCCATCTGCAAAGTACCAAAAGGAGTGGTATACAGAGTCATGTTCTTTTTTCCCTGTTCGAATACCATATGTACATTGACCAGCCCCTGCTTCCTGACTTCCATACTTCCGGAAGACATTTTTATGTAATTGATAGTAGGCTGGGAACTTTCATCCAGTATCTCCTCATATCTGAGATAGTGGCTTCCATTACGGAAATAATACTCTCCGGGAACAACAAGCTCTATGGGTTCCTGTTCATCTCCTGCATCCATCATCTGAAGTCCACGCACATGTATCAGTACGTTTTTGTCCATAAGTGCCTCCTAATATTTTTCGATATCTATTTTTTTAGTTGTTTCCACATCGTAAGGCAGGATCGAGCCTGCAAAGGCTTTGAATTTATCTGCCAGATCACTGACATAAAAACGATATGGAAATTCTTCCTGCTCCTGTCCTGAGCTGACCAGATCCATTTTCTGAAGAAGCGCTTTCAGATCCAGGGCTGTTTCATATGCAGGATTCACAAGCCGCACTTCCTCTCCCATAAACTCCCGGATCGTAGATCGGATAAGAGGATAATGAGTACAGCCCAGGATCAGAGTATCTACATTTTTGTCCTTAAATTCCTGAAGATATCTGGCTGTAACCTCCATGGTCACAGGATCATGAAGCCAGCCTTCCTCCACAAGAGGAACAAACAGAGGACAGGCCTTACCGATCACCGTTATATCCGGATCAAGTTTTTTCAGATAAGAAGCATGGATCCCGCTGTCAATAGTACCCACCGTTCCAATGACTCCCACTCTTTTATTCTTTGTTTCCTCAGCCGCAACCCTGGCTCCCGGTTCGATCACACCGATAATGGGAATCTCAAATTCATCCCTTACCTCATCCAGCGCAAATGCGCTTGCTGTATTACATGCGATCACAATAGCCTTTACCTGCTGCTCCATAAGAAAATGAATGATCTGTTTTGAATAGCGGATGATATTTTCTCTTGATTTTGACCCATAAGGCACACGGGCTGTATCTCCAAAATATACAATTTTTTCTGACGGAAGATTCCGCATGATCTCGCGGGCAACCGTAAGACCGCCCACGCCGGAATCAAATACGCCAATAGGCGCATCTCTGTCTGGCTTCATATACCATTCTCCATTTCTGAACTAATATGCATATTCAATATTCTTAGCCTGTATATCATATCACCAATCCAGAACTTCCGCAAGACGAAAGGCTATCTTTCGAGGATGGTCCTCCTCCTTTTCAGAAAAACAAAATTCCGGATATATTGTTCCCCACCATGCTGCCGTCCTGCAGGTTTTTGGAAGCCTGACACCTCCTGCCACCAGTATTGCCGCGGCCATGGCGGCAAGAACAGAAACGAGCAGTCTGTTTCTTTTCTCTTTTAACCATTCCATTCCTCATTGCCTCCTTATATTACTATTCAGAGTATGGACAGTTTCTGTTCTTTTATTCCAGATATACCCGGATCTCTTCATTTTCCAGAAGGATCGCCGGAAGAGCCGGAAGAGTTCCATTCTTATACCACTGATGATAAACCTGGCGTAAAGTCATTCCCTTTTTCTGCTGATCCGGGAGACGGTTCTCCAAAAGTCCTGTAAGGTATTCTCCTATAGAGGTTCCGCCGCTGTCCCAGGCTAAAACGGCTGAAGGATTTTCCGTTTGAAATACATAAACATTTTCTCCAACAAAAGGATCCTGATCCAGATAGGTAAGGAATTCTGTCCATCTCCCGCTTTCCACAAGCTGATTTCCCATCAGGATCACCTGAATATGGCTCATATCCAGATATTTTTCCTGAGACTGGTCATATTTTTCCCTGATCTGTACAAAATCTCTTCCTGTAACAGACAAAACAGAAGATTCCTTTTCTTCTTCCTCTTTTTCCTGTCCCGTAGCTTTTGGAAGGTCCGGCGTTCCATATATCAGAGAGAACCCCTCTTCTGAAGTATTTACGCCCAAAGCAAGAGGATACATTCTTTTTTCCGGCTCTATCGCTGCACATCCGCTGAGAAACAGCAAAAAAGCTACGCAAAGACAGCCAATCACCTTTTTTTGTCTTTTTTTCTTTCTGTTAAGCAGCATTCCTCCCTGTATCAGAATCAGCCCCGGTACAAATACATACCCCAGATATGACCCGAACACAGCTTCAATTCCTTTTCCATCTGTATTTATCACCGCTGCTGCAAAAACAGCTGCCGGAAGCCACCATCGTCCCTTTCCCATATGCGATCTGATCAGAATCTGGTGTCCATAATGAAACAGGCTTCCCACTGCAAAAAGTAAACTGTAAAGAAGGAACCCCATCCACAGCACATCAAACCTTGCCAGTACGTTTCCCGGAAGATCTGCCCCTGCCAGAAGCGGCAGCACCGGATAGGATTCCTGCTGCAGTCTGTCCCACCCCAGTACAGCCGGAAGCAAAAAAAGAATTCCTGCCAGAAGTCCGGCAAGTGTCAGAATTCCAACAACTACGGTTTTTCCCACAGTGCTTCTTTTTTCTACATCACGCAGCATAAACGGAAGAAGTGCAATACCGGAAAAAGCACATAATACCCCATAAAAACTTTTCAGGGTATCCTGCCCCGAAAACAGAACCGGCATTTCCTTCAGATAAGCAATACGGATCTGTACCATGCAAAGCAGCAGCAGCAGGAGTATTCCTCCCAAAAGAACTCCCCCTGATACCTCTGCCATCCTTCCTCTTCTCTGCATTCCTTTACAGGTACCAAAGCTGCATATAAAAACTGTAAAAAAAATGATCACGGTTCCCGGAATTCCTGTTACCAGCACAGACGGCACCAGCTTCCCTGTCAGAGATAAAAGATAACCATTGGCAAGGATCACATAACTCAAAAAGAAAAGCCCTGTCAGTCGTCCTGCAATCGGTCCCAGCATTTTTACCGGATCAGAATACCAGGGAACCAGACGCCGGAGAAAAAAGCTGTACAAAATCAGAAAAACACCTGCCAGCATTGTTCCGATGATTCCCGCCGCTCCCAGAATCTGCCCTCTTCCCGGAAGACAAAGGAGCGTCGGTGCCAAAAAAGCAAGAACCATCTGTCTGTAGAGCTGTCGGTGAGAAATTCTGTTATTATCTGCATAGTCCATACTTATTATTTCCTCCTTCGAAGACGGAGCTTTTGTTCCCTGCGTGCATAAAGAGGGCGGAACTGACGTTTACGAAAAGGCAGTCTCAGGATCCCGTCGCCTACATCTTTCACCGGCTCCTTTTTTACAAAAGGCAGAAGATATGGCATGCCAAAGCTTAAAAGTCCTGCCAGATGTGCCACAGTCATATAAATTCCCAGTACGATACCAAAAATACCCAGATATCCTCCCAAAAACAGAAACAGATACTTTAAAAGCCGAAATGCCGAAGCAAATTCTTCATTTGGTATCACCATTCCTCCAAGAGCTGTCAGCGCCACAATCATCACTACTATTGGGCTGACCAGATTGGCACTTACGGCAGCCTGGCCAACGATCAGACCACCCACTATTCCTATGGCGTTTCCCAGAGATCCCGGCACCCGTACTCCTGCCTCCCGTATCAGCTCAAAAGACAGTTCCAGAAAAACAAGTTCTGTTACACTGGAGAACGGCACGCCTTCTCTTGCCTCGGCAAAAGACAGAAGCAAATTTGTAGGAAGGATCTGTGTGTGAAACCGGATCACGGCAAGATACAGCCCTGGAAGAAGTACCGACATGATCAGCGCCAGATACCGAAGGATCCGCAGAAAAGAAGCCATTTCAAAATGATGATACCAGTCCTCACTGCTTTCCATAAATCCGTTAAAAGAACTTGGCAGGATCAAAGCATAAGGAGTATTGTCACAGATCACAACAATCTTTCCATTTAAAAGTTCCTGGGCCGCACGATCCGGACGTTCTGTTGTCTGGTACTGAGGAAACGGGGAGTACCATGTTTCTTCTGTCAGCTGTTCCAGCATCCCGCTGTCCAGTATGCCGTCGATCTCAAATTCCTCCAGTCTTTCTTTTACTTTCTCCAGAAGCTCTTCATGAACCAGATCTTCAATATAAAGAATCTGGATCATGGTATTTGACCGGATACCTGCACTTGTTTCCACAACTTTCATCCGGGTATCCCGAAGCCGTTTCCTTACAAGAGCAGAATTTGTTTTTACCGAATCAGAAAATCCTTCTCTGGATCCCCGAAGCACCTTTTCTGTCTCTGCTCCGGACACTCCCATATTCGGATATCCTTTACTTGATATCTTCATAGCCTTATCATAGCCGTCCATAAAGAAGAGAGCATTTCCGGCAAGAAGAGCTGCAAAGGCTTCTTCCATATTGTCAAACTTCTTTACATCTGCGATACCCAGGCTGTTGTTCCGCATAAAATCCTGGATCTGCTCCGGTGAGATTTCCCAGAAGTGATTTACCATTTTTCCAATAGCGGAATCATCCAGCATCATATTAGAAACTGCCACTTCGATATATACCATAAGGCAGTCTATCTTCCAGCTGTCGCCCAGGCGCATGGGACGGATCAGAATGTCCGCACAATTTTCACATCTGGCACGTATATAAGCTTCATTTTCTTTCAGATCAGAGGAAATTTTTGTTTTTTCCATGGGAGCCTCCTGTGGTCAAAAAAAGAGAGATACTTTATGTATCCCTCTTAGAGTACCCACTTTTTATAATTTTTATTTATTCTTTTTTTCTTTTTCTCTCTGTGCAGTTTCTTCTCTGATAGAGCATACAATTGCTTCTCTCTGATTTTCAATATGACGGAAAGAAATCTCCTGAGCTGTTTTCACGTCCCTGGCCTTTATCGCCTCATACAGCTCTTCATGCTCTTTTACCAGAAGGTTTCGTGTTTCCTCATCTTTTAAATACTCCACTCTGTACCGATAAATCTGCTCTCTCAGATTATTCAGTACCTGATTCAGACGCCGGTTATCCGAAGACTGATAAATCACCTCATGAAAAGCCACATCTGCTTCCGCAAGTTTTACCAGATTTCCGTCTGCCATTGTTCTTTCAAAAATCTTAGCAGCCTCCCAAAGCTGCTCCAGCTGTTCCTCCGTCATTCTGGCACATGCATTTTCTATGGAAAGATTCTCCAGGGCGATCCTCACCTCCAGAACATCATTCAGATCTTTTTCTGTAATATTGGCAACCTGAGCGCCCCTCCTGGGGATCATTACTACAAGTCCTTCCAGCTCCAGTTTACGCATTGCCTCCCGGACAGGAGTACGGCTGACCCCCAGCCGTTCTGCCAAAGCGATCTCCATCAGCCTTTCTCCCGGCTTCAGCTCCCCTTTTAAAATAGCTTTTCGAAGAGTATTAAACACCACATCTCTAAGAGGCAGATATTCATTCATGTCAACAGAAAAATCGTTCATCTCCAGTGTCTCCTCCTACCTTTTATCTGTTTTGCATTCCCGTCATTACTGCTGCTCAGACCGATTATATATCCCAGCAGCAAAAACAGTTTTTGCAAGACCGGTTTTTCTAAGAGCCGCAACTGCTGCATTCATCTTCTCTTTGCTGTCAAAAATTCCGAATACTGTAGGACCACTTCCGCTCATCATTGCTTTGAGCGCACCTCTCTCTTCCATAAAGTCTCTGATTTCCCCAATCACCGGATATTTTTCCATAAGTCCCGGCTCGAATACATTGACCATCTTTTCTGTCATGGAATAAAGATCCTTATTCTGTATATCCTGGATCATCCCGTCGATATCCGGGCGTTTTTCCACAGCATCCAGCTTAAGATTTTCATAGGCGGTTTTTGTAGAAACATTAATACCCGGTTTTCCGATCAGTACATATCCCTCCGGCATAGCGGAAAGCGGCGTCAGCTTCTCTCCTATTCCCTCAGCCAGTGCCGTTCCCCTCATAATGCAATAGGGAACATCTGCCCCAATCCGGACAGCTCTCTCCATAAGTTCTTCCTGGCTGAGACCAAGGCGGAACAGGCGGTTCACTCCCACAAAAGCAGCTGCCGCATCTGAGCTTCCTCCGGCCATTCCCGCTGCAACCGGTATGGACTTAGACAGCCTCATGGAAAGTCCTTCTTTTATATCAAACTCATCCATAAGCAGTTTCGCAGCCTTATAGACCAGATTTCTTTCATCAGAAGGCACGTATGGCAGATTTGTAGAAAGAGATATTCCCGGATTCTGCTTTTTTCTGATATCCAGAACATCATACATCCTGATCGTCTGCATGATCATTCGGACCTCATGATAACCATCCTCTCTTTTTCGGATTACATCGAGACCAAGATTTATCTTTGCCATTGCTCGCAAGCGCATAAAACTATCCCTCTATTCTTTCGTAATTTTCTGTGTTTTTCTGTACTTTGTATACAATTCTATATAAATATTCTATATGATTTTTACTGGATTTTCAATAGTCATTCTTCCACTTTTTTTACAAGAAGAAGGGGCTGGCCTGAAGAAATTTCTTTGTTTTCCAGCTGATTCATCGTACAGATCTCCTCTGTTGTGGTATAAAATTTTTTTGCAATATCCCATAGTGTATCCTCTGGTTTTACCACATAAACTGTAATTCCCGGAAGCTGCCGGATCTTTTCCATATCAAGAGGCTGTTCCTCCACCTTTTCAATAATTCGCTCTTCCTGACGGGTAACCACAAGAAGGTTCAGACTCACTGTTGCTTTGATCTCAATTTCACTGCTGTCAGACATTGACGTAAAAAGCTGTTCCAGATCTGCATGAAGATAATAGGTACTGTCCTCCTGTATCCCTCTTGCCTCTGTCACATGCGAAAATGGAAGCATGGTGTCCACAGAATAAAATGGCATATCGTCATTTCCCAGAATATAAAGGATCTTCAGATATACGATCCCGTCTACCTGCACGCCGTCCTCTACAATCTTCGTCTTATCTATTTTTACCCGCCCCTGGCTGTGGCAGATCTGAAGGATCTTTCCCTGAGTCTCTTTCATTTCTATACGGTCTGCAAGTCTGCATTTTGAGAAATTCCTTACCAGAAGTTTTTCCAGAATCTGAGACTTGCCTTCCGGTATACATTGTTTTGCAGGAGTATAGACATCAAGTATCACTTCATGCTCTTCCTCCCGGTAAAGCTTCATATCAATTTCCAGAACTACATCTGCAAGAAGCTGTCTTTCCTCACCGTCTGCATCAGGCTTTACATCCACAGAATGGCTTACCACAGAAGCTTCCATATTGGGGATCATATCAGAAGTACATCCTTCACAGTCTGCCTCCCCGGAAAAAGGAACTGAATACTCCAGCCACTGAAGTGTATTTCCCTCATCATCGCCTACATAAAGCACAAAGACAAAAAGTTCCCCCTTTGCCCTTACTTTATCTTCCTCCGGTCTCAGATCCAGGCCTCTTACCTCGGCCGTATACCAGATGATCTCTGCCACATTCGGTTTATTGGAGGCCAGTGTGATCTCCTCCTTTTTTCGGAGAATATCCTTTTTATGTACCGCAAGGCTCATAAGCCGCATATTCTTTTTCTTTACAGAAACAGTTTCATCATCTACTGCCACCGGAAGTCTTATTCCTGTCAGCTCATCTACTGCAGCTGAAAAAGTCACTACTGCCTTGATATTTATTTTTCTGGAATGGATCAAATGAAGACTCAGATCTTCAATCTCCCATTTCAGACACATTTTGTCCCCTCCTGCAATTCCTTCCAGATTCATTGTTTCCTCTACAGGCAGTCTGGCAGAAAGACTGCATATTCTTCCTTCTTCCTCTCCTACATAAAGAAGATCCACAGTAAGCTGCCCCTTCAAAAAAGCATGGCCGTCGTTAAGGCGTACCTCATCTATAGTAACTTCTCCTTTGTTCTGTATCATCCGTCCGATATCCGGTTTTACATCCGGAACATTATAATCTTCATCAAAAGTCACCTGACTGACTGCATGACTTTTTACTTTGAGCATCTGGATATCTTCTTTTTTTAATTCCATTCTTCTCCCCCTGTCATTATTGAAACTGCACCGGATTATCCCGATACTTTATTTTTACTGCTATATACGGATAGGACGGCTCCCCGCTTTGTTCCTCCGGCGCGGGACCTATAAGTTTTGTTTCAAAAAATACTGCCGTAGAAGATTCGGACAGTTCTTTTACCTGAATACTGTAGCCTCCGCTCATTTGCTTCCCGTAGCCGCGGATAAGGTAAAGATCGCTGCCGCTCTGATAGGTCATTTGAAACCTCCCTGCCTTTTTTTCTTTCACAATAGTCTCTGCCTCTTCCGGCAGCTCCCCCGTTCTGACCACCGTATAGGTCACCGGTTTTCTTTCCTCCTCTTCGATCCTTACCAGACGGCATCCGCCAAGCATCAGAGTCACTGCCATGATAAAAAGCAGGGAGAACACTTTTTTCATTACACTGCCTCCTATCCATTCCTTGATAAGTATTGTATGTAATGAACAAAAGATTTATTGCAAGAATTTCATTTCATTTGTATAATATGAGTGGAATAAACGTTACACTATAGAATACGAAAGAGGTAAAGATATGATCCGTTTTATACTTGTTGCCATCATAGTGATCGGCTTTCTGATTCTTTCCATTCCAGTTCTTATCATCGAATGGATTATCGGAAAATTTTCTCCTATGACCAAAGACATCAGTTCACTGCGTATTGTTCAGGGAGCTTTTAAATTTATCCTGTGGGTTGCCGGAACCAGGATCACGGTCATTGGCGAAGAAAATGTTCCAAAAGATACTCCTGTTCTTTATATCGGAAACCACAGAAGCTATTTTGATATCCTTCTGACTTACAGCCGCTGTCCTATCCGCACCGGCTATGTTGCCAAAAAAGAAATGGAAAAAATCCCGCTTCTGTCCAACTGGATGAAATATCTCCACTGTCTGTTCCTTGACCGTAAAGATATTAAACAGGGGCTGAAAACTATTCTCACTGCTATTGACAAAGTAAAAGAAGGAATTTCTATCTGTATTTTTCCGGAAGGCACCAGAAACAAGGCACAGGATGAGACAGAGCTTCTCCCTTTCCATGAAGGAAGTTTTAAGATTGCCAGCAAATCCGGCTGCCCTATCATTCCCATTGCCATGAATAATACCGCTGAGATCTTTGAATCACATTTTCCAAAGATCAAACCCTGTCATGTAATAGTGGAATACTGCAAGCCTGTTTATGTAAAAGATCTGGACAAAAACGACCAGAGACATCTTGGAGAGTACACACAGAAGATCATTCTGGAAACCATAGAAAAAAATAAAAATCTGGTGTAGCTCTCACATCACACAGGTAACGATCCATACTGCTGCAATCATCCCTGCGACTGAGGCAGCCAACGCTCCAACAAGAGTATAGCGGGTCTTCCGGATTCCCACAGAGCCAAAATAAACACTCATACAGTAAAACACGCTTTCTGTGGCGCTGAGCATTATCCCTGCCATTAACCCCACCGGAGAATCGGCTCCTGATTCTTTGAATATATCCAGAAGCAGCCCTGTTGCCGCACTGGAAGAAAATAATCTTACAAGTCCAAGAGGAACAATCTGCGGCGGGATTCCCGCCGCAGCTGTTACTTTCTCAAGAATCTTTCCCAGAAAATCAAGAAAATGCGACGCTCTAAGAACCCCCACTGCTGTCATTAACCCTATAAGGACCGGTACAAGTCCTCTTACTGTCTTCAGGCCTTCTCTTGCTCCCTCCAGAAAATCACCGTATATATCTCTTTTTGATAAAATCCCATAACCTATCACATAAAACAAAAGAAAAGGTATCATAAACTGTGAAATATAGGAAATAAATTTCATTTGTTCTCCCGTATTCCTGTTTATGATACCTTATGAAACAGTTTTATTATTTATGTCTTTCTATCTTTTGAATCTCCTCTACAGAGATGTCCGTCATGTCAGAGATTTCTTCATAGGTAAATTGTTTCTTTGCCAAAAGCTTCCTTACAAATTCTCTTTCTGCAGATTCACGCCCCTCTTTGCGGCCTTCCTCTTTCAGATCTTCCAACGCTTTACACATATTGATCTCCTCCTCTTTTTCGTTGATCTTAAACTCGCTGCCTGTTATAACCTTTATCACCTGACTGGCTTTCTGCTCTACAGACAAAAATCGTGGATCTGTGGAAATAAGCTTCTGAAGCCGTTCTTTATCTTTTGAATATTTGATAAATAGCAGTACCTCTCTGAGACTGGAGTGGAAGTGCTCCATTTCTGTATCGGTAATACTGTGCGGAGAAATAAGGTTGATTCTGTAATCCGGAATGTAAGGGAGAAGAGCAGATTCCCTGATATCCATCATATCATGGATTCCCAGGGGACCATCCCATTTATCCGGTCCAAAATACAGTACCAGAGTAATAACCGGAATCAACTTGTCTTCTTTGTAAAAACCTGAAAGAAATTCCCCGGAACTTACCTTTTGTAAAAATTTCTTCCCATGATTTTTTCCTGCATTCATATGCCGCCTGTGCTCCCGGGAAATTTTATCCACCTGAGAGGCATACTCCATAGAATCATAAAGCATATTTTTTACCGGCATGGCATAATGAATCTCAGACTAATCCTCTGCTCCCAGAAGAAGATACGCAGTATCCTTATCCTGCATGGCTGCCAGATACTTGAAGTTATCACGGAATCTCTGAACCGGATGTATCTTGCCGTCTACTCCATAGGGAAGAGCAATCTCCGCAGTATCCAATGGATAGAGATCTTCCGGAGAGATTACCTGCTTTCCGTGATAGATGAAATAATTAAATGCATCTGCAAAAATCCTTGGATCGTTCATATAATCTTTTGTGATCGTATCTTTTTTACCCAAATTTATCACCACCTGTTAAGATTTTCAGCTGCTTCCATTCTTTAAATCGGGATTTTATTTTATGGAAGTTTATCTTAAGTAAGCGGCTCCATAAACGGTGCTGACTTTATGGTAACATAATGTACGGTGCAGAACAATTAAATAACCATAAAGTTTTGCTTATTGTTATAATATTTTTATTCACTCCAGAGGACTTTCCAACAGGGAAACCCTTTTCTTCTCTGCATCTAGCTTTACCTGACAGCCAATAGGCAAGGTAAACATGGGATGGGTATGACAGCAGTCAAATTCTGCCAGAATCGGAATCTCTGTTTCGCCCATCACCTCCTGCAGAATCTCATACGGTTTTCTGCCTGTTCCATTATCATCAAATTTTTCATGTTTTCCCAGAATAATCCCGCTTACCCTGTCCAATACTCCTGCAAGCTTCAGCAATGAGAAGGATCGCTCAATGGTACAGGCATCTTTCAGGGAATCTTCTATAAATAAAATATCCCCTTTTTTTATCTCAGGCATATATTCTGTACCAAAAAATCCTTCCATGGTATTCAAATTTCCACCGATCAGTCTTCCCTGGCATACTCCCGGTTTTACGCATATCCAGTCATTTTTGTACTGTTCTTTTGAACGGTTCTGGTCATCCCATTTAATCACTTCATCCGTCCAGAACTCCGGCATCTGATAATCATAAGGACAGGTTATCTCACTCTTTATCATGGATTCAAAATACTTAAATGTCCAATCCACAAAAGGCGGTAATTCCCCGAAGGAAGAGGCTGCCGCAGGTCCATAGAATGTTACCAGACCTGTTTTTGCATAAACAGCAAGAAGCAAAGCCGTAGTATCAGAATACCCTATAATGATTTTCGGATGTTTTTTCAGATATTCATAATCAATATACGGAAGAATGGAATTTGTATTGTTCCCTCCGATAGAAGCCATCAAAATCTAGACCTTTTCGTTATATAAAAGTTGATTAAATTCCTGCGCCCGCTCCTGAATAGTTCCTGATCTGTAAGAATCCTGTTTTCTGTACAAACTCCCATTTACAATTTCATATCCTCTGGATTTCAGGTATGCAATTCCACGTTCATACCTCACCGGAACTGTTGCGGAAACAGGGGAGGAAGACGAAAACACTCCTATTGTTATTTTCCCACTTATTTTATTTGCCTTCATTAACACACTCATTTATCTCCTCCTCTTTTTCGTTGATCTTAAACTCGCTGCCTGTTATAACCTTTATCACCACCTGCTGATATTTTCAGCATATCACAATAAAACAGGGAACACAATGTGTTTCTGTAACGACATTATTATTGACATAGGATATTCTCTCTGTTATCATAAAATTAACGATAAACATTAAATCTTATATGATATTCATAATATTTTATGTAAAGGAGGCACGAATATGGAAAACTCTGTTATCATCAAAATCAACAGACTGGGACATGCCGGTGTCATCATCATCCGCATACTGAAAGCATTTTTTATTTTCTTACTTACAGTATCGCTCATCGGACTTTTTACCTGGGGCTATATTCCCAAAGGTCATGTTACATTCAATTTCATTGACAAAATAATGGTTGAAACAGACTCCCGGCTGGAATCCATGAATCTTCTCAACGCGGAATTAGGAGATATCACCCTGAATCATTCTGAAGAAACTGAAAACGGCCGCATCTACTGGGGCGAGCATCAGGCGTACTCCCTGAATGATCCCGGAATGCTTATGTTGCTGCTGGTGATATGCTTTGCTGTTTGCTATGTAGTGCTGCGCTACAGCGGAAAGCTGTGCAGAACTATCCGGTACTGCCGTTCCCCCTTTGACCCGGAAATCATCAACGGCCTGAAAAAACTGGAAATCGCCATGATTCCCTGGGCGCTGGCTTCTGTTTTTACTGACCTCTTCGGCACTGTATTTCTCATGAAAGGCAAACCGTCTTTTACCATAAACATAAATCAGCTGCTGCCCATACTTATCCTTTATGCCCTGCTTTTTATTTTCCAGTACGGCGCGCAGCTTCAGCAGGAATCGGATGAAACACTGTAACATATGACCATATAAGGAGAGACACAAATGGCAATTGTTTTAAGACTTGACCGGGTTATGGCAGACCGGAAAATTTCTCTGAATGAACTAGCAGAAAGGGTTGGCATTTCCAATGTGAATCTTTCCAACCTGAAAACGGGAAAGGTGCGTGCAATCCGCTTTTCAACCCTTAATGCCATCTGCAGAGAGCTTGACTGCCAGCCCGGAGATATTCTGGAATATACTCCGGATGAAAGTCCCTGAATCTTTTAAGCTGCTGCTCCATATCTTTTTCTGTTTTTTATCAGTACGATCAATGCAAACACAGATACAAGCCCTTCCGTCACCGGATAAGACAGCCATACACCCCACATTTCAAGCAGTGCGGACATAATAAAGGCTGCCGGGATAATCACCACCAATCCCCTGAGAAGAGAAATAATCTGTGCCGGAAGCGCCTGTTCTGTAGAGGTAAAAAACATGGCAGACACAATATTAAATCCTACAAACGGCGCTGCCAGGAAATACAGTTTCAGCCCCTCTTCTGCGATCTTCTGAAGCTGAAGATCATTTTCACTGTTAAACACCGCTGTAATCGGAGATGCAAGGAAAAAGACCATTCCATAGATCACCGCTGCCGTACCCAACAGGGTTACTATGGCATAGCGCAGGATCTGTCTGGTACTTTCTGCGTCTCCTTTTCCATAAGAGCGGCTTGCGATCGGCTGCATCCCCTGTGCGATTCCCGTAAACATAGACGTCACCACCAATGAAATATTCGTTACTACGCCATAAGCTGCAACTCCCAGATTTCCTCTGATCCCAAGGATAAGAAAATTAAAAACAATGATCACGATCCCGGACGCCAGTTCTGAGATCAGGGATGGGATTCCCAATGAAAATGTCGTTCCCGTCAGCCTCAGATCCGGTTTTTCCGGATGAAAATGAAAATTATTTTTTCTGGCGAACCAGTGTCTGGAAAGCACTCCGATACTGATCACAGGCGCCAGACCTGTTGCGAAAGCAGCTCCAAACATCCCCATTTCCATAGGAAAAATAAAAATATAATCCAGAATAATATTGGAAAAACTTCCGGTCAGCATAGCTGTCATGGCAAGTCCCGGACCACCATCGTTACGAACGAAACACAACAGGAAATCATTTGCCATAAAAGCCGGAGCAAACAGAAGAATGGTTTTGAGATAGATTTCAGTTGTCCCGAAAATCTGTCCGTCTGCTCCCAGAAGACCAGTAATCTTTCCGGAAAATCCAAGCCCCAGCAGTACAAAGATCAGGGCAAAAATTCCAACCAGATATACGGTATTGGTAAATATCCTGTTTCCCTCTTTTTCCATTTTCTGTCCGCGGAAAATAGAATATTTGGTGGCTCCGCCCATTCCCAGCATCATTCCGCAGCCATGCATAAAGCTATAAGCGGGAATAGCGATATTTAAAGCAGCAAGCCCGTTTGAGCCCAGTCCTTTGGCTATAAAAAAAGTATCGGCCAGTATATAGCAGGACAGACCGACCATCCCCAGAACATTAAGACTGGTATACCTCATAAATTCTCCCAGACATGATGTTTTTTTCATAAGACCTCCCTTATCTCCTGACGATACCCCCTGTTTTCCCGGTGAAAAATAAAAACGCCAGCATTTTCGCTTTCTAAGACCTACGGCGAAAAAACTGACGTCTTTTTCCTCTTACCCGGTGGCAGAGGGATCGTTTCTTTTATTTTATTCAGGTGGTATGATATCACATTTCTAAACTTCCCGTCAAGTATTACTGTTCATGATCTTCACAGTAATGTTCTGTGTGGACCGTGCATTCATATGCCATATTTTTAACAGTAGTGTTCTGATGTCAGAAATGATAAGATGTAAATATAAAAATCAAAAAAGGAGTCAGATTATGGATTTTGCAAAAGCCGCTCATGCCTTTCAGGAATATTTGAAAGATTATGACCAGAATAATGATAAAGTTAAATTAAAAATCGTCCACACCTATGGCGTCGTTCGTCAGGCAGAGGAAATATGCCGCAGAAAAAACCTAGGACCGGAGGATACAGAACTGGCAAAGATCATTGCTCTTCTTCACGATATCGGCCGCTTTGAACAGTTAAAACAGTTTGACAGCTTTGAGCCTTCCACTATGGATCACGCCGCCTATGGTGTAAAAATCCTTTTTCAGGAAAGTATGATCCGCCGTTTTCTCAATGAAGATCAATGGGACGATATCATTCGTACTGCCATTGCGAAACACAGTGATTTTATCCTGGAGGACGTCTCTGATCCCCGCACCCTGCTTCATGCAAAGCTGATCCGTGACGCAGACAAGCTGGATAACTTCCGGGTAAAACTGGAGGACGACTTTATGACCTTTATGGGAATCACAGAAGAAGAAACAGGAACTCTGAAAATCTCCCCCGGGATCTATGAAACAGTTTTCAGAAACAGTACAATCCTGTCCTCAGACCGTATCACAAAAATGGATTACTGGGTATCCTACATTGTCCATATTTTTGATCTTAATTTCCGGGAAAGTATGGATATTGTTGCAGAAAACAACTACATCCAGCGTCTGATCCAAAGAGTTCCCTATTCCGATCCGGATACGGCCCGGAAAATGCAGGAAATACAAAAACATGCCGAAAATTATGTCATGGAATTTCAGGAATCTCCCTTTCTGTGATCCATAATCTTACAAAATATTACTGCCACTGCCGTGCTTACCGCTGTTGCCAATATGGCAGGGCCTACAACAGCCGTAGGATTCACACTTCCATACTTGGCACGGCAGGCAATAATATTCACAGGGATCAGCTGCAAAGAAGAAACATTGATGATCAGAAAGGTACACATCTCCCGACTGGCAGCAGGAGGCGTCCGCAGCTGTTCGCCTTTTCCCTGTGCCGTTTTTTCCTTCTTCCTTTTTTCTTCCAGAACAGCCAGCTCCTTCATTGCAGAAAGTCCGGCGCTTGTACTGGCCCAGGAGATACCAAATAAATTTGATAAAAAATTCAGAGAAATATAATGGCCGGCAGGAGAATCCGGCTCCAGACGCGGAAACAGAAACTTCAGTACCGGACGCATTTTTTCTGCCAGCTGTGAAACCAGCCCGGTATTTTCCGCTATCTTCATGATCCCGGTCCACATAGCGGTAATCCCCGCCATGGCGATACAGAGGCTGACTGCCTCCTCTGCCGAGGAAACTACCGCTTCTGTTACCTCCTGAAGATTGCCTGTAAGTCCTCCATATAAAATTCCCAGCAGAAGCATACTGCCCCATAAATATGTCATTTCTGCCACCTGAGCTGTGTTTTCTCCATATCTTATGCTGCACTGCTTTTCTTTAATCCTGTTCTTTGAACATATCTCGATTTCTATATTTTTGTCAGGACATAATCTCAAAACTTATTTTCACTTCTTTATCACATCACGCATACATTAAAATAAAGTATTCTCTTTCCCGAGGCAGACATGGAAATAAAAGGAATTGATCTCAGCTCCTACAACCCTGTTACCAGCTATTCCGCAATTGCAGATTCCGGGATCAAAGCTGCTATTTTGCGTACTACTCAATCCGAAAATAAAGCAGATCCCTCTTTTGAAAAAAATTATAAAGGTCTGCATTATTACGGCATAAGAATCGGCGTCTACAAATACAGCTATGCCCTGGACGAATCTCAGGCCCGGGAAGAAGCAGGAAAAGTCCTGGAGATATTAGACGGACGGCCTCTTGATTTTCCTGTTTTTTATGATCTGGAATGGTCACGTCAGCGCACGCTTGGTTCTGCTGCCATCACCAGGATTGTAGAAGCCTTCCGCCGCGTTATTCTTGACGGCGGATATCTTTTTGGCATCTACTACAATACTGACTGGTATTATCATGTCCTGGACACCAAAAGTCTTCCCTACGATTACTGGCTGGCAGCTTATCCCTATAACGACCGGGGAACTCTGGTAGAATCTCTGCGTCCGCCTGCAGGTATCGGCTGGCAGTACAGCTCCAAAGGTCAGGTTCCCGGAATTTCCGGAAACGTAGATCTTGACGTATTTTATCAAACATATCCGGTGCGGCCGGAGTCCAGTGGATCGCACTGTCCTGACCATGACGATCCGAAACCTTCAGATTATTTTCTTTATACCATTCAATCCGGAGACACCCTGACCTCCATAGCCAAAAGATACAGCACCACCGTACAGAAACTGGCAGAGCTGAATCATATCTCTGATCCGGATCTTATCTATGCAGGAAATACTTTGAAGATCCCCAGATAAAAACTCTTATCATAACAGCGCCCTGCACTTTCTGATCCATACAGGCAAAAATATATAAAACTCTATTGACATTACAGCAACTGTACAGTTTATGATGTATAAGAACAAATCAGTCTCATAAATTCATCTAAAAACAATCACTTTAAAACTTTCAGGAGGTACCATGCAGGAAAATATTTCAAAAGTAGAAAACCAAAGAAACTTTGTAATCCGGTTCTCATACTGGTTCATTATCACCGCAGTTGTTTTCTTTTTGGGAAAACATATGATACCAGTCTTGATTCCCTTTATCATTGCTTTCATTGTGGCCGGGATATTAAATAAGCCCATAAACTATATTTCACAGAAAACAAAAATAAAAAGAAAGATTGTATCTGTTATTTCTTTACTTTTATTTGTGTTTTGCTCCAGTATTCTTGTAAGCTATTTTTGCTCCTTTATTTTTGGAGCCATAGAAAGTATCTTCTCCTTTCTTCCGGATTTATTTGATAGGCGTTTGCGAAACGCCACAAGCCGCATAAATACGGCATTTTAACTTTTATA
>SAMEA3387495__coassemble_1229_pt1 | contig 35612 bp, 36 predicted proteins | sample SAMEA3387495__metabat2_high_PE_036 | metagenome-assembled genome bin SAMEA3387495 (sample SAMEA3387495) | Felis catus | biome: Faeces | place: United Kingdom | collected 2012
AGAGCACTTGACTTTTAATCAAGTTGTCCGGGGTTCGAATCCCCGATGCCTCATTGCATCTGTAGAGATACAGATGCTTTTTTTCTTACAGTATCCACCCGGATTTGGAGAGGATACAGAAAAACTTCATAATCCATGCGGGCATGGCGGAATTGGCAGACGCGCCAGATTTAGGTTCTGGTGTCCATGACGTGCAGGTTCAAGTCCTGTTGCCCGCAGTATAAAAAAGCGCCTTATTCAGGCGCTTTTTTATACTGCTTTTTACAGATATTGGATCTGTGCTGAGATATGTCCGTTTTTTTCAATGTTCAGCACGGCATAGCTGGGCTTATGATTTCTCTGGCGGGGGAAAGAAAGACTGCCCGGATTCAGAACAAGTACTCCGTCAATCTCTTCCAGCACAGGACGATGGATATGTCCGAAACATACACAGTCGCAGTTTCTGGATTGTGCTTCATCTACGATTCTGGAAAAGTCCATAGATACTCCATAATAATGCCCGTGACTGATAAGGATCCGATGTCCGGCAATGGAGAGTTCATCTTCTCTGGGAAGGTCAGAGAAAAAGTCGTTATTTCCGGAGACCATGGTGCAGGGACATTCAGCCAGTGCCTCAATATAAAATTCCCTGCCTTCTACGTCTCCACAGTGGATCAGCATGTCAAAGGGCTGTTCCTTCAGAACTGCCTGTTCCAGATTTCCGTCACGACCGTGCGTGTCACTGACTACAAGGATTTTCATCTGAGCTCATCCTTAATGGCGCGCAGAGCCTTCCCTCTGTGGCTGATCTTATTTTTTTCTTCCATGGAGATTTCTGCTGAAGAACAGCCGTATTCCGGAAGATAAAAGATGGGATCATAGCCGAAGCCGTTTTCTCCTTTTTCTTCATAACCGATTCTTCCTTCCATGGAGGCACGAACTGTTTTTACGGTGCCGTCTGGAAAAGCAGCAGCGATAGCGCAGACAAAACGAGCGGTTCTCTGCTGGTCAGGAACTCCCTCCAGTCTTTGGATCAGGTTCGCGTTTTTGATATGGTAGGAGGTATCTTCGCCCATATAGCGGGCAGAATAAATTCCTGGTTCTTTGTTCAGATAATCAATCTCCAGTCCGGAGTCATCAGCGAGGACAATCTCTCCGGTAAGCTGACTGATTGCTTTTGCCTTGATGATAGCATTTTCTTCAAATGTACTTCCGTTTTCTTCGATATCCGCAGTAATGCCTGCGTCTTTCAGAGAAAGAAGTTCAATATCCAGATCTCCAAGGATCTCACGGATTTCTTTCATTTTTCCTTCATTACCTGTGGCAAAAATCACTTTTTTCATGGATTCATATTCCTCCTTGGCGGTTTGGGTCCCAGAAACTGGTAGTAGTAGGTTTTTAACATACCATTGTATATTTTTCGGTTTTTATCTGCTTTTCTTCCGATGTCATTTTCTGCTTTATCATAGGAAGTGATCAGGTACATGGACCATTTGTCCAGACGGGCAAAGCTTTCACCGATTTCCCGGTAAAGCTGGGGAAGTGCGGCTTTTTCTTCCAGACGTTCGCCGTAGGGCGGATTGGTGATCAAAAATCCATAAGGTTTAGGATGACTCAGATCTTTGACCGCTCTTTGCTGGAAATGGATCAGCTTGTCCACTCCCGCCATTTTTGCATTGGCTCTGGCGGACTTCAGTGCTTCAGGATCAATGTCGTAACCCTGGATGTCTGTTTTGATATCCAGATTTATCCGGTCGTTTGCTTCCTCTATGGCATCATACCAGCATTTGCGCGGAATAATGTGTTTCCAGTCCTCAGAAAGAAAAGAACGGTTCATGCCAGGCGCCATATCTGCTGCGATCATGGCTGCTTCAATAGGAAAGGTACCGCTTCCGCAGAAAGGATCCACCAGAATGCGGTCTTTGTTCCAAGGTGTGAGCATAATAAGTGCAGAGGCAAGGGTTTCTGTGATCGGAGCTTTTACTGTCATCTGGCGGTATCCTCTTTTATGAAGGGATACACCGGAAGTATCAATACCGATGGTGGCGATATCTTTCATAAAAGCAACGCGGATGGGAAAGCTTGCACCGTCTTCCGGAAACCAGGAAATGCCATAAACGCCTTTGAGACGTTCCACAATGGCTTTTTTCATAATAGACTGGATATCAGAAGGACTGAAAAGCGCGCTTTTTACAGAGTTTGCTTTGGCAACCCAAAACTTTCCGTCCTTGGGAATATAATTTTCCCAGGGAATAGCTTTTGTTTTTTCAAAAAGCTCATCGAAAGTAACTGCTTTGAATTCTCCTGTTTTCAGAAGGATACGTTCTGTAGTACGCAGGAATATATTTGCCTGTGGGATTCCGGCGGCATCGGCAAGGAAAGTAACTTTTCCGTCTTCTACCTTGCTTATTTCATAGCCCAGATCCAGAATTTCACGTTTCAGTACAGCCTCCATGCCGAAATGGCAGGGAGCGATCAGTTCCATATATTTCATGGCAGCCTCATTTCTCTGACAGTATTTCCGTCAAAATCTTTAATAGTAAAGCAGTTGTCTTCCAGCACTGCGTAGGTGTGCGGATTGCCTTCTTTGGGGATGGAGACAGAGCCGGGATTAAGAAGAATGTAGCCGTCCATCTGCTCTGCCCTCAGGACATGGGTATGACCATGGATCAGAATATCATTTTCCTGAAGGGGAGGCAGATGATCCTGATTGTAAGTATGACCGTGTGTGGCATAAAAAGTCCTGCCGTCAATAGAAAGGATGCAGTAATCAGCCATGACAGGAAATTCCAGAACCATCTGATCCACCTCTGCCTCACAGTTTCCACGGACTGCATAGATCCGGTTTTTATTTTGATTAAGAAGTGCGATGACTTCTTTGGGGGCATACTCTTTCGGGAGGTCATTTCTGGGTCCGTGATAGAGAAGATCGCCCAGAAGAACCAGCCGCTGTGCATTTTCCTGCTGAAAAGCATCCAGCATTTTGCGGCAGTAGTATGCCGAACCGTGTATATCCGATGCAAACATGTATTTCATTAATGTATTCTCCTTATTTATGGATGTTTTGAGAAAAGTCTCTTTCCCGTTCGGAAAAGGGATTTTCTCTTTTACATTATCATGGTTAGGAAGAAATTACAAGATTTCTTCCGCGATAAGCTTCAAAACCACCGATTACAGAACGGGTACGGTATCCTTTCCGAACAAAAAGACGAGCTGCAGCCATACTGGCGCCGCCTCTTTGGCAGTAAAATACAAGGAGTTTTTCAGGCGGAAGTTCTCTGCATATGGATAATTCCTGATAAGGGAAATTTACTGCGCCAAGAATATGGCTTTTTCTATAAGCATCTGGGTCGCGGACATCTATGATCATAGTATCGGATCGTCCAACATAGTAATCCAGCATTTTTGCAGAAATCGTTTCAATTGGAAACATAACGGTATTCCTTTTTTTATTTATCATATGCGGAAAAACACAAAGGAGCACAAATTAGAAATCCATGCAAAAAAGGAGTGCTGCGGTGGGCGGCACTCCTGTCTGCATCATCATATAAGAAGGGAGAAGCGTTTGCAGTTCAGTAAATTCTTGCTTTAGTATCTGTCGGAATAGTTGTTTTCTTCCAGATCATAGGCATTGGAAAGTTTGTTTTTGGAACTGTTTTTACTGCTGTTTTTCGTGGTGTTTTTTCCACAGTTCTGTGCATTCTGTGTGTTTTTGTCAGTTGCTTTGTTTGTGTTGTTCATTGTTTTGTTTTCAGATTCATAATTTTTGGCCATTTTCATTACCTCCTGATATAATCTGTTGAATACAGCCGCCTGAATGCCGGATGTATTTGTCAACTTGTTTATGACATCCTATAGTATGTTAAAAAAGTTGTAATAATATTCATGAAATCATATTGCTTTTTTTTCCAATTTATATTATAATCGTTGTTGTAAAAAGAATTTACCCTTCAAAAATTTTTTTTACATAACCCCTTATTTAATTATTTATACTCCCCTCGAAACACCCGGTAGCTCCCCTACCGGGTGTTTCTTTTACGTAAAGGGAGAGAGGACATTCTGCTCTGTTTTTTGCTCTATTGGAAAGTCAAATGGCAGATGTTATAATAAAATCAACTGAAAACATGGGAGGAGAAAGGTATGAAAAAGATAAGATTTTTTTTAGAAGTATTGATGATCAGTGTTCTGGCATTGGGCAGTGAAGGGGTGCTGTGTAAGGCTGACAGCCGGAATTGCACGGATGAAACAAGGATCATATCCCAGATCACAAATCTGCCCTATATCGGCGGACAGAGAGTGGATACACCCATGATCATGGAACAGGACAGAAAATTTATGAAGCCTGTAGATGAAGAGGGAATTCTGGGATGCCTGAAGAGGGATTTTGACAATGACCAAAAAGAGGAAATCCTTGCGGTGACTTATGAAGGCCGGGAAGATATTCAGGAAACGGGAAAAAGTGTCAGGGTGTCTATGTATGAGCAGCAGGAAGATTCCTGGATTATTTCCGATATGTTTGAACTGGTGCGTTACGATTTTCAGGGTATGCCTGATGAGATGACAACAATGTCTGATTCAGGGTATGCCGGATTTGAAGGGAATCTGTTTTTAAGAAAAGCGAATGGACAGTATCAGTTTTTTTATGAATGCAATCGTTCTTCTAAATATCTGGCAACAGGATACGAATGGTATTTTATGGGATATACCTATGATGGAAACTGCTTCAAAGAAATGGAACAGACTTCTGATCTGTATTATGGAGGATCTGGTTTAGAAGCAGATTGCCTGTTCAGTCTGGATCCCGAACCGTTGTATGACGACAATTACAGTCAGAATGTCATAGGTATGATCGAAGCTTATCAGTCACTGGGCTTCCAGGCTGAACGGCTGGGCGGAGACGGTTATACTTTTTATTCTACGGTGAGCCAGGATCCTTATTGTTATTTGCTGGTAAGGCTGATACGTGGAGACAGACTGGATGCAGCTGTGGTTAATGAATGGTGGGCAAACCCCTCCGGTGATCTTGAGGGATTCTGGATCGATCTTGAGGATTACACATCTCAGATAGGAGAAATCCAGGAATGCGCTGTTTCGGAACCGGAACAGTCGGGTTTATCTGAACTATTTGAAGAAAATCCTTACGAGGAGTTTTTGAAAACAAATGGTGTTGGTTCGTATTATGCTATTCTTCCTGCAGGCGAAAACCAGGAGCCGATACTGATTATATCAGACAGTTTCCCTGAACAGGATGCAGATACTTTTGTGCCTGACCTGGGATATGGAATTACCATTTATGGAAACAATAACGGGAATGTATATCAGATAGGAGATTATACTCATATAAGCGAGGCTGCTGGACCATGGCGTTTCTATGGAAATAAGCTGATGGGGTCAGGCAGAAGAGGAGGATATTTTACGGTAGATATTGCCGGAGATTTTTATGAAATGAATTTTCATCCTGATAATGAAAACGTTTATGCAAATTGGGAAGCGATTACGCTTTTGAAGAACAGAGGCTCAGGAGAGACACAGACTTCTAATACAGGTAATTCAGTATCTGGAAATTACATTCTGCCAAACAGCAGTACTGAATATCTGACAGAAGAGCAGCTGATCCGTATGAATCTTACCGGGGAACAGCTTCGTCTGGCAAGAAATGAGATTTATGCCAGATATGGGAGAAGGTTTAAGACAGCAGAAATTCAGGCGTATTTTGATGCACAGACCTGGTATGTTCCCAAATATGAACCGGAAGAATTTGACGCAATAGAAGATGATGTTCTGAATCCTTACGAAAAATACAATCTTGCATTGATTAAAAGTCTTGAGAAATAATCCGGAGCGTAATGGTCTGTCTGTATGGGAAAAGATTCTTTTCTGTTGGAAAGAGCTTTTGGAGATGATATAATAGGAATGCTTAAGAAAGCTAACTACAGAAAAATTTACTTTTATCACATAAAGGAGAAAGAGAATGGACGTCCGTGAATTTCAGGAAAAATTGAAAAAAATGCAGACTCTGGCAAAAGAACAGGGGAATACGATCCAGGCGCTACAGATTCGTGAAACTCTTGAAGGAATGGAACTGAACCACGATCAGCTTGGCGGGGTTCTGAAATATCTTACAGGTCAGGGGATTAAAATAGAAGGGACAGGAATAGAAAGCAGCCCGGAAACAGAGAAAGAAAAGAAACAGATTCCTCTTACACCGGAGGAAGAAGCATACTTGAAAGAATATATGGAAAGCCTGCCGGATGAGGAAACCTTCCCGGAAGCCGAGACTCTTTTTGAACGTCTGGCGGAAGGAAAAAGTGATGCAGCCCAGACACTTGCTGCAAAATATATGAAAAAAGCGGCAGAGCTTGCCGTTGAGCTCAATGAAGAGGAAATCTTTCTGGCAGATCTGATCCAGGAAGCAAATGTCAGCCTTGTTCAGGCTCTTGGACTGGCGGGAACAGAATGCAGAGATGAGATATGGCTGCTGGAACAGGTGAAAAAAGGAATTATGGACGCCTGCAGGGAACAGAACCAGAGGAAGTTTGAAGACGATAGTCTGGTGGCAAGAGTGGAGAAGCTGGAGAGCGCAGTCCGAGAGCTTTCTGAAGATGAGGAAGACGGAGAAAGCGCTTTTAGTATCGGAGAGCTTGCAGTGATCCTGGATATGGATGTGGAGGAGATCAGGGATACTCTCCGTCTGACAGGAGATGACAAGTAAATTCTATTGCCTCAGGCAGTCAGGAACGGAGTTTTGGTTCGCTGCTGTGCAAAGCAGTATTGGACAGCAGCGGCTGTGAACAGAGCTGACTGTTGGTTGAAATATGTCAGATATTATGATAAAATAAGCGGAATGGGAGGTGTTTTTATGCAGATCAGAGAATCGGCGGAGGACTATCTGGAAGCAATCCTCATTTTATCACAAAAAGGCAACAGTGTCCGTTCTGTGGATATTGCTTCAATGCTGTCAGTTTCGAAACCCAGTGTCAGCCATGCTATGAAGCTTTTGAGGGAAGATGGATATATTGCTATGGACCGATATGGAACAGTCACTCTTCTTGATAAGGGGGCTGAGATTGCCAATAGAGTTTATGAAAGGCATACAATCCTTACAAAAATGCTGGAAAGTCTGGGGGTTCCGTCAGATATTGCAAAGACAGATGCATGTAAAATGGAACATGATATCAGTGAAGAAAGTTTTGAGAGAATTAAAGAGCGTATGACAGCTGATGGACAGCTTGATTAAACAAAAAAGATCGTTACAGATGTAACGGTCTTTTCATTTTTCTTGGCATCTTTTATCCAATATGAAAGAAAAAGGTAATTAATATTGGCACAAAAAAAGAGCACAGCATTCCGTTAAGAACAGACAGAACTACTGTTTCTTCGTCTGTGTATTTCAAAAGTACCGGAAGGGTGGTATCTTCGCTGGTGGCTGCGGCCGGTGCGATACAGGTGCAGTAATTGAGCTTTGCTGCGATTATGGGGATCAGGAAAAAGGAAAAAAACTCTCTCATAAGATTACTCATAAAAGCAATACTTCCAAGCTCTGCTCCGCCCAGACGGCTGATGGTAACTCCTGCCAGACTGTACCAGCCCATGCCGCTGGCAACAGCAGCTCCCTGGTTTAAAGGAAGCTTCAGGATCAGTGAACAAAGGAGGCCGCCAAGAATAGAACCGGCAGTGATTCCAAGAGGGATAATCAGAATCTTCAGGTGATACTGACGTATTTTTTTCAGGATTCCGTTATGCATGCCGATGCTGATACCGACAGAAAACATCAGAATGTACAGGATCATATCGGAATTTTTGCTGATAAAGCGGATGATCTCGGATTCTGTTCCGGACAGACCGCAGAAAAGCCCAAAAACCAGTGCGAAAAATGTTAGTATAACGATCATTTGTCATTCCCCTTTGTATCTTTTTTGTCAATGAAACGTCTGGTCAGAATATAAACAATAATAATGGAAGCCGCTGTAGGAATCAGGAAAAAAAGAAAGCTTTTCAGTCCGAGAGAAGACAGTTCGCTGATGAAATTTTCCTTCTGTCCAAGCATGACACCCATAGAAAAAATCAGCAGAAGGGTACACAGTATAGCAAGCCGTTCATTCCATTTTTTTAACTTTCCTATCATAAGGAATCTGCCGATCAGAATCCCGATACCCATGACAATAAATATTTTCATAAGAAATTCTCCTCGATAAGCAATATAAAAAACATTATATCATTGTAGGAAACGCTTTACAATGGAAAATACAAAAAAGAGGCCGGGGCAGAAAGCCCCAGCCTTATAGATGAGTCCGGATTTACAGGAAAATGTATTTCAGTACAAAAAGTACTGCCAGAACATACATCAGTACACTGATCTTCTTGTCTTTTGCTTTACCGGAGATGAGATTGATCACAACATAGGAGATCACACCCATTGCAATACCCTCGGAAATACTGTACATAAACGGCATTGCAATAATGGCAATAAAGCACGGAATAGCTTCTGTATAGTCGCTAAAATCGATCTTTGTGATAGAAGTAAGCATCATAAAGCCAACTATGATCAGAGCCGGAGCCGTTGCAAAGGACGGAATGGCAAGGAAGATCGGCGACAGGAACAAAGAAAGACCAAACAGCAGTCCGGCTACCAGAGCGGTAAGACCGGTACGTCCGCCCTCTGCCACACCGGAGGCACTTTCAACAAAAGTAGTTACAGTAGATGTACCGCACACAGCGCCTACAGAAGTACCAACAGCGTCGGAAAGGAGGGCGCCTTTAATTCTTGGAAGCTTTCCGTCTTTATCCAGCATATCTGCTTTAGAAGCTACACCGATAAGAGTTCCCAGAGTATCAAACATGTCAACAAACAGGAATGCAAACATGATCACTATAAAGTCCAGTGAAAATACAATGGAAAAGTCCATTTTCATAAAGGTAGGAGCCATGCTTGGTACGCTGATGCCTCTGGAAAAATCAGGAAGGAGGCTGAAGAATCCAAGCTCTGGATTTGGTTTATACAGACCGGTAAACTGACAGATGATACCCAGTAGCCATGTGATCAGGATACCCCATAAAATACTTCCTTTTACGTTTTTTACAAGAAGAACAGCAGTGATCAGCACGCCGATAAGAGCAAGAAGGACAGTGATTCCTTCGCTGTTGAAGGTTCCGTTCTGTGCGGAGCTTTTAAAGGAAAAAACGCCTACCAGTGTAGAATCATTATTAATTACGATTTTGGCATTCTGAAGACCAATAAAAGCAATAAAAAGACCGATTCCGACAGAAACCGCATGTTTCAGGTTCATGGGAATGGAATTAAAAATTGCTTCACGGACATTGGTCAGGGACAGAAGGATGAAAATAAGACCTTCTACGAAAACAGCTGCCAGTGCCTGCTGCCAGCTGTATCCCATGCCAAGGACAACTGTGTAGGCAAAATACGCATTCAGTCCCATGCCGGGAGCCAGAACGAAAGGATAGTTGGATAAAAGAGCCATCAGGCAGGTGGCAATAAAGGATGCCAGTGCAGTTGCCGTAAAGATGGCGCCCCGATCCATTCCGGAGGCTTCCAGAATATTTGGGTTTACAGCCAGGATATAAGCCATGGTCATAAAGGTGGTGATACCTGCGATCACCTCGGTTTTCACGTCTGTGTGGTTTTCTTTCAGGTGAAAAATTTTGTCGAGTTTCATAATGATACCCCCTTTTTTAGAAAAATATTAAAACAGTTCCCTTCCGGAAACGTATTTCCCTTTTATGCAGCGGTCATCAGAAAGATAAATCAGGCGTTCCAGACGATCTCTTACGCTTAAAGGCTGGGGATGACGGTAAAAGCTGTCATCCAGGATCACGGCGTCAAATGCATAATCTTTCTGGAAACTTCCAACTTTTCCAAAAAATTCTCCTCCGCCCATAGTTGCCAGGTAAAAAGCCTCTTCAAAGGTAAGTGCCTTCAGACGGTCATCGACCAGCCGCCAGCGCAGTTTTGATACCTGTACGGCATCTGCAATGGCGCGGAGCATGGAAAGGGAGTGGCCGCCGGCAATGTCGGTGCCCAGACCAACATGGAGTCCCTTGTCCAGATATTCTCTTATCGGTGCAATTCCAGAGGAAAGGTTGGTGTTGGACTGAGGACAGTGAGCAATATACACGCCGCGTTTTTTCATAAGTTCTATTTCTGCCTGAGGAGAATGGACGCAATGGGCCATAACAGCAGGACAGCCTTCTCCGCCAAAAAGTCCGAACTGATCATAGGCTTCTCCGTAAAATGAAGTTTCCGGACAAAGTTCCTGTACCCAGGAAATCTCACCCATGTTTTCGGACAGATGAGATTGAACAGGAAGGTGATACTCCTTCTGGATCTCTGCCAGCTTTTTCATCAGTTCGTCTGAACAGGAAGGAGTGAATCTTGGAGTGAGGATCGGTCTGGTATTCTGATATTTGCCGACAGTATCGGACAGCCAGCGGACCGTGGATGCGGCAGATTCTTCTGCACTTTTTTCCTGAAGGACGGCAGGACCGTTCCGGTCCATATTTACTTTGCCTACAAAGGTTTTAAGGCCTGTTTCTTCCAGAAGATCCATAAGAAGCTCGGTAGCCTCCACATGGAGCGTTCCAAAGATGCATGCTCTTGTTGTAGGACTTTTCTTTAAATCTTCTACAAAAATAGAGTACGCCTTTCGGGCATAGTCCAAATCTGCATACTTGGCTTCCTCCGGGAAGGTAATGGTGTTCAGCCAGTCCAGAAGCTCCAGATCCATACCCATACCACGGAAACTATACTGAGGAGCGTGAAGGTGGATATCTGACAGGCCGGGAATGATCAAGGCATCTCCGGCATCTCTTACAGGAATGCCGTGAAAGCTTTCCGGGAGTTCTTTAAAGACGCCTGCGCAGACACCGTTTTGGCAGACCAGATAGGACTGCTTCTGTACGGAAAGTTTGTTTTTGTCCAGGCTGAAACAGATATTTCCTTTCAGTGCAAAGGTTGACAGATGTTTCATAAAATTCACTTCCTTTCCGCAGCCAGGGATTTTTAGGCATAAAAATGCCAACTACCTTTTTGGGTACCCTGAATAAAACTTATAGGCAACTATTATGGTAGTTGGTAGAGACGTCCAACCGATTATGGACTTATATAAGCTGCTGCAATTTCTTAAGTTATGTATTTATTATATATGGAATTGATTTTTCTGTCAATTAAAAACTAATGTTTTGAAATGTCGGAACAGCCAAAAAATAGAATGGAAATTTGTGCAGAATACACAGAAATAAAAAATACAGAAATCTACTGGAAAGAAATATCCATAAGTGTTAGAATAAGTGGCATATATTTATAAAAATGAATATTAGATATTGTATAAACGAAAGGTTGTGAGCTTTTGGAATTTAAAAAAGAAAATCTGAAAAATTGTATGTACCTGATTTTATTTGCTGTTCTTTTATATGTGGGACTTCAGAATCTGAATGTTGTTCTGGATTTTCTGATGAGAGTGATCGGACTGTTCCTGCCGTTTATAGTAGGAGCCGGTATCGCATTCGTCCTGAATGTTCCTATGAAATTTATTGAAAAGAATGTGTTTGGCAGAGGCAAATGGAAAGATACAAAGTTTGTAAAAAAGATAGCGCGTCCGGTAAGCATGATCCTTGCGATTCTGGTAGCTGCGCTTGCTGTTTATATTGTAGGACAGGTAGTGATCCCGGAACTGGCTACAACGGTAATGGGACTTGGGCGTAATATTGAAAGAGGGATTGAAAATCTGACCATATGGATCGATGAGAATTTCAAACAGGATTCTGTCATTGCAGAATGGGCAGAATCGTTGGAGATCCAGCCGCAGAAAACATTAGATGCCGTGATCGGGGCGCTTCAGAATGGAGTGAACAATATTCTCACTTCTACAGTGTCTGTTACGATGGGGATTGTTAATACGGCAATGAATCTGGGAATCGGATTTGTTTTTGCCTGCTATATTCTTCTTCAGAAGGAACGTCTGGCTGTACAGACGAAAAAAGCGTTTTATGCAATCTTCCCGGAAAAAACAGTGAAATATATCCTTCATGTATGTTCACTTGCAAACAGTATTTTTTCCGGATTTGTAACAGGACAGTGTATTGAAGCCGTAATCCTGGGAACGATGTTCTTTGTAGCAATGACGCTTTTCCGATTCCCATATGCCATGCTGGTGGGTGTTCTGATCGCATTTACTGCATTGATCCCGGTATTTGGCGCTTTTATTGGCTGTGCCATTAGTTTTCTTCTGATTCTTCTGGTAAGTCCTATGCAGGCATTGCTGTTTTTGATTCTGTTTTTTGTCCTGCAGCAGATTGAGGGAAATCTGATCTACCCTCATGTGGTAGGAGGCTCAGTAGGACTTCCGTCGGTATGGGTTCTGATGGCAGTGACCATTGGCGGCAGCCTGCTGGGAGTGATTGGTATGCTGATCTTTATTCCTCTGGTGTCTGTGCTCTATGCTCTGTTCCGGGAGTGGACATATAAAAGACTGAAGAAAAAAAACATTAAGGTTGAAAATTGAAAGAATTTCTGTTTGCTGCTTTCTGCAGACGATACATATGAAAGCAGGATAGCAGCTAAATAAAAATCTGCCGGCCAGTTCTGATCTCTGGCCGGCAGGGCTATTCCCATAAATTTTACTGATTATTTTTGTTCTGTTCTACTTCCAGAAGTTTCATAGCTCTTACTTTCAGCGGAAGTCCGAACAGTGTGATAAATCCGTCTGCATCATGATGGTCGTACATATCACCGGTTGTGAAAGAAGCAAGGGACTCATTGTAAAGGCTGTATGGAGAAGTGGTTCCGGCTTTGATGATGTTTCCTTTGTAAAGTTTCATTTTTACTTCCCCGGTAACATATTTCTGTGTGGATTCTACAAAGGCCTGGATCGCTTCACGGAGCGGTGTAAACCATTTTCCTTCATAAACAACCTGTGCAAACTGGCTTCCAAGCTTTTTCTTGGCTTCCATGGTGTCACGGTCAAGAGTCAGTTCTTCAAGCTGATCATGAGCTGCCATAAGGATAGTTCCTCCTGGTGTTTCGTATACACCACGGGATTTCATGCCTACTACACGGTTTTCTACAATATCAACAATACCAATTCCATTTTCTCCGCCGATTCGGTTCAGTTCGGTGATGATCTCAGATACCTTCATTGCTTTTCCATTGAGAGTTTTCGGAATACCTTCTTCGAAAGTCATAGTGATCTCTGTTTCTTTATCAGGAGCTTTCTGAGGAGTAACACTTAAAACAAGCATATCATCATAATTTGGAGCCTGGGAAGGATCTTCAAGCTCGAGTCCTTCGTGGCTGATATGCCATAAGTTACGGTCGCGGCTGTAGCTGTGACGTGCATCAAATGGCAGATTGATGCCGTGAGCCTGGCAGAATGCAAGTTCATCTTCACGGGACTGCATGGTCCATACATCAGTCATACGCCATGGAGCGATGATCTTGATATCCGGAGCCAGAGCTTTGATGCCGAGTTCAAAACGGATCTGGTCATTTCCTTTTCCGGTTGCCCCATGACAGATTGCAACCGCATTTTCTTTTCGTGCGATTTCCACAAGTTTTTTTGCAATGACAGGACGTGCCATGGAAGTACCAAGAAGGTACTGATGTTCATAAACTGCGCCTGCTTCTACACACGGCATAACGTATTCGTCACAGAATTCATCTACGATATCTTCAATATATAACTTAGAAGCTCCGGAAAGTCGTGCTCTTTCTTCCAGTCCGTCAAGCTCATTTCCCTGTCCGCAGTTTACGCAGCAGCAGACAACGTCATAGTTAAAGGTTTCCTTCAGCCATGGAATCAGGGCTGTAGTATCGAGACCACCTGAGTATGCTAAAACAACTTTTTCTTTCATAATAAATCCTCCTTGTTTTGTAACGTTTTATAATTAGAACAGAAGTTAAAATACTTTTATTTATAGAAACAAGCAGTTTCTTAAGACAATGAATAATATACAATATTTTTTATAAATATGCAATAGAAAAATGGAAAAAAGTAAAAATTTTTTTTCGTCTCTTTATTTTTTGAGCTGTATAATAGGGAAAAAGAAGAGAAATGAAAAATAAATTTAGAAATACATTAAAAAATATATTGCATATTATGCATAATAGATGTATAATTCATGTGTCTTTGATAGGATGACCAGGACAAGTGGCATCAGACGTTTATACGGGTATAAGAGGAGGAGATATTATGATAAAAGCTGGTATTATCGGAGCAACAGGCTACGCGGGAAATGAGATAGCTAGACTTTTGCTGGGACATAAAGGTGTAGAAGTGGCATGGTACGGGTCAAGAAGCTATATTGAGAAAAGATATGCCGATGTCTATCAGAATTTTTTTCAGCTGGCAGATGCAAAATGTATGGATGACAATATGGAAGCTCTTGCAGATGAAGTGGACGTAATCTTTACTGCAACTCCACAAGGGCTTTGTGCCTCGCTTATAAATGAAGGAATTCTTTCTAAAGCAAAGGTTATTGATCTCAGTGCGGATTTTCGGATCAAGGATGTAAAAAAATATGAGGAATGGTATGGAATACCACATAAGTCTCCGGAATTTATCAATGAGGCCGTTTACGGTCTTTGTGAGATTAACAGAGAGGATATTAAAAAGGCAAGGCTGATCGCTAATCCGGGATGCTATCCTACATGTTCTACCCTTTCTGTTTATCCTCTTTTGAAAGAAGGGCTGATCGATCCTTCTACCATTATCATTGATGCAAAGTCCGGAACCTCCGGAGCCGGACGAGGCGCCAAGGTGGATAATCTTTTCTGCGAAGTCAATGAGAACATTAAGGCATATGGTGTGGCAAGTCATCGGCATACACCGGAAATTGAAGATCAGCTGGGATATGCATGCGGAGAAGAGGTTCTGATCAATTTTACACCGCATCTGGTTCCTATGAACAGAGGGATCCTTATAACTGCATATGCTTCTCTGAAAAAAGAGGTTTCCTATGAGGAAGTAAAAGCAATTTACGATAAATATTATAATAAGGAATTGTTTGTACGTGTACTGGATAAAGATGTGTATCCTCAGACAAAATGGGTAGAAGGCAGCAATTTTGTAGATGTTAATTTTAAGATCGACCCAAGAACAAACAGGATCATTATGATGGGAGCCATGGATAATCTGGTAAAAGGCGCCGCAGGTCAGGCTGTGCAGAATATGAATCTGATGTTCGGATTTGATGAGGCAGAGGGACTTCGCCAGATTCCCATGATGCCCTGATCTTTGTATCAGACAGGAGATCCCGGTGGAAAGAACAATATAAAATAAGAAAGGATATTTACTATGAAGATTATATCAGGTGGTGTAACAGCGGCAAAAGGATTTCAGGCAGCCTCCACAGCAGCCGGCATCAAATATCAGGACAGAACCGATATGGCAATGGTATACAGTGAGAAGCCGTGCAGGGCAGCAGGAACCTTTACCACGAACGTAGTAAAGGCGGCTCCGGTAAAATGGGATCAGGATATTGTGTATCATCAGCCGGAAGCGCAGGTGATCGTGTGCAACAGCGGGATTGCCAATGCCTGTACCGGAGAAGAAGGATTTGGATACTGCAGAGAAACGGCAAAGGCAGCGGCAGAAGCTCTTGGTGTCAGTGAGAACAGTGTTCTTGTAGCATCTACAGGTGTAATCGGTATGCAGCTTCCCATCCAGAAACTGACAAATGGAATAAAGGCCATGGTTCCTGTACTGGATGGAAGTCTGGAATCAGGAAATCAGGCGGCAAAGGCGATCATGACAACGGATACAGAAGAGAAGGAAGCGGCGGTAGAGTTTGAGATCGGAGGGAAGACTGTAACCATTGGAGGGATGTGCAAGGGCTCAGGAATGATCCACCCCAATATGTGTACCATGCTGGGATTTGTCACAACAGATCTTAATATTTCCAAGAATCTTCTTCAGGAGGCATTAAGCGAGAACGTTAAGGATACATATAATATGGTTTCCGTAGATGGTGATACGTCCACAAACGATACGGTTCTTCTTTTGGCAAACGGTATGGCGGGAAATCCGGAGATTACAGAAAAAAATGAAGATTATCATGCGTTTTGTGAGGCCCTGAATTATATAAATACTTCACTTGCAAAGAAAATTGCAGGCGACGGCGAGGGTGCGACAGCACTTTTTGAGGTAAAGATCATTGGAGCAGAAAGCAAAGAACAGGCAGTGACCTTAAGTAAGTCAGTAGTGACTTCTTCCCTTACAAAAGCTGCTATATACGGACACGATGCCAACTGGGGCAGGATCCTTTGCGCTATGGGATATTCCGGTGCACAGTTTGATCCGGAAAAAGTAGATCTTTACTTTGAGAGTAAGGCAGGAAAGATCAAGATCATTGAAAACGGTGTGGCAACCGGATACAGTGAGGAAGAGGCAACCAGGATTCTTTCGGAAGAGGCTGTGACTGCTGTTGCAGATGTGAAGATGGGAACCTGTACGGCAACAGCGTGGGGCTGCGACCTGACTTATGACTATGTAAAGATCAATGCAGACTATCGCTCCTGATCTTTTAAAGAAGACAGGAAAGGGAGAATGAAAGAGAAAACGAGGAGGAAATAAAATGGTAAAACAAAAATATCTGGACAAGGCAGAGGTACTTATTGAAGCTCTTCCATATATCCAGCGCTTTAATAAAAAGATCGTGGTGATCAAGTACGGCGGAAGCGCTATGCTGGATGAGGAGTTAAAGGAAAATGTGATCAAAGATGCGGTTTTGCTGAAACTGGTTGGGTTTAAGCCGATCATTGTCCATGGAGGAGGCAAAGAGATCAGCCGCTGGGTCGGAAAAGTAGGGATGGAACCAAGATTTGTCAACGGACTTCGGGTGACAGACAAAGAGACCATGGAGATTGCGGAAATGGTTCTTGCAAAAGTAAATAAGGAGCTGGTAACTCTGGTAGAATCCCTGGGTGTAGATGCAGTGGGCATCAGCGGCAAAGACGGCGGTCTTCTGAAATGCACCAAAAAGCTGTCAGGCGGGGAGGACATTGGCTATGTGGGAGAAGTGAAAGAGGTAAATCCAAGGATTCTGCATGAACTCCTGGATCAGGATTTTCTTCCGGTCATTTTTCCGGTAGGCTTTGATGAAAATTATGATTCCTATAATATTAATGCGGATGACGCAGCCTGTGCAATTGCAGAGGCGGTGCATGCAGAGAAGCTGGCTTTTTTGTCAGATATTGAAGGCGTGTATAAAGATCAGGATGACCCATCCAGTCTGATTTCGGAACTGCATATCCATGAGGCAGAGAAACTGATCTCAGACGGATATGTAGGAGGGGGCATGATCCCGAAGCTGAAAAACTGTATTGATGCCATAGAAAACGGAGTAAACAGAGTTCATATTCTGGATGGAAGAATTCCGCACAGCCTTCTGCTGGAGATTTTTACCAACAAAGGAATCGGAACTGCTATTTTAAGAGAGGACGGCGAAAAATACTACAATGAAGATGCATGAACAGATGGACCAGGCAGAAAAAAGTATCCTTCATACATACAATCGTTTTCCGGTGATGTTTGACAGAGGAGAAGGTTGCCGGATTTTTGACACAGAGGGAAAAGAATATCTTGATTTTGCAGCAGGAATCGCTGTAAATGCACTGGGATATCATTATCCGGGATATGATGAGGCTCTGATGGAGCAGATCCGTAAGCTGGCTCATATTTCCAATCTTTATTACAATGAGCCTATGAGCAGAGCCGGAGAGAAACTGATAAAAGCCAGCGGTATGAGCAAGGTGTTTTTTACAAACAGTGGTACAGAAGCTGTTGAAGGAGCTCTGAAGGCAGCAAGAAAATACGGATTTAAAAAATATAACGGTGAGAAATATGAGGTCATTGCCATGGAACATTCTTTCCATGGAAGAAGTATGGGAGCTCTTTCCGTTACCGGTACGGCTCACTACAGAGAGCCTTTTGAACCTTTGATCGGTGGTGTGAAATTTGCACAGTTTAATGATCTGGAAAGTGTAAAGGCACAGATCACAGACAAAACCTGTGCGGTACTGATGGAAACAATACAGGGAGAAGGCGGCATTTATCCGGCAGATGGGGAATTCCTGAAGGAGATCCGTACTCTCTGTGATGAAAAAGACATCCTTCTGATTCTGGATGAGATTCAGTGCGGCATGGGACGTACCGGAGAGTATTTTGCATGGCAGGGATATGGAGTGAAGCCGGATATTATGACCTGTGCCAAGGCTCTTGGAAACGGAGTTCCGGTGGGGGCTTTTGTTCTTGGAGAGAAAGCCGCAGCAATTTCTCTGGAACCGGGAGATCATGGAACGACTTATGGGGGAAATCCTTTTGTATGTGCTGCCGTAAGTAAGGTTTTTGATATTTATGAGGAGAACCATATTCTGGACCATGTGCGGGAGCTGACGCCTTATCTGGAGGAAAAACTGGATGAGATCGTGGATCAGTATGACTGCGTTTCTGCCAGACGTGGAAAAGGCTTTATGCAGGGCCTGGTGATTCAGGGAATTCCGGTAGGAAATGTTGTGAAGAAAGCTCTGGAAAACGGACTGCTGGTTATTTCAGCAGGCAGTGATGTGCTGAGAATGGTACCTCCTCTGGTCATAAAAAAAGAGGATATTGATGAGATGATTATGAAACTGAAAAAAAGTCTGGCATAATGCCGGACTTTTTTTATGATAAAAGTGTTGACAAACTAACTTTGTTAGCATATACTAACTGATATAGAGTTTATTGATACTAACAAAAAGATCGGATCAATGTGTAAAACGGATTCCGGGAAAGTGAGAATTATATGCTTATGAATCTGTCAGAAGCGAGAGAAGGAGAAGAATATATCGTAAAGGATATTGTCACAGATGATGAAGAGCTGGATGCTTTTCTTTTTTCACTGGGGTGTTACAGTGGAGAACCGATTACAGTGATCGCCCACAGAAAGGGCGGCTGTGTGGTTTCTATTAAAGATGCCAGATATAATATCGATCATGATCTGGCACAGGCTATTTCGATATAAAATAGTGATCCTGTCACTATTTTTTTTCAGACTACAGGTTAGCCTCAACTAATTAAATGGGTTATGGAGGAGAGAAAGGTTATGAGAATTGCTTTGGCAGGAAACCCCAACAGTGGAAAAACTACCATGTATAATGCCCTTACCGGAAGAAATGAAAAAGTTGGAAACTGGGCAGGCGTTACGGTAGAAAGAAAGGAAAGTCCGATCAGGAAAGGATATTGTGAAGGAAATGAGGAGCTTGTGGCAGTGGATCTGCCAGGCGCTTATTCCATGTCTCCTTTTACCTCTGAGGAAAGTATTACCAGCAGCTATGTAAAGAATGAAGCGCCGGATGCAATCATTAATATTGTGGACGCTACAAATCTCAGCAGAAGTCTGTTTTTTACCACACAGCTCCTGGAACTTGGAATACCGGTTGTGGTAGCATTAAATAAAAGTGATGTGACAGAAAAGAAAAAAACGGAGATTGACATTGAGCTTTTATCAAAAAAACTGGGGTGTCCGGTAATCCGTACCGTAGCCTCTTCTTCCGGGCACAAAGGCCTTAAGGCAGTGGTTGCCAATGCGGCTGCTTTAAAAGGAAAAGGTCAGAAAGCCCCTTATATGCAGGAGGAGATCAATCTTCAGAACAAGGCTGCGGTAGAAGCAGCAGACAGAAAAAGATTTGATTTTGTAAATGACATTGTAAAAGCAGTAGAAAAGAGAAAGGTTTTTACAAAAAATAAAAACCGTCAGGATCAGATTGATGCGGTTCTTACCAATAAGATTGTAGGCATTCCTATTTTTGCGGCTGTTATGTTCCTGGTATTTTACATATCTCAATCTACAGTGGGAACCTGGATCGCAGACTGGCTGGTGGGATGGATTGAAACCTTCCAGAGCTGGGTAGGCGGGCATGTGGAATCTGCCAGTCCGTTTCTGCAGGCGCTTCTGGTAGATGGTATTATTGGCGGAGTTGGTGCTGTTGTAGGATTTCTGCCGCTGGTAATGGTTATGTATTTTTTGATTGCTCTTCTTGAGGACTGCGGATATATGGCAAGAGCTACGGTTGTTCTTGATCCTATTTTTAAAAGAGTCGGACTTTCCGGAAAATCTGTGATCCCTATGGTGATTGGAACCGGATGCGCTATTCCTGGAATTATGGCATGCCGTACCATCCGTAATGAGAGAGAACGAAGAGCGACTGCAATGCTGACACCTTTTATGCCATGCGGAGCAAAGCTTCCGGTGATCGCGTTATTTGCAGGAGCATTTTTCTCTGATGCAGGATGGGTAGGTCCAACAATGTATCTGGTAGGAATCGTGCTGATTTTTCTCGGAGCACTTCTGGTTAACCAGATTACAGGATATAAATTTCGAAAATCATTTTTTATCATTGAACTTCCGGAATATAAAATTCCAAGCCTGAAAAGAGCAGTGCTTTCTATGTTGTCCCGTGGAAAGGCGTATATTGTAAAAGCAGGTACTATTATTCTGGTGTGCAATACAGCAGTACAGATCATGCAAAGCTTCAACTGGCACCTTCAGGTCGTAGAAGAAGGAATGGAAAGTACTTCTATTCTGGCATCTATAGCAACACCTTTTGCAGTGCTTCTGATCCCTCTGGGATTTGGAGTATGGCAGCTTGCAGCAGCAGCCATTACAGGATTTATTGCCAAAGAAAATGTAGTAGGTACCCTGGCAGTAGTATATGGTCTTACCAGCTTTATTAATGAAGATTTTGCCCTTGTAGGAAGCGGAAATCAGGTGGCGGCTGTTATGGGACTGACAAAGGCAGCAGCTCTTGCCTATTTGATGTTTAATCTGTTTACTCCGCCATGCTTTGCTGCGCTGGGAGCCATGAATTCAGAGATGCAGGACAGAAAGTGGCTGTGGGGAGGCATCGCCCTGCAGCTGGGAACCGGGTACTCTGTTGCATTTATGGTATATCAGACGGGAACACTGATAACTACAGGAAGCCTGGGAAGTGGATTTGTTCCAGGGCTGGCAGCAGTTGCGGCGATGGTTCTTGTTGTGGTATTCTTAGTAAGAAGAACACGAAAAAATTTCAGCACAGAATATGGACTTCATGCCCAGGGATGAGAATGAAAGGAGATGTTTGATATGGCAGATCTTGTAATAGCAGGCATTTTGCTGTTGGCGGTAGGAGCCGCGGCAGCGTATATCATAAAAGCAAAAAAGAGTGGAAAAACATGCATCGGCTGTTCGTCCGGAGGATGCTGTTCCGGTAAGTGCAGCGGTCACTGCAGCGATACACTTAAATAAAAATCAAAGAAACAGAAGTGTATAAAAACTGAATTTTTGTATATGATGATATTATAAACAAGAGGCTGGTTAAAAATACCGGTCTCTTTTACTAATATATATGGAGGGATTTTTATGTGGGGATTTGCGGCAGCTCTTATTTCCGGTGCTCTGATGAGCATTCAGGGAGTTTTTAACACAGAGGTGACAAAGCAGACCAGTCTTTGGGTGTCCACAGGATGGGTACAGCTTTCTGCTTTTTTGGTCTGTGTGGCTGCATGGTTTTTTACAGGGAGGGAAAATATCTCGACTTTATGGCAGGTGGACAACAAATACACACTTCTTGGAGGTGTGATCGGAGCGTTTATTACAGTTACGGTTATCCAGAGCATGGGAGCTCTTGGACCTGCACGGGCCGCTATGCTGATCGTGGTTTCTCAGCTTCTGATCGCTTATGTGATCGAACTGATGGGACTTTTTGGTGTGGAAAAGGCAGTCTTTCAGTGGAGAAAAGCAGTTGGAATGGCGGTTGCCATTATTGGTATCGTAATCTTTAAATGGCAAAAATAAGAGTTGGGTATTGTAAAAGCAGATGGAATTCGTTAGAATAGGAATTGGTCAAGTGTGAGTATCGGGGGAGCAGATAAGGAGTGACCCCAAATCAGAAAACAAAAGAATGATCAGAAAAGAAATGGTTTGAGACTTCTGCTGACGATTCTGGTGCTTTTTGCCAGTCCGGCTTTATCCGGATGCGGCAGACAGGAACCGGAAATTCTGTTGGAAGAGGAACAGAAAGAAGAGGAAGAAAAAGGGACAGATGCCCCGGAACCGGAAATCACACCGGAGATCACAAATCCGCCGCAAGATATTTTTGTTGATGTCTGCGGAGCTGTGGCAAAACCCGGAGTTTATCGTATGCCCTTTGACAGCAGAGTGTTTCAGGCTGTAGAGGCTGCCGGAGGTTTTCTTCCGGAGGCTGCGGGCAGCTATGTAAATCAGGCTCTGCCCTTAAATGATGGTCAGCAGATTTATGTACCTACAAAAGAAGAGGCAGAGAAAAAGGGAGAAGCTTTGGCAGACGATGTTTTTGCCGCAGCGGAAACCGGGGAGAGCAGTCAGCCGGAAGAAAACGGAAAAGTTAATCTGAATACAGCAGATGCGGCGGCTCTTCAGACGCTCAGCGGTATCGGAGAGTCTAAAGCGCAGGCGATTCTGGCATACAGAGAGGAACATGGAGGCTTTTCTTCCATAGAGGAACTGATGGATGTCCCGGGGATAAAAGAAAATACTTTTATAAAGATAAAAGATAAAATTGCAGTAGAATAAGGAGAAATTAAATGAGCAGGAAAGTGTTAGTGGTAGATGACGAAAAACTGATCGTAAAAGGAATTCGCTTTAATCTGGAACAGGACGGAATGGAAGTGGACTGCGCCTACGATGGAGAAGAGGCTGTGGAGAAGGCCAAGGAGAATCATTATGATATTATTCTTCTGGACCTGATGCTTCCCAAAATGGACGGCCTTGAGGTCTGCCAGCAGATTCGGGAATTTTCAAATGTTCCGATTGTAATGCTTACTGCAAAGGGCGAAGATATGGATAAGATCCTTGGTCTGGAATATGGTGCAGATGATTATATTACCAAACCATTTAATATTCTGGAGGTAAAAGCAAGGATCAAGGCAATCATGCGTCGTGCGCGATCTGAAAGCGAAGAAAAAGAAAAAGCGAAAAGTATTGAAAGCGGTGATCTGAAGCTTGACTGTGAGAGCCGCCGCGTGTTCATTGGCGGCAAGGAGATCAATCTTACTGCCAAGGAATTTGATGTACTGGAACTTCTGGTGTTTAATCCTAATAAAGTTTACAGCCGTGAAAATCTTCTGAATATTGTGTGGGGATATGAATATCCCGGTGATGTAAGAACTGTAGACGTACATATCCGCCGTCTTCGTGAAAAAATTGAGGCAAATCCCAGTGAGCCCAAATATGTACACACAAAATGGGGCGTAGGCTACTATTTTCAGGCATAGTCCATGAAGAAGAAAAAAAGATTTTTTAAGAGTCTGCGTTTTCGGATCCTGATCATTCTGGTGATTCTGGGAATCGTCCCCAGTGTGATCGTTACGCAGATGATGCTCAGCAATTATGAAAAACAGGCGATCACAGCCAGAACCGGCACGATAAATACACAGTGCAGTATTCTGTGTGATCAGATCATCAAAGAAAATTATCTTAATGACTCCAGCTCTGAAACAGTAAACGGCAAGCTGGAGTTATTGTCTAACATCTATGGAGGCAGACTGCTGATCGTAGACCGGGACTTCAGGATAGTAAAGGATACTTATCATGTAGATGAAGGAAAAACGCTGGTTTCCCCTAAGGTCATCCGCTGCTTCAAAAGCGGAAAGCCGACAGATTACCAGCGAAACGGTCAGGTGCTGGAAACAGCAATTCCCATCAGAAGTGCAGATGTTCCCCAGACACAGGGGGCTATGCTGGTTACTATTTCCAGCAGCGAGATCACGGCAACTATGATGGACATGAAGTATCAGGGACTTCTGATCCTTGCGATCATTATTGTTCTGTCTATATTTTTTGCATACATCATGTCTACGGTTCTTGTGAAGCCGCTGGCCCGTGTTACCAAATCTATTGAAGATCTGACAGACGGATATCAGAATGATGAAATTTCCGTTCCGGATTACACAGAAACAGAGCTTATTACAGATGCATTTAATAAAATGCTTAGCCGGATGAAGACTTTGGATGAATCCCGATCGGAATTTGTTTCCAACGTGTCTCACGAGCTGAAGACGCCCATGACTTCTATGAAAGTTCTGGCAGATTCCCTGGTAGGGCAGGAAGGGATCCCGGAGGAACTTTATCAGGAATTTATGCGTGATATTACTGCAGAGATAGACAGAGAAAACCGTATTATCACAGATCTTTTAAGCCTGGTGAAAATGGATAAAAAGACAGCAGATCTTTCTATTCAGCATATGGATATTAATCATCTTCTTGAAGACATACTGAAAAGGCTCCGGCCTATTGCAGATAAAAGAAGCATTGATCTGATTCTCGACAGTTTCCGCCCGGTGGAGGCAGATGTGGATGAGATTAAATTTACTTCCGCGATCAGCAATCTGGTTGAGAATGCGATCAAATATAATGTAGATGATGGATGGGTGAGAGTTTCGATTGATGCAGATCATAAATATTTTTATGTTACGGTGGCAGATTCCGGCATGGGAATACCGGAAGAGTCGCTGGATCGTATTTTTGAGAGATTTTATCGTGTGGATAAATCCCACTCCAGAGAGATTGGCGGTACAGGTCTGGGACTTGCCATAACAAGAAGCACCATTGCCATGCATCATGGTGTGATCAAGGTGTTCAGCAGGGAAGGAGAAGGAACGACCTTCTCAGTCAGGATCCCGCTGTCATATATTCCATAGGAGGTGCCGGATGAAGAAAATAATCAGCATGCTTCTTCTGGCAGTCTTTGTCTGTATCACGGCTGCCGGATGCAGTATTGAGGTAGAAGAAAAAGAGCCGGATAAATACAGTTACTATTATCTGAACCAGTCAGAGACATCTTTGAGGAAAGAAGGCTATAATCCGAAGGAAGAAAACGGAGAAAATATGCTGAGAGAACTGATGCAGTATGTCAGCAGCAAAAAGGCTCCGGAGGATGGGATTCCGCTTCTGCCGGAAAATGTGGTCCTTAATTCTTATGATTTTCAGGACAGTACCCTGGTGATTGATTTTAAAGGCGGATATCGGGAGATGAGCAGGGCAAGAGAGGTGCTTACGAGAGCCGGCATTGTCTTGACATTTCTCCAGATACCGGAGATAGAAAAGGTTCGCTTCACTTTAGAAGGACAGGAATTAACAGATTCCAGAAATAATAAGATCGGGGAGATGACAAGACAGAGCTTTTTGAATCTTTCCGGAAAAAATATGGACAGCTACAGATATGATACCTTTACTTTATATTTTACGGATAAAAGCGGTCAGAAGCTGGTAAAGGAAAAACGTAATATCTATTACAGAAGAACACTTCCAAAAGAAAGCGTAGTCCTGGAGCAGCTGGCAAAGGGACCTATGGAAGAGGGACATTATCCGGTGATTTCGGAGTCTTCGGTGGCTCTCAGTGCTATTATTGCAGACAGGATCTGTTATATTGACATGAACCGGGCTTTCCAGGAAGAGTCTCCTGATATAGCAGAAAATGTCCAGGTATATGCAGTTGTGAATTCTCTTCTGGATTCCTGCGAAGCGGATAAGGTTCAGATTTCCATTGAAGGAAATATGGAAGGAAATCTAAAAACAAGTATGCCGCTGTATACATTTTATCAAAAAAATGAAGAACTGGTAGAACAGGAAGATTCAAATTCCTGATTCTGCAAGGATTTTATGAAAGGGATGGCAAATGACAAGACGTCCATTATGTCTTGTGTGTCTGATCCTGATGCTGTGTATGTGGATTGCTGAGCTGGCAGGGATACCGCTGATAAGCGGTGTTCCCCTGCCTGATACAGTACAGACGTACATTGAAAAGCATCCGGCCGCTGTGATCTGCGGGGAGGTACAGCAGTGTCAGACCACAGAGTTCTCCTTTTCTGTCTGTTTAAAACATGTCTTTCTGATCGTTCGATCAGAAAAAATTCCCATTGAAAATGTAAAAGTATTTTTAAAAAAAGAAGAAGACCTGCCGCCAGGTACACAGGCAGTTTTTTCAGGACAGCTGGAATCAGTAGGAGGCCCAAGGAATCCGGGGGAATTTGATTCCCGCCAGTACTATGCCTGCCAGCATATTTATTATTTTATGAAAAAAGCAGTACTGAAAAAGAAAAGCGCCGGATATTCCGGATATGGCCAGAAACTGCTGGAACTGAAAGAGCAGGTTCTTGAAATCCTGAGAAATGCGGCAGGAAAAGATTCTCCGGTTTTTGAAGCAATGCTTCTGGGAGAAAAAACGGATCTGGAACAGGAATTAAAAATGCGCTACCAGATGGCGGGCATGATCCATATTCTGGCTATTTCAGGACTGCATATCAGTATTCTGGGAATGGGGCTTTTTTCGCTTTTGAAAAAGATAGGACTGGGAAATGGAACGGCAGGACTTCTGTCTCTTATGGTTATGCTTCAATATGGAATATTTACAGGGGGAAGCGTTTCTTCTATGAGAGCGGTATGTATGTTTGTGCTTTCTGTAGGAGCAAAGATTCTGGGAAGGACCTATGATATCCTGACTGCTCTGGCAGTATCTGCGATTCTGCTTCTTCTGGATTCTCCTGCTTATTTGTACAGCAGCAGTTTTTTGCTGTCCTTTGGGGCAGTTGTGGGTGTGGCTTTTGTGTCTCCCTGTATAATAAAAATTATGGATATAAAGGGCAAAGCAGGAAAAGCGCTGGCAGGCTCTGCAGCGGTGCAGCTTTCTACACTTCCGATCATGCTGGCATCTTTTGGAGAAATATCCATTGCCGGTATTGTTCTGAATCTGGCAGTGCTTCCTACAGTAAGCGGCGTACTGCTCAGTGGTCTTTGCTGCAGTATGGCCGGTTTTATAAACCAGGAGGCTGCTTCTCTGGCAGCTGTTCCTGGAAGAGTACTTTTGTGGTTTTATGAAAAAATGGGTATGCTGGCAGGAAAGCTGCCTTTTTGTACCTGGATCGGAGGAAAACCGGAAACCTGGCAGTGGGGGATTTACTATGGACTTATGGCGCTGGGAATATTCTGGGGAATGCGAAAGGCAGAAAAAAAGAAGAAAGCAGGAAGAGGCCTTTTATGGGGGCTGATTGTTCTGGCAGGGATCCTGCTTCTTTCCTGGCAGCCCCGAAAAGGGCTTCGTATCACATGCCTGGATATTGGACAGGGGGATGGCATCGTTCTGGAAATGCCGGAAAAAGGTGTGTTTCTCATGGACTGCGGAAGCAGCAATAAGAAGAATATCGCAGCATATCAGCTTCTTCCCTATTTGAAAAGCAGAGGAATCTCCTATATAGACGGTATCCTTGTCTCACATACAGATAATGATCATATCAGCGGTATACAGGAGCTTATGGAGTATATGACACAGGGGCTGACCTCTGTGAAGGCCGGAACACTGATGCTTCCTCAGTGGAAAGAAAAACCAGAGGCATATCAGCTTCTGGAAAAGCTGGCAAAGGAAGCCGGAATCCAGGTGCTGTATATGGAAAAGGGAAATTCTTTTTTCTGCGGAAAGGCAAAATTCCAGATACTTGCTCCTATGGAGGGCTCATTAGGAGACAATGTAAATGAGGAAGGTATGGTGATGGAACTGAAATTCGGAAAGTTTAAGGGGCTTTTCACTGGGGATATCGGTATGGATACAGAAAAGAAACTGTTGTCGGAGTTTTCAGATGTAGATTTTTTAAAAACAGCCCATCATGGTTCCAGACATTCCACCTGTCAGGAATTTCTGGATCAGGTAAAACCGGAACTGGCAGTGATATCCTGTTCTGATTCCAATACTTATGGACATCCTTCGCCGGAAACTACCCTTCGAATGAAAAAAAGCGGGGTAAAAGTAGAATATACCATGAAAAACGGTGCCATTACTTTGCATACAGATGGAACCCGTATATGGACAGAACACTTTGTAAAATAAAAAACGGACAGATTACAGGAAGTAGGGCAGGCGGCAGAAGGCGGGGATTTGTCTTGCGGGAGGCAGTGAATCTTTGTATAATAGAAAGATAAAAACAACAAAGGGAGTTTGATCTTGAAAAGCTTACAGGAAGATTTAAAAACAGGAAATTTTAAAACGGCTTATCTTTTATATGGGGAGGAAGCCTATCTCAGACAACAGTATAAAGATAAACTGCTGAAAGAATTAAACCCAGATGGAGATACGATGAATTTCAGCAGGTATGAAGGAAAGGGGATCGAAGTAAGAGAGATGATCGATCTCTGTGAGACGATGCCGTTTTTTGCAGACCACAGGGTGATCCTTGTGGAAAACTCCGGATTTTTTAAAAATAAATGTGAAGAACTTGCGGATTACATGAAAACGCTTCCTGATTATGTGAGGATGATCTTTGTAGAGGAAGAAGTAGATAAGAGAAGCCGGATGTATAAAGCAGTGAAAAATATAGGGCGGGTAACAGAATTTTCCCGTCAGGATGAAAAATCTCTGATGCGTTGGGCGGCAGGGATTCTTGGAAGAGAAGGCCGTAAGATCAAAACATCTGATATGGAGCTTTTTCTTATAAAGACCGGTACGGATATGGGAAATATCCGTATGGAGCTGGAAAAGCTGATCGCCTATACAGAAGGCAGAGATATTGTGACAGCTCAGGATATTGAGGCTGTATGTACAACGCAGACAGCAAACAAGATTTTTGACATGGTTCGTGCGGTAACAGAAAAAAATCAGAAGCGTGCACTGGATCTTTATTATGACCTTCTGACATTGAAGGAGCCTCCTATGAGAATCCTGTTTCTTCTTGCAAAACAGTTCCATCAGCTTTTTCTTGCAAAAAAAATGGCGGAAGAGGGTGTGGGCCAGCCGGAAATTGCCTCCCGTTTGGGTGTTCCTTCTTTTGTGGCCAGAAATATTGCAGCCTGTGCCCGGTCTTATAGTTCAGAGGAGCTTCGCAGAGCGGAAGAGGATTTTGTGGATGCGGAAGAAGCGGTTAAGACCGGACGGCTTCAGGATGTGCTCAGCGTAGAACTGCTGATCGTGAAATACAGTTCCGGAAGATAAGTCTTATAGCATTTTCGTTTTTATGTTGTTGCTGTTCACAGCTCTGTGAACAGCAACATTATGTTTTCATGAAATTATTCTTATCATTACAGGTGTCTTGACACCTGTTAAGTCTGGTGGTATACTTGCAAAAAAATGTTAAGGATATGAGGAGAAAACATGAAAGAACATTATGACGTGATTGTTGTAGGAACAGGAGCCGCAGGTCTGTACTGTGCCCTGAACCTTCCGGAAAGGAAGAAGATCCTGATGATCACAAAAAAAGAAGCAGATCAGTCAGATTCTTTTCTGGCACAGGGAGGAATCTGCATGCTTCGGGGAGAGGCTGACTACAATGATTATTTTGAGGATACCATGCGTGCCGGCCATTATGAAAATAATAAAAAAGCAGTAGATCTGATGATCCGCAGCTCCAACAGTATTATCCGCGATCTTCTTATGAGAAATGTGGATTTTGAACGGAGTGAGGAAGGAGATCTTCTGTTTACCAGAGAAGGGGCACATTCTCAGCCCAGGATTCTTTTCCATGAGGACATTACCGGAAAGGAAATTACCTCTAAACTTCTTGAGCAGGCGGAAAAAAGAGAAAATATTGAGATCTGTGAATATATGACTATGGTAGATCTAATCTCCCGGGATAATATTTGCGGGGGAGTGGTGGCTATGGATGAGCAGGATGAGATTTATGATATCCGCGCGCCTTATGTGGTTCTGGCTTGCGGAGGGCTTGGGGGACTTTATAAAAATTCTACCAACTTTCCTCATATTACAGGAGATGCACTTGGTATTGCCATGAAGCATCAGATCGCTCTGGAGAATCTGGATTACATACAGATCCATCCCACAACTCTTTATTCTAAAAAGCCGGGAAGGAGATTTCTGATTTCGGAATCTGTACGTGGAGAGGGCGCTCACCTTTGCGATAGAAACGGACAGCGTTTCACTAATGAACTGCAGCCAAGAGATCTTCTGAGCAAAGCAATCTTCGCACAGATGGAAAAACAGGATACCGAATATGTGTGGGAGGATATGCGTCCGCTGGGTGAGGATATGATCATGAAACATTTTCCTAATATCTTCAAACGTTGTCTGGAGGAAGGATATGATGTACGAAAGGAGCCGATTCCGGTAGTTCCGGCTCAGCATTATTTTATGGGAGGCATTCAGGTGGATCTGGGAAGCAGGACTTCAATGAAAGGACTTTATGCCTGCGGCGAAACAAGCTGCAATGGAGTTCATGGAAAGAACCGGCTGGCCAGCAATTCTCTTCTGGAATCTCTGGTGTTTGCAAGAAGAGCTGCAGATGATATATTGTTTGGAAAGAAGCCGGAGCCGTGCCGTGCCGGAGCCATTGACCGGAAATGCTATGAAGACAGGGAAAATCTGATGGCAGGTTATCGGAAAAATGTATTAAATGAAATTGAAAGGATGAAAAACAGTCATGAATGAAATTACAATGAAAATGCAGGCAGATGAGCTGATCATGATGGCTCTGAGAGAGGATATTACAAGCGAGGACGTTTCTACCAATGCCGTAATGCCGGAGGCACAGAAGGGAACGGTAGATCTGATCGCTAAGGAGGACGGAGTGATCGCAGGACTCCAGGTTTATGCAAGAGTATTTACTCTTCTTGATGATAAGACTGAAATTGAATTTTTCTGTAAGGACGGAGATCAGGTAAGGAACGGGCAGCTTCTGGCAAAGGTCAACGGAGACATTCGTGTACTTTTATCCGGTGAGAGGGTGGCCCTTAACTATCTTCAGAGAATGAGCGGGATTGCTACTTATACAAGAGAGGTGGCAGGACTTCTTGAAGGCAGCAGTCTGACTCTTCTGGATACAAGAAAGACAACTCCAAACTGTCGTGTATTTGAAAAGTATGCAGTCCGTGTAGGCGGAGGATGCAATCATCGTTATAATCTTTCGGACGGAGTGCTTCTGAAAGACAATCACATCGGAGCAGCCGGAAGCGTGGCAAAGGCTGTGGCCATGGCAAAAGCATACGCACCTTTTGTACGTAAGATTGAGATTGAGGTAGAAACTCTGGATCAGGTAAAAGAAGCTGTAGAAGCAGGAGCAGACATCATTATGCTGGATAATATGACACCGGAGCAGATGAAAGAAGCCGTAGCCCTTATTGACGGAAGAGCAGAGACAGAATGTTCCGGAAATGTGACAAAAGAGAATATCGCAAAGATTCGTGATGTGGGCGTAGACTATGTTTCCAGCGGGGCGCTGACTCATTCTGCACCGATCCTTGACATTTCCATGAAAAATCTTCATGCGGTCTGAGAGGAGGCATATCATGAACACCTCTGATAGGAGAAAGGAAATCCTTCAGATTCTTCAGAGAGAGGAAGAACCGGTTGCGGCCAGAGAACTTGCTGCAAAATTTGGCGTAAGCCGTCAGGTGATCGTTCAGGATATGGCGGTGATCCGTGCGTCTACACCGGGTATCCTTTCCACTACAAAGGGATATGCGATCCAGCAGGACACCAGCTTTACCAGAGAATTTAAGGTGCGCCACAGACAGGAACAGGCGGCAGAGGAGCTGAACCTGATTGTAGACTGCGGCGGCCATGTAAAAAATATCAGTATCAGTCACAGAGTATATGGTCGTGTATCCGCGGAAATGGATATTCGGTCCAGACATGATGTGGCAGAGTTTGTAGAGGCTTTAAACAGCAGCCATTCCACTGTTCTGAGCAACGCTACTTCTGGTTATCACTATCATCTTGTGGAGGCATCCAGCCAACAGCGTCTGGATCTGATCGGGCAGCAGCTTGAAAAAGCCGGATTTCTGGCGCCCTTGCAGCCATGGGAAAAGAAAGAAAAAGAGGAGAACAAATTATGAAGATCGCAGAGATACAGGAGGAAATCCTCCGTCTGAAAAAGGAAAAGAATATCTGTATCCTGGCACATGCCTATCAGGGTCATGAAATTCTGGAGGTGGCAGATTATACAGGAGATTCTTATGGATTAAGCGTGCAGGCTTCCAAAAGCGACTGTGACGGAATTATCATGTGCGGCGTACGCTTTATGGCAGAAACATGTAAGATCTTAAGTCTGGATAAAAAGGTATGGCTTCCAAATCCTACAGCAGGATGTCCCATGGCAGAGCAGCTTACAGTCGATGAGCTGAGAGAACTGAAAAAGCAATATCCCGGATATGCAGTTGTAGCTTATATCAACACGACATCAGAACTGAAAACAGAGTGTGATGTGTGTGTGACTTCTGCTTCAGCGGTAGAAATCTGCCGTCGTCTGGAGCATGATAAGATTCTTTTTATTCCGGATCCTAATCTGGGACATTTTGTGGCAGAGCAGATTCCGGAAAAGACCTTTGCTTTTTATAATGGAGGATGTCCACGTCATGCGGCAGTTACCGGGGAGGAGACAGAAAAGGCGAAAGCTGCTCATCCGGGAGCTCTTCTCCTTGTGCATCCAGAGTGCCGGCCTGAGGTTGTGGCATATGCAGATTATGTCGGTTCTACAACCGGAATTATGTCCTATGTGGAAAAATCAGAGGCAGAGGAATTTATTATTGGAACAGAGAACAGTATTGTGGAGCATCTTCAGTTTTCTTATCCAGAAAAAAGATTTTATCCCCTTTCTGTAGCTCTGACCTGTATGGATATGAAGGTTACCACACTGATGGATATTTATAACTGTCTGAAAGGACAGGGAGGAGAAGAAATTCTGCTTTCTCAGGATGTTATGGACGGGGCAGAAAAATGTATCAGAAGAATGGTTGAGCTGGGCTGACCGGTAAAACAGAAAAAAGACAGTCACATGACGGTTGTGACTGTCTTTTTTAATTATAAGCTTATAATTAAAAACAAGTTCGTTTTCTATTAGCCGATGTTGTTAACGGCTTTTGTCAAACGGGAAACTTTTCTTGCACAGTTATTTTTGTGGTAAACACCCTTGGATGTTGCTTTGCTGATAGCAGCGATTGCCTCGTTGAGTGCTACCTGTGCAGCAGCCTTATCGTTGTTCTGAACTGCAGCTTCTACCTTTTTGATGGAAGTTTTAACAGCAGAGCGGATAGACTTGTTTCTCGCAGCTTTAGTTCTGTTTACTAAAATTCTTTTCTTTGCGGATTTAATGTTAGCCAATGTGATACACCTCCATTTCGAATTCTTGATGATCTGTTCCAGAAACAGACACGGGCGCTTCTGTGAACATGCTTATATATTTTATTACACATATCTTTGAATGTCAATACATAATTCCCATAAAAAAGACAAATCCTACATAAAAAGACAATCCGGAGGAGAAAAGATGTTAGGAAACAGCAGAATCAGAACGGATCTGGCACTGGAGGCTACAGAAAGCTTTGCAGAAAAGGATACAGAGCTTCGAGGCGTGGAGATTCATGAAGATTATAATGAAGAGAAGGATATCCGAACAACGATAGTAAAAATCACTACAGAAAATGGGGCTAAGGCTATGGGGCGCCCTCAGGGCAATTATATTACCATAGAAGCCCCTGATCTGTCAGCTTCTGATGAAGATTATCACAGGGAAATATCTGAGGAGATTGCAAAGCATCTTCACAGACTGATCAATCTGGACAGAGAAACCTCGGTTCTGGTAGTGGGACTGGGGAATCAGGGAATCACCGCAGACTCACTGGGACCTCTTGTGATAGACAATCTTCGTATGACGCGGCATATCATACGGGAATATGGATTGAAAAGCAACGGAAAAGAAATTTTGCACCAGGTCAGCGGGATCATCCCCGGGGTAATGGCTCAGACAGGGATGGAAACATCGGAGATCATTCAGGGAGTGACGGCAGAAACAAAGCCGGATGTAGTCATTGCAGTAGATGCGCTGGCCGCCCGCAGTGTCCGGAGGCTGAACAGGACAGTTCAGATCACAGATACTGGTATTCATCCGGGGTCCGGAGTGGGAAATCACAGAAACGGGCTTACAGAAGAGAACCTTCAGGTAAAAGTGATCGGCATAGGCGTTCCTACGGTTGTGGATGCCGCAACCATCGTTCATGATTCCATGGCACATCTTCTGGATACACTGGAAGAACAGGAACAGAAAGAATTTCTGGAGGAAATGATATCACCAAATCTGTATAGTATGTTTGTTACGCCAAAGGATGTAGATGAGACCGTGAAATATCTTAGTTTTACTATATCAGAAGGGCTGAATCTGGCATTTTCTTAAAGCGGTACAGTCATAATCACTGTTATTGTGTCATAGGATACTTTGAAAGAGGTGATCCTATGACAAAGCTCCAGAAAGCATGCTGTATTATCATGAGTTTATGTTTTTGGGCAGTTCTGGCTGTCATGCCAGACCCCTTTTTTATGAGAGGAAATGCATACAGGCAGTTTCCTCTTTATTGTTTTCTGGAGAAAAAAGCTAGAAGTGTTCCGGAGAGGGAAGACCCGGAAACATATGAGAAGCTGATGGAGGGGAATGCTGCATATCTGGCAAAACAAATGGAAAAAGAAAACAGGGATCTGGATATAGAGACAGAGCCGGAAACTCAGGACATGCTGTCTCAGGATCAGGAGAAAGAAGAGCATATTCAGCCGGCAGAAAATAAAAAGAAGACGGACATAACAGAAGCTCCTTCGGTGACAGAAATACCTGCAGTAACAGAAACACCTGCAGCAACAGAAGCGCCTGCGGTAACAGCTGCTCCTGTTCTGGCTCAGATCCAGCCGGCTCCGGTGATTGACCTGGCACCGGAAACTCTTGCAGATTATGATTATCTGTTGAATAATTTTTTTATTATAGATGAAAATACCGATACAAACCCGGAACAGCTGAATGCGAAAAGATTTCTGGAAAAGGATCTTACCATAAATAAGAATCCCGATAATCCACAGATCCTTATTTATCACAGCCACACGCAGGAAACCTTTGCGGATTCCCGGGAAGGGGAGATTGCAGATACCATTGTGGGAGTGGGAGATCATCTTGAAAAAATCCTTACTGATACCTATGGTTATCAGGTGCTTCATATAACAGAGCAGTTTGATATGGCCGGAGGTCAGCTTGACCGCAGTGCGGCCTATGATTACGCGCGTCCTTATATAGAAAAAATTCTTGCAGAAAATCCTTCCATAGAAGTGATCATAGACCTTCACAGAGATGGAGTGCCGGAGGATCGTCATCTGGTTACAACAATCAATGGAAAATCAACGGCACAGATCATGTTTTATAATGGTCTTAGCTATACACGCTCTCAGGGAACGGTAGATTATCTGCCGAATCCCTACATAGAAGATAATCTTGCTTTTTCTTTTCAGATGGAATACCAGGCTGCACAGTATTATCCGGATTTTTACAGAGGCATCTATCTGTCCGGGCTGAGATATAACCTGCATCTGAGAAAAAGATCGGTTCTTTTGGAAGCAGGAGCACAGACAAATACAGTGCAGGAGGTTAAAAATGCAATGGAACCTTTTGCAGACATTCTGGATCGGGTGCTGAGGGGAGAGAAATAAGGATGCTTGAGAATGTAATGCGGTTTCAGACTTTTTAATCATAAAAGTACAAAAGAAAACGACAAAATATACAAAAAATATTGACAAATATTGAAATAAATGGTATTTTTAGATAAATAATAAATAAAGTTTATTAATTAAATGAAGGAGGGAACAAATGGAAAAA
>SAMEA3387495__coassemble_1247_pt1 | contig 32142 bp, 23 predicted proteins | sample SAMEA3387495__metabat2_high_PE_036 | metagenome-assembled genome bin SAMEA3387495 (sample SAMEA3387495) | Felis catus | biome: Faeces | place: United Kingdom | collected 2012
TTTTTCGGATCAACGAAAAACTTCACAATGTAAAACAGGGCCTTGCCCTAACAATAAAAGTCTATGAACAGATTACAATCCATCTGTCCATAGACTTTTTATTTACACAGAATTATATTATTTCTTAGAATTTGCCTTCTTTCGCAGCTTCCTCAATCGAAACAGCTACAGCTACAGTCATACCAACCATCGGGTTGTTTCCTGCGCCGATCAGACCCATCATTTCTACGTGAGCCGGTACAGAAGAAGAACCTGCAAACTGAGCGTCAGAATGCATACGTCCAAGTGTATCTGTCATACCGTAGGAAGCAGGACCTGCTGCCATGTTGTCCGGATGAAGGGTACGTCCTGTACCACCGCCGGATGCAACAGAGAAGTATTTTTTACCTTTTTCGATGCACTCTTTTTTGTATGTTCCTGCAACCGGATGCTGGAAACGTGTCGGGTTTGTAGAGTTACCTGTGATAGAAACGTCTACACCCTCTTTCCACATGATAGCAACACCTTCCGGAACGCTGTTTGCACCGTAGCAGTTAACTTTTGCACGAAGTCCCTCAGAGTAGGATTTGCGGAATACTTCCTTAACTTCGTTTGTGTATGGATCATACTCTGTCTCAACATATGTAAATCCATTGATTCTTGCGATGATCTGAGCTGCATCTTTTCCAAGTCCGTTCAGGATAACACGAAGCGGTTTCTGACGAACTTTGTTTGCTTTTTCAGCGATACCGATAGCGCCCTCAGCTGCTGCAAAAGACTCATGACCTGCCAGGAATGCAAAGCACTCTGTCTCTTCCTCAAGAAGCATTTTGCCAAGGTTACCATGACCAAGACCTACTTTACGTGTATCTGCAACAGATCCCGGAATACAGAAAGCCTGAAGACCTTCTCCGATAGCTGCAGCTGCATCTGCTGCTCTTCTGCAGTCTTTTTTGATAGCGATAGCCGCACCTACAATGTAAGCCCAGCAAGCGTTCTCAAAACAGATCGGCTGGATGCCTTTGATCTGATCGTAAACGTTCAGACCTGCATCTTTAGTGATTTTTTCTGCTTCTTCAATGGAAGCAATTCCATAACTGTTTAAAACAGAATTGATCTTATCAATTCGTCTCTCGTATGATTCAAATAAAGCCATTTACTTATCCTCCTGATTTTTTCATCTGATATGCTGCTCACAATGATCCAGCATTAAAATGTCGTGAGATCCTGTGATCACTCTTTTCTCGGGTCGATGATCTTAACAGCATCGTCAACACGGCCATACTGACCTTTTGCTTTTTCCCATGCAGTATTCGGGTCATCACCTTTTTTGATGAAATCAGTCATTTTTCCAAGGCTTACGAACTGATATCCGATGATCTCATCATCCTCATCAAGAGCGATACCTGTTACATAGCCCTCTGCCATTTCCAGATAACGAGGTCCTTTTTTCAGAGTTCCGTACATTGTACCAACCTGAGAGCGAAGTCCTTTTCCAAGATCCTCAAGTCCTGCTCCGATCGGAAGTCCGTCCTCAGAAAATGCAGACTGGGAACGTCCGTAAACAATCTGAAGGAACAGTTCTCTCATAGCTGTATTGATCGCGTCACAAACAAGGTCTGTGTTCAGAGCTTCCAGTACAGTACGGCCCGGAAGGATTTCAGAAGCCATAGCTGCAGAATGAGTCATACCGGAACATCCGATTGTCTCTACCAGTGCTTCCTGGATGATACCCTCTTTTACATTCAGTGTCAGCTTACATGCGCCCTGCTGAGGTGCACACCAGCCAATACCATGTGTCAGACCGGAAATGTCTTTTACTTCTTTTGCCTGTACCCATTTTGCTTCTTCCGGGATAGGAGCAGCTCCATGATGAACGCCCTGTGCCACTGGACACATTTCTTCTACTTCGCGTGAATAAATCATTGTAAAACTCCTTTCAAGTGTAGATTTACTTTAATGCTGTTAAGTCTCCCTTAACAACCTTATCATATTTTCTCATAAAAACGTCCAATAGTCCAGTCAAATTTTGTAAAAAAAAATGAGGATTTCCTGTCATTTCTTATAATTCAGTCCAGTATTCGCCAAAACACGCACTGGAATCTCATCTGATAATATGATAAACTGAAAAATATCATAAAAAAAGGAGAACCTTATGTCTAAAGATCAAATCACAGTGGCTCTTCCGCCTTCGTTCCTGCCCGGAAAATTTCAGATTTTAAGCGGAAGCGCCCTTAAAATGATTGCTGTGATCACCATGCTTATCGATCACAGTGCCTGCATACTTTTAAGCCTTTATCCCCCTGCCCTTACACCTCTTTTCCATATTGGACAGACCGGATACAGCCTTTATCGGATCTGTCGTGATATTGGCCGGATTGCTTTTCCCATTTACTGTTTCCTTCTTCTGGAAGGTTTTCTCCATACCAGAAGCCGAAAAAAATATGGCAGGAATCTTCTGATTTTTGCTCTGATCTCCGAGCTTCCATGGAACTATATGTTTGCAGATACCTGGCACTACGAAAAACAGAATGTATTTTTCACTCTTTTTCTTGGATATCTTGCATTTTGTGCTCTGGAATATTTTCAGGACAGACGGGATATGCAGCTTCTATCCATGCTTGGTCTCCTTGCTGTTTCTTTTTTTCTGAAGGCAGACTATGGCTGGAAGGGATATGTTTTTCTTTTGATCATGTATCTTCTTCGCAATGAAAAAGCTCCCCAGGCGATCATAGGGAGCTGTTGGCTTGCTTATGAGTGGAAAGCCTGCTTTGCCTTCCTTCCAATCAATATGTATAACGGACAGCGGGGCTTTATCCGGGGAAAAGCTGCCAAATATTTCTTTTATGCATTTTACCCGCTGCATATCGTCATTCTTGTAATTCTGCGCAGGATACTGTTCTGATCTTACCAGGGCAGATATTCTCCGCTGGATTCATCAAAGTAATACCAGCCGGTTCCTCTTCCTACCGGCTGTGCGGCAGTTCTGTTATTTTGTAATTATTATTTTACTTCTTTTTTGTAAACTACTTCATTTTTATTTTTGTAAATACTGTCAGAGGGAACACAGCCCCTTACAGAAGAAAGAGGATAAATATTGCTGTTTCTTCCGATCACGGTACCTGGATTCAGTACGGAACCGCATCCTACCTCCACATGATCTCCCAGCATAGCTCCGAATTTCTTAAGTCCTGTCTCAATTTTTTCTTCCCCGTCCTTTACAACAACAAGCTGCTTATCTGATTTCACATTGGAACAGATAGAACCGGCTCCCATATGGGACTTATATCCCAGAACAGCATCTCCCACATAATTGTAATGAGGAACCTGTACACAGTTAAAAATCACCACATTTTTCAGTTCTGTGGAATTTCCCACCACACAGCCTTCTCCTACAATGGCATTTCCACGGATAAAAGCGCAGTGGCGGACCTCTGTATCTTTCCCAATGATTGCCGGACCGTTGATACATGCAGTAGGAGCTATTTTCGCCGATTTTGCAATCCAGATATCCCCTTCTTTATATTCATATTCCTCAGGATCCAGTGTTTTTCCCAGCTTCAGGATAAAATCCTTTATCTCAGGAAGAACTTCCCAGGGATAGGTCCTGCCCTCAAAAAGTTCTGAAGCAATAGTTTCATTAAGATCCAAAAGTTTTTCAATGGTAAAATCTTTCATCATAATTATTTTCCTCCTCGTTTTGAAGCTGCAGGCTTCTTATAATTCTCTGCTGCGGCATCAAAAAACTGCCTCAGCGCATACTGATAATTACTGTTTTCTACCTGCGCTGTCCGCACTCTCACAAAATGCTCCAGCTTATCCATATACTCCTGAGAGGTGATACTTCCTTCTGCCACGTAAGTCAGACCTTTTTCCCAGCTTGCAGTAAGCTCCGGATTCAAAAGCTGGCGTATGGAGCAGTTGACCACATCGAAGATCATTTCTCCCAGAAGTGTCGGTGTGATAACCTGTGTTTTTTTGTTCAGAGACAGATACTTGATGGTAAACAGTTTTTTCAGGATCTCTGCTCTGGTGGCGCTGGTACCGATACCGCTTCCCTTTATCTGCGCTCTCAGTTCCTCATCCTCGATCAGCTGTCCTGCATTTTCCATTGCCAGGATCATAGAACCGGAATTGTAGCGCTTCGGAGGTGAAGTTTCTCCCTCCTTGATATTCAGAGAATCCACTGAAAGTATATCACCCTTTTTCAGCTTCTGCAATGCCGCCAGAAGAATCTCATTACAGGAGGTATTTTCTTCTTCCTCCGTATCTGTATTTTTCTCAGATGCCTTTCTGACTGCGAAAGAATTGGAAGCAATCTTCAGATATCCTTCGCTCTGCAGCACACGAAAGGAAGAAAAGAAAGCCTCATTTCCCATCATAGTTGTCAGATTGACTTTCTGATACACTGCCGGAGGATAAAAAATACTCAGGAAACGACGTACGATAGTCTCATATACTCTCTGAGATGTCTGGGACAGGCTGGTCAGGGCATTCAGTCCCTGTCCTGTAGGAATAATAGCATAATGGTCTGTAATCTGCTTATCATTCACATATCTGGTCTTTGCAATATTTTTGCAGGATCCCATTTCCAGTACTTCATCTGCCGCACCATTGATCTGAGGATACCGCCGTAATCCGGAAATATTTTTATAAATCTCCTTTGCCACAGCTGTAGATAATACTCTGGCATCTGTTCTCGGATAGGTAACCAGTTTTTTTTCATAAAGCTCCTGGACAACCCGGAGAGTTTCATCCGGACTGATCTTAAACAGCTTGGAGCATACATTCTGAAGTTCTGCAAGATTAAAAAGAAGCGGTGGATTCTTATTTTCTTTTTTTCGTTCCGCCTTTTCCACACGACAGGACAGCGGCTGATCCTGACTCAAAAATGCAATCAGCTCCTGTGCATATTTCTTCTCTTTGAAACCATTTTCTTTATATAAATACGGCGACTGAAAATACCGGCTTCCCTCTGCTGCTCTCCATTCTCCGTCAAAATGCTCTCCCTCCAGAGAAATACTGTTCAGCACCCGATAAAAAGGTGTTTTTACAAAAGACCGTATCTCCCGTTCTCTTCTGACAACCATTCCCAGAACACAGGTCATGACCCGTCCTACGGAAATAGCCTGGTATTTTGTTTTCAGATAATTAGATACACTGTTTCCATATCTGAGAGTCAGTACTCTGGAAAAATTGATTCCCATAAGATAATCCTCTTTTGCCCGCAGGTAGGCTGAAGCAGAAAGATTGTCGTATTCTGAAATATCCTTTGCCTCCCTTATCCCTCTTAAGATTTCCTCCTCTGTCTGGGAGTCGATCCATACTCGTTTCTGTTTTTTATCATGGACGCCTGCCATCTGTGCAACCAGACGGTAGATATATTCTCCTTCCCGTCCGGAGTCAGTGCATACATAGATTGTATCCACATCCGGACGGTTCAGAAGACCTTTAACTATATGAAACTGTTTCTGAACAGAGGGTATCACTTCATACTTAAATTCACGCGGCAAAAAAGGCAGGGTATCGAGACTCCACCTTTTGTACTTCATGTCATATTTTTCAGGATAACTCATAGTGACCAGGTGTCCTACACACCAGGTCACTACAGAATCCTCTGATTCCAGATATCCGTCTTTTCTCTGTCCGTTGATCTTCAGAGCTTTTGCAAACTCCTGTGCCACACTGGGCTTCTCTGCTATGTATAAAGCTTTTCCCATTACTGATCTGCACTCATCCTTTTCAGAGGCCATGCAAGAAGTACTGCACCGCCTATCATATTTCCAATTGTGACCACCAGCATACTTTTCAGCATTGCTGTCAGGGAAATACCCGGGACTACACATGCCGCTACAGTAAAGATACCCATATTGGCGATGCAGTGTTCAAATCCACTGACTACAAATCCGGAAATACACATGATGATCATCAGGATCTTTGCAGCCTCACTTTTCAGCTTAATTCCGCAAAGCACACCGAGACATACAAAGAAGTTACATAAAACTGCGCGGAAAAACATTTCATTGACAGGAATAGAAAGCTTGGCTCCAATAAAGCCGGCAAAATAATCTTTTGTTCCTGCCGCTCCTGCCCATACAAAAATCAGGGAAAGGATCACGCAGCCCACGAAATTGCCAATATAGCTTATGAGCCATACTTTTCCTGCATCTTTCCAGGAGACCTTTTTATCATAGGCTCCAAATGCCATGACCAGATTGTTTCCGGTAAACAATTCTCCACCTACCAGAGAGATCAAAAGAACTGCAATAGCAAACACCACTGCTCCCAGAAATTTCCCCCAGGCCGGTTCCTCTGCCGCAGAAAAAATATTTCCCACAACATTGGAAAAGATCATGGCAACCACAATAAAAAAGCCGGCCATTATGGCTCTCATAAAATACTTACCAAAATCATTTTTTAATAGTTTTGCTTTTGCCGCTGCCGCCCCCGACAGTTTCTGTACATCCTCATAATTCATCTGTACACACCCCTTTCATGAAAGTGGTCTCATTATACCACGATTCCCCAGAGCCCTCAACCTGAAATATTTACGGTCCAAGGGTCTGGGGAATCTTCTTATTTTTTCTTGTTTCTTTTTTTAAGTAACGATGAAATCGTATTATACAGCAGTTTCATGTCTACCGGCTTTGCAATATGACCGTTCATTCCAGCCTCAATAGAGGCCTGCACATCCTCGGCAAACGCATTGGCAGTCATTGCAAGTATTATCATTGATCCGGCTTCCGGATGATCCGATCTGCGTATTTCCCGTGTTGCTTCATATCCATTCATTACCGGCATCTGTATGTCCATAAAAATTGCATCATAGGTTCCAGGCTTTGCCTGTTTAAATTCATTTACCGCCTGCAGCCCGTCTGTCTTTACCGTAAATGTAGCTCCTCGCATCTGCAGAAGTTCCCCAAGGATCTCTGAATTGATCTCATTATCTTCAACCAGAAGAAAATGGCAGCCTGTAAGATCCTCTTCTTCAATTTCTGAAGCCGTTTCCTTACGCTCATCCTTCAAAGACTCTGTCTGCTCAAACTCCAGTTCAATCTCAAATTTTGTTCCTTTCTGAAGCTTGCTGCTTACATGGATTTCTCCTCCCATTAAATCTACGAGCCCCTTGGTAATACTTAATCCCAAACCGGTTCCTTCCACTTTCGTCACCCGGTCACTGCGAATAAAAGGTTCAAATAAATGACTCATAAATTCTTCCGTCATTCCAATCCCAGTATCCTGGATTGTAAAACGGTATCTTACACGATTTTCTTCTTTCGCATTTAATTCTTCTGTACGGAACAAAACCTTTCCGCCTTCCACGGTAAATTTAATCGCATTGCTCAGAAGATTAATCAGTATCTGTTTGATCCTCAATGCATCTCCATAAAACCCTTCATGCTCAAATTTGCCTGTATCGATCTGAAGATCCACACCTGCATTTTCTGCCTGAGAGATCATAATGGAAGAAATGTGGTCAATAATCTCTCCAATTCTTATCGCCTGATGATTCAGGTGGATCTTTGACTGTTCAATCTGGCTCATATCAAGGATATCATTGATCAAACTAAGAAGATGCTGAGAAGAAACGGAAATCTTATGAAGATAATCCTCGATTTTCTCCGGATCGTTCAGATTGGCTAACGCCAGTGTTGTCATGCCTACAATCGCATTCATGGGAGTTCTGATATCATGACTCATGGAAGAAAGGAAATCGCTTTTCACACGATTGGCTTTCTTTGCCTCAGCCAGAGCTTTTTCCAGATCTTCTTTTGTTTTCCGCTCTGCTTCCAGCACATCTGTAACATCCGATCGAATAAAACAAACCCTTTCCAAACGACGGTCTGTCACAAAAACAGTCATATTTTTTGTTCTTATCTCACCATTTTTATCATAAACTGAATAAGCAAAAGAATAGCTGTCCTTGTCTTTCAGACGCTCCAGCATAGCCGTAGGATCCAGCATATCTGCCACATATTTTTGCTGGCTTTCACTGATCGTCTGACTGATAACTTTTTGTGTCCTTTCTGAATTCAGTCCCTTCATTTCACTGATTGTATCATCTCCTCCGCTTACAATCTCATAAGTATCGGAAAGAAGATTAATATTCGCTACCAGATCATAGGTTGCAGAAGACAGCTGCATAAAAATCCTTTCACGGATCGTTTTTTCAGTAATGTCCGTAACTGTAAGGATTCCTGTTACATCTCCGGTATCCGGAGTCTCTACAAGAGTCACTTTAAACTGAACATATTTTCCAGCTTTTTTACCTGGAAGCTGAATATAACAGGGCATGATCACTTCTTTTATCCCTGCATCAAAAGCTTTTTGTGAGGGCTCATTCAAATACTTGGAATAAAATTCCTGACGTTCCTTTTCATCTACGATCAGGGTACCTATTCCGGTAAAAAACTCTTCCCTGACATCTCCAAACAGCTCAAGCAGTCCGGAATCTGTGTGATCTACAATTTCATATATTTTATTTTTTGTGATATTACAATGTCCCAGGATCAGAGCATCCGGTCCTGCCAGCAGATAGTGCTGGTGGATCTGATCGATATACTGCTGCCGAAGCTGCTCCTGCATCTTTTTTTCTGCAGTGATATCATGATAATCTGCATAAACCCTTGCTTCTCCTTTTTCGCTCTGGATCACAGAAAATTTAGCGTTTACCCAGATATAATCACCGGTTCCCTTTTTTAACCGGTACTGCAGTTCATATTTTTCTTTCTTTTCTTTAATGCAGTGATCCAGCGATCTTGCCACATATTCTCTGTCATCAGGATGGACTCCGGAAAGTGCATCTTCCTCATACATTTTCCAGGCTTCTTCTTTTGACATATCTACCATTTCCGAAAACCCGTCTGACAGATATTCCGGCTTCAGTTCCCCGCCAATTTTATGATGTACAACAGCCATTCCGCCTGGCAGATATTTCACAACCATCTGGAAGTACTGTTCCAGACGTTCTTTTTGTCTGTTGCTTTCTACCTCTTCGGTAATATCACGTACAAATTTTACACAGGCAGGAATTCCATCCCAGTCCATTTCCCGCATTCTGGCAGAAAAAAAGCGTCCGTGGTCTTCATAAGTTATTTCTTTGTTTATGTCAAAAACAGAATTTTTGTTTAATGTACAGAATTCACAGGGCTGCGATTTTCCATATAAAATATGATAACATTTTTTTCCCTTCTGTTTTTCTTTTAAACAGCCTTTTTTTAGTTCATTTGCATATAACAGATCATAATTTTCTTTATTGATCACATAAATATCGTCTACCGTCTCCTCTATTATACTTTGAAACAAACGCTTTTCCGGAGATATTTTCTTTAAATCATCTGACATGCCTCTCCCCCATTTTTCTGCTTTAATTGTTTTTATATTTACAGATCATCTGAACATGTTTTTCATAGCATTTTTCCAGTTCCGGCAGAATTTTTGCTGCACCTGTTCCATCTCCCGCCCTCAGGCATTCTGTCATTTCACTGGAAAAATGATATAATTCATCAAAGCTTAAATTCATGCATATTCCTTTAAGTGTATGAACTGCACGAAATGCTTCCTCCATATTCCCGGTCTCCAAAGCCTGAACCATCGTCTGATAGCTGGTATCTTTCAAAAAAAGAAACACAAACTTTTCAATTCGTTCTTCTTTTCGAAGCCGGTCCTTTATGTCTGCATAATTTCCTGCAATCTCCTGATATAGTTGTTCTAATGTCATAATTCTTTCCCTCCGGACTTCTTAGATTGACGGATCAATTGGAGAAATAGCAGTTGGAGCATTTGCGGCACATTTTTTTTCATCATAATAAATACAGCATCCCTGTCCCCTGCGTTTTGCTTCAAATAAGGCCAGATCTGCACAATGATAAAGCTCCCGGTAATCACGCGCAGATATTATCGTGTTTGCTATCCCCATACTCACAGACAGTTTAAACCCGTCATACTCACCTGTCATAGCTGAAAAAATCTTTTTTACAGTCTGTTCCGTGTTTTCATCATACCGTACAAATAACAGAAATTCATCTCCGCCAATGCGGGCAGCAAGATCCTCTTCTTTTATGTTTGTTTCCAGACATTTTGCAAGATATTTAAGCACACGGTCTCCAAATACATGTCCTCGCTCATCATTTGCTGTTTTGAAATAATCCAGATCAAATATAATAAACGCATATTCATTCTCCGGATGTGCATGCAGAATATGCATGATCTCTTTTTTTACATAAGCCTCATTATATAAATTTGTCAGAGGATCTATAGACGCTAATTTTTTCAGACGGAGCAATTCTTTGTCTTCTTCCTGAATATCCAGAATTTTTCCAATGGCACCGCTGTATTCTTTTTGGTCACCCTGTGTCCAAAGCGCACGACTTATAATACGGCTGAATCTTATTTTTCCGTCAATTTTTATTTTTGCTTTGTATTCCACAATAGGTGACTCCGGAGTTGTGCCGCGAAGCAGCCTGTCTAATTCCGTCATCTGTTCTCTGCTGATAATGGATAATAATTCCCTGCTTTCCGAAGGGCTTACAATAAAACGTGGTATTCCAAGCTTTTCTGCCCCCCAGTCTGACAAAGTGAGCATAGGCGGAACCACAGAATACTCAAATTGTATTTCGGATGCCATCGATGCAAAGAATTGAAATTTAATGCGTTCTTCTTCCAGCATACTAAGGATACGATTGGAGGTAGCAAGTTCTTTGTGGGAAAGCAGACGTTCTACTATATTATGAATTTCTTTTTCGCTTGCCTGGTTCAAAGAGTTGATGGTCATTTCCTCTTCAATATGGTCTGAAATTTCGCTGAGACATTCCAGCAGCAGCGGATTAAATGCCCCGCACTGACCATTCAGGATCATATTCAAGGCCGTTTCATGAGAAAATGCTTTTTTATATACACGTTCACTGATCAGGGCATCGTATGCATCTGCCAGTGAAACCGCCTGTGCGGATATCGGAATCTCTTCTCCTTTCAGTCCGTCCGGATATCCCCTTCCGTCATACCGTTCATGATGCCAGCGGCAGATTTCATAAGCCACTTTAACCAATGGTTCATCTTTATGCAACGGCAGATCTTCCAGCATATCTGCTCCTACAGCCGAATGGGTCTTCATAATTTCAAACTCTTCTTCGGTCAGTCGTCCCGGCTTATTTAATATATTTTCTGAGATAGATATTTTTCCAATATCATGAAAGGCCGCCGCCTTGCTGATCATGGATATCTTGGCGCTGTCCAGATTGTATCTGTCTGTTTTTTCTCTCAGCCGTTTCAAAAGTAATTCTGTCATCGTTCCGATATGCAGAACGTGCAGACCGCTTTCCCCATTACGGAATTCCACAATATGGCTTAGGATAGATACCATCAGTGTATTGCTTTTTTCGCTTTCATACATCTGGTCGGCGATCATAGATACCAGTTTTTTCTGCTTGGAATAAAGCATGATCGTATTAATCACTCTCCGGCAGACAATCACTTCGTCAAAAGGGCGGCTGATATAGTCTGTCGCTCCAAGTTCATAGGCCCGCTCCACAACAGAATGTGAATTTTCTGCCGAGATCATAATTACCGGTATCTCTTCAATCCAATGATATCTGCTCATCATTGCCAGTACTTCAAATCCATCCATTTTCGGCATCACAACATCAAGCAATACAAGAGAAATCTTTGTTCCATAAGTATGCAGCATTTGTACTGCTGCAATTCCATTTTCAGCCTCCAGTATCTCATACTGCTCACCAAGCATATCTGCCAGGATCGCACGATTCATCTCCGAATCATCAACGATCAAAATCTTATTGATTTTTCTTTTATCATACATAATCTCTTTTCTTCCTCTCAAAAAGAAGCTCTTAACCTACGCTTTATCTATTTTGAGTGTAACATAATATTTATTAGATGTATACTATAGGAATCTATTTTTGAACATACTGTCGGAATAAAGATTTCCATTTCTTACAAATCCATACACTGTAATCTTATTTTTTCGTGCCAGATGTATTGCCTCCTCAGTGACTGCAGCTCTGGAAACAATTGAAGAAATACCTGCTGCAATAACTTTTTCCAGATAACAAAAAACTTACATCAAAGACTGATGGTCACTTATTCACCTAAATATGCACGTTACCAAAAAACTATTCGAGACGCTCAGGTAGAACGTGCAAAAAAAATGATTAAATCAGGCAGCACAAAGAAACAGAGGAAGAATCCGAATGATCCCGCCAGATTTATTGGTACACAGACTGCTACAGAGGAGGGGGAAGTTGCAAAGATTGTAAAATATCTTGATGAAGACAAGATTGCAACCAAAGAACAGTACGATGGTCTTTATGCTGTATGTACTGATTTATTAGACGATGATGTACGTGCTATCTTAAACGTAAGTGAAGGCAGGTGGCAGATTGAAGAATGCAGAAAAACAGTAAGGGAAAATAAAAATTACTATAGTCTGAAACAACGCAACTGTCAAAGATGGGATTATTATAACATGAAACCTTTTTCACTCAACTGGGAAAATTTTTCATAAGCATAAGAGCCGCTTATTCCGAAATAACGGAATCTGCAGCTCTTATTTCAAAACACTTTTTATTTGTTTTTCTTTGCCTCTCCCTCCGGAAAGATAATTTTAAATACAAAGAAAAAAATTACCATGGAAACGCCGCCTGTAATAAATGTCACCAGCAGATTATACACAGCCGGGGGAACGTACACCGCCGCAACCGGCATCCAAAGATTGTTAAATCCATTGCAGATCAGGGAAATCACGATCCATGCAATAAAATACCACATTGCCTGATATACAGGGTTTCCATGACTTTTAAAAGTAATATTTCTCTGAAGAGGAAAGTTTATGCACTGAGCCAGAAAAGATCCCACCTCATAGCTGATAAAGTATCCCAGTCCGCCTCCGATCAACACTGCTCCAGAAGCATCGCGAAGAACGTTATATCCCAGAAGACTCCAGGTAAACTCCACGCCAAAAATCTTCATCGGAACCTGCGGCCACATAAATTCTGTGCCTGCAAGGCCTATGCCCAGCATTCCAGGCATAAAGGTAAACACCAGGTACTGAAATACTGTAACTCCCATGCTGAACAAAAAGAAAAAGGCAATTTGATAAACCCATTTGGAAAGCCTTGGGAACTTTTTCTCAAAAGCCTGCCACTTAGGCATCCACCACTCCATTAATTTATTCATTTTTCAATTTCTCCTCGTACATTTTATTTGCTCTGATATTTGCAAAAAATCCACCGATTATTTTTTTCAGGCCTCGGAAAAGATGGCCATTTACAGCCATTACCATTCCATCTACCATCTCCCGGCTGACTGCTCCGTTTGTCATTTTGGCAATTCCCCGGAAAGGCATATTATAAATAAATAGAATGTTCAGATCCGGCTTTCCCTTTTCTTCACTTTTTTTCTTCAAATAGGTAAGACACTTATAAATAAGCCGGGCAAGTCTGCTTTTTGCGTAATACATCTGACAAATAGCGTCGTTTCTGTCAAGGTCTCCCGACCATTTTCCTGAAGGAATGGGACGTCCCAAAAGTTCCTCAAACTCCTGATCAGAAATCTGCTGAATGATTCCTGTATAATAGTAAGGAAGCTTTGCCGGATTATACGGATATTCTTTTGTGGTTCCTTCTAACGAAAGCTCAGCCTCCAGACGGATGTCTTCCACATTAGATCCGATCATAATATGATAGGTTCCCATTTCCGTTTCCCATCTGTTTGTCTTAACATTCCAGTAACGGAAGGTCTTATCATCAAAAGGAATAAAAATCTGTCTGCTCTCTCCGGATTTCAGGAATACTTTTTTGAATCCCTTCAGCTCTTTTTCCGGGCGGAATACAATAGCGTTCGGAAGTCCTACATAAAGCTGGGCAACTTCAGCGCCGTCATATTTACCTGTGTTTGTCAGTGTGAATTCCACACCCTTTTCTGTTGCCTTTATATTGGAATATTCAAAGGTGGTATACGAAAGACCATATCCAAAGGGATACTGTACCTTTACCTTTCCCGTAGCAAAGTAACGGTAGCCTATATAAATACTCTCCCTATACTGGGAAATTCTCTGCGCACTTGGGAAATACCGGAACGCCGGGGTGTCCTCATAGCTTAAGGGATAAGTTTCATTCAGATGACCGGAAGGATTTACCTTTCCTGTCAGAATGTTCATCATTGCCCCTGCTCCGGCCTGTCCGTAAAGATATCCGTGAAGGATGGCCTTGCAGCAGTTGTGCCATGGCATTTCCACAGCAGCTCCTGCACTTAAAATACCTGTCACATTTTCATTTACCTGAACAATCGCCTTCAAAAGCTCTATCTGGTTCTGAGGTATGCGCATATGAGGGCGGTCAAGGCCTTCGGATTCACTAAGTTCATCCAGACCAAAGCAATAAATTACAACCTCTGCATTCGCAGCAAGATCAAGGGCTTCTTTTTTCATCACCGCGTCTTCTTCTCCAGAACGCTGATAGCCTCTGCAGATTCCCACAACCTCCAGATCATAGTTTCTCATGACCTGTTCCATTGTTTCCAGCTTTGTCGGATTTACCATTGAAGAGCCTGCGCCCTGATATCTTGGCTCTACAGCAAAATCACCGATTACGGCAACCTTTGTTCCTGGAGCCAGAGGAAGAATATTATCTATATTCTTCAGAAGAACCGCACTTTGCTCTGCAGCTTTTTTTGCCAGTTCATGATGTTCTTCCTTTGAAAACGATGTCTTTTTATTTTTTGCTTTAGCGCTTAAGGTCATCACTGCTTTTAGAAGATCCTCCACGCAGGAATCCAGTTCTTCCATTGTCAGTTTCTTTTCTTTTAGAGCCTGCAGGATTTCTCTTGCAGAATCCAGTCCCGGAGCAGGCATTTCCAGATTAGATCCTGCCGCCACCCCCTGGACATGGTCATTGGAACCGCCCCAGTCTGTGATCACGATTCCATCAAAGCCCCACTCTTTTCTGAGGATATCCTGAAGAAGATGTTTATTTTCATTTGCATAAACACCATTGACCTCATTGTAGCTGGACATAATAGAACCGGGGTGCCCTTCTTTTACTGCAATCTCAAATCCGGTAAGGTAAATTTCACGCAGCGTCCTTTCGTCCAGAACAGAATCCATTGCCATACGGCGAAGTTCCTGGCTGTTTACTGCAAAATGTTTAGGACAAGCATAAACTCCCTGACTCTGGATCCCTCTGATATAAGAGGCTGCCATTTTACCAGATAGATAGGGATCTTCACTGAAATATTCAAAGTTTCTTCCGCAGAGCGGACTTCTCTTTATATTCAGTCCCGGTCCCAGGAGTACATTCACATCCTGTACAGAGGCTTCCTCTCCAAGGGCAGCTCCCAGCTCTTCTCCAAGCTCTTCATCCCAGCTGTTGGCAATGGTCGCTGCTGTGGGAAAACAGGTGGCGGGAAGAGAAGCGTTCAGCCCCAAATGATCCCCTGCCCCAGCTTGTTTACGGATACCGTGAGGTCCGTCTGAACAAAAAATAGACGGAATGCCTAATCTCTTAAAATCCCGGGTCTGCCAGACGTTTTTTCCACTTAAAAAAGCAGCCTTTTCCTCAGTTGTCATTTCCTGCAATAATTTTTTTATTTCCAAAATATGATTGCCTCCTGATAAAAAGCCTCCTGCAGCCACAGGCTGTACTATGGTGCAGGAAGCTTGCTTTTAATTATTCTTCAACAGTTGCCTGAATGTTCTTTTTTTCTTTCTGTAACGAACAATAAGGATGATCTCAATTACAAGGATCACTGCAGCCACAGCTACATCAACAGTAATAAAGATTTTTGTCATATTTGACATCTTGCCTGCCGGATCCTGATCTCCTTCATAATAACCGCTGTTTCCTACTGTATAGAGGATATTCTTACATGCCTGACGCATTGCTTTTACTGCAGTTGCGCTCTTATCCTCCAACTTATTGGTTTCTGCGCTGTTAAATCCAAGCATCAGATCGTTACCGCTTCGGATGCAGTTATCTGTGATCATATATCCATAAGATCCGTCATAATCAGACTCTACCATTCCTACAAAGCCCCACTCGCCGCGAAGTACATTGTTCAGAAGATATTCATTGCCACAGCTTGGCTGTGTTCCGATCCAGTTAAAGGATGACATTGCTGCAGCGCTTGTACCCTCAAAACCTTTTACTGCAATCTCAAAAGGTTTCAGGTAGATTTCTCGAATGGCCTGCTCAGACGCGTAGGTTGTCAGTACAGAAATACGGTTGATTTCCTGATCGTTCAGGGCAAAGTGCTTGATATACGCGTATACTCCCTTTTCAGAAGCACCGTTCATCTGGTTTGCCGCAAGATATCCTCCCAGCACACCATCTTCTGAATAATATTCAAAGTTACGTCCTGCAAAAGCAGAGCGGTGGGTATTCATAGCCGGACCATACCATCCAAAGTTATTGGCGTCCTTATATTCCTGACCCATGGACTGGCCGATTTCATATGCAAGTTCCTTATTCCAGGTCTGTGCCATAAGAAGCTCTGATGGATATGCGGTTCCATATGCTCCTGTTACAAAGTTACTTAAACCTGCCGGACCGTCACAGTCTGAAGTAGCAATCTTTCCTACTGATTTGATTTCCGCTGTCTGCCAACCTCCAACATTGATCAGGGTCACCATATCTTCAAAACTTAACTGATCAAGAAGCTGATCCCATTTTTCATCGTCATAGTCAAGGCCTCTCAACTGATACAGACTAAGACCATTGTCTGCACCCATTGTCGGCATTTCATCTTCTTCGTTGTTATATTTTGTTCCGTCATAGATTCCGAAAACATTTTCTTCTACAGCTTTGCGGGTTTCGTCAGACATGGTATACAGAGCCTCGTCCACTTCGCCGCAGGCTTCCTCATAGTTTTCAAATCCGTTTTTACGGGAAAGCTGTACAAATGTTCCTCTTGCATAATCCTCAAACTGGTTAGTTGCCGGTGTCAGATCACTGGAACGTCCCTCTTTGCTGTAGTCAATATCCTCTTCTACTTCAAAGCTTTCTTCTGCAAGAACTGTGTGGGAGTCAGAACGAAGGGAAATCGTATATTCGCCTTTTTCCAGAATATATCCGCCTCCCTGGATCTTGATTCCCTCAGAATCATAAGAAGCCATATCTTCTTTTGCAATAACAAAGGAAAGTGTTTCCTCTGCGCCTGGCTCAAGAATCTTTGTTTTTCCAAAATCAATAAGGTTTACAGATGCTTTTTCAATTCCTCCGTTTGTATAAGGAGGTGTGAAATAAACCTGTACTACGTCCTTACCTGCTGTATCGCCTGTATTTTTTACTTTTACATCAAAAGATACTGTAAGTCCGTCGTCAACAAAATTCTCAATAGACTGCTCAAAAGTTGTGTAAGACAGTCCGTAACCAAACGGATACTGAACGGTATCTTCATAATTAATAAAGCCTTCTTCTGCAGCAGTTTCATAGAATTTATATCCTACATAAATACCCTCTGCATAATTTACAAAAGAAATATTACCAAGGGCTGCCGGATCATCCTTTACCATCTGCTGATTCAGATCTTCTACATTGTTGTAGGAATGGTTTCCGATATTATTGATATAGGGTGTATTAAGAAGATCTCTTACATAGGTGTCTGCTGTTTTTCCAGAAGGATTTACAGAACCGTTCATAATCTCCCCAAGAGCTGCAAAACCTGTGTTTCCTGCACCCGGCGCCAGAAGCACAGCTCCGATTTCCTCGTATTCATCCACCCAGCTTAATTCCATGGGATTGTTTGCATTGATGATCACAACAACATGGTCAAATTCGGAGCACACTTTCTCAACCATATCCTCCTCTGTTCTGGAAAGCTCCAGATAAGATTCGCCTTCTTCAAAATCATCATAATCCCCGTTATTTGTATAAGAGGAGTTGGTATAACCAAAGTTTTCAGGCGCTGCTGCAACCTCTTTTGCAATATTGTAGGTTCCGTCAATAACTGCCTTCATGTCTGTAGGAAGGTCTGCGTTTTCTCCGCCGGAGCGTCCGATCACAACCACTGCGGTATCAGAAAACTCTTTTGCTTCCTCCATTACCTGATCTGTATAAACATCCACTGTAGGCTCCGGAAGTGTCCAGTCCTGTTCGCTCATACTGACTGTCGGACGCTCAGTACGGTAATCTGTGTAGATCTTGGTAAGAGTTTCATTTGTTTTATATCCTGCGTCCTGAAGAGACTGAAGGATGCCTACTGCAGTAGAGGCATCTGAAGATCCTGAACCAGTTCCTCCGAAAATCGGATTTGTAGAGTTCCATCCAAAGACATTCAGACTGTTTACATCTTCAGAAAGTGGAAGAAGTCCCTCGTTTTTTGCAAGGATCACACCTTCTTCTCCTACTTTCTGGATTGTTTCCTTACTCTGCTTTACAGTTGCCTCGCTTAAATTTACCTTTGAGGCATTTAAAAATCCAGAAACGTTTGTGTACATAGGACCATAACAGATTACGTTGGCAATCACTGCGATCACTGCAACAAATGCCAGAACTGCCTGCCACCGGATGATATGCCGGAATCCTTTTTTTGCTTTTGAGGCAGCAAACAGAACTACGATCATAACTACAAGAGCTGCAAGGATCACGTAAATATATCCCTGAAGCTGCGTAATATAAGATTTCAGGTCTGCTTCACTGACTCCCAGACCTGTAAAAATCGGGCCCAGTACCTGTGTTAAAAATTTTACCATCGTTTTTTCCCTTTCCTTCTTTTATTTGGTACTTTCAGGAAACCTTACGCTCTGTTTCCTGTTGCAAGAAGTATAGCAGACTTTTCTCCATTCTCCTGAATCTGGCATGAAATGCAGAAATTCTGCATAAAATGCAAAAAAATGCCCAGGGCTCATCCCCTGGGCAACAGTATCTTCAGCTCAAACCAGTTATTTTTTACTCCAAAATCCACACTTCCGTTATATTTCTGCGCTGTCTGTATCATGCTTTTTAAACCAAATCCATGATTTTGCTTATCGCTTTTTGTTGTGCTGATCAACTGATGCTCATTTTTTATAATCTCATTTTCACAGTAATTTTCTACTTTAATAAAAACAAAATTCTTTTTCTGGGAAACCGATACATGAATCAGTCTCTTTTCCTTTTCCGGGATCATAACCACATGTTCAATAGCATTGTCCAAAGCGTTTCCAAAAATCGTACAGATATCTATTACATGGATATAATCCAGAATTTTCCCATCTGCCACACAGGTAATCTGAATATTGTTTTTTCTGCAGTGAAAAATTTTTGCTGCAAGTATGGTATCCAGAACACAGTTTCCTGTTTTGTTCCATGTCTCAAAAGAACTAAGTTCATCTTCCATGGCATCCAGCCATTCCCCACGCTTCACACTGTCTGTTTCTGCTCTCAGTCCTGCAATCTGATGTTTCAGGTCATGGTACTTCATCTGGATCAGATCCAGACTGTCCTGATAATTACGATACTGGTCGTACTGAGTTTTCAGCACAAGATTCATGGCAGAAAGTTCTTTTTCTGCCATATACTCAAATATTCTGCTCTGATACGCATGGAGAATGGCGATTCCTCCCATGTCCACCAAAGTTCTGATATTAAACATATCAGAACGAAGAGTTGCTGAAAATGGAGAATTTTTATAAATAAAACTAAGATTGCTGAAAGCAAATACAACTACTACAATCCCTGCTGCTGAAAATGCTTCTTTCGCTGAAATCTGACTTAAGTAATCTCCGGTAAGAAGGGGACTAGTGATCTTATACATTACAGCAAAACATCCTCCGTAAATCAAAAGGAGCAAAAGCACCGACTGCCAGAAATTTATGGAAATTTCTTTTTGCAGAAAAGTATGGATCTGCCATTCAAGGGAGGCTGTGAACTCAGCCAGCAAAAATGCCTGGGCGCAGCAATATACAGCACTGATCCAGTTTATTTTTCCCCACAGAACAAGAAAAAGATACATCATCCCTGCAGCCATAAACATACAGGGAATCCAGAACATGGTAGGCAGATCACCTGTAAAAATAAGAAACATGCTCTGCACAATAAGGAAGGCTACGCTGCTTACCCAGAAAAGGCCACTTTTCAGCCGCCCTCTGATCATATATAAATACAGGATGCAGGCTCCCCATTCTGCCAGAGCTGTATAAAGTCTTGGAATATCTTCATAAAACTGCATTTTTATTCTCCATTCATATAGCGTATCAGACAGTCCATAAATTCTTTTTTCTTTGTGCGGCTTACCGGAATTTTATTTCCATTGATTATACAGTCGCTTCCTGCCATGCCGTCCACCAGCTTCATATTCACAAGAAAGCCTTTGGCACAGCGAAAGAACCCATACTCTTTCATGCTGCCTTCTAATTCTTTCAGGGATGCTCTGGCTGTGATTTCTCCACAGTCCATACGGAAAATAGCGTTATGACCCTGACTTTCAATATAAAATACACGGGAGATATCCAGTTTCTTTACTCCGTTTTCTGTTGGCACAGTAATATATATTTCTTTCTTTTTCCGAATCCTAGCAATGGCCTTATCCAGTTTCTGAGAAAACGAAAAATATTCCACAGGCTTTACCACATAATCCATAGCATCCACCTCATATCCCCGCACTGCGTACTGGATCATATTGGTAATAAACATAATGATCACTTCATCATCCAGACTTCGGATCTTTTCTGCCGCAGTCATCCCGTCCATAAATCTCATTTGGATATCCATGAGAATAATATCGTATTCTCCCTTATAATCTTCTACAATGTCTTCTCCGTCTGAATATGCCGTCACTTTGATCTGCCTGTTATTCTCTTTTTCATATTTCCTGATAAAATTCAGAATCTGTTCTGCAAACAGTTTTTCATCTTCCACAACAGCAATATGAATCATGCAGATCCTCCTTTCCCAGAAAACGTTTCTTTTGAATAACAGTTTCCCTTTCCTTTTCTTACAAAACCATAAAGTGTTATTTTATTTCTGCGTGCAAGATCTGCTGCAAGATCTGTAACTGCCGCCCTGGAAACCACTGTTCCGATTTCTGCATGAACAATCTTTTGAAGATAATCGGAAGAAACTCTTCCGCTGGTAAAAACTACGCAGTCTTCCAAAGATACCCTCTGAAGAAGCGCCCTTCCTACTGCTTTGTCCAAAGCATTATGACGGCCAATATCCTCAAAGCAGCAAAGGATCTCCCCATCCTTCCATAAGGCGCAGCAATGGGCACAGCCTGTTTCTCTGAAAAGCTCTCCCGGATTTTCAAAAATTTTATCTGCCGCAGCAAAAAGCGTCATAGCCTCTCCCTCATAGCACTTTTTTTTCCCCTGGTTCTTCTTCTGGCTTTCTCCGGCTTCTTTTTCAGTTTTTATATGAATTTCCTTTTCCTGCTCCCGGATGATAATTTCTTTCATTTCTTCCGTCCCACTGATCCTGTTTTCTGTATAAAGGCGGCCCATGATCAGTTCCTCCAGATTCTCCGGGGTACAACTGATCCGAAATTCTTTGCTGCAATTCAGATATACGTCGTACACTGCTTCCAGCGCAGCCATATCTATGCATTCCAAAAAATCATTATTTGTTATTTTCTGAATGGATATCTCTGTTTTTTTCATAAAAATCCTTTCTGATGCCATGACTGTAACCGATGCGAACTGCGGTCTACAGCCAGGCTTATCTTTTCCCATTGCCCTCTATTGAAATTCCCGTCATATCCTGTTATAATGTTCCGGTATCAAAATATGGATGTCGTTGGGTAACTGGTGTGCCCCCTGGTCTTCAAAACCTGTGCTGGACGTTAAGAGCGCCCTGGGTGAGTTCGATTCTCACAGGCATCCGCCAGACAGCAATGAAGCTGTGGATTATATTTCCACAGCTCTTTTTTTATGAAAGAGAGCTTCTTTCAGAGCGTTTGCCAGCAGGGAGGCTTCTTCCGCAGAGATTGTACGCATCTCCAACCACACTTTTTCATTTTTTATATGACCGATCACAGGCAGCGGAAGCCTTCTAAGACGGCACGAAAGCTCCTCTGCTCTTTCCTCTTTCGGCTCTATTACCACAGCGTAATCCGGCATTTCCTCTCCCGGAAGGGAACCTCCTCCTACTGCGGAACGGCTTTTTTCTAAGGTGATTCTGCCAGGATATCCCCCTTCCCCCAGTTCCTTTATAATCATCTCTGCCTGTAAACGCAGCTCCTCCTCTCCTCTGGCAATCATCTGCAATACAGGAATATTCGCCCAGGCATTCTTTTCATCCAGATATTCTCGGAACGTAGCTTCCAGAGCTGCTGTAGTAAACTTATCCAGACGCAGCATACGCATCATTGGATGATTTTCTATAGCTTTTATGTACTTTTTCTTTCCGGCAATAATCCCTGCCTGGGGGCCGCCCAGAAGTTTGTCGCCGGAAAAACAGACCACGTCTGCTCCCTCTTTCAATACTTCCTGAACTGTAGTCTCATGAGCCAGTCCATATTTTTCCAGATTCACCAAAACACCGCTTCCAAGATCTACGATCACCGGGATCCCATGTCTTTTTCCCAGCTGTGCCAGTTCCTTTACTGATGTTTCTTCCGTAAAGCCCACAATCTTGTAATTACTTGTATGAACCTTTAATAAAGCAGCAGTTTCTTCCCAGATAACTTTTTCATAATCTGAAATCCTTGTCCGGTTGGTACAGCCTGTTTCTCTTAAAATGGCTCCGCTTTGTTCCATTACATCAGGAACGCGGAAGCGCCCTCCAATTTCTATCAGCTCCCCTCTGGAAACCACCACTTCTTTTTTTTTTGCCATAGCTCCAAGGATCAGACTTACTGCGGCAGCGTTATTATTAACTGCCACAGCATCCTCCGCTCCTGTGATCTGGCAGATCAGGTCTTTATAATGAGACTGGCGATGTCCTCTTTTCCCTTGTAAAAGTTCATACTCCAGGTTTGAGTATCCCCACATAGCTTCCATTACTGCTGATTTTTGATGCTCCCCCATAGGCGCCCGGCCAAGATTTGTATGAAGAATCACTCCTGTAGCATTCAGAACTCTTTGAAAAGAAGAGGTATCCGATTCCCTGAGCCTGGTTTGGCTTCTGTCAAAGATCCAGGCCTGGAGCCTTTCTGGTTTTATCTCTTTTGTTTTTCCTGAAAGCTCCTCCAGTCCTTCTTCTCCATGAAGAATCTGATTTCTAAAAACATCCAGCGCTTCGCGAAAAGCCTCTATTGTCCTTTCTCTGCCATATTGTCTGCAGAGCTCTGCGCTTTCTGGTTCTTCCAGAAGGCGGTCTACCTTTGGAAGCTGTCTTAAGATTTTATTTTTATCCATAATTTTCTCATTTTCTTATTTCAGAATCAAATATTTTTCTTGTTTTTCCCTTACTTCTCCAATCTGCGAACAGGGAAGTTCCAAAGTTTTTAGCCTATCCAGAAGACAGGCGGCCTCCTGTTTCGGTACAGAGAGAAGCAATCCGCCTGATGTCTGCGGATCATATGCCAGATCCTCCAGCCAGGTTCCCGGAATCTGACTTTCTACATCTTCTTCCAGATACTCTCTGTTCCTGTATGCACCTGCCGGAATCAATCCCATTTCTGTATAGGACTGTACTCCTTGAAGAACCGGAAAACTTCCGGTATCCAGAACCAGGGTTTTTCCGCTTCCCTTTGCCATTTCCATAGCATGTCCCGCAATTCCGAAACCTGTAATATCCGTACAGCTGTGAATGGAAAATTCTGCTGCAATATCCCTTGCGTACCGATTCAGAAAAGTCATATTTTTCACAGCTGCTTCAATTTCGTCTTCTGAAGCAAGTTCTCCTTTGATAGCTGTAGAAAGAATGCCGGTACCAAGTGGTTTGGTAAGGATCAGAACATCTCCTGCTTCTGCTCCATAGTTTTTCCACATAAGCTTCGGGTTTACAAATCCGCTGACACACAGCCCATATTTCGGTTCGTTGTCAGAGATTGTATGTCCGCCTGCCAGCACTGCTCCTGCTTCGATCACCTTGTCCGCTCCGCCTTTCAGGATTTCTCCAAGGATCTCTATATCCAGGCAGTCCGGAAATGCAGCCAGATTCAGAGCCACTTTGGGCTCACCTCCCATGGCATATACGTCGCTTAGGGCATTTGCCGCAGCAATCTGTCCAAACAGATACGGATCATCCACAACCGGGGTAAAAAAGTCAACCGTCTGGATCATTGCCAGATCGTCATTAATTTTATAGACCGCAGCATCGTCTGAGGTCTCTGTTCCCACTAAAAGCATGGGATCACTGAATTTCGGCAGCTTGCCCAAAACTTGAGCAAGGGTCTTAGGACCTTTTTTAGCCGCTCAGCCGGATGTACTTGACATTTGTGTTAAACGAATTTCTTTATCTGCCAAAATTCTCATCTCCCTTCCATAATTTCCGGCTATCGTATTCTTTTAAAGCTGCCCTTATGTTCGATCAGGACGCTGTTTGCCGGAATCTTTCAGGACTCGTCCTTCTTCTTTTTTTCTTGTAAAACCATTTTTGTCGAAATGCTCCAGAAGGGCCACCGCTACCTTTCTTGAACATCCCAGATAGTCTCTGTACTCTCCAAGAGCGATAATCTCTTTCTTCTGTGCCATTTCCCGGAAAGCTTCTTTTCCTCTTTCGTAATAATCCCTATGGATACAATACTGCTCATCCAGACGGATCAGAATTTTTTTATTTAAAAGAGAGGTAAATACCGGTTTAAATTTCTTCTGGTTTCTGTGCTCCTTCAGATACAGTTCTGTGGCAAGAGGGGAAAAACCGGATTCCAGATAGTGCGCAAGGATTTCCTGTACGATGGCATCCTCATCCTCCTTCAGTACCACTTTAAAACGCTTTTTGCTGACACAGCCGTTTTGTTCCTTGATGACCTTCTGAGTTTTCAGTACTTCCAGTATATCGTCTGTGATCCTGGAATTTTCCAGTTTCAGTCTGCTGCGCAGCTCCTCGATCCCCATTCCCTCTTTCAAAGGATAAGTTTTATGAAAATCATCCAGAATACGCTCTGTTTTTCTGCAATAAAAATTCATTTCTTCTCTGTGAATATAAAGGCCTTCTTCCAGACACACCAGAATTCCTTTTTCTGTCAGCTTTGCCGCTGTATTTTTCAGCCCGGATCTGTCCAGGGAGTTTCTTCCTGCCAATTCCTCCAGAGAATAAAAGCAGCCTCTGTGCTCCAGAATTGAGGTTTCCAGCATTTGCGCACCTGTTCCCTTTTCTTTGATCCCACAGGCCTCCAGGACTTTTGGATCCTTTCTTTTATGCTTACGGGGACAGGCGTCAAGAATACATCCTCCTCCAATGGTCTCTGCCGGGGAATAAAAACGGATCACAAAACGGTCGCCCTTTTCCATTACCGTTTCCTCTTCCAGGCGCAGCTGAGCATAGCAGGTTTCTCCCGCCTTCAGTTCCTCCCGGTCAAGAAGGATCACCTTCCCCAGAAGCTCTTTTGTTCCATGATAAATATGAACTCTGCTTCCATTTTTTACTACACGCTCTGTATGACGCAGAACAGTCAGAGACACATCTGCCATCATGGACGGATACAGACTGTTTTTGAAAGCGATCACATCGCCCCTTGAAATCTCCTCTTTTTTACGGTCTGGAAGATTCAGCGCCACACGCTGTCCTGCATGAGCAACCTCTACTCCCTGTTCATGTACCTGAATGCTCCGGATCTTTACGGGAACATTTTCCGGATAGAGAAATGCTTCCTGCTCTTTTTTTATTTTTCCGCCCAGAAGTGTGCCTGTGACAACTGTTCCAAACCCTTTCAGTGTAAACACCCGGTCTACCGGAAGCCGGAACGCCCGGTTTTCTTTATGATCCGGCAGCTTCTGATACATCTGGTACAAAATTTTCTTTAATTGATCCAGTCCCTGGTTCTTATATACGGATACAGGGATCACCGGAGCGTTTTCCAGAAAGGTTCCTTCCGTCAGCTCCCGTATATCCTCTTCAACAAGTTCCACAAGCTCTGGATCTGCAAGGTCTGTTTTGGTGATCACAATAATTCCCTGACGGATTCCAAGGGTAGACAGAATATCCAGATGCTCCACAGTCTGGGGCATAATACCTTCATCAGCAGCAACCACCAGCATTACAAGATCCATGCCTCCTACACCGGCCAGCATGTTTTTTACAAATTTTTCATGACCTGGCACATCCACGATCCCCACACGTTCTCCCCCTGGGAAATCCATCCAGGCAAACCCCAGTTCTATTGTGATTCCACGTTTTTTTTCTTCTTTCAGACGGTCCGTGTCAATTCCGGTCAGAGCCTTGATCAGACAGGTTTTTCCGTGATCTACATGACCTGCAGTTCCTATAATTCCATATTTCATGAGATTAACCTCTGTTAAAGACCAACAATGTTTTCTGGTCTGTTTTCCTATACAATCATACCACAGGCAAAATTTTTTTACTATAGGGAAACTTATTTTGAATAAAGACCAGGATAAGCCTTTCTGTCCAGTTTTAAATAAATGCTGTATAGAATCATCACAAATAATCCTACTGCGGCAATGATCCCCCATACAGTGCTGAATGTATAATGGTCAATAAGAGTTCCTATTACATAGTTGCTTAATATTCCAATTAATCCGGCACAGCTGCTTGTAATACTTAATACTCGTCCGCGATGTGTTTCCGGTATTCTCTTTGTAAGATAAGGCGTTTTTGATATGGAACCAAATATTTCTCCTACGGTAAATATAATCATTCCCGCAACAGCGATTATAAAATAATGATTTACAAAAATAAAAAAAGCAAGCCCTAAACATTCCAGCAGCTGCCCCAAATACATAATTCTGACATCTATGACTTTAGAAAACTTTTTTGTCAGTATAGGCGTACCTATAACCACCACAACAGCGTTGATACTCGTTAAAATTCCAAAGCGAAAAGCGCCTGAGCCACGAAAAGCTTCTTCCATATGTAAAGGCATCAAAAAATTATACTGATTATAGATCAGCGCCGCTATACCTGAGATCACAAACAGCAAAAAGAATAACTTACGCTGAGAAAACACCTTGAATATTGATCCTGTTTCACCTTTTTCATATTCGTTCCATGTTTTATTATCCAAATCAGCGGTTCGTACATTCTTAATGAAGAACAGCAGTAACAGCGTACTGGATATGTCTGCCAGCCCGTTAATAAAAAAGGAAATATTAAGATAATTATTAAATAAAATACCCCCAATAGTCGGAGCCATAACCAATCCCAAATTCATTGCAAGATAATTCAGGGAATATGCTCTCTCCCGGTCCCTGTAGGTTGTCAGATCAGCAATCAGCGCATCATAAGCGGGCTGCTCCATAGACTGAAACAAGGAAGCAATGGCTAACAGATACAGTGTAGTCATAGACATGGGCAATGTAGCGCAAACAAAGTACAAACTGTTTCCGATCAAGTCAAAGGTGACGATAATATTCTTTTTATTATATTTATCAGCCAGTTTGCCTCCCAGTAAATAAAACGGTCCCATAAACAAAGAAAATATCATCATATACAGACCGATGGTCTGTCCATTCAGGTCCAGCTTTTCACTCATGATCAAAGTGAGCATGGGCCATATTAAAGCGCCCATGCTTGTCATGATCTTGCCAAAAGCCAGTACATAGATTTCTTTTGGCAAATGACTGTACATTGAAAAATGTTTTTTTAGAAATCTCATATAATTTCCCCTTCCACTTAAAATCACTTCCTTTACTTTAAGTCCATAGCTTTTCCCATTTCAATTCTGATTTCATTCCGCTCCGGGTCTGCATTTGAGTAAGCAAACAAGTCAAACCCTATGATTCTAAATCCATATTTTTTATAAAAAGCAATGGCATTTTCATTGCATGTCTGTGTTTCCAGAACAGTCATTCTCGCATTGCTTTTTGAAGCCTCTTCTAAACTTCATAACAGCAATGTAAAAAGATAAATAAAGTAAAAAACAGCAGGATATCTTTATATTAAAAAAATCCTGCTGTTTCTGAAATCATTTTCATCAGCAAAAAACTCTATTTTACAGGCAATACTTTGTATGCAGAAGATGATGCGCGATATGGCTGTTTGGTTCCTCCAGAAATTCCTCATAAATCTTTTTGATCGCCGGATTTTCATGGGATTTACGGTAGGTCAGTTCTCTGTCATGGGCAAAGGTTGCCGCCCTTCTTGCCGCATAAGCCTCTTCTCTGTCCGTATCCATAAGAAGCTTCGGCTGTCCGCCTCCGCTGACACAGCCTTCCGGACAGGTCATTACCTCAATAAAATGAAGATCCAGGGTTCCATTTTTTACTGCCTCCAGAACCGGAATTACATTTTTCAGCCCGGTAACAACTCCCACCTTCAGATCCAGATCGCCTACTTTTATCACAGAGGTACGGAACCCCTCTGTTCCACGAACAGCTGTTACCTCAAGATCCGGAATCGGCTGTCCGGTCACAAGCTCATAACCGGTACGAATGGCCGCTTCCATAACGCCGCCGGTAACGCCAAAGATTGTTCCGGCACCGGTATACAGTCCCAGCGGCTGGTCAAACTCCTGATCCTCAAGAGCATCCCAGTTAATTCCCATATCTTTAATAAGCCATGCCAGATCTCTGGTGGTAATGGCCACGTCTACGTCACGGAAGCCGCTGTCCTTCATTTCCGGACGACCGCTTTCAAATTCCTTACAGGTACAGGGCATTACAGACACGCTGTAAATATCCTTTCCTTCTTTGCCTTCCAGCTGTGCCCCGTATGTTTTGAAAATGGCTCCGCCGATCTGCTGCGGGCTTTTTGCCGAGGACAGATGATCGGCAAGCTCCGGATAGTTGTTCTCAAGGAATTTTACCCATGCCGGACAGCAAGAGGTGAACATTGGAAGAACGCCTCCTTCTGTTACACGCTTCACAAGCTCCGTGCCTTCCTCCATAATGGTCACATCTGCCGGAAAGTTGGTATCGTACACCCTGTCAAATCCCAGGGTATGAAGAGCCGCAGATAATTTTCCGGGTGTCAGTGTTCCCAGATCTGCGCCAAATTCTTCTGCAATGGCAACTCGGACTGCCGGTGCGCACTGTACAATGGTAAATTTATTTTTATCTGCAAGAGCTTCTTTTACTTTATCCAGATTGCAGACCGCATACGCTGCAAAAAGAGGCTCCTGAACAGAATCCGGAATGTTTCTTTCTTTTTTGACTCTGTCGTAGGCTTTTTTTCCATGGGTCAGAATGGATACATAAGATTTACATTTCTGCACGCACTGTCCGCACATCACGCATCTGTCTGTATCAATAGTCTGAGGCTGTCCCTGTTCGCCTACAATGGCATAGGCAGGACAGACTTCTGCACATTCACGGCAGCCGGTACAGAGATTCTGATCAATTGCTACTATCATGAATTTTGTCCTCCCTTATCTCCAGTCTTTTGTCAGAAGCAGCGACTCTGCTGCCCTGATATTTTTTTCTTCCCGTTCCGCTTCCGGATCCACCAGTCTGAGCGCCTGATGAGGACAGACTCTTACACAGGCAGGTCCGCCTTCGATTCCCTCACAGAGATCACATTTAGATGCAAAGACTTTTGGCTCCTCAGACATTGGCTGTGCCACCAGATGTCCGTCCTTGGCATAAGGAAGAAGAGCAATCGCTCCAAAAGGACACGCCTGCATACAGTCTTTACAGCCGATGCATTTTTCTGCATCTACGATCACCTGATGGTCGATCCGGCTGATGGCTCCCTTGCTGCACGCGTTCAGACATGGCGCATCTTCACAGTGCTTACACTGGATCGGCATACATCCCTGATCAAATCTGGTCAAGAACAGTCTTGGTGTTACGGGAACCGTAACGGTTCCCACTGTATTTCCAACATGATTGCTTTTACGGTTATGGACGGTAAAGCAGGCCACCTCACAGGCTTTGCAGCCAGTACATTTGGTACTGTCTCCCACCACAAAAGATCCGATTTCTTTTTTCATTGATCTATGACCTCCTATTCCTGCGGATGCGTTTCCCGATACGCATTTCTGGCGGTTTCCATACGTTTGCGTTCCATTGCCTCTCCCAGTTCTTCCTCTGTTACAAGAGTCAGAGCTTCTGTAGGACAGACTCTTACACAGGCAGGTCCGCCCGGAAGTCCGTAGCAAAGGTCACATTTATTTGCCACTTTTTTCTCAGACCCGTCCGCCTGGAATTTTCCTGTCTGGACTGTCATATTAATCGCGCCGAACGGACATGCATCCATACAGGATTTACAGCCCATACATTTATCTGTATCAATGACAATACAGTGGTCTTTCTGGGAGATTGCGCCCACCGGACACACTGCCATACATGCCGGATTTTCACAGTGCTTGCACTGTACCGGAACGCTTAAACGTGCTGTTTTTACCATATGGAGCTTCGGATTAAAGCTGTAGGAATCCGGATCCACCTCAAAAATGTGTTTGCCTTCATGAGCTACTACACATCCGATCATACAGGTGCGGCATCCGATACAAAGGTCAGGGTTCCCTTTTACGAAATAATTCATGCTTCTGCCCCCTTTCCTGTATCAATGCCCATCTGGGCGCGGATATCATCATACAATTCCATCACATGACGCTCTGCCCATTCCTGATCCTGGATCTTTTCCACACGGCAGGCACAATATTTATATTCGGGCGTATTACTGATAGGATCCAGCTTGGCTGTCGTCAGCTCATTACAGGCTCCGATCCACCACTGGTAAGTCATATAGGTTGCACCAGGTTTTACACGGTCTGTAGGAAGGCATCTGGTAATGCAGTATCCTCTCTTGGAAAGTATCTTAACCAGCTCGCCTTTTTTCAGATTCATTCTCTCACAGTCCTGCGTATTCATCTGTACCCATCCCGGCTCATCCTCCAGATTACGCAGAGTACGGCAGTTTCCTGTCATGGTACGGACAGAATAATGACCTACCTCGCGAACCGTAGAAAGGGTCATAGGATACTGATCGTTTTCCAGTTCCACAGGAGGATGCCAGTCTGTACCATAGAACAGGGCCTTATGATCTTTTGTGGCAAAAATACCATCCTTGTGAAGATAAGGCGTTCCTCTATCCTCCATGGATTTGTCACGGCAGGGCCACTGGACGCCGCCATATTTTTCGATTTTTTCGTAGGTGGCTCCGGTAAAGCTTGGACAGAGATCGATCATTTCATTCCAGATCTCCTCTGTATTTTTGTAATTCATAGGATAACCCATAGCTGTGGAGATATCTGCAATGATCTGCCAGTCCGGACGCATGTCGCCTTCCGGTTCGATCAGTTTGCGGACTCTCTGGAAGCCACGGTCTGCACAGGTATAAATACCTTCGTTCTCTCCCCACGCAGTAGCCGGAAGAATCACATCTGCATAAAGACCTGTCTTGTTCATATAGATATCCTGCATAACAACAAAATCACATTTATCAAGAGCCTCTCTGACCTCTGCCAGATCAGGATCTGACTGCGCCGGATCTTCTCCGAATATGTAGTATGCATGGATTCGTTTCTTTTCATCTTTTTCGTGAAGAATCCGCTCCGGCACATGAGTGATCGGGCAGCCCACCTTATCGGACAGCGGCACACCCCATGCCTTTTCAAATTTTTCACGGATCTCCGGTACTGTTACATTCTGATAACCCGGATAAGAGTTTGGAAGAGCGCCCATATCGCAGGCTCCCTGTACGTTGTTCTGTCCACGTACCGGACCGATACCCATAGACGGACCGCCGAAGTTTCCGGTCATCAGCGCAAGATTGGCAAGTCCTTTGACTACATCCACTGCCTGGGTAAACTGACATACGCCCATGCCATAAAGGATCATGGCAGGTTTGGTAGTGGCATACATTCTTGCCGCCCTGCGTATTTCATCTGCCGGAATGTGCGTGATCGGTTCTGCATATTCCGGTGTATACTTTTCAATTACTTTCAGAAATTCGTCAAATCCCTTAGTATGTTCTTCAATAAATCTGATATCTGCCAGTCCCTCATTCCAGATTACATTTGCCATTGCATTTACCAGGGCGAGATTGGAACCTCCCTTAAGCTGCAGATGGATATCGGAAATACGTGCGGTTTCTGTCACACGTGGATCTGCACAGATGATCTTCATTCCCTTCTGTCTGCCGCGGACAATACGTCTTGCAACGATCGGATGGGAATCTGCTCCGTTATAGCCGAAGCAAAGTAAACAGCCTGCATCCTCGATCT